>ERZ772945.2469-NODE-2469-length-11276-cov-11.726228_pt1 | contig 11276 bp, 9 predicted proteins | sample MGYA00511681_ERZ772945 | MGnify/ENA primary metagenome ERZ772945 (study PRJEB29015, sample SAMEA2737943) | human oral metagenome | biome: human oral; feature: human-associated habitat; material: dental | place: China | collected 2143 ... | reverse complement strand
CGCTTCGCGCGGATGCTGGCCGAGCAGGGCGAGCTGCGCGGGCTGGTCGGCCCGCGCGAGCTCCCCCGGCTCTGGACGCGCCACCTGGCCAACTCGGCCGCCGTCGTCGATTTCCTGCCCCGCCGCGGCGCCGTGGCCGACGTCGGGTCGGGGGCGGGCTTCCCCGGCGTCGTCATAGCCCTGCTGCGCCCCGATCTGGAGGTGACGCTCATCGAACCGATGGAGCGGCGGATCGACTGGCTGACCGACGTCGTCGCGGAGCTCGACCTGGCCAACGCGGTCGTGCGCCGGGCCCGGGCGCAGGAGGTCCGCGACCGCTTCGACGCGGTCACGGCGCGCGCCGTGGCCGGGCTGCCCAAGCTCGTGCGCATCACCGCGCCCCTGCTGCGTCCGGGCGGGCGCCTCCTCGCCCTCAAGGGGGCCCGGGCCCGGGACGAGGTCGATGAGGCGCGGCGCGTCATCAAGGGGGCGGGGCTCGAACCCGCTATCATCCACGACGTCGTCACCCCCGGCGGGGAGTCGACCAGGGTGGTCGAGATCCGCCGGCGCCGGAGCGGCTGAGCGGACGGGCACGATCGCGGCCGATCGGCGGCGGTGCATTCCCGACGGCGTCGTCGGACTCACGTAGACTGGGGCGGCCAGGCGGTGTGCGCCGTCGGGAAGCCGAACGAGGAGACCAGGGTTGTCAGGTTCATCCATCTTCGACCAGCTCCGGGCCGAGCACGCCGTCCTCGAGGACGTCTCAGCCGTCGGCTTTCCGCGCCCCGAGCAGACTCGGGTGATCGCCGTCGCGAACCAGAAGGGCGGTGTCGGCAAGACGTCGACGGCCGTCAATGTCGCCGCGGCGCTCGCCGAGGGCGGCCTCCATGTCCTCGTCATCGATGCGGACTCGCAGGGCAACGCCTCCACGGCTCTGGGCGTGGAGCACGGGGAGGAGCACACCTCGATCTACGACGTGCTGGTCGAGGGCGCGCGCATCCAGGACGTCGTCTCGCAGACGCGCTTCTCCCAGAACCTGTGGTGCCTGCCCGCGTCGATCGACGTCGCCGCCGTGGAGATCGAGCTCATCGACTCCACCGGACGCGAGTCCAAGCTCCGCCAGGCGCTTCGCGACTACCTGCTCAGCAGGAGCGGGGGCGGCCTGCCCAGGCTGGACTACGTCCTCATCGACTGCCCGCCGAGTCTGGGGATTATGACGATCAACGCCTTCGTCGCCGCCGGGGAGGTGCTCATCCCACTGCAGGCCGAGTACTACGCCCTGGAGGGTCTCGCCCTGCTCACGCGGTCGGTGCAGAGGGTCGCCGAGATCCACAACCCGTCCCTGTGCGTCTCGATGATCGCATTGACCATGTTCGACAAGCGGACGACGCTGGCTCGGGACGTCGAGTCAGAGGTGCGCACATACTTCCCCGCCGCAACCCTCAAGACGAAGATACCAAGATCCGTGCGCGTCGCGGAGGCGCCGTCCTTCGGGGCGCCGGTCGTCTTCTGGAACCCGAGGTCTTCCGGCGCGGTGGCGTACAAGGTCCTGGCTCAGGAAATCGCATTGCGGGGCACGGGCGTGGAGTTGCCCGAGATCAACGTGCCCGACGACGTTGAGGAGACGTAATGGCCCAGAAGAAGCGAGGTTTGGGGCGAGGCCTGCAGGCGCTCATCCCCGAGGCGCAGACGGAGATCCCGTCGCGGCGTCCGACGGACGTCTTCTTCCCCGAGTCGCGCTCGCCGGCTCGCTCGAAGACGACGGCGGACGAGGCCTCGGACGCGGCCTCGCGGCACGCCGCGGAGATCGCCTCGACTCTGCTCGCCCCCTCGAAGCGGACCCGCGGCAGGAGGTCGTCGCCCCCGGCCACCGCGACGAAGCCCTCGGCCGCCGCGGCCAAGCCCAAGTCCGGCAGGGCCAGGTCCGGATCCGAGTCCACCGGGAGGTCCGAGGGGACGAGGACGGGGCGGCGGCGCAGTCGTGTTTCACGTGAAACACTGATGGCGGAGGCGCCCGAGCTCGCGCTCATCGGCCTGGGCGACCGCCCCGAGGACCAGACGACGCCGTCGGCGGACCGGTCGAAGTCGAGGGGGGCGCTCGAGGACGGGACGGCCGGGACGGCCGGAGCGAGGGGCGGTGGGAAGAAGAAGGGGTCCTCCGACGATGCGGGACTGGTCCCCGTGCCGGGGGCGACCTTCGCCGAGCTCCCGGTGGAGATCATCGTTCCCAATCCCCGCCAGCCGCGACAGGTCTTCGACGAGGACGACATCACCGAGCTCGCCGCCTCCATCAAGGAGGTGGGCCTGCTCCAGCCGATCGTGGTGCGCCGGGTCGACGATGAGGAGGGCCGGGCCGAGAGCTATGAGCTCGTCATGGGCGAGCGGCGGCTCCGGGCCGCGAAGGAGGCCGGGCTCAAGACGATTCCGGCGGTGGTGCGCTACACGGAGGACCAGGACCTCCTGCGCGACGCCCTGCTGGAGAACCTTCACCGCGTTCAGCTCAATCCGCTGGAGGAGGCGGCCGCCTACCAGCAGCTGCTGGACGACTTCAGCTGCACCCACGCCGAGCTGTCGAAGCGGATCGCGCGGTCGCGGTCGCAGATCTCCAACACGCTGCGCCTCATGAAGCTTCCGCCCCTCGTCCAGCGGCGCCTGGCGGCGGGCGTGCTCTCCGCCGGTCACGCGCGGGCGCTCCTCGGTCTGCCGGACGCCGCGGCCATGGAGCGGCTCGCGCAGCGGATCGTGGCCGAGGGGCTGTCCGTCCGGGTGACCGAGGAGCTCGTCGCGCTGCACGACGAGCCGCAGGCGCAGGACGCGCCGCGGCGGACGGCGGGATCGCGCACCCGTCGCAGCGCTCCGCTGCCGGCGCTCTCGACGCGACTGTCGGATGCCTTCGATACCAGGGTCAAGGTCACCCGGGGATCGAAGAAGGGGAGGATCACGATCGAGTTCGCGGGCGATGAGGACCTGGCGCGGATCGTTGAGACCCTGGTTCCGGGGACGACGCTCACGGAGAACTGAGACTGACATGGGGGGCTCGGGATGGTTTCACGTGAAACATCCCGAGCCCTTGGGGTTCTCGGCAGAATCTCGAATCGCCGATCCGGATCCATCCATCGGCCCCTCCTCAGGTGAGGGCGAAGCCCCTCTTCTTGAGGATCCTGCCGATCGTGGAATGATCCAGGTTCGGAATCCCGTCCGTTGACGCGATCCGCCGCTCCAGCAGCCGCAACGACCAGCGCCCGTACCCCTCCGGGGGCTGGGAGCAGGCCAGGGCGATCACCTTGGCCTCCACCCCGTCGGTCACCTTGGACTCCACCGGCGGCTTGAGTCGGGCCTTGCGGTCGATCGCCGCCCGAGCCCCGCCGCGCTGCGCATAGTCCTTGGCGACCCGCACCACCGTGGTCACGCTCACCCCCGACCGTTCGGCCGCCTCGCGCTGCGTCAGCAGCCCCTCGTCCCGGCCCTCATCCAGATCCAGCAGGATCCGGGCCCGGCGGATCCGTCTGGCCGCGCCCCGTCCCGAGCTCACCACTTCCTCCAGGAGGCTCCGCTCGTCGTCGCTCAGCACGACCCGCCACGATCTCGCCGTCATGAACCCAGTCCCCCTCGACCCGTGCGATGTGCGACGCCCCCGGTGCACCCCGACGGACAGTCACGACAGTCTACTGGCTCGCCGACGGAGGCGACAACGACGGGGCCGATGACGGGCGTCGCGCCCGAGGCCGGGCCGTCTCCGAGTGGGGACGACAACGACGGAGCCGGCGAGGATGTTTCACGTGAAACGTGCTTCGACCCCCGCCCCGTTCCACGGCGCGGATCAGGAGGGGGTCACCAGGGGGTGCCGGACGAGGGCGTCGTACAGTTCCGGAAGACCGCCCTCGGCCTCGGCGGCGAGGGGGAGGAGGGAGGTCTCGGTCATCCCCGGGACGACATTGACGTCGATGAACCACGGCGTGCCCGCGTCGTCGAGAATGAGATCGGTGCGCGAGAGATTGCCCAGACCCAGGGTGCGGTGCACCGTCATGGCGGTCTCCTGGACGAGCGCGAGCTCGGCGGCGGCGAGGCGGGCGGGGACGAAGTACTCCGAGCGCCCCGGGTTGTACCGGGCGTCGAAGTCGTACTCGCCGTCGGTGACGACCTCCACCGGCGGCAGCGGGCGCGGGCCGTCCCCGGTGTCCACCACGGAGACCGCGATCTCGCGGCCCGGGACGTAGGACTCGATGAGGGCGCGCTCGTCGTAGGCGAAGCAGGCGACCATGGCGCTGCGCAGCTCGTCGGCGTCCTCGGCCAGTGAGACGCCCAGCCCGGAGCCGCCCTGATTCGGCTTGACGACGACGGGGAGGCCGAGGTGGGCGGCGACGACGCCGAGGACCTCCTGCGCCCCGAGCTGGGAGAAGTAGGTCTTCGGCAGGGTCACCGAATCGGGCGTGAGCACGCCCCCGGTGCGCACCATGGCCTTGGCGGTGGGCTTGAAGGAGGCGCGCTGGCAGCCGTCGGAGTGCGTGCCCACGTACGGCAGGCCCAGGGCGATGAGGACGTTCTGCAGCCCGCCGTCCTCCCCGGGGCCGCCGTGCACGAGCGGCCAGACGACGTCGGGCCCGAAGGCGCGCAGGGAGGAGATCATCCGGGCGTCGACGTCGAGGACCAGCACGCTGTGGCCCAGATGCTTGAGGACCTGGGCCACGCGGTTGCCCGAGTGCAGGGAGACGTCCCGCTCGTGGCTGAGGCCGCCGGCGAGGACGGCCACGCGCAGGGGCTCCGTCGAAGGGGTGAAGGTTCCGCTCATGCTGACTCCTCAGATCTGGTCGGGCGCCGGGGCGGTGATGCCCCGCGTCGGGCGGGAGCGCGTCGGTCCGAAGAGCTCGAGGAGCTCCATGTCCCGGCCCACGACCCGGGACAGGCGCCGAACGCCCTCGCGGATCTCGACCGGCTCGGGGTAGCAGAAGGACAGGCGCATGTGGTCGTGCCCCGCCCGCCCGCCCGCGTAGAAGGCCGTGCCGGAGACGTAGGCGACGAGGTTCGTCACGGCGCGCGGCAGCATGTCCTTGGCGTCCAGGCCCTCGGGGAGGCGGACCCAGACGTAGAAGCCGCCGTCGGGCACGTTCCACGAGCACATGGGCATGAACTCGTCGAGCGCCGCGACCATGGCGTCCCGGCGCTCCCGGTACATCCCCCGGAACTCCCCGATCTGGGCCCTCCAGTCGAAGGAGTCGAGGTACATGGCGATGGAGTACTGGCCCACGGAGGACGGGCACAGGATCGCGGCCTCGGACGCCAGCTTCATCTTCTCCCGCACGGCGGGCGGGGCGACCGCCCAGCCGACCCGGTAGCCCGGCGCGAAGATCTTGGAGAAGGAGCTGAGGTAGACGACGTCGTCGGGGGCGATGGTCTTGAGGGCGGTGCGGGTCTGCCCCTCGAAGCCGAGGAGCCCGTAGGGGTTGTCCTCGATGATGAGAATGCGGTGCCGGCGGCAGATCTCCACGACCCGGGGGCGGCGCTCCGCGGAGAGGCTGACGCCGGCCGGGTTGTGGAAATTGGGCAGGCAGTAGAAGAACTTGACGCGGCGGCCCTCCCGCTCCAGGCGGGCGATGCGCTCCTCGAGCGCCTCGGGGACGACGCCGTCGGCGTCGATCTCGACCTGCTGGACGTCCGCCTGGTAGGTGGCGAAGATGGACAGCGATCCGACGTAGGTGGGGGCCTCGGCGAGGACGACGTCGCCCGGGTCGATGAAGAGCTCGGTGAGGATGTCGACGGCCTGCTGGGAGCCGGTGGTGACGACGACGTCGTCGGGATCGGCGTCGATGCCCTCCAGCATCATGACCTGCGGAATCCACTCGCGCAGGGCGGGCAGGCCCTGGCCGTTGCCGTACTGGAGCGCGCGGCCGCCGTCCTTGCGGATCATGCGGGCGGTCGCCTCGGCGAGCTCGTCCAGCGGGAGGTCCTTGAGATTGGGCATGCCGCCGGCCAGGGAGACGACTTCGGGGCGCGAGGCGACGGCGAACAGCGAGCGCGTCTCCGAGGCGCGCAGGCCGTGGGCCCGGGCGGCGTAATTGTCCAGCCACGGATCGAGCCGATTGCCTTTCACCTGGGGCGCGTCGCTCACGTCCAGCTCCTCTCCGGCGGGTCCGTCCCGGTCGCGCTCCAAGTCTGCCACGCCCGGCGCGAAGGCCGAAGAAGGGGTCGGCGCGCGGCATCGGCCGTGGCCGGTTCGGGGCCGGCGGAGCGATGTTTCACGTGAAACGCCGACCGGGGCCGCAGTGCGCCGGCGCGCGGCTCAGTGCGGGCCCGCGCTCCTCAGCGGCGCACGGCGTCCGCCGCGATGAGCGCGCGCAGGCGCTCGACGTCGTTCGGGATCTCGACGACGCGCTGCTCGGCGCGGAGCATCCTCGCCAGGGAGTCGTCGAGGGGCGGCGCCGATCCGATGGCCTCGGTCACGGTCTCGCCGAACTTCGCGGCCTTGGCCACCTCCGGGATGAGGAGGGGCAGTCCGTCCTCCCGCCGGGCCAGGGCGACCGCGAGGCCGTCGGCCGTGTGGGGGTCGATGAGCCTGCCGGTGGCGGCGTGGACCAGGCGGATGGCGGCGAGCCGGTCCGCGTGCGTCGAGGTGCCGGAGACGAATCCGAACTCCTCGGCCATGCGGTCGCGCTGCGCCGACAGGTCGAGCCTTCCGGTGCGCTCCAGCTCGGACCACGCCTCCACGAAGGCCTCCGGGCCCAGGAGGGTGCGGATGAACCGCTCCAGGTTGGAGGCCTTCGAGATGTCCATGGACGGGCTCGACGTCGCCAGGGTCGCCTCGCGCGGGCGCGGCGCGTACACGCCGGTGCGGAAGAACTCGTCCAGGACATTGTTCTCATTCGTCGCCAGGATGAGGCGCCGGATGGGAACCCCCATGCTCCGCGCCAGGTGCCCGGCGTAGATATTGCCGAAGTTCCCGCTGGGAACGGCGACGTCCACGCGCGTCTGCGACCGCTCCCGCTCCGGGGCGTCGTCGGAGACGCGCAGCCAGGCCCACACGTAGTAGACGATCTGCGCGGCGATGCGCCCGAAGTTGATGGAGTTGACCGCGCCGATCGAGTGCTCCGCCTTGAAGGCGGCGTCGGCGTTGACCGCCTTGACCAGGTTCTGGCAGTCGTCGAAGACGCCGTCGACGGCGATGTTGTGGATATTGGCGTCCGCGAGGGAGTACATCTGCGCCCGCTGCACATCGCTCATCCGCCCCAGCGGGGAGAGCATGAAGACGCTGACGCCCTCCCGCCCCCGGAAGGCGTGCTCGGCCGCCGAGCCGGTGTCGCCGCTCGTCGCCCCCAGGATATTGAGGACGCGCCCGCGCCGGGCCAGGACGCGGGGGATCGCCTGCCCGAGGAACTGCATGGCCAGGTCCTTGAAGGCCAGGGTCGGGCCCTCGGACAGGCCCACCAGCACGAGGCCCTCGGCGACCGCGTCGAGCCGGTGCAGCGGCACCGCCTCGGCGGGGAAGCGCGGCGGGCCGTAGGCGGCCGCCGTCATCTCGCGCAGGTCGGCCGCCGGGATGTCGGTGGCGTACAGGCCGATGATGCGGGCGGCGAGCTCGGCGTAGGGCAGTGGGCGCAGCGACTCGAGGTCCTCGGCGGTCAGCCGGGGCGTCTCGGCGGGGACGGTGAGGCCGCCGTCGGGCGCCAGGCCCTGGAGGAGGACGTCGGTGAAGCCGATGGGGCTCATGCCCCCGCGCGTCGAGATGAACTGCATGCGTCAACCCTACCGGTGCTGCGCTGATCCCGCGCCACCGGTCCGCCGGGCGCGCGGGGCGGCGATCCGGGATCGCACCACCGATCCGACCCGTCCGCCCCGGTGCGCGGGGCGCGGGGTCGGTGATGGTGACGGGGCGGCCGGTGGTGCGGTCGTCCGCCCCATTGCGCGGGGCCGCACGACGGGTTCCACGTGAAACATCCGCACTCCGCCCCCTGAGTCCACCGAGTTATCCACAGGATGTGCATCATCCATCGGTCTCGCGTGTCGCATCCGCCGGTTTTGCGAAGCGGAAGGGGCGGAGAGGAGTCAGGCGAGGGCCTTGTCCAGCTGGGCCCTGAAGGAGGCCTTCGGGCGCGAGCCGGTGAACCGGTGGACCACCTCGCCGTCGCGCACGACCGCGAAGGTCGGGATCGAGGACGCGCCCAGCGAGCGGGCGATGGCGGGGTTCTCCTCGATGTCGACCTTGACGAACTTGGCCCGACCGCCCATCTCGGCGGCGACCTCCTCGACGACGGGGCCCATCTGGCGGCACGGCCCGCACCACTCGGCCCACAGGTCGACCACCACGGGCAGGTCGGAGCTCAGGACCTCGGACTGCCAGGTGGCGTCGGTGACGGCGAGGACATGGGACATGGCTGTTCTCCTTATCAGGCGAGGCTTTCCAGGTAGTGCTGGGCGTCGAGGGCGGCCCGGCAGCCGGATCCCGCCGCGGTGACGGCCTGCTGGTAGTGCGGGTCGGCGACGTCGCCGCAGGCGAACACGCCCGGGATCGCCGTGCGCTGACCGGGGTGGCGGACCACGATGTAGCCGGCCTCATCGAGCTCCAGGGCTCCGGCGACGAGCTCGGAGCGCGGGATCTGGCCGATGGCCACGAACAGTCCGGTCACGGCCAGTTCGCGGCGCTCGCCGGTGGCGGTGTCCTCCAGGGTCACCGACTCCAGGGCCCGGCCCCCGCCCAGGCCCACGACCCTGGAGTTCCAGGCGAAGGCGATCTTCGGGTTCGCCTTGGCCCGCTCGGCCATGACGGCGCTGGCCCGCAGCTGGTCGCGGCGGTGGACGACGGTGACCGAGCGGGCGAAACGGGTCAGGTACAGGGCCTCCTCCATGGCGGAGTCCCCCCCGCCGACGACGGCGATGTCCTGGTCCTTGAAGAAGAAGCCGTCGCAGGTGGCGCAGTAGGACACCCCGTGGCCGGAGAGCCGCTCCTCGCCGTCGAGCCCGAGCCGGCGGTGCTCCGAGCCGGTGGAGATGATGACCGTGCGGGCCTCGTAGACGGCGTCGTCGGTGGTGACCCTCTTGATCTCGCCGTCCAGGTCGAGGGAGGTGACGTCCTCGTAGCGGATGTCGGCGCCCAGGCGCTCGGCCTGCTCCTGCATCCGCGTCATGAGGTCGGGCCCCATGACGCCCTCGACGAAGCCCGGGTAGTTCTCGACCTCGGTGGTGTTCATGAGGGCCCCGCCCGCGGTCACCGACCCGGCCAGGACGATCGGGGACAGCTGGGCGCGCGCGGCGTAGATGGCGGCCGTGTAGCCGGCCGGGCCGGAGCCGACGATGATGACGTCGTGGATCATGACTCTCCTCCAGGTGGACGGCGCGGGGCGGCGGAACCGCTGATGCGATGGCGATTCGCTGTTGGTCGCAACTCGTGATGGAACGGGGTTGTTCCCGTGGGATCGCCTATCGGAGGGTGATCTCCGAGATAGTGACCTTGTTGAGCCCGTCGGAGGCCTTGGGCATCTCGGTCACCCACACGACGATCGAACTGGTCTCGGTCGGGGTGAACTCGAAGGTGGTGGTGCCCTGGGCGAAGGATCCCTCCGCCAGGATCGTGCCGCCCTGCGGGTCCTCGGGACTGGTGGCGCGGATCTGGACGTGCCCGCCGTTTCCGGTGCCCTGGAGCTCGATGGCGGAGACCCGCGCGGGGGAGGCCAGGGTCACGGCCACCCCGATGCCCTTCTTGGAGTCCATCGTCGAGGAGGTGTAGAAGCGCGAGTACCACTCGGTGCTCGGGTTCCCGTCCACCAGGTTGCCGGCCAGCTCGGGGTGCTCGTTGTTGTCCCCGAAGGGATCGAGCGACTGGGCGCCGGAGATCGTGATGGGCGCGGCGGGCTGCGAGGGCTGGGCCGGCTGCTGCGGGGCGGGGTTGGCGCCGGCCGAGGCCGAGGGCACCGTGTCCGCCGCCGGGATGTCCTTGTCGGCGAAGGAGACCTTGGAGAGCTGAACCAGGTTCTTCACCGCGAAGAGCAGCCCGACGAGGAGGGCGATGATGGTCACCACGATGATGATCGTGGAGGTCCGGCTCAGCGACGGCGACTCGTCCTCGTCGTAGTCCTCCTCGTCGTCCGGCGACGGCGAGGAGGGCAGCGGCGGCGGGAAGGCCGGCGGCATGGCGTTGCTCGGCGCGGCGGGGAAGGACACCGTCGCCGTGTGCTCCAGGCCCTCGGCGCCGGCGGCCTCCCCGGCGATGGCCGCGGCCTCCTGGGCGGCGCGCTGGACGGGCCGCGCGCTGGACAGACCGCGCAGGCGCGACAGGACGCCGCGCCCACCCTTGGTCGTTTCGGCGTCGAAGTCGGCTTCCGAGGCGATGGCCGCGTCCTCGACGAGGACCGAGGCGTCCCAGGGCTCCAGGGCCCGGGCGACCTCGGAGGCGGAGATCGGCACGTTCGAGCTCCAGGTCCGGGCCACGAGGGCGTCCAGGTCGGCGTCGTCGGCGCCCATCGAGCGGTTGATCGAGGAGGGGGGCGCGGGGGCGCCGTCGACCATGGGGGCCGAGGCGATGCCCGAGCGCTTGCCCGGCCAGCGCCCGGTCAGCCCGTAGTAGAGCAGCTCGACCAGGGCCTTGGCGTCGGTGCGGTCGAAGGCCAGCGGGTCGGAGTCGTTGTCCTGCAGGCCCAGCACCGCCGCCTCGATCCCGACGCCGGAGAGCTGGACCCGCCCGTCCGGACGCAGGCGCACGGAGTCGGGCGACAGGTGCAGGTGGTGCAGGCCGCGCCGCGAGCAGGCGTCCAGGACCTGGGCGACCTCCCCGATGATCGCGCGGATCAGCGCCGGGTCGGAGTCGGCCCGGGCGAAGGTGCTGAAGGGGACGCCCTCGGTCGGCTCGGTGACGATGAAGGCCTCGGAGCTCGTCTCCACGTCGTGGACGCGCTGCATCCTCTCGTCCTCGACCAGGACCGCGCGGGTGGCGGCCTCGAGGACCTCGTCGCGGTGCGGGGTGGCCGCGGTGAGCGCCAGGATGGTGACGTCGCGATCGAGAATCGTGTCGTAGCCCAGGTGTCGGACGATGCGGGGCAGGGTGGCCGGGAGGGTGGACAACAACCGGTAACGGCCGGTGCCGATCGGGGTACCCTCGGTCATGCGTCTGCCTCCTCGCCGGCGTCGGGCATACGGGTGCGTCCCGATTGTAGCGGGCGGCGCGGGGGCGGGCCCGGGGGGCGGCACCGGTGCCGGGATCGGGGGCTGGACCGCCGTCGGCGGCGCGCTCAGGACAACGGGGGGGAGCTCCTCGGTGCGGGCCATTGTCACCGGGACGGGCGGCGCGACGGGCGGCAGGGCGTGTCGCCCGG
>ERZ772945.2465-NODE-2465-length-11294-cov-11.579678_pt1 | contig 11294 bp, 11 predicted proteins | sample MGYA00511681_ERZ772945 | MGnify/ENA primary metagenome ERZ772945 (study PRJEB29015, sample SAMEA2737943) | human oral metagenome | biome: human oral; feature: human-associated habitat; material: dental | place: China | collected 2143 ... | reverse complement strand
TCAGATAAAAAATCTATTCAATTCAGGTAAAAAGTACCTACTTTTTTGCAAAAACGGAGGTACATTTCACCAAAAATGAAGGTACATTTCACCAAAAACGGAGGTACATTTTACTAAAAACGTATATACGTTTTCTAAAAATCGGATATTCCTTCTAAAATCTATAATTATTGAATTCTATTTTATCCTATAATAAAAAAACAAAATGTAAAAGATATTCTTAGTTTTTCTTATAACACATAAAGTAATAGGGTATATCAAATCACTTCGATATACCCTATCTTTTCTTACTGATCTGATAAAGGAACCATAGCCCCTTAATATTGGAAACTATAGTCTAAGACTCTTCTTAATAGCCTCAATCTTCTTCATTGCGCGCTCTTCACATGCTTTGTAATCGGCTGCTGTATTCATTACATCCTTTACTTCAAGATAGAACTTAATCTTAGGTTCGGTTCCGGAAGGACGAACGCTTACTTTTGTTCCATCAGTACAGAACCATTGAAGAACATTACTTGTCTCAGGCATATCAAGTTTTTCCTTAGAACCATCCGCCTTTGTCAGTTCAAGACTCTGATAGTCCTTTGTTAACTCAATAATGCTGCCGCCGAGATCCTTAGGAGGATTAGAACGGAAGTCTTTCATCATCTGTTGAATCTCATCAGCACCGCTCTTGCCCGGACGTTCAACGTTGATGGTAAATTCTTTACTGTATCCATATTCGAGATAGATGTCCATGAGAATATCGTAAAGTGTCTTACCATGATCCTTTGCATAAGCGCAAATTTCAGCTAAAAGTGAGCATGCACTGACTGCATCCTTATCGCGAACGAAGTCTTCAGCCATAAAGCCGTAGCTCTCTTCACCGCCACCAATATACTGCTGCTTACCTTCGGACAATGCTATCTCATGTGCAATCCACTTGAAACCTGTATAACAATCACGCATTTCAACATGTTGCTTCTCGGCAATCTTGCGAATTACCTCTGTTGTAACGATAGTCTTAACGATGAAGTCGGTTGGTTTCATCTTGCCTACTGCCTGACGATTAGTGATGATATACCACAAGAAGATAAGGCAAGTTTGATTACCATTAATGAGAACCCACTCACCATTAGAGTCCTTGCAAGCCATACCTACGCGATCAGCATCGGGGTCGGAAGCCATAAGGATGTCAGCATCTAATGCTTTAGCATCGCGAAGGCCTAAGGTTAAAGCCTCTGCGAACTCTGGGTTAGGGCGATCAACAGTTGGGAAGTTACCATCTTTGATCATCTGCTCTTTCACACAATGAACGTTATCAAAGCCCCATAAAGCTAATGAACGTGGAATCATGACACGACCTGCACCATGTAATGGAGTGTACACAATCTTTAAGTCATGCTGATGCTTGATAACTTCAGGGTCAATACAAATTGTCTTTACCTGATCCAAGTAAGGTTTATCAATATCTTCGCCGATAATTTGAATTAAATTCTTGTTACCATCGAACTTAACATCCTCAATATGTACTTTGTTTACTTCATTGATAATGCCTTTGTCGTGAGGAGCAAGAACTTGCGCTCCGTCTTCCCAATAAGCCTTGTAACCATTATACTCGCGTGGGTTGTGGCTCGCTGTGATATTTACACCAGCTTGTGCTTTCAAGTAACGAATAGCAAACGAACATTCTGGAGTAGGTCTCAAGTCATCAAATAGATAAACCTTAATACCATTTGCAGAGAAGATGTTAGCTACAGTTTCAGCAAAAAGACGGGAATTGTTACGGCAGTCGTGACAAACAACAACACTGATTTGCTCTTTGTTCTTGAAATTAAGTTTCAAGTAGTTAGCAAAGCCTTGTGTTGCCATACCCACTGTATAGATGTTCATTCGGTTAGAACCAGCTCCCATGATGCCTCGAAGTCCACCTGTACCAAATTCTAAGTCTTTGTAGAAGCTCTCGATAAGATCAGTCTTATCCTCATTCTTAATCATTGACTCAACGGCTGAACGTGTCTCTTCATCAAAAGCAGGAGACAACCACTGCTTGGCTTTACTCTCGCATTCTGCGATAAGTGTTTGGTTATTTTCCATAATTTAAGTCTTACGTATTTACTAATTACTATTTGCAAATATAGGCATTTATTCCGAGAAAACATTTGAGGGTCGATTATTTTTTGTATTTTTGTACCCGTTAATCCTGACGGCTAACATCAGTTAATCAGTTTTGGATGATAAGTATTAATCTTAAAAGATAACTATAAATGGATTTAAACTTCAGAGGAATACTTCTAGCTATAAGCACGTTTTTGATTATCGGTCTGTGCCATCCTTTGGTAATAAAGACTGAATATTACTTTGGTACTAAGCCTTGGTGGTTATTGCTTATATCTGGAATCGCTTGTTGTGTTGGTGCCCTATTTATTCAGAATATATTTCTTTCAGCTGTACTTGGTGTTCTTGGTGCTTCCCTGCTTTGGGGCATTGGTGAGTTACTAGCACAAGAAAAGCGAGTTGCAAAGGGATGGTTTCCTATGAATCCAAAGCGCAAGGAACACTATAAGAAGATTAATAAAGAAGAAGATTTGTGTCCTATTTGCAAGGAACAAAAGGATAAATAGTACCTATTCATGGTGGTAAGGCTCACCTTTAATTATAGTACAGGCTCTATACAGCTGTTCTGTAAAGATGAGTCGTACCATCTGATGAGAGAAAGTCATACGTGAAAGCGATATTTTCTCATTAGCCCGTGCATATACATCTTGCGAGAATCCGTATGGTCCTCCGATAACAAAAACAAGTCTTCTAGCTGTATTTTGCTTTTGTGTTAGCCAATCAGCATACTTAAGAGAGGTAAATTCAGAACCATGTTCATCCAATAATACAACCGTATCTGCAGATTGAATCTCCTTTAATATGAGTTCTCCCTCTCTCTGCCTCTGTTGTTCTTCCGTAATATTCTTCGTATTCTTTAGTTCAGGGATAGTCGTTATAGAGAAAGGCATATAATGCTTTATCCGATTAGTATAATCATCAATCCCTTCTCTGAATATCTTACTTTGTGTTTTACCAACGAGGAGTAAAATCGTCTTCATATTGCTTCTACCTTATTACAACTTATGAATTTCTTCCCATATCCGCTGAACGGGCAACCCCATGACATTAAAGTAACTGCCATTGATAGATGTTACCCCAACATAGCCTATCCATTCCTGTATTCCGTAAGCCCCCGCCTTATCAAAAGGTTTGAAGTGTTTTATGTAATAATTGATTTCGTCATCACTCAGTTGCTTGAATGTTACATCTGTCGTGACGGAAAAAGAACGGTAACCTGCAGAGGTAAGAAGACATACACCCGTAACAACTTGATGTCTACGACCGCTGATAAGATGTAACATCCTACGCGCATCATCCGCATCCTTCGGCTTACCCAACACCTTATTATCTACTACTACAACCGTATCAGCTGTGATAACCAAGTCATCTTCGGTAATCAATGTTTTATAAACATCAGCTTTCTCCCGTGCAATATATCCAGCAACCTCTACAGCAGGGAGATTATGAGGGTAATCTTCTGCTACATTTGGCAGAACTTTTACCTCAAAATCAAGATCTAATCCAGCCAGTAGTTCCCTACGACGAGGCGAATTACTAGCGAGTATTATATGTTTCTTCATTACCAACCAAATGCTTTTGCGTTCATAACCCAGTTCCCTTGCGCCTTCAGAACTTGCTCTAAGATATCACGAGCCACACCATAACCCCCTTTACAATCACTGATATAACATGCAATTTGCTTAATCTCTGCACAAGCATCCTTTGGACAACACGGACATCCAGCACGCTGCATGACCTCATAATCGGGAATATCATCACCAACGTAGATAATCTCTTCCTCCTTTAAGTCATATTTCTTTAGGAACTCTTCCCATGTTTTAATCTTCATAGAGCAGTTGATATAAACATCTTTCACCCCAAGATATTCATAACGTGAACGAACATTCTCGTTATGTCCGCCCGTCATAATTGCTAATTGTAGTCCATGCTTGACAGCTAACTGTATAGCATAACCATCCTTGATATTGATTGTACGAATAGGATCACCCTTCCCATCCATGAGAATTGTACCAGCAGAAAGCACGCCATCCACGTCAAAAACAACTGCTTTTATCTTCTTTAAATCGTAGTTTATCATTCTTTTTTATCGTTTGCATGAATATTATTAGAAAGTACCTCATAGATAGCCTGCCAATTAGAGTGTGATTTCATTAGCAACATCTGCTGATCAATTACGTTTTGATCCCATCTAACAGCTGGACCCGTCTGAGCTTCCTTCGGATTCATCGCATGGATTTTCTTTGTAGTTTCATCAATTAGCGGCAACATGACGTCAAAAGGGATCCCATGCTCACCGAGAATATCTGCAGCAACACTATAGCAATAATTACTAAAGTTGCATGCCCAGACCGCAGCCAAATGCAGATATTTCCGATTTTCACTGTCAAGTGGAATAACACGCTTTGTAATTATCGCTGCTAAAGTTCGAATATCCTCTTGAACTTCCTCTGAACTTCCTTCTATAAAGATTGGAATATTCTCGAAACTCACATCCCGTGTCTTCGAGAAAGTTTGCATCGGATAAAACACACCATAGCGACTAGCGAATCCTTTAAAGCAATCAATCGACATGGAACCTGCCGTATGAAGAAAGAGTTTATCCCCCCTACCCGCGCAAACTTGCGGAATCAACTGGCAAAGAGCACTATCTTTTACAGAGATAATATACGCATCTACATCATTACGCAAGTCATCAAGATTTGTCAAAGCCTCCGCATTTAGTCTTTCGGCGAGTACACGAGCCGACTCTTCTGTCCTACTAAAAACTTGATTTATTATGAATCCTGCGTCGAATAATGCCCTACCTAATTGCGTTGCGAGCCGACCAGCTCCAATCAATGTTATTCTCTTCATGACAACAAAATTAATACTTTTCTAGGAAAATGTCGCTCTAAGGCATTGTCTTTTTAAAAAGAATTACTATTTTCGCAGCGTTAATAAAAGGTATATTGATCGTATGAAATTCCTTGGAATTATCCCCGCGCGCTATTCTTCGTCCCGATTTCCCGGAAAGCCGTTAGCTCAATTAGGCGGGAAACCAGTGATACAGCATGTTTACGAAAGGGCGAAACAGGTGCTAACCGACGTCTATGTGGCTACTGATGACGAACGTATATACAATGTTGTAACTGCGTTTGGTGGTAAAGCGGTTATGACGCAAGCAAATCATCAGAGCGGAACGGAGCGGGCGTGCGAAGCATTGGATAAGATTGAAGGTAAGTTTGATGTTATTATCAATATTCAGGGCGACGAACCTTTCATTCAAACGGAGCAAATCAGAACGATAATGTCCTGTTTCGATGATGAGCAAACGCAGATCGCAACCCTCGGTATTCCATTAAAGTCTATTCAAGACGTCAGAAACGTCAATAGCCCTAAGATAGTTCTTGACATAAATAATAATGCGCTCTACTTCTCTCGCTCGGCAATTCCATTTATCCGCGGCATAGAACAAGCGGATTGGATAGGTCACTATCCCTTTCTAAAACACATTGGGCTCTATGCCTATCGAGTTGAAACATTACACGAAATAAGCAAATTGCCCCCCTCATCCTTAGAACTTGCAGAAAGATTAGAACAACTCCGATGGCTACAAAATGGTTATCGCATTAAGGTTTGTATCACAAACATTGAGACAGTCAGTATTGACACACCACAAGATTTAGAGAGAGCCAAGGAGTATTTAAAGCAAAACGAGCAATAACATTTTGTAATAGAATATTGCTAATTTCGACACTTCTCCTTGCGTTTTTATCCAGCAAACCTTTATTCTCCCTCAAATACGCGAATTTTGAGGCAATTTTGAACTTTCTTGTAAGTATCTGATATATAGGTATTTACAAAACTAAGGCTTGCTTTCTGGTAAAAAATCTATTCAATTCAGGCAAAAAGTACCTACTTTTTTGCCAAAATGGAGGTACATTTCACTAAAAACGGAGGTACGTTTTACCAAAAACGGAGGTACATTTTACTAAAAACGGAGGTACGTTTCATCAAAAACGTATATACATTTCACCCAAAACGTATATACGTTTTCTAAAAATCGAATATTCCTTCTAAAATTTACGATTATTGAGTTCTATTTTAACCTATAATAGAAAAAATAAATGTAAAGAATATTTCAAATTTATTCTACTATTAGATTCGATAAATTTCAGGTTTGAATCGTAGGAAAATAAAGCATAAAACAACGTCCTCGCCTGTCTGAAATAAATTAAATCTATTGCTGGACGGGCGAGGACGTTAGTATCAATCCTTCTTTTCCTATATAACTTATAAGGTGTTTTCTCTAACCGAATACCTCTTTTCAGTAAACAATTAGAATGGAGGCTTGATCATATCGGCTGGTGGCGGAGGTAATGGACCATCATTCATCTTACTCCCGACAATCTCTCCGCCTATAGGATCATCAGGCAAAGGTACTGCAAATTTGGCATCTTCTGGATTGGCAAAACGAGTATATTCGCCACGGAAGTTCAGAAGAACATCGCCCGTTGCACCCTTACGGTGCTTGGCTATGATAATTTGCGCCATACCATGGAGGTCGTTTCCCTTCTCGTCTTGTAGTATATGATAATACTCGGGACGATGAACGAATAGTACCATATCGGCATCTTGCTCTATGGCACCCGACTCACGCAAGTCACTTAGCTGCGGTCGCTTGCCTTCAACTCCCTCACGCTGCTCTACGGCACGGCTCAACTGGGATAGGGCTAAGACTGGAATATTCAACTCTTTGGCAAGACTTTTCAGTGAGCGGCTAATGGTTGATACCTCTTCTTGTCGACTATTGAAGCGCATGCCATTCGCATTCATCAGCTGCAAATAGTCGATCATTAGGACTTCTATGTTATGCTCTCTAACCAATCGGCGTGCCTTTGTTCTCAATTCGAAGATGGATAGACCTGGAGTATCATCAACATAGATAGGTGCGCCTTGCATTTTGCGGATATTAGAATCGAAACGTTCCCATTCGTCTGGGGTTAACTGACCATTGAGAATCTTGTTACCCGGTATAGAACAAACGTTGGATATCAATCGATTAACCAACTGGACATTATTCATTTCAAGCGAGAAGAAGGCTATCGGCTTACGATAATCAACTGCAATATTCTTGGCAATACTCAATGCGAAAGACGTTTTACCCATAGCAGGACGACCAGCGATAATGATAAGATCGGAAGGTTGCCAGCCCGCTGTAATATCATCCAGCTTGCGAAATCCACTGGGTACACCCGTCAATCCGCCTTCACGATTGGCAGCTTGAAGCAAGAGTTGGTGAGCTTGATCTACGATCGTATCAATTTGCACATAGTCTTGAAGCATGTTCTTTTGAGAAATCTCAAATAATGCTCCTTCAGCTTTCTGCATCAAATCATCCACATCGACTGTCTCATCGAACGCATCCGTCTCTATCATTGAGGCAAATTGGATGAGCTGTCGAGCTAAAAACTTCTGCGCAAGAATGTGGGCATGGTATTCTATATGCGCGGAAGAAGCCACTTGCGAACTCAATTCAACAATGTATGAGGGTCCACCTACCTCTTCTAACGTTCCTTTATGACGTAACTCTTCGGTCACCGTCATAATGTCTACTGGCTTTTCTTGGAGATTTAACGACTGGACAGCCTCATAAATCTTCTGATGACGAGCCTCATAGAATGTTTCGGGCTTTATTATTTCAGATACAACCGTGAAAGCATCCTTATCAATCATAAGGGCACCTAACACTACTTTCTCAATATCAATTGCCTGTGGCTGTAAATGACCAAAGGAAGTATCAATAGGGGCTTGCTGTCCCCTTCTGCTTGTTTTGCTAACTTTTCTTTCTGGCATACGGCGGCAAAATTACAAAAAATATTCCGTTCCCTACATCATTATAACAACGTTTTATTATCTTTGTAAGCAGTTTATAAAATAAAACGCTATGATTTGTTTCCCCTGTTGTAAAATCAATCTTGGTTTGAATATCGTGCGTAAACGCGAAGATGGTTATCACAATCTTGAAACTATTTTCTATCCTGTACCGCTTTGCGATGTTCTTGAGATTAAAAAGATGGATGAAGAGTTCCCATCTGATACGGATTGTGACTTAAAGGTTACAGGAAGTGCAGTTGAATGTGATGAATCGAAGAATCTGGTTGTCAAGGCTTATAATCTGATTGCAAAAGATTATCAGTTGCCCCGAGTACACATTCATCTATATAAACGCATACCTATGCAAGCCGGTTTAGGTGGTGGTTCGTCTGATGCTGCTTATATGATTAGACTGTTGGATGAACGCTTCCGTTTGAATATGGGTATTAAAGAGATGGAACGTTATGCCGCTAAGCTAGGTGCTGACTGTGCTTTCTTTATTACTTCAGAGATTGCTTATGCAACAGGTATTGGTAATATCCTCTCTCCCGCTGATTCTGAAAATGGGAATCTTAATGGCTATTATCTCGTTCTTGTCAAACCCGATGTTGCTGTTTCTACTGCCGAGGCTTATGCATCTATAACTCCTAAGACTCCTGCAAAGTGTTGCCGTGATATTGTCAAGCAGCCTATAGATACATGGCGTGACGAACTTATCAACGATTTTGAAGCTCCTATCTTTGCTAATCATCCAGAACTAGCAGCAATCAAGCAAAAACTCTATGATAAAGGAGCACTCTATGCGCAAATGTCAGGAAGCGGTAGCACCATCTTCGGTATCTTTGGTGTGAAGCCAACCGATATCGAACAACATTTTCCTAACATGTTTTCTTACGTTTGCAGATTATAAATACTCACATTATTTGGTAGTTAGCAAAAAAAGAAGTACTTTTGCACCGCTGTCACGAGATGGCAGCAATGAATTCAAACCTTATAAATTATTTATTTTTATGGCAACAAAAATCAGATTGCAGCGCGGTGGTCGTAAGAACTATGCTTTCTATAGTATCGTAATCGCTGACGCTCGTGCACCACGTGATGGTAAATTTATTGAGAAGATTGGTACTTATAACCCTAACACCAATCCAGCCGCAGTAGATTTGAATTTTGAGCGCGCATTGTATTGGGTTGAGACAGGTGCTCAACCAACAGACACAGCACGTAACATCCTTAAAGGTGAAGGTGTTTACATGATGAAGCATCTTCGTGGCGGTGTTAAGAAAGGCGCATTCGACGAGGCAACTTGTCAACAGAAGTTCGACGCTTGGAAGCAGACTAAAGTTGCAGCATTCGATGCTGTAGCAAAGAAAGTAACTGACGAGAAAAAGGCTGCTGTTGCTAAGAACCTTGAGGCTGAGAAGAAAGTTAATGAGGCTATTGCTAAGAAGGTTGCAGACAAGAAGGCTGCTGCCGTTGCAGCACAAGCTGAAGCAGCAAAGACTGCAGAAGAGACTACAACAGAGGAAGCTCCTGCAGAGGCTTAATTCTCTTACTCACAATTAAAAGAAAATCCATAGATTCTTTCGAGTCTATGGATTTTCTCTTTATATACTCCTCAGAGAGTTAAGGGCTTACCCTGCTACTGGTCCAGAGTGCTCTTTACTTCCACCCTCCTTTGGAGAGGGATCGGGGGTGAGGCTTTTCTCCTTCTTCACCGTTTCGTAAGAGTTATCGCGCAAGGCAGCTTTTAGCTCTACGCCTGGTGTAAACGTTACTCGAGGCTTGATGGTTTCGGTCTTAAAGGATTTCTCGTTCGCTGCACCTTCACTCGATAAGGTTAAACGCATCGTACCGAACTCGCCCAACTGCACGCTAAAGCCATCACGCAAGTAACTGGGCAAACACTCCATAAAGTTTGTGAGCACATTCTCAATGTCACCGCGTGTCAATGACGAACGACCGGCAATGTCCTTCGCAATGTCGCGCAAAGTCTTCTTACCTGCATTCACTGGGTTTGCATACCATTTCCCTGGGTCGCCTTGCTTCCTTGGGTTTGTTCTCACTACTAATTTTACTTTCATAGTCTTTTGTTTTTTGGAATTAAACTTATTATTATTAAAAACGCCCCGTCCATCTTCCTTTCGGCTTCCAGTCCGCGGGCGTTATTTTTCATTATTTAATTACTCTATTTTCTGTGCTTCCTCCTATCTCAAAAAATGCTCTTTGCTTCCCGAAAATTTCTTCCTTGTTTGCGATAAATTTTCTCCTTGTTCCCGATTTATTTCTTCCTTGTTCCCCGTAAATTTTCTCCAAGGAAGAAATTTTTGCGGAGCAAGGAAGAAATTTTGAAACATCAAGAGCATTGATTTAGGGGAACCAGCCTCTCTCTTCTTCCTGTTAGTTTCACCTCTTTTCAAGGCAGATTGGGAGAAACTTTTAATAGTTGATAAATGGTCTTACCTTGGCAGTACTTGTCTTCGACTGGATTCCCAAATGAACCTGATTGCCAGAATAAGTTACCGTTGCCATTTTATATTCTGATCCGACTTTACATTCCGAAGTTGTCCAATATGTGCCAGAAGGAGGTGTACCTCCCACCTTGGTAAATGCTTGATTAAAAAGCGTCATATTCATTGATGGAAAGTTTATAGATGATGGGGGCGTAGAGAAACCTGCCGAACCACCAGAGGGAATCAAGTAGCCATAACTATCAGTATAGAACTTTTTATAGGTATCTCCTGTTTCTATCATCTTCCCAAGAGCATTCCACATTAACGTGGTTTCGGGTAAAGAAGCTATTCTCCAACTCTTTCCTGATAATACGGGAGTATAAGTATTTACAGAACTCATGGCTGCCCCAGAAGATGAGATTGACGCACTACTCCTAAACAACTCTGAATAATTGTTTACAGGATAAGAAGATTCAGAAGAAGTTGCATTAGACCATTGAATTTGGTCACTACCTCCTTCATTGACATCATGAAGTGCAACTGCAACACGATTGGATGGATGGATAATAACAGCAATTGGCGTTTTCCCTGGGTTCTTGCTGAGTAGTCCAGCTGTACCATCACTGTATAAATATTGATCAGTACAGTAGAAACGCACCAGAATGATATAACGTTTATTAGATTCCACCAATTTATGCTCTGGTATCGTAAGAGATTTACCAACTAAACTGCTTCCAAAGAGTTCACCGAAAGTAAAAGTCATTTTAAATTTTGAACAGTCGGTCGTAGGCAAGCAATACTCGTTTGCCAAACCAGAGTAGGAAGAAAAATATGCATCGCCTGGTGTAGAAGAAGCCACTAACATCCCCCCCATGTCTGCCTCACAGG
>ERZ772945.2460-NODE-2460-length-11305-cov-3.222133_pt1 | contig 11305 bp, 8 predicted proteins | sample MGYA00511681_ERZ772945 | MGnify/ENA primary metagenome ERZ772945 (study PRJEB29015, sample SAMEA2737943) | human oral metagenome | biome: human oral; feature: human-associated habitat; material: dental | place: China | collected 2143 ... | reverse complement strand
AACATAAGCAATTAATAGGCATAATATTGAAAAGCCACGATAATTATTGTTGTTTGAGCGAGGTTTTACGTAAGCTTATCGTTACCTTTGCAGGGTTATCCCGGATAAGGCGGATAATAGTTTGATTAACAGATAATGAAAAACAGCAGATGAAAAAGTTGTTTACAATATTAATGGGCATGCTGGGGCTGGTTACAACGTCGTGTGCCGGGAACGACAGTATACAATCGGTAAATGTCAATGATTTTGAAAAGCAGACAAAAGAAAAGCATGTTCAGCTTGTTGATGTGCGCACGGCCGGTGAATTTGCTGACGGCTATATTGCAGGTGCACTGAATATTGACATATTCGACAGGCAGTTTATGCAGAAGGCTGCCAAAATGCTTGATAAGAAAAAAGAGGTTTATGTGTACTGCCGTAGCGGAAAACGGTCGATGACTGCCGCCCGAAAGCTGGCGGGTGCAGGCTATAAAGTAGTTAACCTTGAAGGCGGAATTATGGCCTGGAACGCTGCCGGCAAGGCTGTTGTACGGTAAGTTTATTTACGGTTTTTTTGCACGGGCAGGCTGCATCAGCCTCCCGTTTGTGGGCTATTTTGCTTATCTTTGCACCTTATTGGTACGATTTTGTAAATAAAACACATGATGAAGAAACAGAAGAAATTTATTCTTCGTGAGCAGGATCTGCCCACACAGTGGTATAATATTCAGGCCGAAATGCCTGTAAAACCTATGGATTTGCTGAACCCTAAGACGAAGAAGCCGATGGGTGTTGACGATTTGGCTCGTATTTTCAGCCGCGAATGCTCGGTTCAGGAACTTGACAGGGAACACGCCTGGATTGATATTCCGGAGGATGTACAGGATAAATACAGCTACTATCGCAGCACACCGCTGGTTCGTGCCTACGCGCTCGAAGAGGCTTTGGGCACAAAAGCTCACATCTATTTTAAGAACGAGAGTACCAATCCTTTGGGTTCGCATAAAATAAACTCGGCTATTCCGCAGTGCTATTACTGCAAAAAGGAAGGCGATACCAATGTAACAACCGAAACAGGAGCAGGCCAATGGGGAGCCGCATTGAGCTATGCGGCAAAACTTTACGGTCTTGAGGCCGCTGTTTATCAGGTTAAAATAACCATGCAGCAAAAGCCATACCGCTCGTATATTATGCGAACGTTTGGTGCAACAGTTGAGGGAAGTCCGTCAATGTCGACGCGTGCGGGCAAGGATATTATCACACGCGATCCCAATTATTCGGGTTCTCTCGGTACGGCTATATCTGAAGCCATCGAACTTGCCACCACAACGCCCGGATGTAAATATACATTAGGCTCGGTGTTAAGCCATGTATCGCTGCACCAGACCGTCATTGGTCTTGAGGCAGAAAAGCAGATGGAGATGGCGGGTGAGTACCCGGACAAGGTGATTGCCTGCTTTGGGGGTGGCAGTAACTTTAGTGGAATAGCCTTCCCCTTTATGCGGCACATGTTCGATGGCAGCCATAAGAATACCGAATTTATTGCTGCCGAGCCGGAGAGTTGCCCGAAACTGACACGCGGTAAGTTCGAATACGACTTCGGAGATGAGGCCGGTTACACGCCGCTGATGCCCATGTATACGCTGGGTCACAACTTTAAGCCGGCCAACATACACGCCGGAGGCTTGCGTTATCACGGCGCAGGGGTGATAATAAGCCAGCTAATTAAGGACGGATTTATGCACGGAATAGACATCCCGCAGCTTGAAAGTTTCAACGCCGGTTTACTTTTCGCACGCACAGAAGGCATTATTCCTGCGCCCGAAAGCTGCCACGCTATCGCCGCTGCCATCCGCGAGGCCAGGCGTGCCGACGCCGAAGGCAAAGCCCCTGTGCTGTTATTTAACCTCAGTGGCCACGGTTTAATTGATATGCCATCATATATTAGTTACCTGAATGGCGACTTATCCAATTTTACCTTAAGCGATGCCGACATTGCCAATAATTTGAAAGGCGTACCAACGGTATAACAAACAGGCTACCCTTTGCGGTATTCCTGTGAGGTTTTACCCAGGTGTTTCTTAATAAATTTACAAAAAGCGGAATAGCTCTCGAACCTGAAGTCGAGGGCTATTTCCTTCATAGGCTTGTCCGAATAGCGCAAATCTATCTTCAAACATTCCACAGCGTGGTTGGTAATAAGCCTTAAAGCGGGTTGCCCACAATAATAACGGGTTATCATTGACAGGTATTTGGGCGATATAAACAGCCTGTCGGCAAAGTAGCCTATGGTTCGATGGCTGCCGTTATCCTGACTTAAAAGGGCCAGAAACTGTTTGTACAAACAGGCGGTTCTGAAGTGAGGTATCTGTGATTCGGTTGTTTTTTGCAGCCGGTTTGACGGTATATGGAAGTCGTTAATGACGTCGAAGAACAGCGTTGCAAACAGGTGGTAAACTATTTCGTCCTGATAAATATCATTTCCTGTGGTGCGATGGCGTAACATATTAAGAAATGTGGCGATATGGTTATAAACATATCGTTCGTCGTTACTGATAACAGGTTTCTGCGTGAGCATGGTCATGACGCGCCAGACGCGGTCTCCTCCTGTGAGCATACGGGCAAGAATCTCCATCGAATAGCCCACAACGGTGGCACTGCTCTGTTCGTTTTGTCTGATGTTGGCTATCATAGCGTTTGGCGGACACATCACGCAGCCACCAGCATTGACGCTTATTTTATTACCGTTTAAAGTTAAACGGAGCTGCCCTTCTGTACAAAATATAAACACAAGACAGTTTACCGTCATTCCCTTACAAAGCCCGGGATAGAGCGATAAGGGTGAAAGTGCGAAATAATTATTGTCGGCATACACCGCAGGATGGTCGAGATCGGCAAAGTTTGATATTTGCAAGTGCTTGTCCATAGCTCGTAAGTTTAGGCAAAGATAATGAAAACCTTACGACAATTTCTTCATCATGGTTTTTAAAGACAGAGGGATAGTTGTTTGTTTATTAGAATATTGTATGTTGTTTGACAAAACAATCGTGTAGCCTGACTGGAATAATGTTCTTGGTTTATCAGCAAATTCAGTGATAGTTTTCAGTTAATAATCGCAATCTTACAAACCATACCCTTGTCTCCTTCTTCCGTAGCCACCTCAACCATATACACTCCTGATGCTGCCCTTTTGCCGTTTTTGTCGAGCCCATACCATTTAAACTCTCCGTTTGCAGCCTTGCCGCTGTTGACAAGAACACCGTTAGTGGTTACAATTTTAACGTCGGCGTTCTCATCAAGACCCGTTATTGTGATGACGCCTGCATAGTCGGGGCGCACCGGATTCGGGTAAGCGTACACGGTTTCCTTGCTCATTCCCTGTCCCGCTGTTGTGGCATCGCTCATATAAGAGCACAGTCCGTTGTCGGTTCCAATGAATAATTCGCCGGTGTTTTCGTTCATATTTAGCGACTCTATCACGTTTGAGAGCAGCTTGCTGTTGCTTTTTGTGAAGTGCTTAAGCTGGTGAACGTTGTCTGAACTAATCAGATAGATACCGTTTCCGGGCGTTCCAAACCATTTCCTATTGGCCTTATCCACGTACATGCAACTAATATCGACGCCTGCAAGCAGATAGTCTGCAAAGTGGGTACCGTCGTTACGGGGCACCTTTACCTGATGAAACACAGGATTCGTAGCCGTTATTTGGTCGGGCTTAAGGACGAAAGGCCCTTTGTTTGTGCATATCCACATGTTGTTATCGTGGTCTTCAGCAATGGCGCGGACGTACATAACGCTGGTTTGTTCGCCCTCTTCGTTGATAAATTGGTTGAATAATTTAACCGTGTTTGTAGCAGGCGTATAACATACTGCCATCGGAAAGCGGTAGAAGTTGTTGGGTATCCACATCAGCCCGCGGCTGTCGAACACAGGCGTTGTCATGCGTTCGAGCGAACAATTGTTGTTAACCAATTCGGCGTGATGGTAGTTATTCCATGTGCCTGCCGGCGTTAACTCGAGGATAGATGTGGAGGAACTAATGCTGTTTGTGACCCAGAGGTTTCCTGTTTTGTCAAATTTTACACCGAGAACTATACAGTAATCCTTATTGTTCGGGCTTACGGTGGAGGCACTTTGCAGCGGACTGTTATAACAATTATATTCCTTAACGAAGTGCCCATCCATGAATTCGTACAGGCCTGTACGGCCTGAAGCAAACACGTGTTTGTCGTTTTTGGGGTCGATATCAAGCGAACCCACGTCTACATAATCGTGCCCGGTCAGTGCCTTTATATCGTCCTGATAAATGGTCCACGTGCTTCCGTCGTACACTTGCACACATCCAGGCCGGTACAATTCGTCAGGAAACATATACCCTGCCCCTGTAGAATAGAGCTTTCCATTGTAGAATTTGGTAAACCCAAAATAGTTATACTTGGGTCCTCCCGGCTTTAGCGTTTTTACCAAAGCCAGCAATGCGGGGTCCGTCACCTTATTCGGGGGATTGAAATATCCCATGCGCGTCCAGTTGTTACGGTCGATAAGGTTGGCCGTAAGCAAGCCGCGGTACGACCCTTGCGGGCTTGATTCGGCATAGATATAGTTGCCTTCAACCCTGCTATAATTGATATAGAAGCCCAAATTATACGTATTGCTTATGGCTGCATTTTGTACATCGAGCTTAACTATGCCGAAACCAGTTGACAAATAGGCATATTTTCCGCTTACATCAATGCTGTTTACCGTCTTGTTTTCGGTTATTGAAGCGTTCATATAGTCGGTAATATTCTCTACATTACCGTTGGCCGATAACAAATCAATGTTGTTATTGGTATACACTATAACCAATTTTTTAGCCGCTTTACACCATGCAATATGCGCGATATTGCAGTCATTCAGTGTGTTTAACTTATCATAGGTTTGCAAACTATGGTCATTTTGGTTGTAGCGATAAAGGTTTTTCGATGCCAAAACATAAATATTTCCTCCGTCTCCCTTTTCTATTTCTGTAGGTTCATAATAGCTAAGATAAGCCTTCCACAGCCCCGACGATGCATAAGAAGCAAGCGAAAGAAGAAACATGAAAGCTGAAAGAATGGTCTTTTTCATGACAACGAGGATATGTTTATGGTGTAATAATAACGTGTTTATGGTGTAATTGTTACGTCTCTACACTTATTATTTAAAATCTAAGGCCTTATTCCGCTTTCAGATGTTCGGCTAATTTGGCAACGGCTCTGGCTCTATGGCTGATTCTGTTCTTAATATCTTCGCCCAGTTCAGCAAAGCTTTTGTCATAACCGTCGGGGATAAACAGCGGGTCATAGCCAAATCCCGCGCTGCCATGCTTCTCTTTTGCGATACGGCCTGTTACTGTACCTTCAAACTGATATTCCCTGCTGCATAACGGATTATCGCCTTCCATCTGTATCAAACTGATTACAGTGCGGAAGCGTGCTTTCCTGTTCGTGTTGTCTCCAAGCTCACGAAGCAGCTTCTTCATGTTGGCTTCGCTGTCGTGATCAGTGCCATCGGCATAGCGTGCCGAGTGTACACCCGGGGCCCCGCCTAAAGCATCTACCTCAAGTCCTGTATCATCGGCGAAGCAATTCAGGTGGTAATGGTCAAAGATATATTCGGCTTTTTGGTGTGCATTGGCTTCTAATGTGCTGCCTGTCTCGGGTATTTCCTCGTGACAACCGATGTCTTCTAACGATACTATTTCAATATCGCTCCCCAGAATATCCCTTATTTCTTGTAACTTGTGCTTGTTATTGGTGGCAAAAACTATCTTCATTTTTCTGCTTTTACGTTGTCCTTACTTGTCGGTGCTGGTTTGCCGGTGCTGCCTTTCTTCTTTTCTTTCGGTATTTTTACCTTTATCTTGTCGAACCCTTCTCCGTAAACGCCTATGACTGAACTCTGTGAAACAAAGGCGTTCGGGTCAATCATCTTAATCAATCTGAAAATACTTGTGCTCTCCCGCCGCTTGGCAAGTATGCAGAGTACTTTCATTTCCTGTCCCGTATACCACCCGTGGCCGTCAAGAATAGTCACTCCATGGTCCATCTCAGTGCCTATGGCGTCGGCAATTTCCATGTATTTCTTCGAGAAAATCATAAATTGAACCGACTCTCTTCTGGCGTTCATCACGTAGTCTAACATAAAATTCTCAACTACCATCGTACATAATCCGAACACCACTTTGTGTATTCGGGAGAGCGTATCGCCAAATTCGGGAATGAAAAGACAGCTGCCAATGATGCAAAGGTCGACGCCAATGAGCACCTGTCCCAGCGAAAAGTTAAAGTATTTATTAACCGAAGCCGCTATAATATCGGTGCCACCCGTTGAGCCGTTGTTCATAAACACAATGGCTAATGAGGTTCCTGTCATCATGCAACCGATGAGAAGCGACATGAAATCCTGCCCTTCGCCCAGTATTTTTACATAGTGTCCCTGCGCGTCTACGGGCATAAGTTCCTGCGTTAACCACAGCAGGAGCGACAGAACCAATATGGCATAGATGGTCTTTATCAGAAATTTGAATCCCAATATCTTCAGTGCGGGGATGAGAAGCAGCACATTTATGATGAAATTACTGTTCTCAATGGGCACATTTACTGCATAAAAGATAATGGCCGACAAGCCTGTAATACCTCCCGTAACGATTTCGTAGGGCAACAGAAATATTGTCCAGGCAAAGGCATACAAGCATAATCCGAGGGTTATAAAGATATAATCCTTTGCCTCGTTCCATATGATTTGATGGTTGATTGTCATTTAACAACGATGTTGATAATCTTTTTTGGCACTACAATTACTTTCACAATCTGCCTGCCTTCCGTATATTTGGCTGTGCGATCGTCCTCAAGAGCCTGTTTCTCTATATCGTCCTTGGATGCATCTGCGGCAAACGTCTTCTGGAAACGAGCCTTGCCATTGAACGACACCGTGAGCTGAATTTCATCCTCTACAAGGTATTTTTCGTCCCATTCAGGCCACTGTGCATCGCAAACTGTGCCGTTTTCGCCCAGCTCGTGCCACAGTTCCTCTGCGATATGCGGGGCAAACGGGGCGATAAGAATAACGACATCACGAAGAATTTTGCGGCTATGGCACTTCTGCTGACCCAATTCATTCACGCAAATCATGAAAGCAGATATCGACGTGTTGTAGCTGAAGCTCTCCACATCCTGCGTTACTTTCTTAATCAGTTTGTGAACACTCTTCAAGCTTTCTTTCGTTGGCTCGTCGTCGTTTACAAGCCATTTATCGGTTCTGTTTTCCCAAAACAGGCTCCATAATTTCTTTAAGAAGCGGAAACAGCCGTCTATACCGTTCGTGTCCCAGGGCTTGCTGGCCTCAACGGGGCCAAGAAACATCTCGTAAAGACGTAGTGTATCGGCACCGTAATCGTTCACAATGTCGTCGGGATTCACCACATTGTACATCGATTTAGACATTTTTTCGATGGCCCATCCGCAAATATATTTGCCGTCTTCAAGAATAAACTCGGCGTCTTTATATTCAGGGCTCCATGCGCGGAAAGCATCAACGTCGAGCACATCGTTCTTAACGAGGTTCACCCAAACGTGTATGGGTGTGACGTCCTTGTAGTTCTTGCGCAGGTTATAGCTCACGAACACGGGCTTTTTCTCACTGCTTAGCTCGTTGACACGGTAAACAAAGTTCGACCTTCCCTGAATCATTCCCTGGTTAATCAGCTTCTGATACGGTTCTTCCTCGCAGCTGACGCCGTAGTCGAAGAGGAATTTGTTCCAGAACCTACTGTATATCAGGTGCCCCGTTGCATGCTCGGTACCGCCCACGTACAGGTCAACGTGCCGCCAATACTGTGCTGCTTCTGTCGAAACGAGAGCCTTGTCGTTGTGCGGGTCCATGTATCTTAAGTAGTAAGCAGATGAGCCTGCAAAGCCCGGCATGGTGTAGAGGTCGAGCGGGAACACTGTTTTTCCGTCTGTCTTACTGTTTTCAACCACCTTATTTCCGACGGTATCCCATGCCCATTTCGTGGCTCTTCCCAATGGAGGTTCGCCGTTTTCGGTAGGCTTATACTCTTTTATTTCGGGCAGTTCAATGGGTAAACACGCTTCGGGAACCATGCGGGGGATGCCGTTTTCATAGTAAACGGGGAACGGTTCGCCCCAGTAACGCTGACGCGAAAAGATGGCATCGCGCAGCCGGTAGTTCACTTTTACACGTCCTAAATGGTGTTCGGTAACAAACTTTTTGGTTTTTTCGATAGCCTCTTTCACGGTGCAGCCGTTCAGTGTAAAGCCATCAAGCGTTTGCTTACCGGCAGCAGGCGAGTTCATTACAGTGCCTTCCTTGGCATCAAAACTCTCTTCTGACACATCGGCACCTTCGATAAGCGGAATAACAGGCAGGTTAAAGTGGCGGGCAAAAGCATAGTCACGACTGTCGTGTGCGGGCACAGCCATGATGGCTCCCGTGCCATAGCCTGCCAAAACATACTCACTTATCCATACGGGTATATTGTCACCGGTGAACGGATTAACCGCATACGAGCCGCTAAATACGCCTGTAACCTTGCGATCGCTCATGCGATCAAGCTCTGTTCGGCTCTTAACGTAGTCTAAATATTGGTCTACTTCGGCTCTCTGACCGTCGGTAGTAAGCCTCTCTACCAGCTCACTTTCCGGAGCAAGCACCATGAAAGTAACGCCGAAAATGGTATCGGCGCGTGTGGTAAATATCGTAAAGGTTTCGTCGCTGCCGGCTATACGAAACTGCATTTCGGTGCCTTTTGACCGCCCTATCCAGTTTTTCTGTGTCTCTTTTATTGAGTCTGACCAGTCGACGGTTTCGAGACCATCGAGCAACCGTTGTGCGTAGGCCGATACCCGTAAGCACCATTGGCTCATCTTTTTTTGCACAACGGGGAATCCTCCGCGCACACTCACGCCGTCTACCACCTCATCATTGGCCAGAACGGTGCCCAAACCCGCGCACCAGTTCACCATGGTTTCGCCCTTATAAGCCAGGCGATAGTTCATCAGTGTGTCCGATTTCTGCTTCTCGTCCATCGCCTTCCACTCGTCAGCCGTAAACGAAAGCTCTTCGCTTTGCGCTATGTCGAGGCCCCCGGTACCTTGTTTTTCAAAGTGATGAATCAGCTTTTCAACAGGCTCTGCACGCTTACTGCTGTTGCAATAAAACGAATTGAACATGTGTTCAAAGGCCCATTGTGTCCAATGATAATACTTAGGGTCGCACGTTCTCACCTCACGGCTCCAGTCAAATGAGAATCCTATCTTATCCAGTTGCTCGCGATAGTGTACAATATTCATCTCAGTGGTGATGGCTGGATGTTGTCCTGTCTTGATGGCATACTGCTCAGCGGGCAATCCGTACGCGTCATAGCCCATCGGATTCAGTACATTAAATCCCTTCTGACGTTTGTAACGAGCGTATATATCGCTTGCTATATAGCCTAAAGGATGGCCTACATGCAGGCCGGCACCAGAGGGATAGGGAAACATGTTGAGCACATAAAACCCGGGACGGCTCTTGTCTTCGGTTACCTTGTAGGTTTGGTTGTCGGCCCATGACTTCTGCCATTTCTTTTCAATTTCCTGAGGAATATATTTTTCCATTGATAAGCCTCCTATATCAAACTGCGGACAGCAAAAAACGAATTATTTTTATTATAGTGTTCCCGTCATGTCAAGTCAATCAACCGTCCGCCCACGCATCACGGAAAGACTCGCTTTCAAAGCCTTTCCGCCAATAGGCTCCGCCTGCCAAGTGATAAGCCCCGATGAGGTTTCTCTTATTTTCCAAAGACATGTCGTCTTCAAACCAGACCTGAACCACGCCCTTCGGCAGGGGCAGATTCAGGTAAAAAAGACCTTCTTTTTCATTCCAGCCGATGTAGGCAGCATACTTTTGTCTGAATACCGAACTGTCCCGCATGGTCAAGGTCCTCACCTTCAAGGATTTATACGCCTTGTAATTGTCCGCAGGTCCCGGTTTATCACTTACCGGATCAGGCCACTCGTCTATATTGACAGGCAGCATGTCTTCGTCGTTTGTGCTGTACCAGATGCGCATATACAAAGGCATGCCGAGGACGAGCTTATCCGCTCCTACGAGGGGCACGGTCACGGCCACGGCCCTTTCCGTCCAAGGCTGAGTCGCACAGGGGCCCGGCACAGGGCTGGTCCGGCCGAACTGATCGTACGCCATGAGCATGACATAGTCCAAGTTGGGAGCCAAAGCGGCGCGATCGTACACTTGTGACCAGTTTTTACTGTCGGAAAGAGGCGTAATGTCCATAGACAGCTTTATGCCGTACGCATGAGCAGCCTCGGCAAAATCGGCAACGAAACGCGTCAGCCTGTCCCGATCGGCATAATCAACATTTTCGAAATCAATGTTATACCCGTCGAATTTATACAGGAGCGCATACCCGATCAGCGTTTTAACGGCTTCCTTCTGAGCGCGCTCATCCGTCAGAAATACATGCGTCTCCGCCGGATCAAAATTATTGTCCACTAAAGGCCAGACGGAATACCCCGCCTGCGTATAGGAGCTTATATAGTCATCGAAATTTTCTTTGCGCAAGGTGACACCCGTCCCGGCTATCCGGAACGCTGTCGGCGAAATAACCGGCAGAGCCGCGGCCGGCTTATGTATGTTTCCGTCCGTCTTCATATCGGGGTCCCAGAACAGAACCATACCGAGGCGCCCGTCTCCGGAAACGGGTGGCTTTTCGGTAAGATCGCGCAGAACGGGCATTCCTGTCGAAGACGGGACGGTATCCCCGGCAGCATCACCCTCTGCAAAAGTAAGGCCCAGGGATGAACGGATATGGGTCACATTGATAAATGACTTCCCGCCTTCTTTGACAAGCGGAAAGGTCAGGACTACGGACTTGGCATCACCTAACGGCCAGGCAGCGTGTTCCGGTAAAAACACCCTGTACTGTCCGGCCTTGCCGGCTACGGGATAAATGCCTGCGGTGCGCAGGACACGTTCACTCACGAAGAGCCGCCCGACTGCTGCGGGCGCGCCGTCGCTTCGGTCTTCCGGAACACGTTCTTTTATATGAGGTGTCTCTTTTTGCACGACATGAACCGCCGTTTCAACAGCCGCCCCTTCCGAGCGGATATCCGTTAACGTCGGCGCCGCAAAAACGGACGCACTCAGACAACCCCAACAAAGTAATGATATAAGAGACTTTTTCCATAGGAGCATAAATTTCTGTTCACGACCTTTATGAGTATGTATAATATATTTAATGTAGCTTTTTCATTATATCACACGCAAGGGAGTCTTT
>ERZ772945.2459-NODE-2459-length-11311-cov-14.304815_pt1 | contig 11311 bp, 9 predicted proteins | sample MGYA00511681_ERZ772945 | MGnify/ENA primary metagenome ERZ772945 (study PRJEB29015, sample SAMEA2737943) | human oral metagenome | biome: human oral; feature: human-associated habitat; material: dental | place: China | collected 2143 ... | reverse complement strand
CGGGCACGGCGGCCGTGCTGGCTCCCGCCGCCGACTCACCCCCAGACGCTGCGAGGCGGCAGGGCGGCCGCTCGCCTCGCCGTCGCCGTCGGCGTGGCGTGATCACCGCCGTCGTCCTGCTCGTGCTCGCCCTCGTGGCCGGCGGGGCGTGCGCGGGCGCGGAGCTCTACACCCGCTCCCGGGTCGTCTCCGTCGTTCACTCGGCGCTGCCCGGGCTGGCCGCGGACGCCCGGGTCTCCACCCAGGGCCTGGTCCTGCCCCAGGTCCTCAGAGGCGAGCTGGACTCCCTGTCCGTGACCGCCAGCGAGCTGGACCTGGCCTCCGGAGACGGCGCGGACGGGCAGGACGCGGATGCCGGCCCTGACGGCTCCGACGGCTCCGACGGCTCGGCCCAGGACGGCCTCAGGCTGCTCGACGTCGAGGCCTCGCTGACGTCCGTCGGCCTGTCGGACACCTTCCCGGCGGGCAGCGTCGACGCCACGGCGTCGGTGGGCTGGGACCAGGTCACGGCCATGGTGGCGGCCGCGGCCCCCGACGCGCCGGCCATGGCCGTGCAGGCCGGCGCCCTCGGCTCCGACGAGGATCCGGGAACCATCTCCGCCTCCACCAGCGTGCTGGGGCTCTCCGCGTCCCTGACGATCGTGCCGACGGTCACCGATGACGGCGGGCTGCTCCTGGACGTCACCTCGGTCACGGTCCGCGGTACCGAGTTCGACACCGACGCCATGATCTTCGGCCGTCCCGTCCTGTCCTATGTGGGGCTGGACACCCATGAGATCAGGGTCGGCGCCGAGTCGCTGCCGCAGGGGCTGACCCTGACCCGGGTCGCGGTGACGGACAAAGGGCTGCGGCTGGCCTTGTCGGGAACCGACGTCGAGCTCGCCAATATGTGAGCGGGGTGTCGGGCTCCCCATCGATTGGCCTGGGCTCAGCCCAACGTCTCGTATAGCCTTCCGGTGGTGCCGCGGTCGTCTCTCCGGCGCTCGAGGAGTTTCATGAGCAACCAGCCAGTTCAGCTCTACGGCATTACAGCCGACCCCGGCGGACAGGCCGCCGTTCCGCCGTCCGTCGCCGCCGGGGCGTCCCCTGCGCCGTCCGAGCCGTCGGCGCCGGCGGTGCCCCAGGCTCCCTCGCGCTCCGGTCCTGGGCGGCGGGAGAGGACCTCGCAGCCCTCGGCCCCGCGCGGCCTGTCCCCCAACCCCGCCGGCGCCTCCTACCCCGCTCCCACCGCGACCCTTCCCAGCAACAGGGCGCTGGCACGCAAGGCGGAGCGCGCCTCCCGGTCCAACGCCTCGCCCGAGGCGGACGTCGAGCGCGCCTCCGAGCTCCTCCACCGCGTGGCGGACACCTTCACCCAGCGGGTGGTGGGCCAGAAGCGCCTGCGCCTGGCGCTGACGTCCACGCTCATCGCGGGCGGGCACATCCTGCTGGAGTCGGTCCCCGGCCTGGCCAAGACGACGGCGGCCCAGACGCTGGCCGCGGCGGTCTCCGGCTCCTTCCACCGCATCCAGTGCACCCCCGACCTCATGCCCAACGACATCGTGGGCACCCAGATCCTCAACTACGCCACCGGCGAGATGACCACCCAGCTGGGGCCGGTCCACGCCAACATCGTCCTGCTCGACGAGATCAACCGCTCCAGCGCCAAGACCCAGTCGGCCATGCTCGAGGCCATGCAGGAGCGTCAGACCTCCATCGGCGGCGTCGTCTACCCCCTGCCCCACCCCTTCATGGTCCTGGCCACCCAGAACCCCATCGAGGAGGAGGGCACCTACGTCCTGCCCGAGGCGCAGATGGACCGGTTCCTGATGAAGGAGGTGCTGACCTACCCCAAGCCGGCCGAGGAGGCCGACGTCCTGGACCGCATCTCGTCGGGGGCCTTCGAGGAGGCCATCACGACCCTGCCCATCTCCACCGACGACGTCGAGTGGCTCCAGGGCGCCGTCGAGCGCGTCTACGTGGACCCGGTCATCAAGCAGTACATCGTCGCCCTGGTCAACACCTCCCGCGGCGGCGGCCCGCGGCCCGTGCCCGGCCTGGACAAGCACGTGCGCGTGGGCGCCTCCCCGCGCGGCGGCATCGCCCTGATGAAGATCGCCCAGGCCGTCGCCCTGCAGGCGGACCGCACCTACGTCACCCCCGACGACGTCGGGCTCCTGCGCCACGCCGTGCTGCGCCACCGCCTGGTGCTGACCTACGACGCCCTGGCCGACGACATCGCCCCCGAGGCGATCATTGACGCGATCTTCGCCGCGGTGCCGACGCCCTGAGAGGGCGCAGGCCCGCGGACACAGCGCTCAGCGGTTGCACAGTGATGAAGACATCCCGCCGTCAAGCCTCCTCGGACGCGCCCGAGGCCCCGCCCCCGCCCGCCATGGGACGCGGCTCCCGGGTGGCGCGCGTGCGCGGCCGGCTGGCGCTGCCCACGCTGCGGCGCGCCACCGGCCTGCTCGACGGCCGGCACAAGTCGGTGCTCCTGGGCCACGGCCAGGACTTCGACGACCTGTCGCTGTACCGGCCGGGCGACGACGTGACCGATATCGACTGGAAGGCCTCGGCCCGTATCGGCCAGCCCGTCATCAAGCGCTACCAGCGGGAGGCCAATCTGCCCCTGGTGCTGGCGGTGGACACCGGGCGCACCATGGCGGCGCAGACGCCGGCCGGCGAGGACAAGCGCGAGCTCGCTCTGGCCGTCGCCGAGATCTTCGCCTACCTGGCGCGCATGCGCGGGGACCCGGTTGCGCTCGTGGCCGCCGACGCCGGCCGTCAGGTCTCGCGGCCCCCGCGATCCGGCTCCGAGCACGCCGAGACGCTGCTGACCCAGCTGGCGCACCTGTTCAGCGACCTGACCGACTCCGACTCCGACGACGCGCCGCCGAGCACCGACCTTCTCGCCGCCGGGGCCCCGGCCTCCGACCTGGTCACCCTCCTCGACCGCGTCTCGATCTGGCACCGCCGACGCAGCCTGGTGGCGCTCATCACCGACACCGCCCATCCGGACCCGGTCCTCGCCCCCCGCGTCGTCGACCTGCTGCGGCGCCTGTCGGCTCAGCACGAGCTCATCGTCATCCAGATCGAGGACGACGACCCGCTGACCCCCGGGCGCGGGCGCGCCCACGACGTCGAGCTGTCCGGCGAGGTCCCCGGCTTCCTGCGAGAGGACAAGATGCTGGTCGTCCGGCTGGCCCGACAGGTCCTGGCCAGGCGCATCGCCGTGACCAGCGCCCTGGACGCCCGCCACATCGAGTACGTCACCATTACCGACGACGCCTCCCTGGTCGATCGGATCGCCGACCTGCTCGCCCGCCAGCGCCTGGCCTCGTCGAGAAGGAGGCGCTGAGCCGTGGAGATCAACAGCCCGGTGCTCATGCCGGTGTGGATGATCATTGTCGCCGTCATCGGCCTGGTCCTGGTTGCGGCCTGGCTGCTGCGCTCCCTGCTCGTCACCCGACGAGACCTCAGCCGGGAGGTCGGCGACATCCCCATGGCGCCGGCCGAGCGCGGCCGGTGGTCCGACCGCGTCGAGACCGCCAAGGCGCGCTTCGCCGCCGGCGAGACCGACCTGCGCGGCCTGCACCTCGAGCTCGCCTCGATCCTGCGCGGCTTCGCGGCCGCCCGCAGCGGCGAGGACATTACGACCGCAACGGTGCGCGAGATCCTGGACATGTCCGACACGGCCGGCCCGAGCGACGTCGAGGACCGGCTCAGGCTCGTGCGCCGCCACCGGCGTCCGCTCGACACCAACCCGCTGGGGCACGTCGGCGAGCTGCTGGCGGTGTGGGAGCAGCCCTCCTTCGACCGCGATCCCGAGGCCGCGGCCGAGGAGGCAGTCACCGAGGCGAAGGAGGTTGTGACCCGATGGTGATGACCTGGTTGACGTGGGCCCTGATCGCGCTCGGCCTGCTGGTCGGCGTGCTCGCTGCCACGGGCAGGATAGCCCGGCCGCGAAGGGGCCGGAGCAAGGAGGCGCCCAGGCGCATAGCCAATTCCGCGGTGCTCCTGTCCACTCCGCTTGTGCGCGCCCGGGTGCGCCGACGCCGGTTCCTGCACGCCCTCCTGGCCGTCCTGGTGATCGTCGGGCTGGTCGCCGCCTCGATGGTGGCGGGGCGGCCGGTGAACCGCTCCGTGCGCAGCAGCGCCCTGGCCAGCCGCGACATCGTGCTGTGCCTGGACGTGTCCACCTCGATGCTCTCGGCCGACGTCGAGATTCTCGACACCTTCAGCGACCTGCTGGACACCTTCGAGGGCGAGCGCGTGGCGCTGGTCGTCTGGAACACGACCGCCCAGACGATGGTGCCGCTCACCGACGACTACGACCTGCTGCGCTCGCAGTTCGACGAGGCCTCGGACGCCCTCGACTTCCGGCCCAGCAGGCTCAACCCCATGTCGGACAAGTACACCACGACCTTCAGCGGCACGATGCTGCGAGACGTCCAGGCGTCCTCCCTCATCGGCGACGGGCTCGCCTCGTGCAGCCTCGCCTTCGACACCAACAAGGTGGAGGACCGCTCGCGCTCGATCGTGCTGGCCAGCGACAACCAGGTCGTCGACCCGTCGGGCCAGCAGGTCTACTCCCTGAACGGGGCCGCCGACCTGGCGTCCGAGGAGAGCATCCGCCTGTTCTCCCTGTTCGGCTCCGATCGCCGGACCGTGGACCCGTCCCTGACCGGGATGACCCTGGAGCAGGCACGCGACGACCTGAGAGCGGTGACCGAGAATCATGGCGGCTTCTTCTACGAGGTCGACGATCCCGACGCTGTCAAGGGGATCGTCAAGGAGCTGGAGACCGACCAGGCCACCGTGCTCGAGGGCGACACCGAGGTGCGGATCACCGACGTGCCGCAGACCCCGGCGGCCTGGCTCGTCGCGGTCGTGACCGTGCTCCTGGTCCTGACTGCCTGGAGGCGCGCATGATCTTCGAGCCCATGTTCAAGAGCTGGGGGTGGCCCCTGGTCGTCGCCGTGGCCGTGCTGCTGGCGGCGGCGCTGGCGTGGTCGGCGCGCTGGCGTCTGCGCGGTGATGCCGACCCCGGTTCGAGGTGGACCTGGGGCAGGCGCGTGGTGCTGGCGGTCGTGACGGTTCTGATCATGGCCGGGCCCAGCGTGTCGGTCACCCAGACGCGTCCCATGTCGAACCTCGAGGTCTACCTCGTCGTCGACCGCACCGGGTCTATGGCGGCCGAGGACTGGGCCGGCGGCCCCGGCAACGGCGGGGGCACGCGGCTCGACGGCGTGCGGCAGGACCTGACCGCCATCCGCGACGCCTTCCCCTCCGCCCGCTTCTCCATCATCGCCCTGGACACGTCCGCCGCGCGCGAGCTCCCGCTGACCTCCGACCTCGACGCCGTGACCTCGTGGATCAACTCGTTGCAGCAGGAGCAGACGGTGCGGTCCAGCGGGTCCTCCCTGGAGAGGGCGCTGCCGCAGCTGTCTCAGGACCTGCGCGCCAGCTCCGAGAACAGCCCTGAGGCGGCCAGGCTCGTCTACATCCTGTCCGACGGTGAGCCCACCGACGACGGCGCCGCCGCCTCGGAGGCCAGCGCGGCCGGGTTGGCGTGGGACCAGCTGGGCTCAATGGTCGATGGCGGTGCCGTTCTCGGCTACGGGACGCCCGACGGCGGCCAGATGCGCGAGTTCGAGGTCGGGCAGACCCCCGACCCCAGTGCGGACCCGAAGTACATCATGGACAAGAGCACCGGCCAGCCCGCGATCTCCAAGCCCGACACCTCCGAGCTCCAGAACGTGGCCTCCGGCCTGGGAGTGCCCTACTTCCAGCGCACCGGCGGCAGCGACGACGTGCCGACGAGGGACTTCACCAACGTCAATGTCACCGAGGTGTTCTCCGACGGCCGGGAGCGCTCGCGCAGGCACACCTACTTCACCTGGCCCCTCGGGATCGTCGTGGCCATACTGCTTGTCCTGGAGCTGGTGGAGCTGGGTCGCGCCGACCAGGCCGCCGCGCACCTGACCCGCTCCGTGGAGGGCGACGACGCTGCGCCGAGCAGAGCAGGACCGGGCGGTCCTGCGCCGGGCGGTCCTGTGCCGGGAGGCCCACCGGCCGGACACCCCGGCAACCAGGCCGTCGCCGTGCCCGGCGGTATGGTGCCGGTCGTTCCCGTACCAGGTGGCGTCGTCCCCGTTGCCGCCGTGCCGGGCGCTCCGGTGCCGGGCGGCGTCGTCCCTGTTGCCGCCGTGCCGGGCGCTCCGGTGCCGGGCGGCGCTGCGGCACCCGGTGGGGCCCCCGGCTACCCGGGGACTCCCGGGAACCGGACCGCCGCCGGACCGGGCTCACCGATGGGAGGAACGCGATGAGCTCGCCGCAAGTCCCTTCCGCGCCCGAGGGCGAGATCAGGACGAGCTCGCCCGCCTCTTCCTCGGAACCTGATGGAGCCGAGGACCCGCGCCGCAAGGCGGCTCGGCTCCGCCGTCGTCGGCGCCTGCTCGCCTGGGGAGGCGTGCCGGCGGTGGTGGTGACGGTTGTGTCGGTCTGGATGGGCTTCGTCTTCCTCATGACGCTGGCGGCCAACCGTGCGGCGATCGCCGGAGACTATCCCACCGCGGTGAGCCGCTACGAGAAGGTGGCGAAGGTCAATCCCTGGCTGGACAAGTGGCGGGTCCACTACAACCTGGGAACGGCCCGTCTGCTGAACAACGATGTCGACGGATCCATCACCGAGCTGGAGGAGGCGCTCACGACCGCGCCCGCGGCGGGCATGGTCACCGTCCAGCTCTCGGACGGGACGGAGGCGCAGATCCGCGACCCCGACGCGCCCGAGTGCCTCGTGCGCGTCAACCTGTACATCGCCTACCTCTCGCGTGCGGAGAGCGCCGCCGAGGCGGGTGACGAGGCCGGTGCGAAGGCTGCCGCGGACGGGGCGACGGCCGCCGCCGGGGAGTGCGAGGTGCCACCGCCGCCGGACCCGTCGCCCACACCGAGCCCGAACCCCTCGGACGACCCCTCCAGCGACCCGTCGAGTGACCCCTCCAGCGACCCGTCGAGCGATCCCTCCAGCGACCCGTCGAGCAGCCCGTCGGGCGACCCGTCGAGTGACCCGTCCAGCTCGGCCTCCGCGACCCCCGGCGAGTCGCCGGAGCCCGGCGCCAGCGGGACGCCGTCGCCGGCGTCACCCAGCCCCTCGCCGAGCGATCCGCAGCGCGAGAAGCTCAAGGATCGTAATGACCGTGCCAACGGCGACAAGGACGACTCCAGGAACACCCGTCAGTGGTGACCGGCGGTCCGGGGTCTCGGCTCCGCCCGGCCTGCGCCGCCCGCTCGGCGAAAGGGGCTGCAGGGCCGGGCACCGGGCACCCCGTTGGAATCGGTCAGAGAGGCATGTGGCGGTCGTGCGCTCCGCACCCCGCCTGCCGCGACGGCTGGAGAGGGCTGCACGCGCCCGGCCGACTCGAGCCGCCGATTGGTCAGTAATTGCTGTATAGTCATCGTATGCTGACTATTGCGTCTCGAGTGGATGTGATGAACCGGTTGGGTCGGGCGATGGCCGACGCCACGCGGTCGCGGATCCTGCTGTCACTGCTGGCTGGGCCGGGGTACCCCGCCCAGCTCGCGCGCGACCTGGGCCTGTCGCGGACGAATGTGTCGAACCACCTGGCGTGCCTGCGGGGCTGCGGGATCGTGGTGGCCGCGCCGGAGGGGCGCAGGACCCGGTACGAGATCGCGGACCCGCACCTGACGCGAGCGCTGCGCGCGCTGGTCGATGCGGTCCTGGCGGTCGATGACGGGGCGCCCTGCGATGACGCGGACTGCGATGTCCCGATGTGCTGCGGCCCCGGCGCCGAGTCCCCCGCCGACGTCGAGGCGGAGGCGGCCCGGTGAGCCGGGGGCGCCGCCGCTCCCAGGAGCCGGTGGTCGCCGAGCCGGTCGACTCCTGCTGCGGGGCGCCCGGGTCCGTCGATCGCGACGGGGAGCACGAGGCGCCGGGGCGAGTCCCCCCGTGGTGGCGCGATCGTGCCCTGGCGCTCCCGATCGCGTCGGGCCTGCTGTGGCTGACGGGCCTGGCCCTGCAATGGGCGGGGCTGACTGGTCTGGCGCTCGGCGCGCACGTCGTGGGGATGACGGCGGGCGCGCGGAACTTCGTTCCCGCTGCGCTCAAGCGACTGCTCACCGCGAGGGGACGCGAACGGCTGGGCGTCGGCCTGCTGATGACCCTCGCCGCCGTCGGCGCGGTGCTGCTGGGCCACGTGGGCGAGGCCGCGGCGCTGGCGTTCCTGTTCTCCATCGCCGAGACCCTCGAGGACCGGGCGATGGACCGTGCCCGACGAGGGCTGCGCGCCCTGCTCTCACTGATCCCGCAGACCGCTCGCGTCTCCCGGCTGGACGGAGAACGGGTGATCCCCGCCGCCGAGGTCCACGCGCTGGACGTCCTGATCGTCGGGGCCGGTGAGCGGGTCGCGACGGACGGCGTTGTGGTCTCCGGCAGGTCGTGGATGAACAGCGCGGCGATCACCGGCGAGTCCATCCCGGTGGAGGTCGGCCCCGGAGACGAGGTGCCGGCGGGGGCGGTGAACGGCCCGGGCGCCCTGCGCATCAAGGCCACCGCCGAGGGGCGGGACAACTCGCTGACGCAGATCGTCCGTCTGGTTGAGCAGGCGCACGCGAGCAAGGGCGAGCGCGCACGCCTGGCGGACCGGATCGCACGCCCCCTGGTGCCGCTGGTACTGGCCGCGGCGGTGCTGATCGCCGCAGCCGGATGCCTCATGGGCGATCCGAGCACCTGGATCGAGCGCGCTCTGGTGGTGCTAGTGGCGGCCTCGCCGTGCGCGCTCGCGATCGCGGTGCCGGTAACGGTGATCTCCGCAATCGGTTCGGCGAGCAGGCTCGGAGTGATCATCAAGTCCGGGAGCGCGTTCGAGCAGCTCGGGACCATCCGCCGAGTCGTGTTCGACAAAACTGGCACCCTGACCCTCAACAGCCCCCGGGTCGTCGCCGTCCACGCCGCGGACCACTGCGCCGAGGCTCATGTGCTCGGACTCGCTGCCGCGTTGGAGGCGGCCAGCAGCCATCCGCTGGCCGACGCCGTCGTCGCAGCGGCGGCGACCAGACTGGAGGCGGCCGAGGTCCGCGAAGATTCCGGTCGCGGCCTCACCGGCGCCGTCGACGGCCGCCGGGTGCGGGTCGGCAGCCCGCGCTGGATCCACCCGCAGGCTCTCGCCGGCCGGGCCGCAGACATGGCCGGGCAGGGCATGACCGTGACCGTTGTCGAGGCGGACGACCAGGTGGTGGGAGTGATCGGTATTCGCGATGATCTGCGGCCCGAGGCCGTCGAGACGATCTCCGCCCTGCACGCCCGGGGGATCTCAACGATGATGCTCACCGGTGACAACACTCATACTGCCGACGCCGTCGCCGCCTTGGCCGGCATTGGTGAGGTTCATGCCGAGCAGCTCCCCGCGGACAAGGCCGAGCGAGTCCGCTGCGCTGCGGAGCGGGAGCCTACGGCGATGATCGGCGACGGCGTCAATGACGCCCCGGCTCTGGCCTCGGCAACGGTCGGCATTGCGATGGGCGCGACCGGCTCGGCTGCGGCCGTGGAGTCGGCCGATATCGCATTCACCGGTACCGATCTGCGACTGATTCCGGACGTCCTTGCTCACGCGCGCCGGGGCCGGGCGATCATGACCGGCAACATCGGTCTCGCTCTGGCGCTCATCACCATCCTGTTCCCGCTCGCGCTGCTCGGTGTCCTCGGACTCGCCGCCGTCGTGCTGGTCCACGAGGTGGCCGAGGTCGTCGTCATACTCAACGGGTTGCGCGCGGCGCGAGTGTCTCGACGCGGACCGGACCTGTCCCGGCTCGGCGCCTCGGACCGGTCTCGGCGCGGAAGTAACCGGTCTCGGCCCGGGGGTGGGCCGAGACCGGCGGATGAGACGGGTGCGCGAGCGAGTCGGTCGCCGCGATCAGGCCTGCGGCTTGTTGGCGAGCAGGTCGCGGATCTCGGTGAGCAGCTCGACGTCGGTCGGCTCGGCGGGCTTGTCCTCCTCGGCCTTGGTCATGCGCTCCTTGAGCTTGTTCATCGGCAGGACGATGGCGAAGTAGACGGCGACGGCGACCAGGAGGAAGTTGACCACCTGGGTCAGGATCGTTCCCGGCTGGATGTAGCTGCCGTCTGTGAAGATCTTGAACTGGCCGATGGAGTCGAAGTTCGGCTTGCCGATAACCTGCCCCAGGATGTCCAGGATGACCTTGGTGATCGCGTCGACGATCGGCTTGAAGGCGTTGCCGATAATGACGGCGACGGCGAGCTCCAGGGCGTTGCCCTGCGAGATGAACTCCTTGAATCCCTTGAGCATGGGGGACCTTTCCTGGCTGGGCGAGGGCGCAGTGCGGCCGCTCGCGGAAGGATGGAAATAAGAATCCGGCAGCCCGGATGGGCTGCCGCCGCGGCACAGTGGCACCGAACAAGAGTCAGGGGCTCAGCACGACACCAAGAGCGCCGTTCGTGGCCGCGCTAACAATAAGGCTAGCGTTTGCTGCGGGAACGGCAAGAGTTATAAGTGTGACCTTCCTCCCCGCCGTCCATCCACCGTCCTCTCCTTCTGTTGTAGATAGGACCACGCGTGCACCTCTGCACAAAACATCCGTTCTAGGACCGGCGTAGAATGTGGGTGAGTTAGCAGAGTCGTCCGGTTCCTGGATCGCCACCTCTCCGATGACGTCCACGCGCGCGCCCGGCTCGGCCAGCTGCGCCCCGACCTCCACCGGGACCTGGACCAGCCGCTCGCCGTCCCCCAGGCCGACGGCGAGCGCCGCACTCGTCATCGAGGTGGTCACCGCGGTGCCCTTCTCCAGCTTGATCGCCGCCCGCGAGCCGATGACCTCGGGACCCGCCAGGCCCTCGGCGGGCAGGGCGTCTGGCGGCAGCGCGCGGGTGGTGAGGTCCTCGGCGGCGATGACCTCGCCCGCGCCGATGGTTCGCGCGGCGACGAGCACCTCCCTGCCGGACTCCTGTCCGGGGCGGAGCACGCTGAGAGCCAGCACCACCGCGGCGCCGAGGCACAGGGCGACCACGAGGTGGCGGTGCCGCCACAGGGCGAGCGATGGCCGCCGGGCTCTTGAGCGGGACGGTGCGCGAGCGTTGCGGGAAGGGGCGTCGGGGAAGGTGCGGCTGCGTCGGAACATGCCTTCAGGGTGAGGCCTCCGGGTCGGAATCGCACCTGTGGTTCCGAAACCTGTGGATAGTGCCGTGATCTGAGGACACGGGTCGGGCCTGTGGAGCCCGGCGAACGGCCGCCCGGCGCCCCGAACCGATCTCGGCGCGGAAGTGAACCGATCTCGGCGCGGAAGTGAACCGATC
>ERZ772945.2455-NODE-2455-length-11324-cov-4.397994_pt1 | contig 11324 bp, 4 predicted proteins | sample MGYA00511681_ERZ772945 | MGnify/ENA primary metagenome ERZ772945 (study PRJEB29015, sample SAMEA2737943) | human oral metagenome | biome: human oral; feature: human-associated habitat; material: dental | place: China | collected 2143 ... | reverse complement strand
CTGTGAGCTGTGAGCTGTGAGCTGTGAGCTGTGAGCTGTGAGCTGTGAGCTGTGATTGCTTTCATACCAATCGTTCCTTTACTTTTTGATAGTTCTATTATATCAAAATTTCTAAATTTTGCAGATTTGCTTTCCCTGACGGACAGTCATGTATAAATCACTTAGAAAATATGGTTTATGATTACATCTATACTAAATGAAGTACATTTTGAATTGGAGAAGTCTGTCCTATTAAAAGACGATTTCCGCTTGGAAATCGTCTTTTTTCGCTATTCTCGCAAATACGATATCTTGTGGTTGGTGTAAACTGGTAGATAGCTCTCTTATTTTATTTATCAAAACCTTGTAAGTTTTTTTTGCGCTCTTCAGTTTGCCCCTTAGCATCCAATTTATTACCATTGTAAACAGTGCTTTCCCATGATCCGTACATTGGGTTAGGGAAAATGATGAATTTCTCACCAAACTCTTTTTGTAATTCCTCTAATTTTTGGTCGCGCTCAGTTTCAGAGGTCTTTGAAAACTCTGCAAAGTCCACAAGATTGTCTCCTAGTAGCATGACTAAGTTGGTTTTTTCTTGGACTGCTTGTCTACGACCTTCTTTAGATTTGACGCCTTTTTCTAAGAACATGAGATGATCGCGGCTTTGTACAGGAATCCCTTCATTTTCTAGGTTTTTGATCGTATCATCTACCTGATCTATCGTGCGGTCAGATACATAGTAAATTTGGACACCGTTTTGGTCTGCAAATTGGAGGAAGTCTTTAGCACCTGGTACAGCCTTGGCTGCAGCTTTTTTTACCCAGACATCCCAGTTTTCTGGGGTAAATGCTGTTCCGTCTTTGACATTTTGCGCTTGATAAGGACTGTTGTCTAGTACGGTTTCGTCCAAGTCCAAAACGATAGAGTAGGGTTTATCTGTCTGTGTTTTTAGTAGTTCTTTCAAACGATCAGTAGCGACATTGTAACCTTGTAGATAGAGTGCCTTGGTTTCAGCTGCTTTTTGATACCAAAGGGTTGACATAGTGTTTTCTCTTGAACGCAACTGATCATAGGTCATTGTAACCTGATTATCAGATGTACTACTTTGTGTTGTCTGTGAATTTGCCGAATTTGTGCCACAGCCAGTCAGTAAAATGACGGAAGCAAGTGTAGAAGCAATTGTAATAGTGACTTTGGATATTTTCATAATCCCATCCTCCTAATAATAGTCTATTAATATTGTAGCGTTTTCGTGGGATTTGTGCAAGGAAATATCGGGAGAAAATAAATTTTTCAGTAGTGATTTGGTATTAGGATAAAATTATGTACTTAATTTGGGAATGAAGATGGATATAAAAAAATTCAATCGGCTTGATAGAAAATCTATATCAGCTCCTTTTAAAAAAATAGATGAAAATAAAGTGAATCTTTGAAAGGCTAGTAACATCAAGCTTTTCAGGGATTTTTTTCTTTATAGATATAAAAATTTCCAATCGAGTTGATAGTCAATATATATTGGGAAAAGGGGAAAAGGAGTGGTAAGATGGTTTCAATCCAAATGGAAGGAGAAAGGTATGGCAAGTAAAAGAGATCTAGTCTTTAGAGCGATTCGAGGCGATGAAGTGGAAAGAGTTCCTGTGGGATTTTGGTTTCATTTTGTAACACTCGAAGAAAAGGGGCAGGGATTAAATAATCCACGTATCTTTCAAAAAAGTGTTGATGGGCATCGCAACTATGTGGAAAGGATTCGTCCTGATTTTGTCAAAATTATGAGCGACGGTTTTTTCCTTTATCCAAGTAATGTCTATAGTCCTAAGATCGCAAGCATTCAGGAGCTGACTTCTATTGAGTCGATTGGTGAGGAACACCCATGGATTCAGCAACAGGTGGAAGTGGTACAAGCGATTCGAGAGACCTTTACCGAAGAGATTGCTTCTTTCTACAATATCTTTGCAAACACAACTGCTCTGGAAAATATTCTAGAAGGTTTGATCGTCGCTCGTAAAGTTCCTAAGGAAGAAGCGCTCAAACGTGCAGAATCTGCCTTGGAAAAAGTTGGTTTACTGGCCTACAAAGACTACTACCCTTCACAACTATCTGGAGGGCAACAACAACGAATAGGAATTGCGCGTGCTATTGCCGTCAAGCCGGAGGTCATTTTGCTAGATGAACCAACATCAGCACTAGACCCTGAGTTGGTTGGAGATGTTTTGGATGTTCTGAAACAGTTGGCGGGAGAAGGTGTGACCATGGTGGTCGTCACGCATGAGATGGGATTTGCTAGAGATGTCGCTAACCACGTTATTTTCATGGATGGAGGCTGTATCGTAGAGGAGAATAATCCCCACGATTTCTTTGGTCGTCTGCAGGAAGAACGTACCAAGCAGTTCTTGGCTCGTATCTTATCAGATGCCACCTATAGCGTAGAATATATGATTTAATAGATAAGTGTATCATAAAAACAACACCCCATTGGCTAGAAGAGTCTTCTAATCATGGGGTGTTTTTCTATAGGAGGGCTAGGTTATATTCTTTGAAAATCTCTTTAAACCAGGTCAGCTCCGCCTTGTCTACAACCTCAAAGCTGTGCTTTGAGCAGCCTATGGCTAGCTTCCTAGTTTACTCTTTGATTTTCATTGAGTATTAGTTCTTTTTCTTGTTTTTTATCAACCATCCAAGTCCGAGAAGGGCAAGGAGGCTGAATCCAGCAAGGGCAAGAAGGGATTTATTCTCAGTTCCTGTGTTCGGAAGGAGTTTTTGAGAAAGAGCCTCTGTAGTAGTTTCTTGAGTTTCAGGATTTGCTGCTAGGTTTTGGGCTTGGTCCTGTTCTTGTTCAACTTCCAAGCTAGAAAGATCAAATTCTGGCTTTTCTTCCACAGCTGGAGCAACGATGGCACCACCTTGAGACAAGCGGAGAACAACGGCAGTGAGAGCGTTCAATTTCAAGCCTTTTTCAGTCCATTCGAGACCTTGAGGGTTAGCGATTCCTACTGGTCCTGCTTGGTTTTCATCTGCGAGAACTTCGGCCTTTCTCAAGTGAGCAAAAGCAGTCCCCAAGTTGAATTCGCGAGCCTTATTATCTGCATTGACAAAGACTGCGTAGATATCTCCATTTGGAGCAGTGATTTGGTAGCCGATGACCACGTCTTCTTTTTCAACACCATTTTTTCCTGGGACAGTAATGAGTTGGACGCGTTCTTTGATATCTTGTAGACTCTTGAGTCGGAAGGCATCTGTCGATTGACGAAGGGCAATCAAACCTTTCATGTAGTTACGGCTCTTGACATTTTCAGGGAAAGCTTTACCATCCGTTGCCTTGGTCCAGTCAAACTTATTAACAGCATCACTAGAGTCGTAAGAGTCATGGATAAAGTAAGGATAGACAAATGGCTTGCCGTCCTTGTCGCGCAACAAGTGAGACTTGTTTGGAACCTTATCTTCAGGAACAGGAGTCTTGTAGGCTGGGTCAAGGAATTGTTTGGTACGTCCATATTCCTGACCAGAGTGGATAAACGGAGTTCCTTGAGCAGTCAAGACCATGAGGTTTCCAAGTCGCAAACGGCGATGGATTTCAGCGTAGTTCTCCGCCTTGCTTGGGTCTTTTTTGATAGACTGGGCAATGATGTCAAAGAGGGTCAAGTTATCATGGGCTGCGATATACTGGATCACATCTCCAGGATTGTCAGCCTCAAAGTTAGTTGGTTGGGCAATGAGATTTTTAAAGATGGTATTGATATCTCGTTTGCCACCTGTGATAAAGGCAGGCTGCCCTTCGTTTGGATAGCCAGACTTGAGGTTGTTGCGGATGTCGTCTGAAAAGACAGCGACAGTATCTGTTTTCTTCATCCAATCTTGGTCAGCAGGTTGTACAGGCGTATTTTCATCGCCAGTATAGGTTCTCCAGCCTTCACCTAGCATGATAAGATTTGGATTGAGGGCGCGTGCAGCCTTGTAAGCTTCTTCAATAGAAGCTGCATCGTGATCTCCCATCATATCGAAACGGAAACCATCTACTTTGTAGGTTTCAACCAGATACTTGATAGAGTCTACCAAGACACGCTTAGACATGTAGTGGGTTGTTCCTAAACGACCGCCTCCAAAGCTAGTACGAGGTGTTCCGTCTGCGTCCATAAAGTGATAGTAGTTTGGCTCAATATCCTCAAAAATATCAACATTGGCAGTATGGTTGTAGACCACGTCCAAGATAGCCCCCATGCCACGTTTGTGGATTTCGTTGATGAGGTTCTTGAATTCGGCAATACGTTTTTCTGGATCCTTAGGATCGCTTGAGTACATACCAGTCAAGGAGAAGTAGTTTTGAGGGTCATATCCCCAGTTGTAGTTGCTGTTGCTTGAAGCATAGGCAGACAAACGTTCATGGTTCTTCAATTCATTGACAAAGTAGTAAGACAAGACTGGAAGGAGCTGGATGTGGGTCACACCCAAGTCTTTGAGATAGTCTAATTTTTCGATAAAGGCTTCAAAGGTACCAAATGGCTTGGTCAAGTCTTTTGCGATGGCAGGATCCGAAGTGAAGTCACGCACATGAGCTTCATAGATGACGGCATCTTCACGCGATTTGAAGTTGCGAATCTTCCCATAGGTCAAGTCTTGCGGTCCTAGTTTGGATGGGTCGACAAAGGCAGCTTTAGCGACCTTATGAGCGGCATCTGTTTTTGCTAGGTCACTGTTCCAAGCTGCTAGTGACTTGGCATAAGGGTCAAGAACGAGAACGGTTTTACCTTGGCGCTCGATCTGGTAGTGGTAGTAGTAGCCAGTATAGTTGCTGATACCGAGACCAGAGTTTGTGTCCAGAGTTTGTTTCCAGGTTCCTTTTTCTCCTTTTTCAAGGGCGACAGTTCCGACTACCTTTTCAGGGTCTTTCTTGTCATAGACAACAACGGAAACCTTATCAGCACTTGGAGACCAGAGGGTGAGGTCAACACGCTTGCCATATTCTTTTAGGGTTGCGCCGAGTGGACCATCGTAACTGTAGGACTCATCCTTGAGGCGCCAGCTTGAACGTGTGGTAAAGCGGTCTGAATTGTAGCTGACAGTGTACGGGTGTTGAGTGTCAGAGAAGTCGCCGATATAGGTCACTTTCTTACCAGCTTCATCCACTTCCACGTCTGTGATAGCTACTTTATTCCCTTGGTAATCAGTGATGCCGGAGTGTTTGAGGATATCGTCTTTCTTAGCTCCAACTAGGGTAGAAAAGCTGCTTTCGATACGAGACTTAGCCACGTGTTGGGCACCAGTCATGCGGATGTCGTGCACGTAATAGGGGTTGGTGTAGATGGCTTCGTCATCATCTTTGAGAAAGATTTGACTGTGATTTTTCAAATCTGTAAATTTGTAATCCTCTTTTCGGATTTTCACATCATCGCCTTTCTTGCTTTCGTCTAGTAATAAAAATCCAAATTCTCTTGCAGCTTCATTGAGTGGAATATCAATGTAACGGCCATATTTTCCAGTTGCAGTAAAGTCTGTCCCGTCAGGCCATTCTCCACTGCTTGGGTTTTTGACATCGCCCCAATACCAGAGAGATTTTTTGTCATAGTTGCCATCGGTGCGATAGTAGTTAACACGGACAGTTCCCGCTGGCTGAGGACGGTAGTTGTATACCTTATAGTTTTCATCTAGCCAAGCCTCATTCATTTTTGGAGAAAGGCGCTCTACTGAACGGTCTCCAGTAAGGTTATCCCCTTTAGTATTGTTGATGAGGAAGCTGACCTTCTTGGCTTGGTCATTCTTGAGTTTGACATCGAGATAATAGCCATAGTCATCTTGCTTGGCATCCTTGAAGGACTTGGCTCCATTGGGCCAGTTTTCAGACGGCTTTTCAACATCATCCCAAGTCCAAAGACCTTGAGAATCCTTGTTTTCTTCAGGGAGTTTTTTTACATGGATGCGGAAGTAGTTGTCTTCGATTGGTTCTTCAGAACTAGTGTCTGCTTGTGGTTTTTGATCAGAACTTGGCGTCGAAGTGCTGGTATCTACTTTCTCTTCTTTGCTGTTGGGCTGGCTTGTAGTAGCGTCTTCTTTTTTAGGTGTTTCAGCTGCTAGAGCTTCCTTTTTAGCGTCAAGGGAAGCGTTTGCATTCTTTTGTTCAGAAATAGGCGTTTCCTTTTGAGTTTGACTCGTTTCAGTCTCAGTAGGGGCCTTGATCACAGCGCTAGTATTTTCCTGAGTTTGAGGAAGGTTTTCGTTAGCTGAAATAGTTGGCATTGCAGCAGAAAGCAAGACAATGCTGGCACCAATAAGGACAGAACCAGTTCCGTTCTTCAAGGAACGGATACCATAAATCATTTTTTTCTCAGTTTGAGATGGGATCTTTTTCATCACAATTCTCCTTGTGTAGTTGTTCCCTAACAGTATAGCACGAGGTAAACATTAGTGCAAGCGTTTTCCTAGTTTTTAAGAGAAAATATAATGCTTCATTCTCTTGAAATTTTAAAATAATATATAGGAAAAGATTGTTTAAAAAGTAGTAAAAAAACCTTGAAAAATCTGGCTAAATAAGGTATAATATGAGTAATCATTTGTCGTAGGTTTTGTCTGAAATATTGTCCAGACAAGGCTCACAGCAGTTAAATCTTCTGAAAAAGTCAGATTTAGCTGCTCTTTTTGTGCTTTTTTTCAGGTTTTTGAGTGCTTGTAACAAAGATTTAAAGATTCTGAAAATTCATCAAAGGGACACGGTGATAGGGGTTTTTAAAACCATATGACGATTAGAAAAGCCTGATTGATAAGGCTTGGAATTTATTTACAAAGGAGAATCATCTTGGCAGGACATGACGTTCAATACGGGAAACATCGTACCCGTCGTAGTTTTTCAAGAATCAAAGAAGTTCTTGACTTACCAAATTTGATTGAAATTCAAACGGATTCATTCAAAGATTTCCTAGACCACGGACTTAAGGAAGTATTTGAAGATGTATTGCCAATTTCAAACTTCACAGACACAATGGAGTTGGAATTTGTTGGCTATGAAATCAAGGAACCAAAATACACGCTCGAAGAAGCTCGTATCCACGATGCTAGCTACTCAGCCCCAATTTTTGTAACCTTCCGCTTGATCAATAAAGAAACAGGCGAAATCAAGACTCAAGAAGTCTTCTTTGGTGATTTCCCAATCATGACTGAGATGGGTACTTTCATCATCAATGGTGGTGAACGTATTATCGTTTCTCAGTTGGTTCGCTCACCAGGTGTTTACTTTAATGACAAAGTAGACAAGAACGGTAAAGTGGGTTACGGTTCTACTGTTATCCCTAACCGTGGAGCTTGGTTGGAACTTGAAAGCGACTCAAAAGACATCGCTTATACTCGTATCGACCGTACTCGTAAGATTCCATTTACGACCTTGGTTCGTGCGCTTGGTTTCTCAGGTGATGATGAAATCTTTGACATCTTTGGTGATAGCGAATTGGTTCGCAATACTGTTGAAAAAGATATCCACAAGAATCCAATGGACTCTCGTACAGACGAAGCCTTGAAAGAAATTTACGAACGCCTTCGTCCAGGTGAGCCTAAAACTGCTGAAAGCTCACGTAGCTTGCTTGTGGCACGTTTCTTTGATCCACGTCGCTATGACTTAGCAGCCGTTGGTCGTTACAAGATTAATAAAAAATTGAACATCAAAACACGCTTGCTCAACCAAACCATCGCTGAGCCATTGGTAGATCCTGAAACGGGTGAAATCTTGGTAGAAGCTGGCACCGTTATGACTCGTAGCGTGATTGAAAGTATCGAGAGCCACTTGGATGGCGACTTGAACAAGATCGTTTATATTCCAAACGATGCAGCTGTTTTGACTGAACCGGTTGTCCTTCAAAAATTCAAGGTTGTTGCCCCAACGGACCCAGACCGTGTTGTAACCATCATCGGAAATGCCAATCCTGACGACAAGGTTCGTGTTGTAACTCCTGCGGATATCCTTGCAGAGATGAGCTACTTCCTCAACTTGGCGGAAGGTATCGGACGTGTGGATGATATCGACCACCTTGGAAACCGTCGTATCCGTGCAGTTGGTGAATTGCTTGCAAACCAAGTACGTCTTGGACTTTCTCGTATGGAACGTAATGTCCGTGAACGTATGTCTGTTCAGGACAATGAAGTTTTGACACCGCAACAAATTATCAACATCCGCCCGGTGACAGCTGCGATCAAAGAATTCTTTGGTTCCTCACAATTGTCCCAGTTCATGGACCAACACAACCCGCTTTCTGAGTTGTCTCACAAACGTCGTTTGTCAGCCTTAGGACCTGGTGGTTTGACTCGTGACCGTGCTGGATATGAAGTACGTGACGTGCACTACACTCACTATGGTCGTATGTGTCCAATCGAGACACCTGAAGGACCTAACATCGGTTTGATCAATAACTTGTCATCATACGGTCACTTGAACAAGTATGGATTTGTTCAAACACCATATCGTAAGGTTGACCGTGAAACTGGTGTAGTCACAAACGAAATCGTTTGGTTGACAGCCGATGAAGAAGATGAATTTACTGTAGCACAGGCTAACTCTCGCCTCAACGAAGATGGTACTTTTGCTGAGAAGGTTGTCATGGGACGTCACCAAGGGGTCAACCAAGAGTATCCAGCAGAAGTAGTTGACTACATGGACGTTTCACCAAAACAGGTAGTTGCCGTTGCGACTGCATGTATTCCTTTCTTGGAAAACGATGACTCCAACCGTGCCCTCATGGGTGCCAACATGCAACGTCAGGCTGTGCCATTGATTGATCCAAAAGCACCTTACGTTGGTACTGGTATGGAATACCAAGCAGCCCATGACTCTGGAGCTGCGGTTATTGCTCAGCATGATGGTAAAGTTACCTACGCAGATGCGGACAAGGTAGAAGTTCGCCGTGAAGATGGTTCCCTAGATGTTTATCACATTCAAAAATTCCGTCGTTCAAACTCAGGTACTGCTTACAACCAACGTACGCTCGTAAAAGTCGGCGATGTCGTTGAAAAAGGCGACTTTATCGCAGATGGACCTTCTATGGAAAATGGAGAAATGGCGCTTGGACAAAACCCAATCGTTGCCTACATGACTTGGGAAGGTTACAACTTCGAAGATGCCGTTATCATGAGTGAACGCTTGGTGAAAGACGATGTCTACACATCTGTCCACCTTGAAGAATACGAATCAGAAACGCGCGATACAAAGCTTGGGCCTGAAGAAATTACTCGTGAGATTCCAAACGTTGGGGAAGATGCCCTTAAAAACCTTGACGAAATGGGAATTATCCGTATTGGTGCCGAGGTTAAAGAAGGCGATATCCTTGTAGGTAAAGTAACGCCTAAAGGTGAAAAAGATCTTTCAGCTGAAGAACGTCTCTTGCACGCTATCTTCGGAGACAAGTCTCGTGAAGTGCGTGATACTTCTCTTCGTGTACCACACGGTGCCGATGGTGTCGTTCGTGATGTTAAGATCTTTACACGTGCAAATGGAGATGAGTTGCAATCAGGCGTTAACATGCTGGTTCGCGTCTACATCGCTCAAAAACGTAAGATCAAGGTCGGAGATAAGATGGCCGGACGTCACGGAAACAAGGGGGTTGTCTCTCGTATCGTTCCTGTAGAAGACATGCCTTACCTTCCAGACGGAACTCCAGTCGATATCATGTTGAACCCACTTGGGGTGCCATCACGTATGAATATCGGTCAGGTTATGGAGCTTCACCTTGGTATGGCTGCTCGTACACTTGGTATCCACATCGCGACACCAGTCTTTGACGGAGCAAGTTCTGAAGACCTTTGGGACACTGTTAAAGAAGCAGGTATGGATAGCGATGCCAAGACAATCCTTTACGATGGCCGTACTGGTGAACCATTTGACAACCGTGTATCAGTTGGTGTCATGTACATGATCAAACTCCACCACATGGTTGATGATAAATTGCACGCGCGTTCAGTCGGACCTTACTCAACCGTTACTCAACAACCACTCGGAGGTAAAGCTCAGTTTGGTGGACAACGTTTCGGTGAGATGGAGGTTTGGGCTCTTGAAGCCTACGGTGCGTCAAATGTCCTTCAAGAAATCTTGACTTACAAGTCTGACGATATCAACGGACGTTTGAAAGCTTATGAAGCTATTACAAAAGGAAAACCAATTCCAAAACCAGGTGTTCCAGAATCCTTCCGAGTTCTTGTGAAAGAATTGCAATCTCTTGGTCTTGACATGCGTGTCCTTGACGAAGATGACCAAGAAGTGGAACTTCGCGACTTGGATGAAGGAATGGACGAAGATGTCATCCACGTAGATGACCTTGAAAAAGCCCGCGAAAAAGCAGCCCAAGAGGCTAAAGCAGCCTTTGAAGCTGAAGAAGCAGAGAAAGCAACAAAAGCGGAAGCAACAGAAGAAACTGCTGAACAAGAATAAGCAGTTCACTTAGAATAGAAAGGGAAGAAATAGTGGTTGATGTAAATCGTTTTAAAAGTATGCAAATCACCCTAGCTTCTCCAAGCAAAGTCCGTTCATGGTCTTATGGAGAAGTCAAAAAACCTGAAACAATCAATTACCGTACGTTGAAACCAGAACGTGAAGGGCTCTTTGACGAAGTCATCTTTGGTCCTACAAAAGACTGGGAATGTGCTTGTGGTAAGTACAAACGCATTCGTTACAGAGGGATTGTTTGTGACCGTTGTGGTGTTGAAGTAACGCGTACAAAAGTTCGTCGTGAGCGTATGGGACACATCGAGTTGAAAGCTCCTGTATCTCACATCTGGTATTTCAAGGGGATTCCAAGCCGTATGGGCTTGACCCTTGATATGAGTCCTCGTGCCCTCGAGGAAGTTATCTACTTTGCGGCTTATGTAGTGATTGATCCTAAGGATACTCCACTTGAGCACAAGTCTATCATGACAGAGCGCGAATACCGTGAGCGCTTGCGTGAGTATGGTTATGGATCATTCGTTGCCAAGATGGGTGCCGAAGCCATCCAAGACCTCTTGAAACAAGTAGATCTTGAAAAAGAAATTGCTGAACTCAAAGAAGAGTTGAAAACAGCTACTGGACAAAAACGTGTCAAAGCTATCCGTCGTTTGGATGTTTTGGATGCCTTTTACAAGTCTGGGAACAAACCTGAATGGATGGTTCTTAACATCCTCCCAGTTATTCCACCAGATCTTCGTCCAATGTTGCAGTTGGATGGTGGCCGTTTTGCCTCATCTGACTTGAACGACCTTTACCGTCGTGTTATCAACCGTAACAACCGTTTGGCTCGTTTGCTTGAGTTGAATGCACCAGGTATCATCGTTCAAAATGAGAAGCGTATGCTTCAAGAAGCGGTGGATGCTTTGATTGACAACGGTCGTCGTGGTCGTCCGAT
>ERZ772945.2454-NODE-2454-length-11324-cov-17.154850_pt1 | contig 11324 bp, 8 predicted proteins | sample MGYA00511681_ERZ772945 | MGnify/ENA primary metagenome ERZ772945 (study PRJEB29015, sample SAMEA2737943) | human oral metagenome | biome: human oral; feature: human-associated habitat; material: dental | place: China | collected 2143 ... | reverse complement strand
ACCAACAACCGCCATTACAGCTAATGCGGTAAGAGCAATTTTTTTCATTCCATCTCTCCTTAGAGAATTTATCAACACAAATTACATTTTATACAATATATTATATTCATTAAGCTATATAATATCAAGTTAATTTGATTTTTCAGTATTTACATTCTTAATTATTTGATTCCATTGTTCGAAAAGTTCAGTACTATAATTCATATCCATATATTTTATATTGAAAGAAGTTATAGACTTTAGATTATCATAACTTTCCATTCTATTAGTCTTAACATTCCAAAACAACATCATATTTTCATATATAGGAATACCATAATACTGTTCTGCTTTAAAAAACTCAAAAGGTAAATTCATATTTGGTTTCGCATATATAAGAGGAGTAACTGTTAGTAAATAAGTATCTCCTACCTTACCATTTATATATAATTCTCTAGGAATAAGAGAATCTAATATTACTTTATCATTTTTAATACCATGTTTATTTACTTTCTTTTGTTGAACCAAACGTGGATCTGTATCAACTATTTTAGTAGCAGATAAAGTAGCATCTAAAATATATTTTCCCTCCCTATTAGAGGCTATTATATTACCATTGATATAGTCTAAGGAAGCAGAAAACTTATCAAAATCATATCCTATAACATTAGCAGTCAAAGATGTATCAGTGACCCTCAAAATCAAAAGTGGATACAAATTCATATTAGAAATAGTATCATTAGAGCGTGCAAGCAGATATAATTCATCATTAACGATAAGATAATCAAAAATATAACAGTTATATTTTTTCATAATAGGTAATACATCAATGGCATAAGACTCAGAGTAATTACTTGCATTTATAACTGTTAAGATTGCATTAGGATTACGATTAATATCAACTGTAATATCCTTTTCTAAAATTATCCCTTGTTTTGGTAAAATACATTTCTCATTTCTCGTACCACTGAGGTGTAAGGCACACAAAATAAGAATAAGGATAATTAAAAGACTTACAATATAATGTTTCTTTATCCATTGCAACATAGGACCACCTCTCTTACCTATAGTATAACTAAATCTATCGATTAATAAAAGAAAAGGCTTCTACCGATTCTTGACCGATTATATTCGGTCAATTACTGGTAAAAGCCTTTAATTTTATAATATTAGTTATGAAATTTTCCCATATAGTAAAGAGATATACTTAGAAGTTTCTATTCGCTTAGATATCTAAAATCAATATTACTAAACTAGTTACTAAAATCCGTATCCACAATAGCGAATTGTGTATAGTCAGGGTAACGTTTTTGCATTTCTGCCTTGATTTTTTCTAATGTACTATGTGGATCTTCTTCGTCAAAGTCAAAGATAATATCGTAGTAGATAACCTTCTTTTCTTCTTGTACGTAGAAGGCATGTACTTGTACTACATGTGTATATAAACTAATAACTTGATCAAGAGCTTTTCTAATTTCAAGTACTTCTACACTTGGTTTATTTTCAGCATATACACCAACAGTCATATTGATGCCAAACTTTTTATAAAGATGAACCGCAATGCCCTTTGTTAATGGATGAACTTCTGCCATTGTCATAGAATCTGGTACAGAAATATGAACGGAACCAATTGTTTCTCCTGGCCCATAACTATTTAATACCAAGTCATATACACCACCCACATTCGGATGCTGTGCGATAGTTTCTTTAATATTACGGATTAAATTATCATCTGCTCGAACACCGAGCAAATGGTTATACATTTCACGTAAAATATCATACGCTGCTTTTAAAATCAAAACAGAAATAACAGCGCCCACATAACCTTGAATATCAAAGTTAAAGAAAAATACTAAGCCTGCAGATACCAATGTAGCAAAGGTAATCACTGCATCAAAAAGGGCATCTATACCAGATGCTACGAGCGCATCGGATTTATATTTCTCACCTTGTGCCTTGATATAACGACCCATCACTACTTTCACAACGATGGCAACAGCGATGATAACAAGACCTGGAATATCAAATGTAGATACCTCAGGGTGGATAATTTTATCCACAGATTCCTTAAGGGATCCAATACCTGCACCGAGAATGATGAAAGCTATAGCCATGGTAGTCATATATTCTATACGACCGTGTCCAAATGGATGCTCCTTATCAGCCCCTTTGGCGGCTAATTTCGTACCCACAATAGTTAATACAGAGGACAATACATCTGTTAAGTTATTTACCGCATCAAGGATGATGGCGATGGAATTAGACGCAAGGCCCACAATCATTTTAAAAATAACGAGAACGACATTACCTATAATGCCTTTTATACTGGCAAGCGTAATCCCCCGATTACGTGCTGCACTATTATCTTGTAAAATCATACTACACCTCTTACATTCTGATTTATAGTTTTTAAATTGAACTATATCGATTTACTTATAATCCTATTATAGCTTATCGATTATCATTTGTCATTATTATTCTTGAAAAATATTTTTAAACTTATTGATTTTGCTGAGTTATCAATAATTCTCATTTCTCAATTAGATTGTTTTAGGTATTGTGACTTCACAATATATAATACAGACCTATTATCAAACCAGTACTTAGGCTCGCGTAATGATTTAAGGAAATCAGATTATGCCGTAACCGTAATACGCTCGCCTGTGCGCATATGTGTAAATACTACCTTTTGAGCCCGTAATTGGAATGGCTGTCCCGTAGGTTGTGCACCGTATAAGATATCTCCTACAAGAGGGTGCCCTATATGGCTGAAAGCTACTCGAATTTGATGTGTTTTCCCTGTGTACAAACGAACTAAAACCTCTGTATATCCACATTTATTGGACTTATACACAGTTTTGTCCACATTTTGACTACTTTTATCAACATCTCCTAAGTTTATATCCACATTTTTTGCTGTTATATCCACAGAATTTTTAGACTTATTCACAGAGTTATCCACAGTCTCTGAAGAATGTCTACATAGGACGGAAAAATCTGTACGAGTCTCTTTTCCCTTAGGATTCACTTCGTAATGAATCCCATCAGCACTGCGTTCCATAGGGAATACTAAAGAATCCTCATCGGCTTCTACAATGCCTTCCACAGTCGCCATATACCACTTTTCAAAGGTATTATCATCCATTTGCTGTTGATAAATACTTTGTGCTAAACCACTTTTTGCAATGACAATGCAACCTGTCGTATCTCTATCGAGACGGTTCAAGAAACGTACCTTTCGCTTGATACCATGTTCTTTAAAATAATGCGCCACACCATTGGCAAGAGATACTTGATCTTTAGAGTTTACCGTCACACCACTTGGCTTATCCACAATAAGGAGATCAGTATCTTCATACAGAATGCGTAAGTCCATTTCGATAGGGTCATGATCTATTTTTTCCTTCGCCATAGCAATCCAAATCTCGTCGCCTTCAGAGATTGTATCCTTTGGTGTAGCCTTATGACCATTAATATGAATTAATTTCTCTTCAAAAAGTTTAACTAAAGATTTTCGAGGATATCTAGTATCTAACACTCCACCAAGTGAAATATCGCATATTTCTCCAATATGCTCAGAATCGCGACTTGATATGTCTTGATTGCTACTCGATATATCTCGATTTTTACTTGATATATCTTGACCATTACCTATTAGCTTTTGTCTTGCATTTTTCTTGCTAAGTACAGCTTCTATATCTACAGCTGTCACGGTCCACAGAATATCATCGGGGCGATGTGTTTTTCGCGCCATTAGTATCTCCTTTCTACGAGTTCAAGATCTCGTGGCATATAGTTGAGTAGCGAACTTGGTTGAACTGCCCTCCCTCGTATGTTCGTCTGTTCAAAGGTAATGGTCAATTCTTGTTTAGGTCGCGTGATGGCCACATAGAACAAACGCTTTTCCTCGTCTTCACGACCTTCTGCAATAGCAAAGGGACTCGGGAAAGTTCCTTCATTTAGCCCAGCTAAGAATACATGGTCAAACTCGCTACCCTTCGCTTGGTGAATGGTAATGATAGGAATGCGATCTTCGTTTCTCACCTGTTGTGCTGGTTCACCCGCCGTAAGGGCCGCCATCTGTAAGATTTGGTTTAATCGAGCCAAACCAGCAGGCCCTTCATAAGCCGCATCTAGTTTTTCCATGATGCGATACAAATCGCGTATATGCTCTACTTTAGCCGCTTCTCCATGAGATTTATAGTATTCTAGAACCCCCATTTGGTTCATGATATACACCAATAATTTCGTTGGCATCTCCGTATAGGCTTTTCTACGCAAGGTCGCCATTTGAGAGGCGATATCCGTGAAAGCTGCTTTATATTTATTTATAGCTACCATACGACCCGTTGTGGTCGGTACGATTTTTTCTTTCACCGCATAAATTAAAAGCTGTGCAGTGGCCAAGATATCATCCATTGCATTATGTGTTGGCTCATGGTGTATAGGAAACTTAGATGCTAGGAAGCCCAATTTATGATTTGGCAAATTAGGATAGAAACGACGGTAGATATCGAGTGTATCGTAAATAGCCTTGAACTCAGGATTGCCTAAGTTATGACGCGCCAATTCATTCGTAAAGATGGTCACATCATAGTTTACATTGTGACCTACGATAATAGCATCCTTAGAAAACTCCTTAAACGCTTTGAGTATTGTAGCCGGATCTTCACCGTGTTCTTGTAAATACGCATCGGAGAAGCCGTGTACCTCTTCGGATTGACCAACAGGTATACCAGGATTGATAAATCGTTCAAAGGCCTCTAAGACCTGTCCATTTTCATCGATGCGAATAGCTGCAATTTGAATGATGCGGTCTTGAGACGTATCTGTGCCGGTGCTCTCCACGTCATAAACAACTACTTCGTGCTGCTCTAAGCCACTGACAAGCTTTGCATAAGGCTCAGCCTCAAAGATAGGCATATCCATGAAGTCCGTCAATTTTAAACCTACTTGGCGCGTCTCTGGGCTTTCAATCGCAGCGATACGAGCGTCACCAATACCAGCAACATATCGCTTGATAATGCGCTTCGCACTGACAGAGTCGTTTGGATTCATGAGCAGTTTGAAGTAGGCCATAACATCTTTAATTTCTTGACGTCTAAAGAATTTAAACTCGTCGATAATCATGAAGTGACGGCGTTCCTCTTCAGGTTGTTCGCCGTTAAGACGTTCAAAAGAATCACTTAACTGCTGTGCCTTTTTATTATCCCTCACGAGAACGCCGATATTAGCATCCTTCGGTAATGCACAGATAGCTTCGTAGATATATCGGCCCTCAAGGTAGCTATTTTTACAACCTTTAATGAGAACAGGCTTACCCTTGCTTTCACTATTGGCACGAGGCAATTCAGTGTAGATAGACCCAACCAGGTCAGGGAACATATTTTGTAAGGTTTTGAAAGCCATCGTAAAGAGCGTCCAATTAGAACGATAGTTTTCGTAGAAGATGATTTTTAAAGGCTTGAAATCCGCATCAAATTGCTTGAGCAAGCGGAACGGATCGGAGCCACGCCATTCGTAAATCGTTTGGAAATAGTCACCACATAGTAGCACGTGATTACCTTCCCACAGCATTTCTAGAACTTTGTACTCTAGTACGCCTGTATCTTGCATTTCATCTACAGAGATATAGCTGTAACGACTGCGCCATCGCTCACGAACTACAGGGTCTTGAAATAGGCGATGAACACCGCAGATGAGATCTGTAAAATCTAGGCCGTGCACGGAAGCTAAGCTTTCATCATACGCAGCAATCCATTCGTGACCATGGTTCAAGAAATCATGGAGTTCACTGTAGAGGACATTGCCAAAGCTAGAGAATTGTTGCTCAATGGCTTCGCGCTGTTCCTTCTGTAAGCGTTCAATTGTCCGCTTGTAGTCACCTACGAGATCATCAGAATAAAAGCCATATAAGGAACGATATTCTTTCACCATAGCGATAACATTAGCAAAGGACATTTCTCGCAATTTACCAGGACGGTACGATTCAGAGAGTTCCTTGCAGTCTTCTTCGTCAAAGATGGTCACATCCGTGTACAAGGTTTCGTTGCGCTTGCCCTCTTGTTGGAGAATGAAAAAGCAAAAGCTGTGGAATGTACTAACCTCCACAGCCTTTGCAGGACTGCCTACGAGCGATTGAATGCGGTCTTTCATCTCGTTTGCGGCCTTGTTCGTAAAGGTCATGCACAAGATATTCTCCGCCTTCGCATAGCCACCCTCGATGAGATGAGCCACCCGATAAGCAAGTGTATTCGTTTTTCCCGTCCCAGCGGACGCTAACAAGAGGATATTCTGTTCCACTTCATCAATAACGCGTTGTTGTTCACGATTGATAAGCATAAAAACCTCCTGTTATTTAATGCCGTAATATATAGCAGCTAAGACCATAGGAATAGGGCCTAAAATTGCTGTTAATGCCCAAATACCCACCCCAATATCCATTGGAATATTAAGTATATGAACGCATACCCAGTAGGTTAACCCACCAATCACAACATTCATAGCCACCCGTTTAATGGTGAAAAATGCTACTTTGAAAGCAATGTAGGCTACAGCAATGGAAATAACCGCCGATATAATCGGTGATGCTAATAAAGCTCCCATACTACTATCCTTTCATTTCTTGACGGTTCACTACGGCACCGCCTAGCGTTAATTCATCGGCATATTCGATATCGCCGCCCACAGGAACACCGCGGGCAATGCGCGTTACCTTGATGCCACTTGGACTTAATAATCTCGCCAAATACAGAGCTGTTGCTTCCCCTTCGACATCTGGGTCTGTCGCGAGGATCACCTCTTGTACAACACCATCACGAAGGCGTGCAATCAATTCTTTTACGCGAATATCATCGGCACCGATGCCCTCCATAGGGGATAAAGCGCCTTCCAATACATGATACAAGCCCTTATAATCACCACTGCGCTCGATAGCAATCACATCGCGAGATGTTTCAACAACCATAATCGTCGTTTGGTCCCGATTTGGATTGCTACAGAATTCGCAAGGATCTTGAGCTGATAAGTTAAAGCAAATAGAACAGTGACGCGTAGCCCCCTTCGCTTCTACAATGGTTTCCACTAGGCGGTCTACCTCTTCCTTCGGCATTTCTACCAAATGATAAGCCAAGCGTCTAGCCGACTTGGAGCCGATGCCAGGCAAGCGGCGCAGCTGTTCTACGAGCCGTTCTAAAGCGTTTGTCATTTAGAATAAACCTGTTGGCAAGTTTAGACCACCAGTCACTTTGCCCATTTCTTGAGCCAAGAGGTCGTCTACTTTTTTGCTAGCTTCGTTTACCGCAGCCATTACTAGATCCTCTAACATTTCCACATCTTCAGGATCAACAGCTGTAGGATTCAATTTCAAGGATTCGATGATTTTTTCACCGTTCATCACAACGGTTACAGCACCGCCACCTACGGAAGCTTCTACAGTGCGAGTTTTTAACTCTTCTTGCATTTTCTTCATATCTTCTTGCATCTTTTGAACTTTTTTCATCATGCCCGCCATGTTGCCCATACCTTTACCAAACATTATATTTCCTCCTTTTAAGACATCGTCCTATACTAACATTCTAAGTCCACATCATTAACAATATATGACATAGATTTATAACATATGTGTCACCTAATAGCCCTAAGGCCAAAGGTTATTATATAACAATTACTTTTTTATCTATTCTTCGATAACCTCGACTATGATGTCATGGTCTTCAGATAATTTTTCTAATGTTTCCGCCAAGAGAGGATTGCTTCGTTCCTCTTCTGTCATATGCTCTGGATCCCAGGCGTATTCTCGAGCCACCGTAACACTATCAATAGCCTCTACTTCAATAGGTGCTGATGAAAGCATAACTTTGTCATCACTTTGATGCAGGGTTTCCTCATGAGGTTCACCCCCATCAGACTTTGGGACAGCTTCAACCTCGATATGTGCACCGCTATCCATAGGGCGCTCTAACACTTCACCATCCTCGCTGATAACAGTCACACTATCTAATGGATGTGGCGGCATATCATCTAAGGATGATACATAAGAACCCTCCATATCATCTACAGGCACATCATCAAAGGAATGAACTGGAATATCATCCCCTTCAATAGAACCCGCTAGAGACTCAATAGGAATCTCACCATCGGGGACCTGATTAGATGGACTGCCATCAAAAGTTGTAATCGGCACATCACCACCGAATGCTGGCTCTGTTTCTACATCAGCTCCTACTGCAGTTTCTGATGTATCTATTGTACTTGTATTCGCACTATCATTAACTGCTGTATTTGCAACAGCACCGCCGGTTTTCTTGGCTAAGAATGCCATAGCCGCAGCCTTAGCCGCGTCCACGGCTGCAGAATCAGGCTTACTCTCTTGAGGATCATTGGTTAAATCCATTTGTGTCGGTTGCCCACCAGAGGTCGTCTTTACGTCAACCATCGGTTCTTGTGGTCGTTGGGGTGCTTTTACTTGGCGTTGTGTGGTGCTACCAGCAGCCTTTTTATAGTCTTTATAAACTTGCGTGAGGGCATCCACGATTTCTACGTGTACTGCATAGCCCAGTGTATAGGTGAAAGCATCAACCGCTTCCGCCAAGTTCACTTCATTGGTCATTACATTGAGATGTAATGTATTTTTAAAGGCCATGACCGCCTTGCTTTGGTCTACATACACTAGCTGACCTTGACCGATAACGGTAGAAGTCATATTGCGATTGCTATCCTTCAAGTATTTAATCACATTGGATTGTACATTGCGATACTCTTGAGCAGACAAGATTTGGTCACTAATGATGGCCTGTGTACTAATGCCTTTTTTACCGCGACCTTTAGCTTGGTTTCTTGTAGGTTTTCGGGAAGCCGTATCCCCACTGTTTGGCGGTGGCGCCATGCCAACGCCACCCATTGGTGGCGGAGCTATACCCACTCCATTCATCGGAGGAGGTGTACTACCTGGTGCTCCCACCGGTGGTGGAGTCATGCCTACACTCGCAGGCGGTGGAGTCATACCCACATTCGCAGGCGGTGGTGTCATACCTACGCTGCTTGGAGGTGGCACAGTACCAACAGCAGTATTTTGAATACTACTCATGGAAGTATTCTGTACAGCAGCATTATCTACAGGAACAAAGCTGTTCGCATAGCCGCTAGGTGGACCAAATGCATTAGCACTATAAGCTGGTGTAGGAGCCGCTGGGCCTCGTTGTTCCAATTGAGCCATGCGGTTCAATAAATCATTTCGTTCAGATCGCTCAGCACTTTCTAGAGCATATACACGGTCTTCTAAGCTTTCATCAACAGAGCCTAATTTAGCACAAAGCACGAGTAGACCCATTTCAATGATGGTTCTTGGATTATCCACTTGTTTCGCATCATTCATGATGGATTGAGCACTGCGCACATATTGGTTAAGTTCATTGAAATCAACAGTATTGGCCTGAGCTAGGAACTCATCCTTAAAGGCATCGTATACCTTGAGCTCATCCGCATCAGGAGCCACCTTACCAACGAGCAAGGCACGCACATGTTGAATGAGGGCTTCCATAATTTGCGTCGCATCGCGACCTTCTGCCAATGCATCGTGAACGTAGGATAATACTTTCGGGCCATCTCCGTTGCGCAAAGCATCTAAGAAATGAATGATCCATTCCTTACTTACAAGACCGATTAACTCTTCCACCACTTGCGGTGTAATAGAGCCCGTTGCCATACCTGCACATTGGTCTAGAATACTCAAAGCATCACGCAAACCACCGTCTGCATGAACAGCGATGAGCTGAGCCGCCGCAGAATCAAGGTCAAAGCCTTCTTTTTCTGCTACATAAGATAGACGCTGTGCGATGTCATCAGAAGTAATACGTCTAAAAGTATAGCGCTGACAACGAGACACGATAGTAACAGGCAATTTTTCAATTTCTGTAGTAGCAAAGATAAACATGACGTGAGCTGGCGGCTCTTCGATAGTTTTTAAAAGCGCGTTCCACGCCTCTGTAGTGAGCATATGGGCTTCGTCGATGATGAAAACCTTTTTACGCCCCTCAACAGGCATAAATTTGACGCTTTCACGAAGAGCACGAACCTCATCGATACCGCGATTTGATGCGGCGTCGATTTCAAGAACGTCCATGGACTGTCCACTCAAAATCGATTTACAAGCACTACACTCATTACAAGGGTGATCCGTTGGGCCCTGCTCACAGTTAATAGCGCGCGCAAAAATCTTCGCCATACTCGTCTTACCAGTCCCCCGAGGACCGGCAAATAAATAGGCATGAGCTACCTTGTCTTCGCGGATAGCACGCATCAAAGTATCAGACACCTGATGCTGGCCGACTACATCGGTAAATATCTGCGGACGATACTTACGATATAGCGCAATATATGCCATTGGAACACCCCCTTTTTCCGAAACTTACAATACTTTATTATACCATATTCAAGAAAATCTGACTTCTTTAATATAGTTCTCTCCACATTCCCAAAGTAATATATTTATTTATAAACTTTGTAGATATTTACTAGTCAGAATTCCATCATATGGTTTACGATAAAACATCGTATAGTCCAGAATAAAGTATCATACATTCCTAAATTAGACATAAAAAAAGCGGCCCCACAGGCCGCCTTGCAATATTCGATCACGACAGCCCCCGGGTTCCCCGTGGCACATGAAGGTTACCGCTTAGTGCTGCTACCTCTCAGTCCTGACACGATTCACAGGCCCCCATTGCACAGGCCCGAGAACTGCCATGATCCAATATTGCAATACAAATATTATACATGAAAAAGCCTCTATAGTCAAAGCTATAGAGGCTTTTCATATATCCTATCCAAACGATATTCAATCAAATTAAAAATTATTTTGCATATTTCTCTTTAAATGCAGCCAATTGTGCTTCTTCTAAGGATAAGCCTTGTTCTTTGAAGCGTTCAATAGCAGCTTGCATTTCTTCATAGGCTACAGGCACAACTTTTGTAAATCTGTTTACAAAGTTATTCCAGTTTTCTAAGATGTGACGGCCTTTAGCAGAGTTAGTATGCAATACATGTTGTTCTACTAGTTCTTTAATGCGTTTAAGGTCATCATTATTGGCAGGACGTAGTTCTACGAGACCTGGATTTACATAGCGTTCATCGCAATCGAGGATGTACGCATAGCCACCGGACATACCTGCTCCGAAGTTACGGCCGATGTTACCGAGTACGAGCACTTCGCCACCGGTCATATATTCACAACCATGGTCGCCGACACCTTCCACAACAGCCGTGATACCACTGTTACGAACGGCAAAACGTTCACCAGCTACACCGTTGATGTAGGATGTACCAGAGGTTGCACCATAGAAGGC
>ERZ772945.2452-NODE-2452-length-11326-cov-5.566143_pt1 | contig 11326 bp, 10 predicted proteins | sample MGYA00511681_ERZ772945 | MGnify/ENA primary metagenome ERZ772945 (study PRJEB29015, sample SAMEA2737943) | human oral metagenome | biome: human oral; feature: human-associated habitat; material: dental | place: China | collected 2143 ... | reverse complement strand
GAGTTGTCCATGTTTCCTCTCGTTTCCCGTCTTACCCGGCACTGTATTTTCTCTTGCAAGTTCAGTTCCGAAGCACTTCTTCTCTGAACTTGACATGAGTATACCCCCGATTCGAAAACTCGTCAACACTTTTAAGTTTTCATCTTCGTATACATTTTGTGACAGAAAAATCAGATTTTATCCTGTTATATCTGTATATTATCCCATAGTACCCTCATAAAAGTTAGTATTTAAGCGACTTTTGGTACTTGAAAACATTGTAAAGTTTTATACATAATAAGAAGATCTTTACCTGTAAGACCGGGCTTCCCGGCAAGAAATTTCACTTCTTAGGGTGTTATCGCTTGATAATCATATAAGGGAAATTGGTAAAATTCTCCTTATATGATTATTCCTTAAAGCTACACCACTCGTCTACTTGTCACTTTCGCCCGCAAAAAAAACAAGACCTCTCAAAGAGAGGTCTTGTTGATAACCGTATTGATTAGAATACGAATACGAACTGTGCACGAGTGAGTTCGTTGATGTCGTCATTTCCTTTATCTTTCGATGCGAACGTGCGGAATACCTGGAACTGTGCGTTCTTAGCGAATGCATAGTCGGCACCGACACCCCAACCTTTAGCACCGTTACCACCGATACCGAGGAGGCTATTTGTTCTCCAGTTGCCTGTACCACCATATACACCGTTCTTGTCGATGTTTACATAGTCAACCCAGAGATCCCAAGTCTTCGGCTGTGCGAAGAGAGCTTTGCCATACTGGAGTTTGCCGTAGAATACGTCAGCATCCGTCGACGTGCCGGGGTTGTTAACCTTCTGGTATTCGCCCAAGAAGTTGAATTTCTTAGCGAAGTTCAAGGACGTATATGCACCCCAGAGGTCATCCGGAGCTACTGCGCCGGTACCCTTATTGAAGTTGTTGTAGAATGCACCCACAGCCGAGCCAGCTACAGAGCCGCCGCCGAAGAAGCCTTCCAATTCACCGTACCCGGTCTTGACATTGTTCAGGCCGCCTTCTTTAAATTTACCGTAGCCGGCGGTGGCGGCGAACTTATCGTTCTGATACTTCAATTCCGCGCCGTCGAACACGTCACCGTACTGAATACCGGACGCATTGCCCAGTTCATAATCATAACGGCCCGCCATGACATTCCAGTTCTTGTCGCCGCCGAGTTTGTAATTGACATAAGCGCGATCTACAAAGAAATTGTCATCGTCGCCGGACGATGCGGTGGAGTCGTTGCTGAAATTATTTCTGTACTGGATCCCCAGAACCGCATCGGCACGGTCGTTGATGCGCGCGTTGGCACGGAGACGGCCGCGGAACTGCCAGGAACCGTCATCCTTGTTGGATGTGCCGTTCTGGTTCATGTAACGGATACGGGCGTCACCCGTCAGTTTAACGTTGCCTACGCGTTCTTCCAGATTGGATACGCGCACGCCGAGGTTGTTGAGCTCATCGGAGAACTCGTTCGCCAGTTTGTTGATGAGGGCGCGCTGTTCCGCGTTTGCACGGTCTTCGTGCGCCATCGCTTTAGCCACGATTTCCGCCGCTTCATAGCGGGTAATGTTGCGTTCGCCCTGGAAGTGGACGCCGTCCACACCTTGGACAATGCCGGAATTAGCCAATTCTACTACAGAGTTGTACGCCCAGCTGTCCTGGGGAACGTCTGCAAAGGGGTTGGCCGCCAAGGCGCACGTAGCCGTAACGGCCATTGTAGCAACCAATGATGCAAGTACTTTCTTTTTCATAATTTCTGCCTCTTTTCTTAAATAGTGTTCTTTCTTCGTCACAGTTGAGACAGTATACTTCACGGCTTTCACAGGCGAGTTGTCCATGTTTCCTCTCCGCGTACCGCCGTAACCCATACACTGTCCGATTGCAATCGCCTACAGATGTACCGATTTGCACGTATAGTTTACTCCATTATGATAAACAATGTCAAATAAATTTAAGAGATTTTTTCTCATAAAAAATACATAACCGACACCGTTATATGTAAAAAATCCCCCGGCACAGATTATTCGTCGCCGTTTTCCTTGCCGCTCATTTATCCTTGCTCAACATCCATGTTGACCACAAAAATCCCTCTGTCATTTCGATCAGAGGGAAAAGAAGAGGCCCCTGCCGGGCCTCTTTTCGGGTGCGCTATGCTGTTTGTACGCTACATTTTCTGTATGAGTTCCACACAGTGTTTCGTGATCTGTGCAGTCATGCCCCAAATACGGTAGCCGTTATAACGGTACACATACACAAAATAGGATTTGCGGCGGCGCCAGTCCATAGGGTTTCCGGGATAGTAAATATCCACGGGAAAATGAGTGCCCGGACGGGTGGCCAGATCCATATCCGCCTTTTCCGGCTGATGGTTCATGAACCAGCGTATCGGTACGGTAAAAAGATGATCCACTTCGGCCGTGCAGCGGATATTTTCGTATGCATCCAAATGGGCCGCAAACGGATATATATCGACCCCCGTCACGGATTCCACGTAATCAAGCGGGCTGAGAATATGTATATCTTCCCTGCGCACGCTCAGTTCTTCCATGGTCTCCCTGATCGCGGCCGCTTCCGCGTTACTGTCGGACGGCTCGATTTTGCCGCCGGGAAAAGATATATCGCCCGGCTGCCAGTGCAGCGCCATGCTGCGCACTTCATATAAAAAGCGTAACTCCCCGCCCACTTCCACAATAGGCACCAGTACGGCGCTGGGCGTATTGTTGAAGCTCGACATGTGCCGTACTGTACGCTTGGGCCAGGGAGACAGGATCATATTTTTGTCCATGGCACCCTCTTTTATTTCACCACAATATTGATGATCTTACCGGGAATTACGATGCATTTTACAATCGACTTCCCCGAAAGGAGTTCCCGTACACGCGGCAGCGCCAGCACCTGTTCCTTAATGCCGTCGGCGGAGCTGTCCGCGCTTACCTGTATCCGTTCGCGGACCTTACCGTTAATCTGAACGGGGAGTTCCACTGTCGTTACGACCAGGGCATCCGTGTCGACTTCGGGCCACGGCTGCGCGTGTACGCTGCCTTCTCCGCCGATTTCATGCCAGAGCTCTTCCGTAATGTGCGGGGTGAACGGCGCCAACAGGCGCAGGAGGGTTTCGTTGGCTTCAGCGGCAACATCGGCATGGTATACGCTGTTGCCTTCACCGACATAGGCATGCATGGCATTGACAAATTCCATAACGGCGCTGACGGCCGTATTGAGAGCATAAGCGCCGTCTTTGCCCGTCACGTCCTCCGTAACCTTGGCAACAGACGTATATTAAACGCAATTTTTTATCTGCCGGCGTATACGCGCCGTTCGCTTTTTCTCCCGTCCCGGCAATTGCCGCGAACTGCCGTACAATACGCCACACGCGGTTGAGGAACCGGTACGCGCCTTCCACGCCCTGCTCGGACCATTCGAGATCGCGTTCGGGCGGAGCGGCAAAGAGGATGAAAAGCCGGGCCGTATCGGCGCCGTATTCGGCAAGGATCTCTTCAGGCGAGACGACATTGCCTTTTGATTTGGACATCTTACTGCCGTCCTTCAAAACCATTCCCTGTGTGAGGAGCCGTTCGAACGGTTCCGATTCTTTGACGAGGCCGGCATCGCGGAATACTTTCATAAAGAAACGGGAATAGAGCAGATGAAGGATAGCGTGTTCAATACCGCCGATATACTGGTCGACATTCATCCAGTGATCGGCTTTTTCCGGATCCCACGGAGCATCGGTATTGCGTGCGTCCGTATAGCGCAGGAAATACCAGGACGAACATACGAAGGTATCCATCGTATCCGTTTCGCGTCTGGCGGGGCCGCCGCATTTCGGGCAGGTACAGCGGACAAACCGTTCGCTCGTGGCCAGCGGCGACACGGCGCCGGCCGTGAATCTGACATCTTCCGGCAATTCTACGGGAAGCTGATCTTCGGGGACCGGCTGTTCGCCGCATGTATCACAGTACACGATGGGAATGGGCGCCCCCCAGTACCGCTGGCGCGAAATGAGCCAGTCGCGCAGGCGGAAGTTGACCGTACCCTTACCGACGCGGTGCGCTTCCAGCCATGCGGTAATGGCCTTCTTGCCCTCTTCGACAGTAAGACCGTTGAATTCACCCGAATTCATGAGACGGCCCTCACCGACGTAGGCCTGCGGGCCCGATGCGGAATAATCATATTCGCCTGTCGGATCTTCGATGACGAAGCGGATGGGAATACCGTATTTTTTGCAGAATTCGTAGTCGCGCTGGTCATGGCCGGCAACGCCCATAACGGCGCCCGTGCCGTAATCGGCGAGAACGTAGTTGGCGATCCAAATGGGGACTTCTTCATGATTCACGGGGTTTACCGCATAGGCGCCGGTGAACATGCCGACCTTTTCCGCCTCGTTGGAGGTACGTTCCATATCGCTTTGATTTTTCATGCGCGTAATGAATTCCTGCAGTTCCGCTTCATTTTTCCTGCCTTTGATCAAACGCCGGACAAAGCGGTGTTCCGGCGCAAGGACCACAAAGGTCGTACCGAAAATGGTGTCGATACGGGTCGAAAACATTTCCAGCTTTTCATTGATTTCCGGAATAAAAAACGCGAAGTCGGCCCCTTCGCTGCGGCCGATCCAATTTTTCTGCATCGTCTTCACGCGTTCGGGCCAGCCGGGCAGGAGTTCTAAGTCGGCGAGAAGCTGATCCGCATAGTCCGTGATCTTGAAAAACCACTGTTTCAAGTCTTTTTTAACGACATCGTTATCGCAGCGCCAGCATTTACCGTCAATAACCTGTTCATTGGCCAGGACGGTATTACAGGTGCCGCACCAGTTGACCTTCGCTTCATTGCGGTACGCAAGGCCGCGTTTGTAGAGGAGTTCAAAGATCCACTGCGTCCAGCGATAGTATTCACGGTGACAGGTAGCCACTTCCCGTTCCCAATCGTATGAAAGGCCCAACGCTTTCTGCTGGCGTTCCATATTTTCAATATTGCCGTACGTCCAGTCCGATGGCTTCACACCATGTTGGATGGCCGCATTTTCCGCCGGCATGCCGAAGGAATCGAATCCCATCGGATGCAGGACATTGAAACCTTCCATCGTCTTATATCGCGCCATGACATCGCCAATGGAATAGTTGCGGACGTGTCCCATGTGGAGATTGCCAGACGGATAGGGAAACATCTCAAGCGCGTAATACTTCGGACGCGAAGGGTCGGCCTCCGTGCGATAGGCCGCTTCCTCTTCCCATTTTTTCTGCCATTTCTTCTCGATTTCCTGCGGCGCGTAACGATCCAAAACAATCTCCTCCTAGTTTATTTATGCAAAGACACCAGCCATAGACTGGTGTCCGCTTTACGACAGTCTTTTGCGATTCCGTCAAACCGTCCCCATTATATCGTATCGGGCGCGCCAGCGTCAATCCCTCCGCACTGCTCGCTCTTATCGTGTATCCGTTTGCAGCAGTCCTTCTTTTCATTCCATCAGATCCATACGCATTTTATTCTCCTTTTACTGCTCCCAGCAAACAAAAGCGTGCTGAACGCAACGGCATTCGTCAGAATTTTTGTACGCAATTTAAACGTGATGGTGCGTTTCTTCCCATTTTCGTCGCGCATCCTCATAACTCTCGCATTCTAACGTAAAGCCCTTCCCCGATACCTCCGATGTATCAGAAACAATCATAAATGCCTGCGGATCATGATGATGTGCAATCGTCTTAACGCGGCTGACTTGCGTTAAACTTACCACGATAAAGAGTATGTTCTTGCGTTCGCCGGCGAAGCCGCCACGCCCGTCTAAAAACGTCACACCGCGATGAATATGCTCCATGATATCATAGCAAATCGCATCTGCCTGCGGGGAAATGATGACGATGGATTTCTCTCGATTGAGTCCCGTCGCAACGCGATTGGTCAATTCTGCTGTCACATAGATCGAAATGAAACTAAAGAGGGCGACATTGATATTAAATAGCGCAATAGATGCCATAATAACGAGAAAGTTCAGCGCAAAGATGACTGTACCCATATCAATCGAGTAGTACTTACGAGCAACGGCACCGACGACATCGAGACCTCCCGTATTGGCATTGGCACGAAATACCATGCCGAAACCAATGCCTGCAATGACACCGCCGAATATGGCGCAAAGCATCATATCGCTGCAAATCGACCAATCTACCATAAAATGCGTCACGTCGAAGAGGATTGACTGGCAAACCGTTCCAATCACTGTATCAACCGCATACAAACGACCAAATACACGGTAGGCAAGATAAAGAATCGGCAAATTGTAGATAAAATTCTGCAAACCAACGGGGAGTCCTGTCAAATAATAGACAATGAGTGCAACACCACTGACTCCGCCCATCAAAAGGTGTGAAGGAATTAAAAACAAATTGAATCCTAAGCATGTCAGTGCACAGCCAACGACAATCTGCATATAACGAAAGACGTGTTTTTTTATATCTCGCAGCTCTATATTCATAACCTTTTCCTACTGCGTCAAACGACGGTGAACACATCATGTGACACATCGTCACACAGGATCTCGACCTCTCCCTTCACCGTTTCGAGCTCATGCTGCAGACGCTCGGCAAGCCTCCTTACAATCGGAAATTCTGTACCGAAATGACCCGCGTCAATGACGTGCATCCCAAATTCCATGGCTTGCTGTGCATCATGATAGCGCACGTCCCCCGTCACATAAGCATCCGCTCCGAGAAACGCCGCCTTGCCAATAAACTCGGCACCGCTCCCGCTGCAGATTGCGACTTTACGCACGGTACGTTCTCCCACCTTGACCATGCGTACATAAGTGACGGGAAGCGCTTCCTTGATTGTCTCGGCAAAATCCTCGATTCTCATCGGTGCAAGAAGCGCCCCCACTCTTCCGAGACTCTCCGTTGTACCATCTTTATGCTGTTCCGTCAGGACAAAACTCGAAACTTGTTCCAATCCGATCGCTTCTGCGAGCACGTCGTTGACACCGCCTCTCGCGATATCAAGATTTGTATGTGCAGCGGCAACCGCGATACCATGCTTGAGCAACGTCTGAATGCGTGCACCGATCGATAAATCGGTTCGTATGTGCTTTAATGGTTTGAATATCACTGGATGATGCGCAACAATCATATCTGCCTTCTTCTCCATCGCACGCGTTACGACCGCATCCGTCACGTCGAGTGCCACGAGCACACGTTCTGTACGATGTGCTGGACTGCCAATAAGAAGCCCGGAATTATCCCATTCCTCCACCAGTCGCTTCGGTGCAATCCGTTCCAATGCATCGAGAATCGTCTTACACATTACCATGCACGATACGCCTCCAAATTTTCAATATACGCTTTCGTCTCTGCGTACTTACGAGATTTCTGCGCCGTTTCACTTTTCTGCATTCCTGCCAAGGCACGCTGCTTTCCTAAAAGCAGAACTTCGATATGCCGCCGTAAAAGGGGCGGTTTCTTTTTCCAAAGCATTGGACCAATCTCAAGCAAAATCCGGTTTGGCGTCGGTTTTTTCCCACGCTTTGCCTGCATGATTTCATACATGCGGCCATACGCTTCGACCAGTGCCTCATCTGCAATATACCAGTCATTTTGATAGAGCCACCAACGTAACTCCATCGCTGCTCCCTGCGGTTGAAGCACGAGCGTGGAAAGCCCCTTCACCGTAGCAGGCGCTGCGGATAAAATTTCTATCATCAACGCTCCCCCCATCCCGGCAAGACAAACCGTGTCCACTTCCATCGGGGCAATTCCTATAAGCCCATTTGATTGACGCAAAGCAATCTGCTCCGCGCGCCCAGCCGATTGTACGGCATGGCTCGCCGCTGCAAGCGGTCCTTCATTTTTGTCACTCGCAATGACAAAGTCCGCCGTTCCTTCCTGTACAAGCGTAAGCGCCAAATGACCATGATCTGTGCCAACGTCCGCGACACGGCTGCCGCGCGGCACAAAACTTGCGATTGCACGAAGCCGTGCGTCGAGTTGCATGAAAAGTATCTCCTTCTGATCTTATCGGGCTGATTCATTCAGCATTTGTGTCATCGGAATCGGGTCAAGCGTTACCAATCCTAGCTTGCCGCTGCGAAACTCTGTCAAGACAATTTGTTGTGCCTTTTCATGATCAATATGCCCGCCCTTTAAAAGACAGCCGCGCTTCCTGCCGATTGCATCAAGCAGCAGGACACTGTCATTCGGCACCTCTTGCAGCTTGAATCGTTCTTTCAAGCGATCCGCATAACTGTGCTGCAACGTTTCCAATAATCGTTTTACAACGCTTTCCCGATCATAAATCTCATCGCTGATCGCTCCCGTAAAAGCAAGCTTTATGCCAACCGTTTGATCCTCGAATTTCGGCCAAAGGATTCCAGGCGTATCCAAAAGATCAAGATTGCTTCCTATTTTTATCCACTGCTTGGCACGCGTAACGCCAGGTTTGTTTGCCGTCTTCGTGCGCGCTGCACCGGCAAGCCGATTGATAAGCGATGATTTGCCGACATTGGGAATGCCGAGAATCATGCATCGCGCTGCGCGCGGGCGGCCGCCATTTTTTACGAAACGATCCGTCTTGGGACGAGCCAGTTCCTCGGCGATCTTCACAAGCTGCTTCGTTCCCTGTCCCATGACAGAGTCAACCGAACAGGCTTTTATTCCTCGTCCGAGAAAATACGCCAGCCACTGTTTTGTCATATTCGCATCTGCTAAGTCACTCTTGTTGAGTACAATAAGCCTAGGCTTTTCCTGTATGATTTCAGCAAGCATCGGATTTGCACTAGATGCGGGAATCCGTGCATCCAGCAATTCAATGACGATATCGACAAGTTTTAGATTTTCTTCAATGATTCGCTGCGTTTTTTTCATGTGCCCCGGGTACCACTGGATGATGGGTATATCTCTCGCTGCATCATTTTTCATCATTATACATATTCCCTTCGGCCCTTGATTCTACTGGATTCTTACGGCATGTGCCTAAATATAAAACAAAGAAATCGTGATTTATTGCTATCCATACTATATCATATTTTAGCGTAAAAACCCATAAACGGGAGACAAACGGGCACCAGCCATGCTCCTCTTTGGCCTACGCCTGAATTATCGTCGAGAACTTATTGACCGCATCCTCGATCGGCGGCAGCACCTCGTTCACGATGCTTGCCGACACACGCTGCTTGATCTCCTCCGTCACATTGTCAATATGTAGCTCACGCACAATGTTGTTCTGGGTCTCCTTCCACTTGCTCATAATAAACTCCATTCCGCCGCTCAAGCACAAATAAGTGGATCTTTTAGACCGTATGCTAATCATTGGCTTAGACTTATCGTTTTTGCTTGGCATGGACAGGCAATGCCTCTCCTCAACCATGAAAGGAGGATTGCCAACATGAAAATCGTTTCCCCCATCTGCTGTGGCATCGATGTCCACAAAAGTTTTCTCGTTGCCACCATCGTATCCGTCACCAAGATGCGGACACTCTCTTACAAGAAGGAACGCTTCTCCACGTTCAACAAAGATCTTCGAAGGCTCAAACATTGGCTCATCGAAAATAACTGCTATGACGTTTGCATGGAATCCACCGGCAAATACTGGGTTCCCGTCCTCAATGTGCTCACTCCAGAACTGCATGCGTGATTGCGAATCCGAAGTGGGTGCGCGCAGTGAAAGGCAACAAGGACGATGCCAAGGATTCCAAATGGATCGGGGAACCGTTCTGCTTCGGTCTTGTCAAAAGCAGATTCATCCCCAGCAAAGAGATTCGCATATTGCGTGAGTTTACACGCTACCGCTGTAAGCTCGTCAATATGCGCAGCAGCGAGAAGGACCGCTTCCCAAACGGCTTTACGGTCTGCGACATCGCCATGGATTCCGTCGTCTCCGATAGGTTCGGGAAATCTGCCCGTCAGATCACCGATTATTTGCTGACCGACAAAGATCCAACCGCGCAGCATTATCCAACTCTGCTCCATCGCTCTATCAAAAAGAAGGCTGTTGCTGCCGTTACATCCATCGAAGGATTTCAGCTTACAGAGGAGCAGAAGTTTCGCATGCTGCAGATACGTCAGCATATGGAATGCTTGGATGCTGCGATACAGACCATCGATGGAAAACTCGATCAGATGACGACTCCCTACGCCGCTGCCATCCGTCTCCTTTGCACAATCCCCGGCATGAAGCGCGAATCTGCCATAACGATCCTTTCCGAAATCGGTACGGATATGGCGCAGTTCGACTCTTCCAAGAGGCTTTGAGTTGGGCCGGCCTGGCCCCCGGCAACAATCAATCCGCCGGCAAGAAGAAATCTGCGAAGATTACACGTGCCGGTGCCTACATCAAACCGATGCTTGTGCAGGCAGCTCATGCAGCCGTCAAATGCACCGGTCAGCCCTACTGCAAAGTCAAATATGAAAATATCGCGCGGCGCCGTGGCAAGAAAAGAGCCATCATTGCCATTGCGTAAGTTGTAAAATAAATTGACGCAAAAAGTTCCATTTTGCAAACGGTTCAGTTAAACTTTTAGTAACGACAAAAAAGAAACTGAAGGTGTGACTGCAAAATGGAACAGAATCATTGTACTACAAAAACAGGGAAATGGAAACAGCTGACGGAGCGGGATCGGTACAAAATCGAAGCCTATTTTCAGGCCGGGGTGAAGCCGCAGGAAATCGCCGAGCACATTGGCTGCTCCAAGCGTACGATTGAGCGGGAGCGGCGTCTTGGAATGGCACCTCAGCTCAAACCTGCGACGAAGGCAATCAAGGCCTGTGGGGACATACAGGTGCAGTGGGCGTATCTTGCTGATGTGGCACAGAGGCGGCATGAGGAAAACGCAGCTCGTAAAGGGCGGGGGCTGAAAATCGACAAAGGCCACGGCCTTGCCCGGCACATCGAGCATAAAATCAAAACAGAGAAATGGTCTCCTGCGGCAATTATCGGTGAACTCTGTCAACATGGCTGGAGGTACGATGCCCGCATTTGCGTCAAGACACTGTATAACTATATCGATCAGCAGCTATTTCTCGAAATCACGAACGAAGACCTCCCATACAAAAAGAATCAGGGCGGTCGGCCAGCAAAGAGCAGGCGTACAGTTGCGTGGAACAACCGGGACGGGAAAAGCATCGACGAGCGCCCCGATGAGATAAATCATAGGAAGGAGTTCGGACATTGGGAGATTGGCCTAGTGGTCGGACGCAAGGGAACAAGACCAGTGATCTTGACGTTGGTCGAGCGACAGACGAGGAAATCGCTCTATGTACTGGCAAAGAACAAGAGCCAAAAAGAAGTGCTGCAAGCACTTCGTCGGTTGCAGCGGCGCGTCAAAGGAGACTTTACGCACGTAT
>ERZ772945.2451-NODE-2451-length-11326-cov-14.321533_pt1 | contig 11326 bp, 5 predicted proteins | sample MGYA00511681_ERZ772945 | MGnify/ENA primary metagenome ERZ772945 (study PRJEB29015, sample SAMEA2737943) | human oral metagenome | biome: human oral; feature: human-associated habitat; material: dental | place: China | collected 2143 ... | reverse complement strand
ATGCAGGATCAGCAGCTCCGGATCCGGGCTACCCGGCACGTAGTGGCGCTCCTCGCGCACGTCCGAGGCGCGCGTCAGCGCGGTGTCCCACAGCTCCGGTGCTCGCAGGGAGGCCAGCGCCCAGGCCACGTCGCGCCCGCGCGGGGCGTGCCCATCGAGGGACAGGTCGTAGGCGCGCTCGCCGCCCGAGGCCGCCTCGGCCTCGTCGAGCCTGCGCAGCGCCACAAAACCCATGCCAATCGCGCCCGTGCCCGCGCGGCGGAAGTCGGCCAGCCACGAGGTGAAGGCGCGCTCGTAGTCGGCGCGCTCCATCAGCTGGCCGCCCGAGTCGCGGATCCACATGTCCACGTAGCGCGCCGGGTCGAGTACGTCGCGCTGGACGACCCACGCGTCCACCGGCAGGCCCTCAAGCCACGAATCCACGCGCCACGACCACTGCGTGTCGGGGTTGCGGCTCTCGGGGATCTCCCAGTTGGCGAGCATCTGCAGGGTGCCGCCCTCGTTCATGCACGCGGGCGCACCGCGCAGGACCGCGCGGATCAGGTTGTCGCGTTCCATGCCGCCGTCGCGGTACTCGAGCAGCCCGGCCGCGCCGCGCACCGAATCCGGCGTGATCACGAAGGGCGGGTTGGTGACGATCAGGTCGAAGGCCTCGCCCTCGACAGGCTCGAAGAGGGAGCCTTCGCGCACGTCGATCGTCGTCTCGTTGAGGGCCGCGTTGAACTGGGTAATCGCGCACGCACGCGCCGACAGGTCGGTTGCCACCACGCGGCCCGCGTGCGTGGCCAGGTAGAGCGCCTGGATGCCACAGCCGCAGCCCACGTCGAGTGCCGAGTCGACCCGCTCGCGCACCGTCATCTCCAGCAGGGTCAGGGTCGCGCCGCCGATCCCGAGCACGTGGTCGTCCGCCAGCGGCTTGCCGGTCTGCACCTCCCCCAGGTCCGAAGCCACCCACCACTCGTGGTCGCCGTCAGGCAGGGTCGCGGCGTGGGGACGCAGGTCGAAAAGCGCACGCATCCACGGGTCTTCCGCGACCTCGGGTTCGGGCGCCTCCTCGTCGGGGTCGCGCATGGTCGGCAGGCTCGGCGCCTTCGGGGCCGAGGCCTCCTGAACGTTCTCGTCTTTATCTTTCGGCTCACGCTTGGGCGCACCGCACGCGCGGGACGCCGTGAGAGCGGAGGCGGCCTCGGCCTCGTCGATGATGGCCGCGAGGCCGAGGGCCTCCAAGCCCTCCGCACCCAGGGTCGGGAGCGCCTCACTCAGGGCCGAGGCGCGCTCAGGCTGGCAGAGGATGAAGAAGCGCGTGAGAACCGCGGCGGGATCGGAAGACCCCGCGAGCTCCACGAGCGCGGGCAGACGCGAGTCACGCATGAGCGCCGACATCGCGCCCTGGCTGAGCAGATTCTGAAGATTCTCAACAGTCCACGCTGAAGCGATCACATCGGCGCGCAGGCGCCCAATCAGGTCACGGTCGAGGGCGGGGACAGGAACGGAAGTCGTCATGACTCAAGCCTATCCCCACGCGTACAATGCGCGGGTACCCAACCAGGAGCCTCACGCCCAGATCAGAGGAGGAAACCCATGTCCGGTGGACTTGTCGCGTTGCTCGACGATATCGCGACCCTCGCGAAGGTCACGGCCTCGTCAATCGACGACGTCGCGGCGGGCGCCGTCAAGGCCTCCTCGAAGGCGGTCGGCGTCGTCATCGACGACACGGCCGTCACCCCCCAGTACGTGGCGGGCCTGAGCCCGTCGCGCGAGCTGCCGATTATCGCGAAGATCGCACGCGGCTCCCTCATTAACAAGCTCTTCATCATCCTGCCCATCGCGCTTTTGCTGACGTGGCTTGCCCCTCAGGTCCTCCCATTCCTGCTGGTCGTGGGCGGCGCGTACCTGTGCTTCGAGGGCGGCGAGAAGGTCCTCGAGAAACTGGGATGGCTGCCCGGCCACCACGAGGAACACGAGGAGGGCGGCGCGGCCTCCGCGGAGGAGCTCGAGAAGGGAATCGTCTCTTCCGCGACCCGCACCGATCTGATCCTCAGCGCCGAAATCATGCTCGTGTCCATGGTCGGCCTGTCCAACGAGACCGGCATCATGCGCGTCGCCGTCCTCATCGGTGTCGCGTTCTTCATGACGTTCTTCGTGTACGGCCTCGTCGCGCTGCTCGTGAAGGCCGACGATTTCGGGGCACGTCTGGCTCGCGGCGCGCTGGACCCCAAGGACAACCGCCCCGGGCCCGTCGACAACGTCGGCCGCACGATCGTGCGCGTCATGCCGCACATTTTCAGCGTCATCGGTGTCGTCGGCACGGTCGCGATGCTGTGGGTCGGCGGCCACCTGGTCATCGCGAACCTCGCCGAGGTCGGCGTGCCCGTCTTCCACCACATCCTCGAGGCCGCCGAGCACGCGGTCGCGTCGGCCGGCGGTTTCGTGACCTGGCTGGTCGAGACTCTCCTGTCCGGCGTCTTCGGCGTCATCCTGGGTGCCGTTATCGCGTGGATCGTCGTCGGCGCTTCCACCTTCGTGCGTCGGGCGCGCACGAAGGCCTGATCGTCTGTCGTTTCACGAGGCCGGGGCGTGGTCGGGTGACCGAGCCCCGGCCTCGTCGTTGATCGCACTGCGCGAAAGGTGACACATAACCCCTTCGCAATATGGGACTAAAGGACTACGCTAGTGTCATCAGCAAATCGCGCACGACGCCCCAAAGGAGCATCATGACCGTCTACACCCTGCCCGACCTGCCCTACGACTACTCCGCTCTCGAGCCCCATATCTCCGGACGCATCATGGAGCTGCACCACGACAAGCACCACGCCAACTACGTGGCCGGCGCGAACGCCGCCCTCGAGAAGCTGGCCGCCGCCCGCGAGGCCGGCGACTTCGCCGCCATCAACCTGTGGGAGAAGAACCTGGCCTTCAACCTCGGCGGCCACACCAACCACTCCATCTTCTGGACCAACATGACCGGCGAGGGCGCCTCGCGTCCCGAGGGCGAGCTCGGCGCCGCCATCGACGAGTTCTTCGGCTCGTTCGAGTCCTTCCAGGCTCAGTTCGCCGCCGCCGCCCTGGGCCTGCAGGGCTCCGGCTGGGCCGTCCTCGCGTGGGACACCGTCGGCAAGCGCCTCGTGACCTACCAGATGACCGACCAGCAGGGCAACATCCCGGTCGCGACCGTCCCGCTGCTCATGATCGACATGTGGGAGCACGCCTTCTACCTGGATTACCTCAACGTCAAGGCCGACTACGTCAAGGCCTGGTGGAACCTGGTGAACTGGGAGAACGTCGCCTCCCGCTTCCAGGCTGCCCGCCTGTCCTCCGGCCTGGTCAACGCACACTCCGCGCTGTCCGACCTGGGCACGCAGGCCATCGACACCGTCAAGGGCTGGTGGAAGAACTGAGCGCTGCACGTCTGACGCGACCGTATGTCAGGTTGCTTGCTGCGGGCTGAGGTTCGAGGACTGACTGTCCGGCCGCCGCACACAACGAGAGGCGGGATCCTTCGGGGTCCCGCCTCTGTCATATCTCTGGAGGCACGGCGGCTTCGAAGGGCCAGCGGGCCCGCCTGCGACGGGCACGGAGGCCGCGGACTCACAGCACACGAATTATCACCAGGGCACCCAAACATCCACGCGCACGCTAACCCGATGGGTGGCTACGTGGGCAGGCCGCCCACCATGCCACCAATAGGGTGTAGGTGCGCATTGAAGGGTTAACCCTGCCAGCAGAGGGGCCAGCTGCCACCACCGCCCCACACAGTCCCTTCCACAGCGACTAGGCCACTCTCCCACATCAGCTCAACCACAGACGAGCTCCCTCACCTGCACACGAGCCTTCAAGTTGTTCCAGGCCCGCTATTTCGCACGCGGGCCCTCTAATGCGCACGTTAACCCGCTAATACGATCCTGGGCACCCCGCCCACACTCCACATAGCGGGTTAACGTGCGACATAGAGGGTTACCACTCGCAATAGCGGGTTCGCGTGCGATCAACACGCCACGCCAGACACCGAATCCACCAAAACGCAGACCCGTTCAGCCAAAACAGTCCTATTTCGCCGTTTTTCACCCAACGGGTCTGCACTTTGGCAGCCACGCGACCTCAAGTCGCGGCCTCGCCGTCACCAATCGGGGGAAATTACGCCATCCAAGGCTCCGACACGCCGGCGACACGCCGTAAGAGGGCTTCGCATGGCGTAAAACCCCCATTGCTGCCGGTGTGGAGGGATTGGTAGGCCCAGCTGCGGGGCTCCACGCGCAACGGTGAGACAAGCTCCGGATAAATTTCGCACGTAATTTATCTCGGTCATTTTTTGAGACCTCACGAAAACGTTGCAATTCCAACGATACGAATTCAAAGTTTGAAACAGCGAGACGGGAATTACGTGCGAAATTGCGGATTGACAGCCACAACTGAGCAACATGCAGCAACCCAGGGCCAGGCCGCAGCGCCCGTGGACGGCGACAGGGCCCGGCCGGACAACGAGCCGACGCGCCGAACCATGCATCAGCGACCAGGCACCACTGGTGTGGAGGGCGCCGGAGGGACCGGAGGGCCTGGGCGGGCTTCGAGGCGCGGCGCCGAACGAAGTGAGGACGCCTAGCCTCGCGGGCGGCCGGGCCCGACGGCGCCCGAAACACCAGCGGCGCAACAAGCAACAAGCACGCACACACCATTCAGGTATAACAAAACCGCCCGGCCCCAATGGGGCCGGGCGGCATCGGCGGTAGCGCTGGGATTTGAACCCAGGGTGGCTGTGACACCACACAGCATTTCGAGTGCTGCACCTTCGGCCGCTCGGACACGCTACCTTACCCGTCCACTTTACTACAGCCACCCCCTGGGAACGCAAATCGGCCACGCACGCTGGGAGCAGAGCCACATTCGAGCGTCCCCTGCAGCCACGGTCAAACACCCACGCTTCCCGCTCACCAGCGACGGTCTGGATACCCCATGTCCGCCGCCCCCGAGCATCCCCGCTCCCCCATCCGGACTCCCGCTCGACGCAGGTGGACGTGGCGCGCCGCAGGACGGCGGGCCGGGCCAGCTCGCGGGGCCACTCACCACGAAAACTCCGCGCGCAGGGGCAAGGTACAGGCGCATCGAGGATGACACCGGTCAGGCCAACGTCGCCCCCGCGCGCAGGGGCACGGCCGCGGAGCTTGCGCCCCGCACCCCGGATCACGGCACGTGGCCTCCGCGCGCAGGGGCACGGCCGCGGAGCTTGCGCCCCGTGCCCCGGATCACGGCACGTGGCCTCCGCGCGCAGGGGCACGGCAAACTCGGCCAGCTCGCGGGGTCGCCTCGGCCAGCTCGCGGGGTCGCTCACGACGAGAACCCCGCACACCGGGGCGACGGCGAGGCAGGGTTTCTCCCTCGATCCCTCGCGTCACGCAGGTGATGGACTACCCTGTCAGGGAACGTACTCAATGCAGTGAAAGGACATGTTGTGTCTGCGCCTCACGCGGCCAAGCAAACGTCACTCAAAGAACTCACCCTGCGCGGCATCATCATTGGTGGCGTTATCACGCTGGTCTTCACGGCGGCGAACGTGTACTTGGGCCTGAAGGTCGGCCTGACGTTCGCGACCTCCATTCCGGCCGCCGTTATCTCGATGGCGATTCTGCGTTTCTGGAGTGATCACACCGTTCAGGAGAACAACATCGTCCAGACGATCGCGTCTGCGGCGGGAACCCTCTCCGCGGTCATCTTCGTTCTGCCGGGCCTGGTGATTGTGGGCTGGTGGAATGGCTTCCCCTACTGGGAGACGATGTTCGTGTGTGCGGTCGGTGGCGCGCTGGGCGTCATGTATTCGATTCCGCTGCGTCGCGCCCTCGTGACCGGCTCTGATCTGCCCTATCCCGAGGGTGTGGCCGGCGCTGAGATCCTCAAGGTCGGGGATGCGAAGGATTCGGGCGAGGACAACAAGCGCGGTCTGATGGCGATCACGTGGGGCGCGATCGCGTCGGCGGCGATGACGTTGCTCGGTTACCTCAAGGTCACCGCCTCGGAGGTGGGCGCGGCATTCAGGATCGGTTCGACGGGGACGATGATTTCGACGTCGCTGTCGCTGGCCCTGATCGGCGTGGGGCACCTGGTTGGCATAACGGTTGGCGTCGCGATGCTCATCGGCATGCTCGTGTCCTACGGCGTCCTGCTTCCTCTCTACGCTAATGGCGCTCTTGACGGGGCCGAGGATCTCACCGACGCACTGTCCGCCGTCTTCAAGAGCGATGTTCGCTTCATCGGCGCGGGCGTCATGGCGATCGCGGCCGTGTGGACGCTCGTGAAGATCATGGGGCCGATCGCTCGCGGGATTTCCGAGTCGCTGCGGGCCTCGCGCGGGGCGAAGACCAGCGGGCAGGGGCTTGAGCGCACGGAGCAGGACATTCCCGGCACGTGGGTGATCGTCTTGATCGTGGCCGCGATGATCCCGATTGCTGGCCTGCTGTGGTGGTTCATGCGCGGCACGCAGATTGAGCACAACACCGCGCTCCTGATCGCCGTGTCCGTCCTCTTCATTCTCCTTGCTGGCCTTCTGGTCGCGGCCGTGTGCGGGTACATGGCGGGTCTGATCGGTTCGTCGAACTCGCCGGTGTCGGGCGTGGGGCTCCTCGTTGTCGTCGTGACGGCGGTCGTCATTCTCGCGGTTCATGGGCGCGGGGCGAGCCTGGAGGAGAACACGGCGCTGATCGCGTACACGCTGTTCACGTCGGCCATCGTGTTTTGTATCGCCACGATCGCCAACGATAACCTGCAGGACCTGAAGACGGGTCAGCTGGTGGGCGCTACGCCGTGGAAGCAGCAGGTCGCGCTGGTCATCGGCGTGGTTTTCGGCGCGCTGATCATTCCGCCGGTGCTGCAGCTGATGCAGAACTCCTTCGGCTTCCAGGGTGCGCCGGGCGCGGGTCCGGATGCTCTGGCGGCCCCGCAGGCTTCGCTGATTTCGTCGCTGGCGAAGGGGGTCCTGGGTGGGGGCATCGACTGGAAGCTCCTCGGGATCGGCGCGGTGATCGGCGTTGTCGTCATCGTCATCGACGAGGCCTTGCGTCCCGCGTCGCAGGGCAAGTTGGCCCTGCCTCCCCTGGCGGTCGGCATGGGCATCTACCTTCCGGCGTCGCTCACGATCCTGATTCCGATCGGCGGCCTGGCGGGCTTCCTGTACAACAGGTGGGCGTCCAAGCAGGCGGACCCGGAGCGCGCGAAGCGGTTCGGGACTCTGGCGGCGACGGGTCTGATCGTGGGCGAGTCCCTGTTCGGAGTCGTCTACGCGGGCATCGCGGGGGCGACGGGTTCGGATTCGCCGCTGGCGTTGCCTTTCATCGGCGAGGGTTTCTCCCCGATCGCGAACGTGGCGGGCATCGTGTTTTTCGCGGGTTCGGCGTGGCTGCTGTACGGTTTCACCCGCAAGATCACGCGCGAGGCGGATCGCGAGTCCGCCTCGAAGTGACCCGCTGAGCGCCTCGCTCGTTTCACTGAGGACCCCGGCTTCGTCGACAGGGACGAGGCCGGGGTTCCTTCCGATTCGAGGCCGGGGATGCGTCGTGTCGCGAGAGCGAGGTCGGCGCCGGGCACACGTGTTAGGGCGCGCGAGGCCCCGGGCAGCGCGAGGCCGGGGTCGAGGGCCGTTTTATGCCCACAAGCGTGGACATAAGTCCCACAATGTGATCATCCTCCCTTTGGATATCCGGCCTATTGCGCACGTCAACACACATTTGCATCATCTTTAGCCACATTTACTCTTTCGTGACCAACAAATAAATGCTACTTTTATCGCATGAACCACATCCTGGAACCGGACGTCGCGTGGCTGCGGGACCCAGGAGCGTCGGTGAACCGCCTCCGGGTTCACTCGACGTGGAGGTCACGTCGGCCGATCCAGATGCTCTCCAGCACCTGGCAGGTCAGTAGCGCGATCGGCACTGCCGCCGAGCTCATTGAGCGCGCCCCCACCCAGCGAAACTTCGGGGCCACCTCCGTGCCCGGCATCCTGGAGTTGGACGGCTCCTGGCCCTCTCAGAACGAGCGTTCACCCGATGCCGCAGCCCGGGATGGGCACGCCGAGAGCCGGGTCCGCGCCTCGATCCTGCGCCGCGAGTTCTCCCTCGACGCCCCGCTCAAGGAAGCAAGCGAGCGCGGGTGGATGATGACCCTGACCTTCGGCGGTTTCTCGGGGCCGCTGTACGCGTGGGTCGATGGCTCCTTCGTCGGCTTCTGTCCGGATGGTTTCATTCCTGCGGCCTTCGACGTGACCGACGCCCTGGAGCCGACGCACACGCACGCGATTAGCGTGCTCCTGCTGGATTCTCCGGCGTGCTGCCACGGCCTGTTCCGGGAAGTGTCGCTGGAGGCACGGCCCCCCTCCCACCTCGTGGATGTCTTTCCGATGGCCTCCCACGACGGGGCATCGGGAAGCCTGCGGCTGGAGATCGAGGCGACGGGGGGTGGGCGTCTGCGCGCCGCCCTGCTCGGCGAGGCTCACCAGGAGGAGATGTGGTCCGCTCGCGGCGTTCCCGACGCGCCCATCGTGGCTCAGGGACTCGACGTGATCCCGTGGAGCGCGGAAGAGCCCGCCCTGTACACGCTGGTGGTGACGCTAAGCGCCGAGGACGGCACCGAGGACACCATCGCCCTGCAGGTGGGCTTCCGGGGTCTTGAGACCTCGCCACAGAACGTTCGCCTGGGTGGACGCCCCCTGGTGCTGCGGGGGGTGCGCCGCAACGAGTGCCACCCCCGCACGGGTTTGGCGGTCGGGCTGCCCGAGATGCTGGAGGACATCGTGTGGTGCAAGCGCCACGGGGTCAACGCCATCGAGATCTCGGACGCGCCCGTGCACGCCCGTTTCTACGAGCTCGCGGACGAGTACGGCCTCTACATCATCGACCGTCCCTCCGCGCTGCACCGGTCGGGCGAGGCCTGCGCCGAGGCGGTCGAAGCCGCGATTCGTCGGGATCGCGCCCACCCGAGCGTGATCGCCTGGTCGCTTGGCGACAGCGGGCAGGAGGAGCTCGCGCGTTCCTTGGATCCGACGAGGCCGCTGATGAGCGCAAGCGGCTTCCCGGAGCTGGAGAAGATCCGCGGCGAGGAGCTGCACTACGCTCCCGTGTCGGTGGCCCCCTCCTACTCGGGGGTGACCGTGCGCAATCACATGACCTTCACCTCGACGGGTGACCTAGAGTTCCTGTGCCGCACCGTCGAGGACGGGCACGCGACGTGGGAGTACCCGGCGTTCCTGGATGTCGCGCCCGGCGAGACGGCTTTCCTCCCCGTGGAGTGGCCGGCCTCGGGCGTGCGCGAGGTGTCGGTGCGACTGTCCTACGGCACGGGGTGGGCTCCGGCGGGCTTCGAGATCGGGCGAGGCTTCATGCCTGCCCCGCCTCAGGGGCTTCGGTAGGCCAGCGCAGAGCGCGGTACGCCGACGCGGGGGCGGTTCGCCTTGGCGAGTTCGTCGGCGTCTCCGGCGGTCGGTGCGCCGACGCGGGGGCGGCCACTGCGAACTGTCCCCCGCGCCACCGCCTTGACGGGTCTTAGCGGAACGCGCTTGAGGAAACCTAGCGGAACGCGGCCCTCCTGCGGGGGATGGTGGGCATTCCGAGCATGACCGCTCCCGAGCCGCCGGGCGGCTCCTCCGCGTCCACGAGGTGCAGGACCTCGCCGTCGCGCGCGTCGGGGGATTGCAGGGCGGTGGCCAGCATCAGTTTGATGCGGTTGAGCTGGTTGACTTCCGAGGCTCCCGGGTCGTAGTCGACGGCCACGATGTTGGCCTCGGGGTATCGGGTGCGCAGCGCGCGGAACATGCCCTTGCCGACGACGTGGTTGGGCAGGCACGCGAAGGGCTGGGCGCAGATGATGTTGGGACACCCGTGTTCGATCATGTCCACCATCTCGGCGGTCAGGTACCAGCCCTCGCCGGCCTGGTTGCCGAGCCGAGCGATGTCCTGGGATCGGGAGATCATCTCCTCGATGGGCCGGTGCGGCTCGAACTTGCCGTTCGTGGCGGCGAAGGCGCGGTGCACGGGTTTCTCGTACTTCTTGAGCGCCCACAGGACGATCGGCATGATGTAGCGCTGCTTGCCGTCGATGCCGAGGTTTTCCTTGTCCCACGCGGCGGTCGCGACGGAGTTGTGGAAGAACTGCATGAGGCCGGGCAACTCCGCCTCGCAGCCCTCGGCCTCGATGACGTCGACGGCGTGGTTGTTGGCGTCGGGGTGGAACTTCACCAGGATCTCGCCGACGAGGCCGACGCGCGGCTTGCGGGGGATGTCGCGCAGGGGCAGGGCGTCGAAGGCGCGCACGCACTCGCGGATGATCTTTGAGTACGAGGTGCGCCCTCCCAGGGCGGCAACCCGCCCGGTGGTGATCCACTCCTGGACGTAGCCGTCCCACGTGCGGTACAGCTCCATCGCGGCCCCGGGGCGCTCCTCGTAGGGGCGCACGCGCAGGAGCATCGACTGGATGGCGTCCCCGATGACGAAGGCCTGGATGGCCTTGTGGATCTGGGCGGCACCCAGGCGGAAGCCCGGGTTGTCTTCGATTCCCTGCACCGACAGCGCGATGACGGGCACCTGCGGGTACCCGGCGTCGCGCAGCCCCTTGCGCAGGAGTGCCGCGTAGTTGGTGGCGCGGCACATGCCGCCCGTCTGGGTGATCCCGACAGCGGTGCGGTCGGGGTCGGCGCGCCCCGAGATGAACTCTTCGAGGAGCTGACCGATGACGACGATCGCGGGGTAGCACGAGTCGTTGTTGACGTACTTGAGGCCCACCTCCATGGAGGCGCGCGTCGTGTGTTCCAGGACCCGCACTTTCAGGCCCGCGCTCGCGAAGAGGGGGGTGAGGAAGCGGAAGTGGATCGGCGACATCTGGGGGGCGAGGATCTCGTACCCGGCCTCGCGCATCTCCTCGGTGAAGACGGCGCGCGGATGGATGTGGCGGGCCTCCTCTTCGCGGGCGGCGTCCCCCGAGGGGTCGCGCAGGGCGGCGGTGTCGACGGCGCCGGAGACGAGGCCGACCGACGAGGCGGGGGCCAGTTCCTCTCCTCGCGTTCCCGTTGCCGCCTCCTCGTCGGAGTCGGCGGTGAGCGAGGCGCGCTCGGTGATGGCAGCGTCGAGGGAGCGCAGGCGAATCTTGGCGGCGCCCAGGTTGGAGACCTCGTCGATCTTGAGGACGGTGTGCACGTCACCGCGCCCTTCGAGGATCTCCTGGACCTGGTCGGCGGTGATGGCGTCAACGCCGCAGCCGAAGGAGTTGAGCTGGACCATCGCGAGGTCGGGTTCATCGCCGACGCGGGCGGCGGCCTCGTAGAGGCGCGAGTGGTAGGACCACTGGTCGA
>ERZ772945.2448-NODE-2448-length-11329-cov-39.782331_pt1 | contig 11329 bp, 13 predicted proteins | sample MGYA00511681_ERZ772945 | MGnify/ENA primary metagenome ERZ772945 (study PRJEB29015, sample SAMEA2737943) | human oral metagenome | biome: human oral; feature: human-associated habitat; material: dental | place: China | collected 2143 ... | reverse complement strand
CCTTGATCGTCGGCGTGAGCGACTTATCGAGCACCGTTTTGATCAGCCACACCGCTCCTTGCATCACGCTCGGCAATACTACGGCGTCACGCCAGTAGCACCAGCCATGCTCGGCCTTTGCCTGCTCTTTGATCTGCGCCACAAACTTGTCCACGGCCTGCTCGATCATCGGCACACCCTCGCTCAGGATCGTACGAGTCACACGCTGCTTGACGTCCTCTGTGACACGATCGACATTAAGCTCCTTGACGATACTGTCCCTGATGTCCGTCCACTTGCTCATAATGATGTCCTCCTTTAATCCGATGTGTCAAATAAAAACGCATACCAGAGCGCCATGACTGCCCTTGGGCAGACCGTCGCTCCCCTGCGCTTATCCCAGGCGACGACGATGCGCCGCCCATACCTGTTGCCCGCTCACAGCATCAGCTCATAGTCCGTTACGCCTCGTGCAATGGCACGGGCAAAGTCGTCCTGTCGCGTCATCAGGAGTTCCGCGTCCTCGTCATTGTCGATAAACGCAAGCTCCACCAGTACTGCGGGCATGTCGGTCGCACGCAGCACAATCAGCTCGGGACGCTCCTTGAGTCCCCTGTCCGTCGTATCGAGGCTATCGACGATCTGGCGCTGGATGCACTCAGCCAGCTGCTCCGCTCTGCCGCCCTCGCTGTGGATCAACGTCTCCGTACCGTGCGCCATGCCGTTCGCCGCATTGCAGTGGATGCTCACAAAGATGTCGGCAGGCCACTCGTTGGCGCAGTCACATACCGAGCAGTCCTGCCGATCGGCGTAGGTGCTCTCCCAGTTGAGATTGTCGCTTTGCAGCATACGCACCTCGCAGCCTGCATTTTCGAGATGCTTCTTGACGAAATCACCGACGACTGCCGCTACTTCGCACTCGCGCAAGCCTGTCGCCGGATTGACGGCGCCGCTGTCGTGTACCAGATCGTGCCCCGGATTCAAAAATACTTTCATTTGTCGTTTCTCCTTTCAGTCTCCTGCTTCTTGTCAGTCACGACGCCGCTGCGCTTGCGGATGAGGTCGACCAACACGCCTGCTTCCTCGACCCCCGACTCCTGCATATTCTCCAAAATGGATATAAACTCGGTAATCGCCAGATAGCCTATGACAACGGTCGTCGCAAAGGCGGGCGCGTGCGAATGCGTGAGCATAAAATCGAGCACGACGGCCGACGCTACAACGACGACGTAGCTCAGTATCTTATGCACAAAGCGCGTACGCATGGCATCGCTGCGGATATAGCCGTCGCGCCTTGCTGCACGGATGCCGCAAAACTCTTGCCAGAGATTTGGGCTTTGCTCGCCGCGATCGACCAGTCTTTGACGAGAGAGCGACAGCCACTTGCTAAACAGGTCTGCAAAGACGAGCGCCACGAATGCCACGAATATTTGCGCGTGCTCATGGATGGCGACCGTCACCGCACATGAGAGGCAGACTTTGAGAATCCACGCCTCTTGTAGTTTTTGAAACACCTGCATCATAATCTCCACGCTCCTTTGTCTCCTTTCCCATGATATTCCTACAAATACAAAAGCCGCCGTATTGCTACAGCGGCTCTTTTTGTTCCTCACGCACTCTGCACGTGCTCAGCGAGATATGCGGCAACATCGTCACGGTAGACCTCAGGCACGACTTTCTGCCCCTCGGTCTTGTCCTCTTCGCTGATCGCCCATTTCCCCGCACGCACGAGATACGCGTAGATGGGGATCATATAAGCCCACTTCTTCATTTGCTTTCACCTCCTTTCGCTTTGAGCGCGGCTTCGAGCGCTGCGATGCGCTCCTCCTGCGCCGCCATAGCCTCGTAGACGGCGAGGCGTTCAGTGTCGACAGGCGGCTCTTGCGGCTCTTCCTTCACTGGTGGCGCGGGCGGCGCGGAGACAGGCTTTCCAGTCTCAGTGTCACGGATGTAGCCCGTGCCGTTGTCGCCCATCCCTCGATTACCAACATAGTGCTGATAATCCTCATCCGAGATAGGAATATAGCCATCGTCAATGTATTTTTTCCGCTCCTCATCGGTTGTGTAGTGTATGCCGCTGGCGACGGTCGTTTCACGGTGTCCACTGCTATCAAATTTTGCAAGGTATTCCATTTTATTTCACCTCTCTCCTAAACACCAAATGCCAACCAATAAAAGTTACCCTCATCGTGTACAAATGTGATTTCTGTCAATTGTACATTCCAAGCATAATCCCATCCATCACCACCACAAGAACTCCTAATCGTTGAACAGGCAGCGTAAAGCACAGAATTTTGGAAGGCTATAGGGAGTTTAATTCTTGTCGATCCAAATGAGCGATCCAAACTAAATCCCCACTGCACAATCAAGCCATTGGCAAACTTAACCCATCCATTCTTTGTGAGGCTTCCTGCAATAATGCCTGTATTTGCGCCCCCAATTCTGCTTAGAATCTCTTGCAAAGAAGTATTTTCAAGTCTTTCAGAATTAGCCGCCGTTCCTGCCCTTGTGGAACTATCAGCCACGTTCGCATGATTGCAGTTATCAGCATATCCCGCAGAAGTAGCTTTTCCTTGAAAACCGCCGTCAGCTTTCATAACGTCGCCCGTGTAAATGCCCTTATTGTTTACAGAGCGAACCCAATAATCATCAGACATATAGAATCCGCCACCTCGGTCATTGAAATATAAGGCGGAATTTCCTGCAACTTCAACATTACCACCCGTTCTCATAGTCTTAGAGACGTAAATTGACGGCACAGTCAGATCCCCTGTCATCGTATCGCCGGATTTATTGACTTTGGTACTCGCTTTTTGCTCCGCGATGGTTTCGACTTCGTTTTTGCTATAGACTTCGCCTTTGTCGTACACCTCAAATCCGAGATGCCTTTTCAGCACACTGCCGTCGGGATGGTCGAGCAGCGTTTTCGTGCGGTGGTCGGTGAGCAATTGATTGACGTCCTCTTTTGAGTATGCGCCTATATCACCTGCAACGATTCCGCCTTTTCTGAGGTGCTTTTTTTCAATCGCCCATTCGGCTATTTTAGCTCCAGTCACTGCCCCATCTCTAAGTTTTCGTGTTGTGACGCTTTCGTCCGGGTGATCGATTTCTGCGGCATCTTTATGGCTGTCCATATCCAGTTTCGTGACATAGGCGCTGTTTTCAGTCACGATGGTCAGATTCGCCGCATTGCCGACGATGATGCGCAGGTTGATGATTTTGCTTGAAATCGGATATTCTTTGCCGGGGATATAGTCTGCGAGATTCCCCGCATTGGTATAGGCGTAGAGCTGTTCTATGCCATCACCGACTTTGGCGAACACACCAATCTCTCGGTTGAAAAACCCCTTTTCCAGATTGTTGTTGTCGAGGACAAAGCGCAGCCGAGCAGTACCATCGCCCTTGCTTTCAAATTTTTGCAGAGGCATACTTGTGACACTGTGTACAAGTCCTTTCAAATCGTCAACAGACTGCTCGGGATTCAAGAGACCATCACCGAGCTCGACCTTAGTGAAAACAACTTGCTGTTTGTTCTGTCCCGCAAGAATAATATTCTTGCCCAACTGCGTCAGCTGAATTTTTGCAAAATGCGCCATGCTATGCACTCCTTATATCAATTATTTCAAACGAATCGACCCGCCCTGCCGCATAGAACGGCAATCCGTCCATCTGATAGGAAATCCCGTTGCTGACCGGTATATCGACCACCTCAAACTCCGTAGCATATCCCACTGCGAAAATTTGTGTCTCACGCTCCATCAGATAGTCCAATGCAAAGGCAAGGTGCGCGGGCTTGTACTCCTCAATCGCTTCAATTAGCCCCGGATAGTCACTGCTGATCTCATCGCAAATGACACGAAAGGCATTTTGCTCATTCCGCTCCTCGATCTCTACCTTTGCTCCATCGGAAAAGAAATACGATGCCAGCCGTACCATAAAAGCTACCGTCGATGTCTGCCGACTCTGGATCTTCAGCAGGATGCTCCTGCGCCGCTCATCAAAGCCCACCGTCCCGGGGGACGTCAGCGCGAGAACACGTTCCCACGCGGAGAGCCCCCATGTTGCCGTCTTTACAAAAAATTGACGTACAACATCTTGCTGCATAAGACGCAGCAACTCATGCTCTGTACTGCAATTTTCAAGCGCACCCCGAAGCTCCGCATCCCGCATAAGGAACTTGGGCAAATAGCGTGGGAGGTGTACCGGCTCTTCACGGAGAAATTGGAAGTTCATGCAGATTCACCTCTTGAATGGCTATCAGTTCATCGCTGCTTACGGTCACTTTGGCTGCCCCGTTGAGCAAAAGCCCTTCATAATCCGTGACCTGCGGCTGATTCATCAGAATGTCGCCGACCTGCGCAACGGAAAGTGATTTTATCGCTAACCCACGCTCCATCAAATAGGCGTTCAGATCAGCGATAAATAGAGAAACATCACATTTCCCGACAATGCCGCCCGTAACTTGTACGGGCTTCGGTGCAGGGCTTGTAACCGTGACCGTCGCCCCAATCGGGCGCACGTCCTCGATAGAGCTCCGTACCTTCTCGATGAGTTCAGCAGGAGCGGTCTTTCGTTGCGCGTCAAGGATGAGGACTTTTACCGTCCCCGCCCCATTCCAGAGCGGGATCACCTGACATGCGCCGACACCGGGAATACGCATTGCCCAGTTGTAGTAGTGGTGCTTGTTCCCGCTTGTGGAGGGCGTCCGAACATGGTTAAAGTATCTTGTCTTGAGTTCGTCATCAGACTCCTCGTCATAACCGCCGCGCATCTCCTCAGCGTTCGTCACGGAGGAGATCCCCGGAATACTCATAGGGATTTTCGTGATTGTCCCCTTCGGGGCGTTCCCCGCGCTCCCCGGCAGCACGGCTTCAACTGCTACATTTGCGGATTGTACGATATTATGTTCCTTGACTGTTTGGTATCGCACGCCGGTTTCTGTTTGAAAAAGACTTCCCTGCGGCAGCCGTCCGCCTCCTGTTACGGTGACGGTGCCGGCCGCTTTTGTTGCAGTCTTGCGAAAAACACCAAACTCGGCCGCACGCATGGTGAGGTATTCCCCCCAACTGCTGTCTGCAAACGCCGCTTGATAGATCCGCTCAAGTTCGACCTCAGATTTCCCGAACTCTATTGCATTCGACGCGAGCACATCATACGCAAACGTCCCCTCGATCTTGCTTGCAGGTGTCTCGCTTCGCTCCTGCAAGTCCCGCAGAATGTCTGCTTGCTCCCTTGCCCTATACATTGATCTCCACCTCCCCATACACTGTTGTCAGCGTAATATGCACCCGTACCAACGCCCCGTGATTCTCTGGAACAAACATAATGCCATCGATGCTCCGGATGTACGGATTCACCATCAAACACTCGGTAATGACGCGCCGCAGCTCTGAATATCGTTCCTGTACGCCCATGACCTTGCCAATAAAGGGCTTCAGTTCAATGCCGTACTGCCACGAATACGCGAGATACTCAAATCGCTCCGTCTTGAGTGCCTTGTAAATCCACACCTCAAGCGCGGGATTCCCAGATAAAAGAATGTGCCGCCCATTCACGTCATAGAGAAAGCGGTCACTTGCAAAGTCCCATGCGTATTCCTGAAAAAGAGGCAGGTCAGCCGTCGCAGCATTACGCACCGTGCCGATAAAAGGAAATTCTCTGCTCATAGCTTCACCAACTTGCTCTCAATGATAAAAAGCTGCCCGCCCTCCTGCGGGTAAACGCTCACGAGGTCGCCCGGCTTCAGCGTATCTGTCCATGTCTCATCGTTGTCGATGGGGTGGTTGTGTGACGCATACATGGCAAGACCGCCACCGCCCCCGCGAAAGCTCGTTTCGCCGACAATGTGGCGCGTATGTCCCGGCAGCCAATACTCATTCAGATAAATCTGTTCTTTCGTGAGGATGATGTCATTCCATGCAACAGAGAGATCGGGCGGAGTGGTCAAGACTTTGCCGACGCTCGGCAGGAGCGGTTTATGCTCCTCTGCAATACTATGCTGGATCTTCAGCATCTTGCTCATGGAGTTCTCCGCGCTTGGAATGACCTCTGCCACGTCGCTTCTTTCCTCCTTCCGGTTCTTTCTTTTCCTTCTCCTTTTCGGTCTCTTCTTCATTCATGACGTTTTCAAACTCAAGTTCAAGCTTCATCTCATGTTTTCCGTCCACAAAGGTGTGCGTGTCGGACTTGACCCAGAACCTCCCCTTGAAAAGACTGTCTCTCACGATGATGGAGTAGGACGACTTTACGCGGTAGTCGCCAAGTGCTGTGATATATCCCGACCGCTCGGGTTTTGTGAGGAGGGCTTTCGCCTCGGTCTGTGTGTCTTTGTTCGGGTCAGTCTTATAGACTTCCTGAAACATGGAGTATTTCTTGATGTGCTCGTCGTTCTTGACATAATCGACACGGTTGCCCTCCTCGTCCACCACAAGCACCTGATCGATGAGCCGCTCAATACTCTCTCTGTAGGTACTCTCCTCCATATTGAGTGTGGAATCCGCCGTATAGCCCTCGATGAGCGTCCCCTTTTCCACGATGTCGAGTTTTGCGCCGTTCATGACAGGGTGATACTTCTTGCCCGTCACCTTCGCCGCTTCGGTATATGCGCCCATAATCGTCTGATAGCCCGTCTTGGCATTCGCGATAAAGGACACCGGCACGCCTGTCTCTGCAATGTCGCCGATGAGAACGCCGAGTTCTGCGCAGAGCTGCCGCGTGATATCCTCGGCGGTGATGTTCGTGAATTTGCGCGTGGTCTTACTCCGCGCATGGACGATGAGATGATCGAATGCCGTGACGCGTACCGTCGCCTTTGTACGGTCGCGTTCGAGCGCATAGATATTGCCCTCAAAAACGAGATTTCCCGCGTCATCGTAGCCATAGCAGGTGTAGCCATTATCCACGTCAATCACGGGAACATTCGGATCGCGGTCGTCCTGCACAAAGGAAAACTCGAGCTTACGTGCGACGTTCAGCCGCGATCCCGACCATGTGCAGGATGTGAGTAGATGAGAGATATCCGTCTGCATAATCTTGATCTTCATACACCCTCCTATTTCAGTTTAAGCTTACCGAGTGCGCCGCGCAGCTCCTTCATTGCAAGATTCTTAATGCCGTTCGCGTTTGCCATACCGCGCCAATGCTGATAGTCGCCATACGCCTTTTTGCTCGCATCGAGAAAGTCCTGCACACGCTGAATGGCTTTCGGGCGCGGCGGTGTACGTTCCACGGGACGATCTTTCAGTCCCGTCTTGTCGTCCACCTGCTTGTCGTTGTTTGCCATCGGCGTGTTGAGGTCTTTCCACTCCACGAGATCGAGGTCAAAGTAGATGTCACGCGATCCGTCCTGTTCTTTGTAGTCAAAGGACTTGATTGCAACCATCAGATTGACAGGGCTGTCCGTGATAATGATGCGGACGGGCTTTTTCGCCTCTTTCCACTTCTCGATTTTAGCAACGCACTCTGACGGCTCTGCGGAGTCACCGACCACAAAGGGGTATTCGTGCTTTGGATGCGGGAAAAACGAGGAGAGCGACAGCTTCTTGAGCTTCGGATTGCCGAAGAGCTGCGCTTCGCCAAAGTCGATGATGTCGACAATGCGGTTGTTCTGCTCCGTCTGCACCTTATAGACGCGCGGCGTAACGGGCAGCGTGAATTTCTCATCCTCTACAGAGAGGATCACCTGCCGCTTTGCCCCGCCGCCCTCGAGGAGGAAGCCGCCGATGTTGTTGACCTGATTCCACAGGCTCATGAGGCTCATACCACCACCCCCCCATTCATATTGACGTGGCTCTTTGCCATGAGCTGATACAGCTTATAGGCGATGCGGTCAAGATCCGCTTCCTCGCGCACATGGAAGGTGTTGCCCGTAATGGTAACAGGTGCAGCGGCAGGAATAGAAGAGTTACCGCCCCCTTCCATGCTGTCACGCAGCATTTTCATCGTCGTCGCGTGCGGGTAGACGCGCGAGCCTTGCGGCAGATCGATGATTTCGCCGCCGTGCTCGCCCACCTCCGTCCAGCCGCCTTCCCAGAAGGATGTCCCTATGGCGTTATGCCCAGTGCCGTTGCTCGTCGTAAGACCTGTGGCAGACGAACCCGCATCAGCAAGTTTGTTCTTGAAGTCAATGAGACCTTGAAACTTCTCCTTGATGGGATTGATGACATTCGCCTCAAACCACGAGGCAACGCCGTTCCAAATGCCCTTGACGAAGGAAAGTGCCGAATCAAACGCGCCGGTGATACTTGTCTTTACAGGCTCGACAGCTTGGGAAATCGGCTGCCAGACGGTGGAATCGAACCACGCAGAAGCGGACGCCCATTTGCCATAAATCCAATCACAAGCGTCGATGACGAAATCACGGATGCCATTCCACGCCCATTCCGCTGTATTGGCAATAGGCTGCCAGACAGTGGAATCAAACCACGCAGAAGCCTGTTCCCAATAGGGTTTTATAAGCTCCCAGCCAAGGGAAGCGATGCCGACAACAACGTTGACACCTGTAATGGCGGCATCCGAAATCGGCGTCCATACGGTATCGGTAAACCATCCCGACAGGCCTGCCCATCCTTCTTTGATGCTCTCAACCGCACCGTCGAAATTCTCCACGATGCCGCTGCCGAGCATTTCGCCCAGCTCCGAGCCGCCCAGTCCGCCCGCAATCATGCCAAGAACGCCGCCGATTGTTGCGCCCGGTGCAGCCCCCACGCCGCCGAAGAGTGCCCCGATGGCCGCGCCGCCTGCCGCGCCAGCTTCCGCACCAGCCCATGCGCCTGCAAGAGAGCCGACGCCGGAACCTACCGCGCCGCCCATGCGGTCAGCGTTATAAGCCTCTGTCTGTTTTTGATATTCCAGTGCAGAGGCTTTCTCTTCTGCCGTTCGTGCCGCATCAACGCTGTACTGCGCCTCTGCCGATGCCTGCGTATTCGTGGTATACGCATCGTAGATGCTGATACCGGCATCCAGCAGAGCGAGTGCGCCAAGCCCCTTGAAAACCTTGGATGCACCCCCGAAACGCCCTTTTGCAGTTCCTTTTCCAACGCCTCCCGAAGACTCAACTGCACCGCCGACGCCCGCTGCACCTGTCACGCCTTTCCCATTGACAATCACCGTGCCGGCATTGACGACCATCTCGCCGACACCCGTCGGGGAACTGCCGCCCGGTACGGGCTTCCCTGCACCGCCAAGCCCCTTGATGCCGTCAATTGCTTTTTTCGAGAGACTGACGATCTTGTATAGGCCGCCCGCAAGCGCACCGCCCGCGAGCAGAGATCCTACACCGTCCAACTCGATGAATTTGTTCTTGAGCTGGACAAGCACATCCATTGCACTTCTGCCGATGTCGGTGATGTCAAGACCGTCCTCGATGTAGCCCTTGAACTTTGCCACATCATCTTTAACTCCTTGCACGAACTCCCGCAAGCCATCCGCACCTTTACCGCTCATAAATTCAAGTTGTACGGACTCCCACACGGAGGAGAGGGACTTGAGGTCGCCCTTAAGGTTGTCGTTGACGGTCTTTGCCATGTTGCCGGCAGCGCCCTCGGCATTGTCGATCGAGGCGGCAAGCTTGTCAAAATCCGCTTCCGAGGCGTTGACAATCGCAAGGAATCCAGACATAGCCTCCTGCCCTGCAATTGCTGACGCAGCTTCAGCCTTCTCAGCATCCGTCAGTCCCGCAAACGTGCTGCGCAGGTCTTTCATTGTCTGACGGAAGGGCTTCATCGTTCCATCGGCGTTTTTGACAGTGATACCGAGCCTATCCATTGCGGACCCCGCTTCTTTCGGCGGGTCAACGAGGCGCGTCATCATCGCACGGAGTGATGTGCCCGCCTGTTCGCCCTTGATGCCGGCGTTCGCCATGAGGCCGACCGCCGTACCAACATCCTCAATAGAGTACTTCAGCGCACCCGCAATCGGGGCGACGTATTTGAACGTCATGCCCATCATGCTGACATTGGTATTGGAGTTCGAGGACGCCTGCGCGAGCACGTCGGCGAAATGAGCGGAGTCCGATGCCTGCAGCCCAAAAGCGGTGAGCGCGTCCGTCACGATGTCCGAAACGCGCCCGAGGTCTTCGCCCGATGCCGCAGCGAGATCCATGATGCCAGAGATACCGCCGAGCATATCATCCGTTTTCCAGCCCGCCATTGCCATGTACTCAAGTGCTTGCGCGGATTCAGTCGCGGAGAACTGCGTCGCTGCGCCCATCTCCTTCGCCTTTGCAGTGAGAGCTTCAAAGTCTGCCCCCGACGCGTCGGAGATTGCCTGCACCTTCTTCATTTGAGCTTCAAAATCCATGTAGGTCTTGACGGTATCGTAGATGCCCATACCGATGCCCGCCGCCCCTGCCATCTGCATGGAGGTGTTCATCATCATGCCGCCCGCCATACCGGAGAGCGCTCCACCCGCTTTTCCCGCGAGTCCCGACGCGATCCCTGCCGCACCGCTGAGATGCTGACGAACGTTGACCGTCGCCGTGTAGGCTTTGCCCGATAGAGAGCCGAGCATACCCTTGATGCCTGTAATTTTCTCAGTCGCTCGATCTCTGATGCTGAGTATAGGGGCATAAGTGCCGCGCAGGCCACTGAGTTCTGCCTTCGCCTTATCTGCCTTCGTGGCAAGAGCAACGGCAGATGTAGCAGCCTTTCTCATCGCGCTTTCAGTGTGGCCAAGCCCAGCAGATGCGCCCTCGGCGGCACTCTTGACGCCGTTGAGGCTTTCCTGCGCCCTCTTTGTCCTGCCCGTCAGCTCGTCTTTGAGCCGCAGGATGGCGGACAATACATAATCGCTCATCGGAGAGCCAACCCCCTTCCCGCTGCCAGCACCTTCAGCTCATCTATGCGGCGCTTCTCTTCAAACGCCATCGCTTCATAACAAAATATCTTCTCCACCTCAGAGAGAGAAAAGAAATAGTCCAGCCTATGGCCTTTGAGGACAAGGAAGGCGGCAGTACGCGCCTCCCAGTCCTCCTCGATCAGTTTTTTACGTCAGCATGAAGCCCTGCGTGAATGTCGCGTCCGTAGCCTGCCAGCTCCATGACCCTGCGCCCAAGAGCGGGAATCTCGCCCGCGTCGAAGAGCTTGCCGATGATGTCCGTCGGTTCAACGCAGCCGTAGGCTTCCTGCAGCCCTGCATCCTTGAGGTTCGGCTCGACGATGCAATCCAGAAGCAGCAGTTCGTCCGAGCCGTCGAGCTTCATGACCTCCGCGACATAAGAGCGCGTCGGCAACTTCATCGTCATCGTTCCCGCGCTCGTCTCGATGTCGTACTTCTGCTTCTTGCGCTGCGCCAGCGCCTCTTTCTTCTCAATGAGTTCCTTGATCGATACTGCCATTTTCGTATTCCTCCT
>ERZ772945.2447-NODE-2447-length-11343-cov-3.036676_pt1 | contig 11343 bp, 14 predicted proteins | sample MGYA00511681_ERZ772945 | MGnify/ENA primary metagenome ERZ772945 (study PRJEB29015, sample SAMEA2737943) | human oral metagenome | biome: human oral; feature: human-associated habitat; material: dental | place: China | collected 2143 ... | reverse complement strand
GACTTTTTCCGGCTGTATCGGGAGTGGCTGCCGGAGCAAGTGAAGGGCTTGCGATGCTGAAGGAGATCGGGCTATACGGTGAAGATTGCGGTGGAACGGCCGCGACTGCATGAGCCGCCCGATGGTAGTTGAAAAATCAGCAGCCAAATATCTACCGAAAGAGTCAAAGCTGAAAATTAAACTTTGATATAAAAATCGGAATTCGATTCTCGGAAAGGAGAACGAAATGAAAGAGATAAAGGTGTTTGAAAGCGCTACGTTCGGCAAGGTACGGACGATCGTGTTAGAGGGTGAGCCATGGTTTGTTGGGAAAGATATTGCGACGGCGCTCGGATACATGAATCCACGGAAAGCGTTAGCGGATCATGTAGACAAGGAAGATAGGACGAAAGGCATAGGGTGCCAAAACGACACCCCATCGGGTGAGCGAGTCGACGGCGTACCGCGTGATTCAGAAACTGAACGACGAATTGGAGGCGCGCGGGTTCCTGACGTTTAAGGCGCGCGTGATAAGCCGTTATTTTTACGAACGCTACGTTATTTTTACAAACGCTACGTTATTTTTACGAACGCTACGGCATGGAGGGCTAACAGGGAGAGCATGAGGGTTGATAAAATCTGCGAACGGTGCGGGCAGGTGATACACCGGGTGGCCCCGCACCGGCGCTATTGCCAGGCCTGCCGCATGGCGAAGAACCGCGAGCGGGCGGCACGGGAGTACGAGGCGCACAAAAACGATCCGGCGTACCGCGAACGAAAGAGAAGGAAGAAGAAACCGCCATCGGCCGAGGAGGATCTATTTACGCCGGAGGAGCTGGCGCGCATGCGGCAATCAAAGGACATCAATAAGGAGCTGGAGGCTAAGACGTTGGCGGCGCGGAAAATGGGAATGAGCTATGGGCAGTACAGCGCGTGGCTGCGCCTGCAGGGAGAAAATACCGATGAAAAAACGGAAGTGTGAGCGTGAGCCGGGACTTGCCTGTTTCACCTGCCCGTTTCGGGACTGCGTCCGGGGCGGGGATTGGTTCAGCGCGTGGGAGCGGGCGGCTTATGCGGAACATGTGCCGTTTGCGCGGCACACACATAAAAGAAACCCGCCTCCACAAAAGGAGACGGGCGCGACACAGTAAAAAGGCCCTGCCGATAAGGCAGGGCATCAAAATAGGAGAATGTGAATTGTATGTGACTGAATTATAGCAAGAAAAAAGGAAGTTATCAATAGCAAATGGAGGGGAAAAATGAAAAAGGTAAGTCTGTTTGACCTGAGCAAGGGATTTAACGAGGTGCTCAGTCTGGCGCTCGATCCGCTGGTAGATCTGGATGTACTGGAGGAAGGGCTTCAGCAAATCGAGGGAACATTAACGGAGAAGTGTCAAAACGGCATTGGGCTGTTAAAGACGCTGGAGGCGCGGGCGGAAGCGATGCGGGCGGAGGCGCAGCGATTGACGCGCTCGGCGCGGGCGCTGGACAACCGCATCAAGAAGATTAAGGGCTGGTACGCGCTGAACTTAGAGCGCATGGGAAAGGATAAGGTTTATACAGACCTCGGCACGATGCGGGTACAGCTGAACCCGCCACGCGTTGAGGTGAACGAAGCGATCCTTCCTGCACAGTACTTTGACATCGTCCCCGAAACGCATCAGCCGAACAAGGCGCGCATCAAGGCGGCGCTGAAGGCAGGGGAAGAAGTGAAGGGCGCACAGCTGGTGCAGGATAAGACACTGCGCATCTCGTGAGAAACGGAGGAAAACATCATGAAGAAGGAGACAACACAGAAGAGGCTAAACCTGTATGAAAAACTGCAGGAGGCAAGGGTTCGGCTCGCTGAGATGGGGCTGAAGAAGTCGGGGAAAAACGCCTACGGCGGCTATAGCTATTATGAGCTGGCGGACTTCTTGCCGGCCGTGCAGAAAATCGCGCGAGACCTGCGGTTCAGCATCTTGGTGAACATCACGGAGGACGGCGCGCGGGCAACGCTGACGCTGGTCGACAGTGAGAAGGTCAGTGATCATATCGTGTTTAGCTGCCCGCTGTCGACGGCACAGCTGAAGGCATGCCATCCGGTGCAAAACCTGGGCGCTGCGCTGACGTATACGCGGCGCTATCTCTACACGATGGCGTTTGAAATCGTAGAAGCGGACCTTGTAAACGGGGCGCCAGCGGAAAAACCTGCATCACCGAAGGCGAAGCTTGAACAGCTCTGGCGGCAGGCGGGGTTTACGCAGCCGCTGGAAGATTATCTAAAGCAGTGCGCCAAGACGTCAGGGCTTTCGGGGGATGCGCTTTATATGAAGGTGCTTGAAAATACGCGGCATTACTGCAACACGAAGGGGGCAGATAGCGGTGCTGAAAGAAATCGGGCTGTACGGCGAGATTGACAAGGTGAAGATTGCGGTAGCACGGCTGCGCCTGCATGAGCCGCCTGAAGGGTATTATGTGGCGTTCAGCGGGGGAAAGGACAGCTGTGTTGTGCTGGATTTATGTCGGCGGGCCGGGGTAAAGCACGATGCACACTACAACGTGACGACGGTTGACCCGCCGGAACTAGTGCAGTTCATCCGCAAGGAGTACCCGGCGGCATGGGCGGCGCGGAATAAACCGGCGCTTACGATGTGGGAGTTGATTCCGAAAAAGCGCATGCCGCCATCCCGTCTGGCGCGTTATTGCTGTCAGTACTTCAAGGAGGGCGGCGGAGAAAAGCGCTTTGTCATAACGGGGATTCGGCATGCGGAATCCGTGAGGCGAGCAAAACGGAAGATTGTTGAGACATGCAAGAAGCCGGGCGGGAGACAGTATCTTCACCCGATCATTGACTGGTCAACGGCGGAGGTTTGGGAGTACATCCGCACCTACCATGTCCCATACTGCAAGCTTTATGACGAGGGAGAAACGCGTATCGGCTGCATTATGTGCCCGTACCAAAATCAAGCGGGTATGCTGCGCGATGCCAAGCGGTGGCCGCAGTATGCAAAAGCCTACGAAAAAGCGTTTCAGCGGATGATCGACAAGCGGCGGGCGGACGGCTACCGGGTCGATGATATATGGAAGACGGGCGCGGACGTGATGCGCTGGTGGCTCGGGCAAAGGAAACGGAGCGAGCAGGACGGGCAGATCTCTTTGTTCGGCCTGCGGCTGGACGAGACGGATACATAAGGGAGAAACGGCATGGAAGATTTTCAGTGGAATTTTGCGGCGCAGCCAGAGACGGAGCTTGAACGGCTCTGGCGGTGGCTCGGCAAGCGGGCGGACGGCATGGAGGACGTCTATCAGCTCTTCAAGCTGCTTGAAAAATGTACGGGCCTGCAGGGCAGCCCTGCGGTGGATTTCGCAAGAATCCTAATGGGGCACTATGTGGCACAGCACGGCGGGGAGGTGATCGACCTACAGACGAATACGCCGCAAGAAAAGCGGCATGTGCTGTTATTTGCGAAAGGAGAACACAAAAAATGAAAGAGTTACAGAAAATCAGCTACCGTGATGCGCTGGTGCTCACGACGGAACAGCTCGCGGAAGCGTATGCCTGCACGCCCAAACAGCTGCGCATGAACTTTGCAAACAACAAGGAGCGGTTTAAGGAAGGCGTGCATTTCTTCAAGTTGGAGGGGCAAAACCTCAGTAATTTCAAGGCTTCGATAGGTGAGCCAAAAGTTTTGGCCCACCTCAAATTTGCCCCTTCGCTCATGCTTTGGACGAAGCGCGGGGCAGCGCGGCACTCGAAGATGTTAGGCACAGATCGGGCGTGGGATGTGTTCGAGGAACTGGAGGAATGCTATTTCACGCAGGGGCGCGCGAGCTACCTCATTGAAGATTCTATCGAGCGGGCGAAGGCCTGGATTCGCGAGGAGGCAGCCCGGCGCCGCCTTGCCGGGCAGGTCGACAAGCAGAGTCAGCTTATCGGGGAGCTGAAGCCGAAGGCGGATTATACGGATCGCATCCTGCGAAACCCGTCCCTGGTGGCGATTTCGCAGATTGCGAAGGATTACGGCATCAGCGGGAAGGCGCTGAATGCGAAACTGCACGCGCTGGGCATTATTTACCGCTGCTGCGGGCAGTGGCTCCTTTACAGCAAGTACCAGGCCAAGGGCTACACGCACAGCGAGACGGTGAAGATTCAGCACGGCCGCGGGAGCAGAGATCTTATCATGCACACAAAGTGGACGCAGAAGGGGCGGCTGTTTCTGTACGAGCGCCTGAAGAAAGAAGGGATTTTGCCGCTCATCGAACGCGAACAGCCGGTTCTTTCGTTCTAACTATCGATTCGCAGGAAAGGAAAATTATCATGCAGGTTTCATTTTTTGGAAGGCTCACGCGGGACGCGGAGGTTAAGACAACGAAGGCGGGCACGGAATACACACAGTTTGCCGTTGCGGTGAATCTGCCGAACAAGGAGGCGCTGTTTGTGGATGTGAGCGCATGGGGCCGGCAGGGCGAGACGATTCAGCGGAATTTTCGCAAGGGTTCGCGGATCGTGGTTTATGGGGAGCTGCGGGAGGTGAGCCCGTGGCTGGCACGGGACGGCAGCCCGCGGGCGAGCGTCCGCGTGTCGCTGAACGGCTTTGACTTCGTGGATACGAAGGCGGAGACGGGCAGCTTTAAGGATGTCCCAGAAGAACAGATGCCGTTTTGATGCTGGCGCTGCGGGATTATCAAAAGGACGTGGTGCAGCGCGTCCGGGCAGCTTTCGCACGGGGGCACCGCCGGGTTTGTGCGGTGCTGCCCTGCGGGGCCGGGAAAACAGTCCTTGCGGCGGCGATGGCGCGCGGTGCTCTCGAAAAAGGGCATCGCGTTTTATTTCTCGTCCATCGCCGGGAGCTGTTGGAGCAGACAGCGGCCACGTTTCGCGCGTGCGGGCTCTCGTTCGGCGTCATCGCGGCCGGGGCGCGAGCGGGGCGGGATTTGCCCTGCAACCTCGCGAGCGTGGCGACGCTGGCGCGGCGGCTTTCCTGCCTGCCGGCACCGCAGTTTATTGTTGTGGATGAGTGCCATCACGTGACGGCGCGGACATACCTTTCAATTCTGGAGGCGTTTCCGCGGGCGTTTGTGCTGGGACTGACGGCAACGCCGGCACGACTCGGCGGGCAGGGCCTCGGCGCGGTGTTTGATGCGCTGGTTGTCGGCGCGACGGTGAAGGACTTGATCCAGCGGGGCGCGCTGGCTGCCTTCCGGTATTATGCCCCGCCGAGCAAGTTTGACCCGGCCCGGGCGCGGGTGCGCTGCGGCGATTACGTGCGGGCGGATTTGCTCCAGCAGGTGGACGCTGCGCCGATTGTCGGGGATGTCGTGGCGGAGTATCAAAGCCGCGCGGCCGGCAAGCGGGCCATTGTCTACTGTGTCTCGCGGGTGCATGCACAGCACGTGGCGGCAGCGTTTGCCGCGGCGGGCATCGCGGCGGCTGCGGTGGACGGGGAGACTGCGCCAGAGGAGCGGCGCGCGGCGGTGCGCCAGTTCCGCGCGGGCAAACTGAAGGTACTGTGCAACTGCGAGCTCTTCGGGGAGGGGTTCGATGTGCCGGCCCTGGACGCGGTCATCTTGGCTCGCCCGACGAAGTCGCTGACGCTGTTTTTACAGCAGGCGACGCGGGCGATGCGAATCGACCCCGCAAACCCTGGGAAACAGGCGATCATCATCGATCACGTGGGCAATGTGTTTGAACACGGGCTTCCCGATGAAGACCGGACGTGGCGGCTGACGGCGCGAAAGGGGCGAAAGAAGGCAAGCGACGCGCCGGCCCTGCGCATCTGCCCGGCGTGCTTTGCGGCCAACCGCGCGGGCGCGCCTCGGTGCTGTGTGTGCGGGCAGGTCTTTACGGCCCAGGGCCGGGATTTTCACGCGAGCCCGGGGGAGCTGGTACGCATCGAGCAGCTGGAGAAAAAGAAGCGGACGCAAGAGCGGCGCCAGGCGCGCACGCTCGCGGAGCTGCTGGCGCTGGCGCGGGCGCGGGGCTACAGCCGGGGCTGGGCGTGGCATGTCTACAAGAATCGGAGGGGCTGAGGTGAGCGAACATAAAATTCAAAATGAAATTCGGCTGGCGGTGAGCGCGGCAAAGGCCGCCACGCTGTTCCGCGCCAATGTGGGGCAGGGCTGGCAGGGCAAGGCAAGCGTGCAGGGGGATACGGTGATCCTTCGCGGGGCCCGGCCGTTTTCTACGGGGCTGCCGAAGGGCTTCCCGGATTTGTTCGGGGTTAAGTCGGTGACGGTGACGCCTGCCATGGTGGGCCAGAAGCTGGGGGTGTTCGTCTACCTGGAGGTGAAGACGCAGGCAGGGCGCGTACGGCGCGAACAGGCGGCGGTTTTGCAGCACCTGCAGGCGATGGGCGCACGCGGCGGGGTTGCGCGCAGTGCGGCGGATGCTTTGGCGTTATTATCGAGCGATGAGAAACGAGGTGCTGGAGATGCGGGCGTTCTTTGAAGGACTGTTCGGCGCGGCAGATGCAGGGCTTTACACCTATCTTTGGACGCTGCCGGATAAACGAACGTATGCCTTTCGCGCGGTAGATGCGGCAGGCATGGCGAAGAAGGCGCAGGAGCTGGACGCGCTGGGGCGTGATGTGTATTTCGGCGTGGGACTGAGCGAAAAACCCTGCGGCTCGCGGGCGCGGGCGAAAACGGCGGATATTACCGCGGTGCCGGCGCTTTGGCTGGATGTGGATCTTGCGGGCGGGGCGCATGTGCGGGAGGCTCTGCCGCCAAACCGGGCGGCGGCACTGGCGGCGCTGGAGGACATCGCACGGCCTACGTTTGTCGTGGCATCGGGCGGCGGCCTGCACCTGTACTTTGTGTTTAAAGAGCCGCTGGAGGCGGCCGAAGGCGCGGAACTTTTGCAGCGGTACCAGGGGTATGCGGCGGCGCGTTTTCGCGCGAAGGGCTGGCATCTGGACAATACGGCGGATCTGCCGCGCGTGCTGCGCGTACCCGGGACGCACAATTATAAGAAGCCGCGCCAGGCGCGTGAGGTTCGCGTATGCGAGGCGGATACGGGCAGGGTATATGATGCTATGTATTTCGACTTTCTGCCGCCTGTGGGCGCGCTGGGTCAGTCTGAGAGGAGAGTGGCGCGGCGCGGGGGGTTCGTCGTGAAGGATACGGACGGGTCGGTTGAGTATCTGACGAAGAACTGCGCCTTTATTCAGCAGTTCCTGCAGGAATACAAAACGGCGGATGAGCCCACGTGGAAGACGGCGGGGACGAATCTCGTCCGCGCGGCCGGCGGCGGGCAGCTGCTGGCCAGCCTGGTCAAAGACTGGCAGGGCGAACGGTACAGCGCGGCAGAGACGCAGAAGAAGCTAGATCATTGGCTCAATGACTGCCATCCGGAGACCTGCGCGCGCATCCAGCAGCTGGGGCTTTCGTCGTGTACGAGCTGCGTGGGGGTGAAGAGCCCGTGCGCGTGGGCTACGGGTGCGGTCGGCCGGGCGGTGGCGCAGGTGCGCGCGGCGACGGAAAAGCTCCTTGCTGGCGAGACGCCGGCCGTGCTCGGCGATGCGGATTTTATCCGGGCGGCTCGGACGGCAGAACGGGAGGCGCCGGAGGACTTCGGACGGTTTCGCGAATCCTGCCGGGGCAAGGTGAATCTGAACGAGCTGAAGGCGGCGCTGACGCAGGCGCGTAGGCAGGAGGCGGAAGAACAGGTGCGCGCGGTCGGCGGGGCTACGACACAGGCCGCGGTGCCGGACTGTCCGGTATCGCTGCAGGTGCCGCAGGGGTTTTCCTTCGAGGCGGCGGGCGTCAAAGAAACGCGGCTGACGGGGAAGGGTGAGCCTATCGTTCTGCTGGCGTGCGCGGCGCCCCTGGTGATTACGCGGTCGGTGCGAAACCTGGACGATGCGACGGTAAAGGTGGAGATTGCGTTTAAGCGGGGCGGGCGGTGGATCTATGCGCTCGTGGAACGGTCAACGCTGTTTTCAGCGCGGGGCATCGTGCAGCTGGCCGACCGCGGGCTGATGGTGAGCAGCGAGACGGCGAAGGTGTGCGTGCGGTATCTGCTCGCCCTGGAGAGCCTGAATCGTGACCTCATTGAAGAGGTGCTCAGTGTGAGTACGGTGGGCTGGCGCGGGAACTGTCAGGAGTTTGTATTACCCTCCTCTGCTGATTATATCGTTGACCTGGAGGACGGCGGAGAGGTGACGGGCGCGTTTACGCAGACGGGCAGTTTCGCGGCCTGGAAGATACAGGCGCAGGAAGTGCGGCGCGCGCCGTTTGCGCGGTTTTTGCTCGCGGCGGCATTCGCGCCGGTGCTGCTCGCTCCCCTGCACGCGCGCAATTTCGTTACCTATCTCTGGGGCAAGTCCGGCGGCGGCAAGACGGCGGCGCTGTACATGGCGATGAGCGTGTGGGGTGATCCGGCGCGGCTCGTGCGGTCGTTCCTCGCAACGGCGAACGGGCTGGAGCGGGCGGCGGAGATGAGTAATGATTTTCCGCTGGCCATCAACGAGCGGCAGGTAGCCGCGGGGGCGCTCGGGCGTCAGGAGGCGCTGGAGTCGCTGGTGTATATGGTGGAAGGCGGCCGGGGCAAGGTGCGCGCGAGCAAGGCGGGGATTCGGCGAACGGCACAGTGGCGCACGATCGCGCTGGCCACGGGGGAAGAGCCGTTGAGTCAAGATAACAGCGTGCAGGGCGTGAAAACCCGCCTGGTGGAGCTCTGCGCAGCGCCGGTACTGCCGGACGCGCTGGCACGAAGCATCTACGGCTTTACGGGTGCGCATCACGGGCACGCGGGACCTGCCTTCGTCACGCGGCTCTTGGCGGAAGGATTCGCGGGGCTCAGGGCGGATTTTGCCGGCCTGAATGAACGGCTTTTAGAGCTCTTCCCTGACCATTTCGCCCCGCATGTGGCGAATGTGGCGCTCGTGGCGGTGGCTGACCTGTACGCGAGTCAGTGGCTCTTTGGGGAGCCGGAGGCGCAGGCGGCGCAGGCGGCGTTTGACCTGTCCTGCACCGTACTGAGCGGTATGACCACGCGAAAGGAGATTGAAGACGCGCCGCGCATCCTGACGTTCGTTCAGAACTGGTATGCCTCGAATGTGCAGCATTTCGCCGGGGCGGAGGGATTCCGTGACCGGCCGCCGCTGGCGCCGGAGTTCGGGTTTGTGGAAGAGGAGGAGGTATATATCTATCAGACGGTGTTCAAGCACGCGCTGAAGGACGAGGGGTTCGCTCCGAACAAGGCGATGCAGGAGCTGGCGAATCTGGGCGCCATTGAAACCTACACGGAGAAGAACGGTAAACTGCGGTTCTCGGTGGTGAAGCGAAGAAACAAAAAGCCGACTCGTGTCGTGCACCTGCTGGACGTCGAGGAAGAGGAGGAGTAAACAAGGTGTTACCACTGTTACCACTCTGTTACCACTATTTTTGAAAAAGTGGTAACTCCTTGAAAGCGAGTGATAGCAAGGGGAGACGGGCGCTTATATATATGTGTTACCACTGTTACCACTATATATATATATATAGGCGCCTACCACCTTGAGAGGGATAAAGGTAGGTGGTGTATATGTACCTATACTATGTTGTCAAAAAAGTGGTAACAGTGGTAACGGAAGTCCGCAAAGCGTTGGTATAACTAGGATTGCAGGCGTTACCACTCACGTAAAAAAGCGGTAACAAAGTGGTAAAACGTTACCACTGTTCAAGGAAGGAGAAAGCAAGATGGCGGATTTTAAGGGATTTAGATTAAAAAACGATGAGAAAACAGCGATTGCGGCAGAAAAGGGAAAGCCGACACATAGAGCGAGGCAATATCACGGCGGGTTTCGCGAGATGACGGCGGAAATGGCGGCCCGGATCGAGGCGCGGGCGTTCGATGAAGTCCCGGAGGAGATGAAGGAGATGGTTGCGAGTGCAGGGGTTGACCCCGCGGGCGCAGCCTTCCCGAAAGATTCGCTGCTCTGGATCGAGCTCTTGACGAAGGCGAAGAAGATCAGTGAGGGGCTTTACAGCACACTGCTGTTTATTCGCGGAGTCGGGACGGAGCTCGTGCCGCAAGGGGCGGGGTATCGGCTAAAGCCTGTGATAGGTGCGGGGCATTGGACGGCGGCCTACTGGCAGAAGGTACGGCGGGGGCTGATGCCGTGGAGGCAGGAGCTTACGGGGCTTTTGTCGGAGCTTGGCGGCCGGTACTGGAAGAAGTAGGGTTCTATCTCGCAGGGGAAGGGAGGTGTGTTTTATGCGGGAGCTTCCGAAGGGGTGCCATCCGGGGCGCGGGTGCTTTAACTGCCCGTATGAAGATTGTGTGCTGAGTGATCGCGTACCTTGGCTGAAGGGAGAAAAGGCGATGCAGGAGGGCGAGGCGCATTATACAAGGCACCGCACGGCCATTTTGCAGCGGCAGGCGCGCTATCGGGCGCGGCACCGGGAGAAGCTGCGGGCGCAGGCGCGGGCGTACTATGTGCGAAACGGGGAGAAGCGGCGGGAGAGGGCGCGGGCGTATTACGCGGCGCACCGGGACGCGGTACGGGAGAAACAACGGGCGTATTACGCGGCACATCGGGAGGCGCTGCGGGCGAAACAACGGGCATATTATGCGCGAAAGAGGAAGAAGGGAGAAGGAGCCATGTTAAAGGTAAAGCTGTTGAGCTATACGCCGGCACCGGAGCGGGTGATTGCCTGCGCGGCGCGGATCTGCACCGCAGGCGAGGGCGCGGAATCGCTGCACGGGAAGATGACGGATGCGCGAGCGAATCAGCTGGTGCGCAAGATGCTTTCCTGCGGGCATCTGTCGACGCTGGAGCATGTGAGTTTCACATTTGCAGCGGAGGGAGTGAGCCGCGTGCTGACGCATCAGCTGGTTCGGCATCGAATCGCGAGCTATGAACAGCAGTCGCAGCGGTATGTTCGCGCGTGCGGGGCGTGTATCGTGCCACCGGCCATCGCGGCGAACGAGAAGTTGCGGGCGCGGTATGAAAGCATCGTGCAGACGGCGCGGGATTTTTACGAGGCGCTCACCGCGGCGGGCATCGCGAAGGAGGATGCGCGTTATATCCTGCCGCACGGGATGGAGACGAAGATTTTAATCACGATGAACGGGCGTAGCCTGCTGCATTTTTTCCGCCTGCGCTGCTGCCGGCGGGCGCAGTGGGAAATTCGCGCGCTTGCGGCGGGCATGCTGAAGGAGGCGCGCAGTGCGGCACCGGTGCTGTTTGAGAAGGCGGGCGCACCCTGCGAGACAGAAGGGCGATGCCCGGAAGGGGAGAAGACATGCGGGAAAGCATCGACGTTAAGGGGCTGAGCAAGATGGTGGATCTATCCTTTATTGAAAGACAGTTTCCGGTCTCAAAGATAAGCAAGGAGAGCTGCAAAGAGAGAAAAGCCGGTCAAAGTCAAACGCTGACCGGGCTAGGAAAATGGTGG
>ERZ772945.2446-NODE-2446-length-11359-cov-3.054229_pt1 | contig 11359 bp, 12 predicted proteins | sample MGYA00511681_ERZ772945 | MGnify/ENA primary metagenome ERZ772945 (study PRJEB29015, sample SAMEA2737943) | human oral metagenome | biome: human oral; feature: human-associated habitat; material: dental | place: China | collected 2143 ... | reverse complement strand
TTGGGGTCATGGGTTCGAGCCCCATGCGAGTCACGAAGTCTGAATAATGACGCGGGGGAACTCTGTAATGAGAGTTTCCTCGCGTCGTTTTTGGTATATTCTGAAGGCAAGAACTACAAAAACGATTATACATACCACCATAAGCACGTTGAAATTAGCCTGCAACCCCAGCACCTTTTTTACATAAACAATTGTGCAGGCCAGCCTGAACACACCATTAAAAAGCCATCACTTGCTTTGCATTTGCCTGTATTCCATCGGACTGCAGCCCAAATGGTCTCTGACATACTTTCCAAAAAAGCTCGAATTGGGGAAACCAAGCCTGTTGCTTATTTCCTTTACGCTCAAACCTGTATTACGCAAATAGTTCGTAATTGCTGAAATAGTATACTCCTGTATCCACGCATTGGCGGTCTTTCCCGAGTTCTTTTTACATATCATTGTGAGATACTTGTCCGATATACACAGCTTTGAGGCATAATAATTAACCGTATTATGCTTAGCCTCCGTGCTTTGAATCAGTTCCAGGAACCTGTTAAAAATCGACACATTCTGCTTTAAAGGTTCAGGTTCTACATCAGTATGCTTGCGGAACGTATTGCAAAAGCCTATAAGAACTGCGCTTATTATACCACGCAACACCTCTGCTCTGTATTGCATATCGATGGCATCTTCTCCCTTGTATTCAAGACACAGCTTCAACAAACTGTATGTTTTATTGTAAAATTCGATGTCCGAATCGATCATTTCTATCACACGCAGCTTCTTAATATAGGTAAGTTGATTCCACAAACTGATGTAACCGCGCAAAACTGTTTGCAGCATTCTGTTGGAAATACATACTGCCTGGTATTCAAAATCGGGCGAAATCATGATATTATCCAGCGACACCTCGGGCGGACAAATAAATATTTCATTGCTGTGCACCTCCTTTGTCTCACCATTTATCATTATCGTGCACTTGCCTTTTGAGCAATAAGCCAGCACGTTCATATTGATATACACGGCATCGGGTGCCCCCAACAGTTTTATATTATCTATTACAACTTTCCCCGTCGGCGGAACCGTCAAGCAGGTAAACATTGCTGAAGGGCAGAACGTTCAGGCACGACAGCTCATCGCTGTGCTCGATACCACCACGCTCGATAACCTTGTTTCGGCCTCGTCGGCAACGGTAAACCAGGCCGAAGCTGCTGTCAAGACTGCGCATGCACAGAAGAATATATCACTGAAAAACCTGCACGATACGCACCTTTTCGCCCCTTCCACGGGATATATATCACGCAGTATGGTAACCGCAGGCCAGAATATTGCACCCGGACAGCCCGTAGCCATGTTGGTAGACATACGCCACTGTGGTTTTGGCAAAGGCTTCATGTGCTCCTTTAATTTCCATGAATAACAAATGAACAAGAAGCAAAACATCGTAGAACGGGCGATGCGCTACCGGCAAATCGTCATCCTCATCACCGCTTTATGGGTTGCCTTCGGCATTTTTGCCTTAGGGAAGATGAACAAAAACGAGTTCCCCGACTTCACCGTACGTCAGGGTGTCGTAGCCGCTGTGTACCCGGGAGCCTCGGTTAACGATGTTGAGCAGATGATCATATTCTCAAGTCCCGGCGGAAATGTGGTGCGCGTGAAGGACATTGCCACCGTACACCGCGAATATACAGCCCCTGCAAGCTTCGTCACTAACAATGGAAAGAAGTGTATTGTGCTCAGTATTGAGATGAAAAAAGGGCGCAATATCACCGAAACGGGGTCGGAAGTGAAGCAACAACTCAGCGAATTTCAGAAAACACTGCCCTCCGATGTCAGCATGTTTACCATTACCGACCAGAGCAAGGTTGTCGGCTACTCGGTAACAAACTTCCTCAAAGAGCTTCTCATTGCTATCATAGCCGTGGTGGTGGTAGTTGTTTTGCTGCTGCCTCTGCGCGTGGCTCTTGTGGCCGCCGGCACCATTCCTGTTTCCATTTTCATCTCTCTGGGGCTGTTCTATGCCTTTGGAATAGAGCTGAACACGGTTACACTGGCTGCCCTTATCGTCACGCTGGGCATGATAGTAGACAATTCTATCGTTATCATTGACAACTATATGGAGCTGCTTGCCGGAGGCATGAGCCGGTGGAATGCCAGTATCAAGAGTACAAACCACTTCTTTAAGTCGATACTTTCAGCCACACTGGCCATATCATTAACCTTTTTCCCGTTGCTTGCATCGCTATCTCTCATCGCCCCGGGTACGGCAATGGGGCGTACTGCTGCCCGGCAGCGAGTTCTCGTTAACGTGTTATCTCGGCGTCATATCGCTTATGGGTATTCTTATCCGCAACGCCATCATCATGTTCGACTATGCTGAAGAGCTTCGCGAAACCGAACATCTTACCGCCCACGAGGCCATACTGCTGAGTGCCAAACGGCGTATGCGCCCCATATTCCTTACGTCGGCGGCGGCCTCAATGGGCGTTATCCCAATGATGCCGGGCGGTTCGGGGCTGTGGGCACCGATGGGAAACGTCATCTTTTTCGGCATCATGATAACCATGTTGTTTATATTAACCGTTCTGCCTGTAAGCTACCGGCTTGTCATGAGCGGCTCAACGACCGGAAGATTACGTCGCCGGGCATTCGAAAATCAATAATACACATTCTGCGGCAGGCCTGTCATCGGGGCTGGCCTGCAACAGTTACACCTTATTAATATAATGTATACGTTTATGAAAAAAAATATCATCGTCGCAGCTTTGCTCCTTTCAGGCCTTACCGCCAGCGCACAACAGGTTCTCACTTTGCAGCAGATAAAGGAACAGGCACTGGCTCATAACATCAGCATCCGCACGGCCGAAGGTGCCGTCCGCGAAGCCAGGGAGCAGAAAAAAGAGGCTTTTACCAACTATTTTCCACAGATAAGTGCCACCGGAATGGGTTTTAAGACCAACACCAACATGCTGAAAACCAGCATCAACACGGCGTCAGTTCTCCCCTCTTCGCTCGCTTCGGTATTGCCTCCGGCCCTTTTATCGGCCATCCCGCCGGAACTGTCGTTCTCAATGGTCGACAGAGGGCTTATGGCCGGAGTGGCTGCAATACAGCCCGTTTTTGCAGGAGGGCGTATCATCAACGGCAACAGACTGGCCCAAAAAGGGGTTGAAGCCAGCGAAATACAGAAACAGATGGCGGTAAATAACGTAGAACTGACTGCCGAACAAAGCAAATGGAGATAGGCAAAAACCTGCCGTCGATAGGCATTGGTGCCACATACAGCCACTATAATATGGACCAGGGTATGAAAAATACGTTTGGCATGGTGTTCGCCACCGTAACCGTTCCTATATCACAATGGTGGGGAGGCTCGCACGCCATCAGGCGCAGGCAGATAGCCGAGGACGTGACCCGCCGGCAACTGGCCGATAACCGACAGCTGCTGGCTATACGCATACAGAAAAACCGGGACGATGTTGACGATGCCTACAGGCAGCTGGTCATTGCCAGAAAAGGCATAGAGCAGAGCGAAGAGAACCTGAGGTTGAACTGCGACTTCTATCAGGCCGGAACCGTTACCATGAACGACCTGCTCGATGCACAGCAGAAATACCGGCAGTGTCGCGACCGTTACACCGAGGCATACACGGCTTTGCAGACCAAAGTGGTTGAATACGAACAGAGTATAGGCCGATAAATACACACCCTTATACGGTAATCAACAAACGTTAAGCCTGTAAGGGTAATCGTTCGACGGCCGTCAGCAGCGCGTTCGACGGCCGTCACACAACAACATTAAAATCGTTATACCTTCGATGTTTCTCCCAAAGATCGTTAAGTTTAGCCAATAATTGCTTTGGCGTTCCATCATATCGGGTAGTATTTATCACAAAACAGGCTCCTGTAACCTTATATACAATACGCATCATCATACGGCGAAGCGGGTTATTTATACCTTCTATATAAGTTGGTGTATTGCTCAACCGTATGATAATAAAAGGCATACTGTCCATCAAAGTCAGCTCCGTAATGTCGCGCCAACAAAGCCCGTCGCCTCTCCCGGTGTAAAGATAACGCTCGTTATATTTCATATCTCTGAACAAATGCAGGGCTCTTCGTGCCGACCACAGCAGCAAAAGCATACACCACAACACATCAATAAATAAAGCTATCCAACTAATCAGGCCAATAAAAAAAGGAAAACGGGCCGAAACTAACGGCAGTCGCATAGCTGTTAACCACAATAACGGTGCTACCAACAAGCCCATTAAGGCTATAAGCCACGGCCGCTTTCGCCAGCGTAACAGCGTGGCCTGCCCTATCAGTACAATGTAAGCAGAGAAACAAAATATAACCAAATTATCAATAGAAAAACCTTTATGGTGGCGAACCGCAGCCCACATACCCAGGGCTCCAAACGCAATGATAACCAATGATGAGCCTTTATCAAAAATCTTAGCGAAAACTTTATTCCTCGATTTCTTTTTACTCATGCCCCATTTTTGTTGCAAATATACCCTTTTTACCAAAACTTTTCACGTTTTAGAGCCTCATAAAGGCTAAAAATATTACCTTTGTCCGTGAACTTTTATCACGTAAAATTCAATGGAAACAAACAAAAGGCCTGTTTCTTTCTTCGAGGCTGACAAGAAAGAAATAAAGATAGTGAACATCGCTTTTGCAGGTACTGTGATACTTTCGCTTTATTATCAGGTTTTCCTGCCGTTTTTAAGTGATCACGGAGGCAACGTTCTTGTGATGCTGTTTGCACCTGTAATGAGGAACCCTGTTTTCACAGAACTGATGTCTATCGCCTATCTGGCACTGACTGCCGTGCTTTATAATGCCGTGCGCATGCAGCTGAGGCGGCGCAATTCATGGGCACAGTGGGTATGTGCAGCGGCCATCGGGGCACTTGTCGCGGGCTGTATTGTCAACGCCCTCATCGCCATTATGTTGGGAGGAGAGCCTAATCTCTACAACCGCATGTCGCTATCAATAATCTCTACAGCCATGGGGGTGCGCTTCTTTGCGAATTTTGCCATTCTGGTGCTTTCCGTTTTTCTGGTTTTCAAGGGTGGCGGTCGGCTGCGTATAGCAGGTATTATTTACATCGTAAGCTTTGTGGCAGGAATACTTCTGGGAGAATTCGGCCTGTTCTTCAATGAGCTTTCCCTGCAGGTCATGGCGTATATCAGTACGCTTCTCAACCTGTTATTTCTGCTTTTCTTACGTTTGAGCTTTAAGCCCGTAGCGAAGACCCCTGATGACAGCTGTGTGGCATAGACAGCTGCCAATCATAACATATACTGTTTTTACAGATAAAAGCCGGAAAATAATATAAACGACAATGCCCTGAACCGATGATATTGATTCGGGGCGTCGTTGTATCTGTATCTGTTTATAGTTTGAATGGTTGGAGGCAGATGGCATCAATACCATTGCACGGCATTGGAATAGCCGCTGCGTTTGTCATATTTCAGAGCGTCGGTAAGCGTTGAAGCATTGGCCCGGAAGGTGAAATTGTAGCTGGCATACGGTGCCAGAACTACCGAACAACTCATATTAAAGCAGTGAAGATCGCGCTGCAGCGAGGCCGTTGTCATTGAGAGCTTGTGGGCATCAAAGTCGTAACCCGACGAGAAACTGATGTTCCAACCGTCGCTTATGCGCACGTTACCTGTTACATTCAGCGTTTGCGAGAACATGTATGGGTAGCGCATCGTGCGGTAATTAAACTTCTTTACATCGGTATTCTCACGCATTGTAATACCATAACCGAAAGTAAGCGACCACGGCATCGAAAACTTCATGTAACCATCCTCATCGGTTTCGGCCTTGCCTCCACCGCTTTTCTTGCGTGCTCCACGCTGGCCTTCTATCATGTCGTCGTCGACATTGCTCTCTATGTCTGTATCAACGCCTTCGTCGTCCTTTTGCTTTTTACTGCTCTTGTCATCGCCGCCACCGCCAAAAAGTTTCTTTAACTTTTCAGGAGTAAGCGTGTAATTGATGTTCTGTGACATGCCCTGGAAACGCCCGAACTTGCCCATTCCCCACAGTGTACGGTTGCCTACGTAAGGCATACCGCTGGCATCGAGGTCGTATGCATACGAAGCGAATACGGCATTCAAGTTAAATGTATAGTTCTTCCACCACTTAAGGCTGAGGTTTACGCCCAAATCGCTCAGCGGATGAACCTTTGCAGCCATGTTGTATGACATGGTAAGGTCGAGCCTGTCAATCAAACTTATTTTTTTATAACCCGTAGAATCGTCATCGCTTTTCACCTTCATTTCAAGGTTATTACCCAATGAAAACGAAACGTTTCCGGTGCGCCCTTTGCCTGGTGCGCCGTATAATGACGACTGATAGGGCGAGTATTCAACATACGATACGTTGCCATAGGCATCGGTTTTCAGGTATGAGTCGTAATAACCATAACGACGAGAGCCAAAGTCGGGGGCATAACTGAAGGTCACTGAAGGCGTCAGCACATGGCGAATAGCCTGTATTTTGTCGCCAAACAGCTTGCGGTTGGGTATCCACATGCCGTAAATCTTCGTGTTGGCAGATAATGAAACGTTCCAGTTATAAACATTATTGAAACCATAAATGGTATCGCCCACCTCGCGTTGATGAGCTACATCCCACGACCGCATGATTTTATTGGTGTACATTCGGTCGGTAAAGTTAAACGAAGGACTGACATTTATATAATCGAAAAGCGTGAAACTGGCCGTAACGGGTATGCTATGCTGCATACCATTTCGCCAGTCGCGTATGAGGTCCGAGTGGAAAATACGGTCTTCCTTTGTCGTTATCGAATTGCTTAACTGACCGGTATAGCTTACGGCTATCTTCTCGTACCACCGCTCTTTGCCCACCGCCTTCTTGCGACGGAAAGGATAAAAGCGGCTCAAACTGATGTTAAGATCGGGCAATGACAGCGCAATGGTCGAATCTTGCATATTCTGATTCAGGTTCGCTGTGGAACTAAGCGACAAGCCTATGCTCGAAAACGACGTGCTCCAACTTATGGAAGAGGTACGCGTTGTTTGCGAACGGGTAATAGGATTGTACATACTCGTCAGGTTATTTTGCTCATAACTCGACGTCGCAAAGTTGACACTTGCCGACAATGAGCTAAAGGGATTGGCTTTAGTATCCTGCCGATGACTCCACTGTAGCTTGAAACTGCGCTGCTCTGAGAAGTCAGGCATTCCCTTATCACCCGTTTTTGTATCCTGATAACTGAAGTAGAAAGAACCGCTGTATCGGTAACGCTTGCGATAATTGCTGGCTGCAGAGAGCCCCCATGAGCCTTTAGTGTAAACCTCTCCCAACAGTTTTAAATCCCATTTATCGTTGATGGCAAAGTAGTAACCACCGTCACGAAGATAGAATCCGCGCGCACTTTCATCGCCATAAGTGGGCATAATGAAGCCGCTTGAATAACTTTTGGTAAACGGAAAGAAGCCATAGGGAATAGCAAGTGGTACGGGAACATCGGCCACAACAAGGTAAGCCGGGCCGAAAACAACATCCTTCCCGGGACGAACCTTGGCCCGGGAGAGAGAAATATAAAAGTCGGGATGTTCCTTATCACACGTTGTATATCGGCCGTGAGCCAAATAAACATCCCCGTTTTCTTCGCGTTTCGATATTCCGCTCGTCAGAAAGCCATCCTGCTGCTTGGTATAAGCATTGTGTACAATGCCTTTCTTGCTTTTGAAATTAAATGCTATGGTATCGGTATCATAGGTATCACTACCCATTGTAAAGACGGGACGCCCTTTGATTCCTCCTTTTGATGCAGAGTCAGGAGTGCCTGTTGCATGAACCAGACTGCTGTCGAGGCTCATCTTTATTCGGTCACTCTTCAGGTCCATATTCTCATATTTCACTTCGGAAGTCCCGTAAAGATGGGCTGTTTTCGTCAGAGCGTCATACACCATTGAGTCTTGAGCCTCATAATTAACGGGCGCATCAATGCCATTTTTCTTCGAACGGTTCAGAGAATCGAGGTGAATAGAATCGTCAACTACCTTGTTATGACGGTAAATTGCACGTTGCAGACTGTCCATTGTTGTAGTATCAACGGCAGCCGATTCGCCTTTAAAAGGAAAATGATTAGCAGAGTCTTTCCGTACCACGGTATCCTTAACAGCATCCCCGAACCGCTTTTTGAACTGCGGCGCACGACTGTCAGCCCAGGCAAACACTACGGCACAAATAAGCAATATGATGAAAGACCTTGTCCTCATTAGTCTGCAAAATTACAGAATATATAAAAAATATATAGATGATTTCGTTATTTTAACGTAGTCACTCGAACATACGGGCCCATTCACGAAAGCGTTCTACACCTTCCTCTCCGAACTTAGCCAGACTGCGTTCGGCTTGTTCCAGTGTTTTTTCATGGCATATATTCGACTTGCTATAAAACTTATCGGCATAGCAAATCAGCTTTTCTTCTAAGGTTTCAGGCAGAAAATCTTCGTGTGGAAGAGGCAAATTTTGTTGAATTATTTCTGTTTTCGTAAGGCCTGCACCCGTATGCCGTTCACAAACTCTTGCATGGCGGGGAAATCCTGCTTGCCTTAACAGTTCGGCTCCTATACGTCCATGGCAGATGTATGGCTCAATGCCATAGCACAATATACCCGGAGCATGGCAACGGCAAATGCCTATATCGTGAAGCATGGCAGCCTCAACAACGAAACTACGGTCAATATTCAGCTCAGGATGGCAGTCGCAAATAGCCAGCGCGCGCTCCATAACGGCTCGGCTGTGTATCATCAAAATATGTCGAAGAGCCGTATCTTCGGGATAATACTGGTCGATAATAGCCTGGTAATTCATACTATCTTATTTTTCTTTTTTACCTTATTGCAGACATTACAGCATTTCGGGCATGGAGCAATCCGGGGGTAAGGGCCTCACTTTCCAACATTTGAAGTGTCAGTTCCAGCTCTTCAAGCAGTTCGGGATAAGCCTTACACAGGTGGTAAGACACATAAATGGCATGGGCTCTGATGCCTACAGGCTGGCTCGGGCTTACCGTCAGGCAGAAGTCAAGAAAGTCTGTGCGAAGCCTGCGGCTATCAAACACCTGTCGACGCAAAATTGTAAACAATACGCGCCGAAAGGTTTCGTCCTTTGTCTCCATCAACAGGTCAATAAGCCGGTTCTGGTAACGCTGGAGAAACCTTACACGCTTACTATCTGAACGACTAAGTACCCAAGCTGCATTGTTAGCCACATGCTGATCAGTATCAGAGAGCAGCCCGTACAATGCTTTTATGACAGCATCATCATCATTATTTGCCATACAAACAACAATCCGGCGGACATCTTCATCATGTATCCTGCCCACGAGTTGGCTTCTAATTGCTGTAAAATATGCTGCAGATTCTTTCACGAAAAAACGTACGGCTCACCCTCTACCGCACAAAGTGCAGCAAGAATGAGCCGTTATTTCAGAGTATTATGGGCAGCTATCAGTTCTGATGCTCCCTTTGAATATAAGCGATAACACTGCCTTTCTGGACCTTTCCTCCCTGATGGGCGTTAATTTCAACGAGTTTTCCACCCAGGTCGGCCTTTACTTCTACGAACTCTCCCCATGGCGACTGAATCCAACAGAAGGCTTCTCCTTCCTTGTATTCTTTACCAATGTAAGGTTCAACGGCTGGTGCCGTCTCACCATCACCCTGAAATTCCCAGAATATCTGGCCCTTGACAGGAGCTACAACAGCGTCAGCCTGAGCGTGTTTAAAGGCTGTTGCCTCCTCAACAGAGACCTTAGCACCGAGCTTTGCATCCTTAGCCTTCTGCAAATCAGCCAGGAAATTCTTCTTCGCCTGACCGCTACGATAGTTGCGATACTGTTCAGGGTGCATGGCAAGTTCGAACAATTCTTCATCGTCCTGACCGTAATCCCATCCGTTTTCATCCATTTCCTTGCGGAAATCGTCCAATGCAGGCTTAAGCTGTGTATGCGGATCGACATCGGTAAACTGACGCCCTTGTTTCTCGGCAAGCTCAATAAGTTCAGGGGCTATTGGGCCTGGGACGCGACCACTCTTACCCAAAATCATACCCCACATGTTGTCATCCATCATCACAAAGCGGCCTTTACCCTGCTCCATGGTAAGTAAATTCATCAGAGCTATGTTCTTGGTGTACTGTGAGAACGGCGTAACAAGTGGTGGATAACCTACACGTGGCCACACGTAGGCAACCTCATTGAAGAGCTTTATCAACAAATCGTCCATTGAAAGCTCGGGTTCTCCTTTCTTCTTGCGCAAGTTATTAATGGTGGTTCGCATACCTCCAAGGTCAGCCATCATGGAGCCCATCATACCTCCGGGCAGGCCACAGGTAAGCAATAAAGAGGACATAAGTTTGTTGGCGGGATTGATAAAGCAGCCCAACCACTCGTCAATGAACTCCTGAGTCATGGCACGAGCCTCCATATAAGCGTCCATATTCACCTCCGGTACTTCAAATCCGGCATGCTTTAACATGCTTTGAACCGAAATAACATCGGGATGAACCTTACCCCACGACAATGGTTCGATGGCAGTATCTATGACATCTGCTCCGTTCTCACAAACCTCAAGGATAGATGCCATCGAAAGACCAGGGCCGGAATGGCCATGGTATTCAATAATAATATCAGGATGCTTGGTTTTGATTCGCTTGGTAAGTTGACCCAGAAAAGCAGGTTGACCGATACCGGCCATATCCTTCAGGCAAATTTCTTCTGCACCTGCAGCAATCTCTTCATCGGCTAATTTTTCGTAGTAATCGAGCGTATGAATCGGCGACGTTGTAATACACAATGCAGCCTGAGGAGTCATTCCGCCTTCCTTTGCCCACTTAATGGCCGGAGCTATGTTCCTAATGTCGTTCAAACCGTCAAATATACGTGTGATGTCAGTGCCCTGTGCATGTTTAACCCGGTACATCATGGCACGCACATCATCGGGTACAGGATACATTCGAAGGGCGTTCAAGCCGCGGTCTAACATGTGAGTTTTAATACCTGCCTGATGTAAAGGTGCGGTAAAAGCCCTTACAGCTTCGTTAGGATTCTCCCCTGCGAGGAGTTGAACCTGCTCAAAAGCACCACCGTTGGTTTCTACACGCGCGAAACATCCCATCCTTACAAATACAGGAGCTATACGGGCAAGCTGATCCTTTCGGGGCTGGAATTTCCCTGAACTCTGCCACATATCACGATAAACAAGACTGAATTGGATTTTCTTCTTCATTATTTTTCTTAGTTTTTCTTTTATTCTTTCATTAATTATACGCCTTAAATAGCATCTTAAAAGCTAATAAAAATATATATACCAGGCGT
>ERZ772945.2444-NODE-2444-length-11359-cov-40.850938_pt1 | contig 11359 bp, 7 predicted proteins | sample MGYA00511681_ERZ772945 | MGnify/ENA primary metagenome ERZ772945 (study PRJEB29015, sample SAMEA2737943) | human oral metagenome | biome: human oral; feature: human-associated habitat; material: dental | place: China | collected 2143 ... | reverse complement strand
CACATCCTCCTGATAAAACAAAAGTAATTTTTATGGACAAAATATGCGCTTTTAAGACGACTTTTCCTGTCACTTCCGTCACGCTTCCCTAATTAATGAGATGTTTATATACAGGGAACTGATGAAAAATATTAAAATGATAGCAGGACAAAATCGGCTCTATAGTTTAAATCGTTTTTAATTTGACAGTATGTGAAACTGAAAGACTTATTATCTTAATCGGCCGTTGGATGGAGTGTAATCTCGATATTCATCTACGACTCTTTGGCCTTTATTGAATACATATTTAAGCGACAATCTGAATATTGGTCCAATGTGCCGTTGATAAGAGGAATATTGACCATCAACATAATAGAATACTCTTTTAGCATCTCTTGCAAATACATCATTAAGAGTCAATCTAAGCTGAAGATTCTTTTCTTTTAGCATCATATATTGTAGCTCAAAATCTAAAGAGCCATTTGCTGCCGCATTCATTAAAGAGGATTTATATGTTGGATAATAATTTCCATCTATTGATAAGTAAATCCTACTTGCTGGAGAGTAACTTATATTAGAATGAATGTTATAATTAACATACGAACACTTTCGATTAGCAGGCAATGAGAATTGGTTTTTAAAGTTATATAGCTTATCATAAGCGAGGTTGAACTGGAATTGCCCCATAACTTTCTTGTCTGCAAAACGATACGGTATGACTATGTTTGTCTTAAACGTCTGTTGATCTGCAATATTCTGATAGGTACTAGACAAATGTTTACCATTTGAGGAAAAAATATTTCCAATGAAGTCATATGTTAGTATATATGAAAAATTAAGATTCATATATTTAAATAGTGTGTTATAAATAACAAAGCCGTATGCTTTATTTGGTTTCAGATCCCGATTACCATACATAGATACCATATCATTTGCCTGTCTTTCTCCATACACCATCCATGAATATTTAGGCCTGTTTATATTTGAGACAAGACCAATAATCGAATTATAATTGTTCATATTAATATACGTCAACAAGGATGGAAAGAAATTGACATAATGATTGCTGTTGTTGTTAGTAGTAGAGGAATATGAATATTGTGTATTCTCCATTCGTAAACCAAGACGTGTAGATACTCGCTTAGAAAATGTATACTTTGCTTGCGCATATAGCCCTGTTAGCACTTCATGACCAGAAAATGATTCATCAACATCATTTCTATCCATGTTGACATGTGAATAGATAACATGATCTTTCACTTTATTATAGTCCACCTGTAGTCCATAAGAGAATAAAAAGGATTTTACTTCTGAGTTTAAATCTATATTAAATGTATTCATATATCCACTCATTCTCAAGTCTGAACTCTTGTATACCTCATCTTTTGCCAGGTAATCCAATTTAGAGTTATCATTACCGTATGAAAAGGCATATGTTAAATGGCCATTTGTCCTTTTGTTGATAGAAGGTAAAGTATATGAAAATGAAATATTATAAAGGTCACTATGGGCATGTTTGTTCGCAGTATATTGATTGATGTTATAATTGTTCCAAATTAAATCGGCACTGCCTTTATCGTAATATACAAACGCATTAAGACTTAATTTGGATTTGTTTGTAAACTCATAAATTGTACTTCCTCTATATGTAAACACATTATTTCTGCCATCGCTGAAATTATGGTCATCAAGGATTTTGAGACCATTATACGACAAGCTATCTGTAGATGACTTGTATATTCTTTCGTTTGCAAATGAAAGCGTGCCATTATAAAGCCATCTGCTTTTCTTTACCATATAAAAAATATTTCCACCAGTATCATACATTCCATGTGGGAAAATTGAAGTAAAAGCATATGGTTGTACTGACTGACCCAGGGGTATATTGCTTTTAGTATTAATATTTATAACAGCCTCGGTGGATGCACTATATTTCCCTGAATTGACAAAAGTCAGTTCTATATTTGCAACAATATTTGCAGGTAAACTCTCCAGAAAAGCCTCCAATGATTGGGGTGAAATATTTTGCTTTACATTATTTACATATATGACTGCATTTTTCCCACCCAAAGAATAATTTCCATTAGAGTTCTTAACAATTCCTGGGATATGACGTAATGCATCTGACAATTGCAAATTTTGTTCCATCTTCATTTTTCCAAAATCGACAACGACCATTCCATCTTTCCTGTATATCCAGTTACTTTCAACCACAACCTCATTCAGCATCTCATATTTGGGCTTAAGATAATATGTTGTCCCATTACTTGTTAATTTTGTTGTGAGAGAATTAAAAGATATATGGCTCATAGAAATAATGTGGCTATCTTTCAATGCAACACTATCTAATTTAAAGTAGCCATGGCTATCTGTTAAAGCAAACAACTCGCTATTATTGTCGACTTTTACCAACACATTAGCAATGGCAGTAGAATCTATTTCATCGAATACATATCCATCTACAACTTGTCCAAATAAAGGAAGGGTTGCAAAGAACAGAAACGACATAATGTATACTGTTTTTTTTTGCCATATTTGTATTACATTATATAAACGCTCCAAATTTACACATTCTTTTGGTGAATACCACGTTTTACAAGTTGTTTTTCACAAAACCGTATCGATAAATAATATTTAAAACATCTATTGTGCAAAAAGCTGTTGATGACCACCTTGATTGTATAGAGGAATTTATCAACATTCCACAATTAAAGAACTATCTTGAGGGGTTTGACAAACCAGATGCGGTTACGGAAGTTCTTAAAGAGATTATACTTCAAAGTAAAGTTGAATTTAATTTTGAAGATGACTAAATAGGTCGCTTATTCAGGGTTCTTCCGTTAAAGGGATAGATTTATACGATTGCTAACACCATGGGAAGGTCTGTGCCCGCCTTCCAAAACGTCACGTACTTGTTTTTCAACCAACTGTAAATCAATGTTGCATAGAGCTTGATGGGGTGATACAGATCCCTTGACATCCCATAAACATCAAAGAACCTCATCTACGCATTTTATGGAGGGACCGGTTCTTCTGTATGTGTGATTCGTTCACTTTAGGCAATGGACACAAAACGACTTTTCCTGTCACTTCCGTCACACTTGTCCAATAATTAAAGTGCTTATATACAGTGGGTTGGTGAAAAATGTTAAAATGACGGCAACCAAAACTAAAACTTATATTGCGAGAAAAGTCAGTCTCCTGAAAGGGTTTTTGTGGTAACATGAAAGGCCCGCACAAGGGACAAGTCTTCACATTTCGGCAGGTTTTATCGCTCTCCTTCCGGAATGGGGGATGAAAGCGGGGGAGCTGTGTCCCGGTGGTTCTGTATGGGATGTACGGGGAGGCGGCTATACTTTCTCTCTTTCAGGACAGCACGCCAGCGTATGTCTGACACCTGATATAATCTCCCCCATTTCCAGTGCGTTCAGTCCTCTGATCAATACGTTCGGTTCTCTGATGTCCAGTGCATAGTTGGAAAGTGCGGGGACACAGTGGAAGAAAGGAAGATCGACAGGCTCTTCTTTCCGGGACGTGCTGACAAAAATGAGGCGTATGTCGGCGAATCCGTTTTTACCTTTCCTGTACAGCTCGTTGGGGTACATCGGCAGAATGGTGTTTATCCCCTCCGTCACGACAAAACTCAGGATGGGCTTCTTCCCCTCCTTCGTATAGCAATGCGGTTTTGCCATATAAGCCTGGGCCCACAAGTCTGCCTCCTCCTCTTCATCCTCCATCACCTCTGTCGTGTGCTGATTGTTCCGGCATTCCTTATGCCTGTTTTTCTTGAAGAAGTCAAATATACCCATATGGTCTGCTGTTACTGTATTGTTCTTTGCAAGTGGAATAAACCTGATGTGCGCAATCGGAATACAGACAATACGCTATTCCGAAAACTCTGGTTGCAAAGTTAAAAACTTCATGGAACAAACAGTTTGTTTCGTGTGTTAAAAAGATTAAATGGTATATATGATATAGGGTTATCATCGGCAAAAACGGGGAATGATGACCTGTTTTCCCTGATTTTGAAAAAAACTCAATAGGATACGCCTCGTGCGTTTTCCCACGGTTGGATGGCACGGAACAGGAGGTGTCTGTCTGTCTTTTTCATTTATTTTACTGCGGGTTCACACACAGAATGGATTGTCTTTCCTTTAAAGATAAAGCATTTTCTTTATCCGACTGGATTATAGTTCGGGAATTTTATCTAAATTTGCAATGGGAAAGAATGGTACCTTCTGCGGGGCTGTCCGTCCCCGCCCCTGAAAACAATCAAACAATGAACAGCTGTAACAGACAAACTGAATGGTACTGAACTACATTTGGATAGCATTCTTCCTCATTGCCTTCGTCTTCGGAATCATCTCTCTGCTGACGGGTGACACGACGATCTTCCAGAAGATGATGGATGCGACCTTTGATTCGTCCAAGACCGCCTTCGAGACATCATTGGGACTGACCGGAGTGCTGGCACTGTGGCTGGGCATCATGAAAATCGGCGAGAAGGCAGGTGTCGTAAACGTGCTGGCACGGATACTCAGTCCTCTTTTCACCAGACTTTTCCCTGACATCCCGAAGAACCACCCTGTCATGGGGTCCATCTTCATGAATATCGCATCGAACATGCTGGGACTTGACAATGCGGCCACGCCTACCGGACTGAAGGCCATGGCACAGATGCAGGAACTGAATCCGAGGAAAGACACGGCAACGAATCCGATGATTATGTTCCTGGTGCTGAATACGTCAGGGCTGACCATCATCCCGACGACCATTCTTGCCTTCCGGAGCTCGTACGGAGCTGCCCAGCCGACGGACGTGTTCATCCCCATCCTGCTTGCGACGACCGTTGCAACGCTTGCCGGAATCATCATCACGGCAGGTTGGCAGCGCATCAATATCTTCCAGCCTGCTCTGCTTGCCGCCCTTGTGGGGCTGACGGCTTTCGTGGGTCTGGTGATCTGGGGATTCGGACAGATGGACAAGCAGACGATGGGTACGGTGACCTCCGTTGCCTCCAATCTTATCCTCATGTCGATCATCGTCCTTTTCATCGGTGCCGGACTGCTGCGGAGAGTAAACGTCTATGACGCTTTCATAGAGGGAGCCAAGGAAGGGTTCTCTACAGCTGTGCGCATCATTCCCTATCTGGTTGCCATCCTCGTGGCAGTGGGAGTATTCCGTGCATCGGGTGCAATGGACCTGCTGATAAAGGGAATACAGTGGTGTGTGGGGCAATGCGGACTGAATACCGATTTCGTCGGTGCGCTGCCGACTGCTTTCATGAAGCCGCTGTCGGGCAGCGGGGCACGCGGACTGATGCTGGAAGCCATGAAGAGCTACGGCCCCGACTCGTTCGTCGGCCGGCTCAGCTGTATCTTCCAGGGCTCGACGGACACGACTTTCTACGTTCTGGCTGTTTACTTCGGCAGTATCAGCGTGAAGTACACAAGACACGCTGTAGCGTGCGGACTGCTGGCGGACCTGGCCGGCGTGATTGCCGCAATAGCCGTCTGCTATGTTTTCTTTTAGATGACGACAGGACGGTAACCAGGCGATAACAGGCAATATAAGCGGTAATAAGCCCAATAACAAAGCGACAATGGCAAATTTAAAATCACTTGCAAAGGACACTGCCATCTACGGTATGAGCAGTATCATCGGAAGATTTCTGAACTATCTTCTCGTCCCCCTCTATACAGCAAAGATCAGTGCGGCGAGCGGTGGTTACGGTGTCATTACGAATATCTATGCCTATACAGCCCTGCTGCTCGTCATCCTGACCTATGGCATGGAGACCACTTTCTTCCGTTATGCCAACAAGACGGGCCAGAATCCACAGAAGGTTTATTCCACTGTCCTGTCGATGGTAGGACTGTCGTCACTGCTGTTCATTGCAATGGTCTTCGTCTTCCTGCAACCCGTCTGCAGTTTCATGGGCTACTCGGCGCACCCCTCTTACGTATGGGTAATGGCGGTTACGGTGGCGATTGACGCCTTCCAGTGCATTCCTTTTGCCTACCTCCGGTACAAGAAGCGTCCGATAAAGTTTGCGGCATTCAAGCTGCTGTTCATCGCTCTGAACATCGTCCTGAACCTTGTCTACTATCTTGTTCTCGGCGGACATGAGGTGGGTTACGCCTTCTACATCAACCTTGTCTGCACGGGAACCATCACCTTCTGCTTCTGGAGAGAACTGAAAGAAGGTTTCTTTGCAGGCGGGAAGCTGCTTGATATGCCTTTGGCGAAGAAGATGCTGTCGTATTCCTGGCCGATTCTTATCCTGGGCATTGCCGGAATACTGAACCAGACGGCAGGCTACATCCTCTTCCCCTACGTCTACAAGGGAAACGATGCACACGCACAGCTCGGTATCTTCGGTGCCGCAAGCAAGATTGCCATGATCATGTCGATGATTACACAGGCTTTCCGATATGCCTATGAGCCGTTCGTCTTTGGCAAGGCACGCGACAAAGACAACAAGGAGACCTATGCCCGCGCCATGAAGTTCTTCATCATCTTCACGCTGCTGGCGTTCCTGGTGGTAATGGGGTACATGGATGTTCTGCGCCATATCATCGGCCGGGACTACTGGGTAGGACTGCGGGTCGTTCCTGTCGTGATGGCGGGCGGCATCATGACGGGTGTTTATTTCAACCTCAGTTTCTGGTACAAGCTCATCGACAGGACCATCTGGGGGGCCTACTTCTCGGGAATCGGCTGTGCCGTAATCATCGGCATCAACGTGATTTTCGTACCGCACTACGGCTACATCGCCTGCGCATGGGCCGGCTTCCTGGGCAATGCAACGGCAATGGTATTGTCGTATCTCGTCGGCCAGCGCAAGTATCCGATAGACTATCCGCTGAAGAGTATCTTTACTTACGTACTGATAGGCGGACTGTTTTTCGCCATTATCGCTTACAGCAACGCCAACCTTTCAGTCCCGGCAGCATTGGGTGTCAACACGCTGGTCATCATCCTCTTCATTGCACATATTGTCTATCACGACCTGCCTTTGGCACAATTACGCCGACGCATATCAAAATAGTAGCTTTCTGCAGTCGGAGAAACAGCAGAAGATGTAAAGGAAGCCGAAGATGTAAAGGAAGCAGAAGCCGATAAAGGAAGCCAGGGGACGGCGGCTCCAAACGACACAGGAGAAGATTTTAACGGACACCGAAGAAAATTTCCTGAAGGATGCCGAAGACGGCTTCTGAAGGAATGGAGAGGAAAAAGAACGCAGCCGACGACACCGTCTGTCAAAAACCTCTGACTGCCAAAACATATTCCCCTTCCCCCTCCGACTTCTTGAACTCCCAGGAAAGCAGTATAAATATATCATTCAACAAATAATACGAATATGAAGAAATCAGCTTTGCTTATCGCCGGACTTCTCGCATGGGGAAGCACATCCATGCATGCCGACGAAGGTATGTGGACGCTCTACAACCTCCCTGATGCGGTCTACGAACAAATGGTTGCCGAGGGATTCCAGCTGCCTTGCGACATGCTTTACAACTCGCCCGATGCCATCAGCAATTACGTTGTCAACTTTTCGGGATTCTGCTCGGGTGTCGTCGTGTCGCCGGATGGACTTGTGTTCACCAACCATCACTGTGGCTTCAGTGCGATAAATGCCCATTCCACCGTTGAACACGACTACATGAAGGACGGATTCTATGCCAGGAACTACGTCGAGGAACTGCCCAATGAAAATATGTTCGTGTCGTTCATGAAGAACCAGCAGGACATCACGGACCGTGTCAATCGACTCATTGCAGGCAAGAATGCCGAACAGACAGAGGCCACCATCGACTCTCTGACGAACCACATGACCGACTCCGTAAAGGCGATTGACAAGACCTTACACGTGACCATTGACCCGTTCTACGAGGGAAACAAGTATTACGCAACGACCTATCAGGACTTCCCTGATGTCCGGCTGGTGTTCACCGTGCCCAAGAGCATGGGAAAATTCGGCGGTGAGACGGACAATTGGATGTGGCCGCGGCAGACCTGCGACTTCTCCGTTTTCCGCATCTATGCCGACCCCAAGACCAACGGACCGGCGGCCTACTCAAAAGACAATGTACCTTACCATCCTGCTCACTGGGCGCCGGTAAGCCTTGAAGGCTACAAGGACAAGGACTTTGCCATGACCGTGGGTTATCCTGGTTCGACCAGTCGCTATCTGTCGTCCTACGGTATACAGCGGCGTCGTGACATCGACAATACGACCCGTGTACAGGTGCGTGACATCAAGCTCGCCATCATGAAGAAATACATGGACCAGAATGAAAAGACCCGCATCCAGTATGAGAACAAGTATGTCGGCTCTGCCAACTACTGGAAGAACTCGATGGGTATGAACAAATGTATCGACTCCATCGGTCTCATACGACAGAAGGCGGAATACGAAGCCAAGATACAGAAGTGGCTTGATGCCAAAACCGTGAAAGACCCGGCTGTAAGTGTAGACTTCGCCAAGCTGGGTAAACTCTATGAGACAAGCAGGGAACCGGCATTGGCCCAAGCCTACTGGAACGAATCGTTCTGGAGGACATCGGAGTTTCTCCAAAGAACCTTCGACCTTTCGCGCGGAGCCATCGAGCTGCAAGGACCGAAAGGCGATCCCAAGAAACAGTATATGCAGTTCAAGGACAACAGCGATGAATGGAATCTGGCACTCGACAAGGAAATGACAGCGGCCATGCTGAAGAACTACGCCGGCCATGTGCCGGCCAGGTATCTCCCTGATTTCTACAAAATTATCAAGGACAAGTTCGGCAACGACTACAAGAAGTACACTGACTGGGTGTATGCCAACAGCAAGCTGCTGACAAAGGGGCATAAATTCTATAACGATGAGAAGAACCTCAAGGACCCGGGCATACAGCTGGGTGTTCAGCTTATCATGGTCTACCAGGCAATCATGGCAGACCTGTCAGAAAAGGAAGAATCCATCGAAAATGAAGAGAAGAAACTCTGTGAGGCAAAGGTACAGATGGAGATGGATATGCCCCATTACAGCGATGCCAATTTCACAATGCGTCTCTCTTACGGACAGGTTGGGGGCTATATGATCGGTGGCTTCAACAGCAACTATTATACGACAGCCGAGAGCATTGTCGAGAAGATGAACCGTGGCGCAAAGGTTGAAGATTATCAGGCAGAACCCGTCATGAAGGAGCTGATGAGCGTCAAGGACTTCGGTCGTTACGCTGACAAGACAACCGGAAAGATGCAGCTCTGCTTCCTTACCAACAACGATATTACCGGCGGAAACTCCGGCTCACCGATGTTCGACGGCAAGGGACGTCTCATCGGTCTTGCTTTCGACGGCAACTGGGACAGTCTTTCAAGTGACATCAACTTCGACCGTAACCTTGCCCGTTGTATCGGTGTTGACATCCGTTTTGTCCTCTATATGATGGACAAGTGGGGACACGCAGACCGGCTGCTGAAGGAAATCAACCCGCAGTAAAGGATTACTCCCCAGACTCGGGGAAGACGAAAGACCATCATAGGCCCGCCCCGCCCCAAGGGCCGGCTTATAAACTTACGACAGACAGCACAGCCCTGTCCCGGCAGTTTCTGCCTCGACGGGGCTGTGCTGTGCAGTACCGGAAGACAAGCCGTTGCTCCGCACTGCTTTGTTTTGTTCTCACGAATGTAAGCTGCTGCCCCTTGAGAATAATCCGAAAGCTACATTCATCCGGAAGTGGATAGGAGAGAAGCGGTACATGGAAAACCGGCTGGAACTTGGCGAAGTGGCAGGTCGGCTGCATACCGGCCGCACTTGTCTTCCGCAACACATCAACATCGGACTGGATATGCCCTTTGGCGGCTGGCTGTCCCAACTGCAACAGAATGAAGCCGAGCAGATGCTTGCTGAAAAGCCTTCGGGCAAGCATCGCAGAGCTGGTGTTGCCCTGTGGATGTTCTTCTGTCAGCTGCTTTTTCCATCTCTTCACGGCCGAAGGGACGGCACCGTGGCAGTGGAGAAACACACAGGAGGAGAAGAATCGGCTGCAGCCGAGAGCTGGCAGGACATTTCTCCGACTTCTCCACGAACAGTCCTTATAAAGTTCGTGATGCGATAGACAAAAAAGGAAGGAAAGCCTTAATTCCGCAGCACAATTTCTTGTGAGAACTCCAAGTGCCTGAGAAACAAAGTCCTCAAAACACTTGGATATGTCAGAATTTTCACCTATCTTGGTGCTGCAAACATAACAAGTAAGCAAAAATCTGACATGACAAAGGTAGCAATTAAAAACGAGAATATCACTTCCTTCGGAGGAATTTATCACATCATGGACGTTTTTTTAAGGTTGGGCTTTGAAAAACTTACCGAATCCGTGTTGGGCAGACGCGGATGCAGCGGCAAGGCATTCAGCCATGGAAGCATCCTGGGCTCCCTCTTCTTCAGCTACCTTTGCGGTGGGGACTGCCTTGAGGACATCAATGCGCTTACAGGACAGTTCAGGCAGAGACCTGGTACGCTGTTACCCAGTGCCGACACCGTGGGGCGCGGACTGAAGGAGCTTGCCGAAGAGAACATTGTCTACAAGAGCGAGACATCAGGCAAGTCTTATAGTTTCAACACTGCAGAGAAGCTGAACACCTTACTTTTACGGATGATACGGAGGATGGGGCTTATAAAGGTGGGCAGCCATGTTGACCTGGACTTTGACCACCCGTTTGTTCCTGCCCACAAGTTCGATGCAAAGTATTCCTACAGGCAGGATTTTGGCTATTTCCCTGGTTGGGCTTCCATCGGGGGAATCATAGTCGGAGGTGAGAACCGTGACGGAAACACCAATGTGAAATTCCATCAGGAGGACACGCTCCGTCGCATTATGGACCGTGTGACCTCCGAGCTTGGTGTTGTGACAGAGCGTTTCCTTGCCGACTACGGGTCGTTCTCAAAGGAAATTATCCAAACCGTAGAGCAGCGCTGCAACACGTTCTATATACGTGCTGCCAACTGTGGCAGCCGGTGCGAGGAGTTCCGCCAGCTGGAAGAATGGAAGAGCGTTGAGGTTGGTTATGAGAGATGCGATGTCACCTCCGTCAGCATGGACAACCTCATCGAAGGAAAGTCATACAGGCTTGTCGTACAGCGTACTCCCTTGAAAGACAAGCACGGCAGGGAACAGACGGATATGTTCGGAGTGATATACACATACCGCTGTATCCTTGCCAACAACCGGACATCCACAGAGAAGGACATCATCACATTCTACAATGAACGCGGAGCGAGCGAAAAGAACTTCGACATACAGAACAATGACTTCGGCTGGGCACATCTGCCCTTTTCCTTCATGGCTGAGAACATGGTTTTCATGATGGTTACCGCCATGCTGAAGAACTTCTA
>ERZ772945.2442-NODE-2442-length-11369-cov-4.555506_pt1 | contig 11369 bp, 7 predicted proteins | sample MGYA00511681_ERZ772945 | MGnify/ENA primary metagenome ERZ772945 (study PRJEB29015, sample SAMEA2737943) | human oral metagenome | biome: human oral; feature: human-associated habitat; material: dental | place: China | collected 2143 ... | reverse complement strand
GGCAGATTCCGCTCTACGGCGGCGGCGGCATCGGCATGACGGGCAACGCGGCGGCAGACGCCTTCAAGATGATGTGTCTCGGCGCGAACGGCGTCTTCGTCGGCAAGGTGCTCATCCAGCTTTTAGGCTGCATCGGCAACGAGCAGGGACGCTGCAACTCGTGCAACACGGGAAAGTGCCCGACGGGCATCTGCACGCAGGACCCGCGTCTCGTCAAGCGCCTCGATGTCGACCGCGGCGCACAGAAGATCGTCGACTACGTGCTCGCATTTGACGCCGAGCTCAAGAAGCTCATGGCGCCGATCGGCAACTCGTCGCTTCCGATCGGCCGAAGCGACGCGCTCGTCTCGACCGATCGCGCCATCGCCGACAAGCTCGGCATCCAGTACGTCTGCTAAGGGGGGACTTGCCAATGCTCAAGATCAACACGATGAAAGGACATGAACGCATGTCCACCCAAGACCTGCTTCTCGCGATTGAGGAGGCGGTGCGCAGCGGGGAAACGGATTTCGACATCGAGGCGTCCGGCCAGCACGACATCGGCGGCCCGCTCTGGCACCCGGAGGGCAAGCCGCTCCGTTTTCATGTCAAAAATGCCGGTCAGCGCGTCGGCTCGATGGCGCTTCCCGGCACGGAGATCGTCGTCGAGGAGTCGGCGTCGGCAGACGTCGGCTGGCTGAATGCAGGCGGCATCATCACCGTAAAGGGCGATGCAGGCGACACGGCGGGGCACTGTTCCTCGGGCGGCAAGATATTTATCGGCGGGCGCGGCGGCACGCGCACGGGCTCGCTGATGAAGCACGACCCGCTTTACGAGGCGCCGGAGCTTTGGATCCTCAAGAATGTCGGCTCCTTCTCCTTTGAGTTCATGGGCGGCGGGCGCGCCGTCGTCTGCGGCTATGACAGCGCGGCGTACGAGTCTGTCCTCGGCGCGCGCTCCTGTGTCGGCATGGTCGGCGGCTGCGTCTACGTGCGCGGTCCCATTGGCACGCACCCGGCGGACATCCTTGCGGAGGAACTCACGCAGGCGGATATCGACTTCCTCGCGGCTGGCATGGAGGACTTCCTCGCACATATCGAGCGCGAGGAACTCATGGAAGGGCTCACGAAGTGGAGCGAGTGGAAGAAGCTGCGCCCGCTTTCGCCCGAAGAGAAAAAGGCAAAGGCGAAAAACGGTTCGGACATGCACGCCTTCCGCGTAAGCGAATGGGTCAAGGGCGGCATTTTCGCCGACGTCGCACACGACGACTTCGCCGTGCACACGACGGTTTCGACGGGGCTTTACCGCCTGCGCGTTCCGCATTGGGACAATGCGAAATTCGCCGCACCGTGCGAGGCGAACTGCCCGACGGGCATCCCGACGCAGCTTCGCTACGATCTCATCCGCATGGGGCGCGAGGAAGAGGCCATCCAGCTCGAACTCGACTACACGCCGTTCCCCGGCTCGGTCTGCGGCTCGGTCTGCCCGAACCCATGCATGGACGCCTGCACGCGCGGCACGATTGACGAGCCGATCCAGATCGGTCCCTTGGGCTACAGCGCGGCATTTGCGAAGGTTGCGCCGCCGAAGGAACATACGGGCAAGAAAATCGCGGTCATCGGCGGTGGCGTAGCCGGTCTTTCGGCGGCATGGCAGCTTGCGCGCAAAGGGCATGGCGTCACCGTTTACGATGATGCGGAGCACATCGGCGGCAAGCTCGAACAAGTCATTCCGCGCGGCCGCCTGAGCCACGAGCTCCTAGAATCGGAGCTCAGGCGCATCGAAAGCGTCGGCGTGCAATTCGTTTCCTCCTGCAAGGTCGACGGCGAGAAGTTCGCCGCGATCCGAAGGGAAAACGATGCCGTCGTCGTCGCGACGGGCGGCACGAAATCGCGCTTCTTCCCGTGGGAAGGCACAGGACACCTCACGATGGGGCTTTCCTATCTCAAAGCCGTCAATCGCGGCGAGAAGCCGCACACGGGCAGGCACGTCGTCGTCATCGGCGCGGGCAACAGCGGCATGGACACCTGCCGTGGCGCGTACGGGATGGGCGCCGAAAGCGTCGTTGCTGTAGACGTGCAAAGGCCTGCGGCATTCGCACACGAGATCGCACACTTCGAAAGCCTCGGCGGAAAGATCGTCTGGCCGTTTTTCACCGCGAAAATCACGTCCGAGGGCGTCTATGCAAAGGACGGAACGTTTATCCCTGCTGACCAGGTCATCGTCTCCATCGGCGAAGAACCTGAGATGGACTTCTTGCCCGAGGACGAGGGCATCGCGTTCTTCCGCAAGAGCTGGGTTGTGCCGAAGGCAGACCAGTCCATCGCGAAAGGCGTCTTCACGGCAGGCGATACGATAAAGCCCGGCCGCCTGACCGACGCGATCGGCAGCGGCAGAAAGGCGGCTTGGTTCGTCCATCAATACGTCATGGGCGAGGAGGTGCAGCCCTTTCCCGAACGCCCGCAGATCCCTGCGGAGCGCCTTTCGAAAGCGTACTTCGACAAGTGGCACCACTGCGCCATCGGCGACCCCGTGAGCGACCATGCGCGCTGCGTGAGCTGCGGCACGTGCCGCGACTGCAAGATGTGCCTTGAGTCATGCCCCGAAAAGGCAATCACGCGCGAGGAATACGAGGATGGCTCGTGGGCGTATACGAGCGATCCCGACCGCTGCATCGGCTGCGGCATCTGCGCGGGCGTCTGCCCTTGCGGCGTTTGGAGCATCGAGGATAACCCGGAGAAGATTCTCATGTACTCGACCGGCTCAAAAGTATGACGCTCGATGGTTCCCTTCTGTCCATACATGATTTCAGCAGGGCGGGCAGAAAAAACGCCCTCGTCTGAAATTATGGATAGACTTTTCTGCAAGAATAAGATAGAATGGTGGCGTGATACAATGAAAAAGGAGGGCTTTTTATGGCTGTGACGAAGGATTTCAAGACGCGATGCTTCAAGCTTGCGGACGTGGTGCAGTTTGGTGACAAGGCGGTAAAGACGGTGTTCTACAAGACGGATGCGACGAGCGGGTCGGTCTGGGGGATTCGTCCGGGGCAGGAGGTTGCGGCGCACGAGCACCCAGAAGGCGACGATTTTTGGGTCTGCGTGCAGGGCGAGGGCGTGTTTTTCCCCGCGCCCGGCGAGGAGGTGCCGGTCGCTAAGGGGGATCTCATCATCTCGGCAAAGGGCATGTGCCATGGGCTGAGGAACACGGGGACGGAGGATTTCATTTTTGTCAGTGTGGTTGCGCCAGTGCCGCCGGGGTACAAGGCGCTCTGACGGCGCAAATCGTTTGGACTTTATCGGACGCCGCAGCGTTTTGCTGCGGCGTCTTTTCATGCCGTTTGGGTTTGCGCCGATGCGGATTCTGATGCGGGTTCTTTGGTACAAAAGTTGAAACACAGGGTTTCGGCGGAACGGTGTCGTCTAGGCGAAAACATGGTATAATGACAAAGGTGAGCGGCATGGATGCCGCGCGATATTATCGATTTAGTGCAAAAGGGAGTGACTTTATTGAAAGACGAAATTTTTAGTGTCTTGCAGCGCGTCGGACGCAGTTTCATGCTGCCTGTGGCCGTGCTGCCGATCGCCGGCCTGTTGCTCGGGCTCGGCGCGTCCTTCACGAATCCCACGACCATCGAGACATACGGACTGGAAGGGATCCTGGGCAGCGGCACGGTGCTCCACACCTTGCTGTCGGTCATGAGCGCGGCAGGTGGGACGATCTTTGGCAATCTGCCGATCATTTTTGCCGTGGGCGTTGCCGTCGGCATGGCGAAGGCGGAAAAGGAAGTGGCAGGCCTTGCCGCCATGATCGCGTTCTTCGTCATGCACGTTTCCTGTAATTCCATGCTGAAAGCCACGGGGAAGATCCTGGCGGACGGCTCGATATCCCCCGACGTGCTGGAAGGAACCATCGCCTCTAGCTGCGGCATCATGTCCCTGCAGATGGGCGTGTTCGGCGGCATCATCGTCGGCATCGGCGTGGCGTGGCTGCACAATCGCTATCATAAGATCGTATTGCCGGACGCGCTTTCTTTCTTCGGCGGTTCGCGTTTCATCCCCATCGTTTCAACGGTTGTCTTCCTCTTTGTCGGCATCGCCATGACCTTCATTTGGCCGGTGGTGCAGCAGGGCATATTCGCCCTCGGCAGCCTTGTGACGGGAACGGGCTACGTCGGCACGCTCATTTTCGGTATCATCAAACGCGCCCTGATCCCATTCGGGCTTCACCATGTGTTCTACTTGCCGTTTTGGCAGACGGGTGTCGGCGGTTCCATGATGGTGGACGGGCAACTGATCCAAGGCGGTCAGAATATCTTCTTCGCGCAGCTCGCTTCGCCGAACGTTACGCATTTCAGTGCCGATGCGACGCGGTATTTCTCCGGCGAGTTCATCTTCATGATCTTCGGCCTTCCGGGCGCGGCGCTCGCCATGTATCACTGTGCGCGCCCCGAAAAGAAGAAGGTCGCGGGCGGTCTCTTGTTGTCGGCGGCGCTGACGTCCATGCTCACCGGCATTACCGAGCCGATTGAGTTCAGCTTCCTCTTCGTTGCGCCGGTGCTTTTCGGCGTGCAGGTGATCCTAGCCGGTGCGGCCTACATGATCGCGCATATGCTGGGCGTGGCGGTAGGACTGACGTTCTCGGGCGGCTTGCTCGATCTCTTTATCTTCGGCATCCTGCAGGGCAACGACAAGACGAGCTGGATGCTGCTCATTCCGGTCGGCATTGTCTACTTCTTCCTTTACTATGCGGCATTCCGCTTTCTTATCCAGAAGTTCGACTTCAAGACGCCGGGCCGTGAGGACGACGATGAGGAGACGAAGCTATACACGAAAGCCGATGTCAATGCCCGCAAGGCGGCGCAGCGTGAATCCGCCGGTGCGATCGGCGGCGACGAGGTGAGCCGGTGCATTGCAAAGGCGCTCGGCAGCAAACGCAATATCACATCGGTGGATTGCTGCGCAACGCGGCTCCGCTGCTCCGTGGCGGATTCCTCCTTGGTTGACCAAACGCTCTTAAAGGCTACGGGCGCGGCAGGCGTCATCGTCAAGGGCACGGGCGTGCAGGTCATCTACGGCCCGAAGGTCGCAGTCATCAAGTCCAATTTGGAGGAGTATCTCGAGACCGCGCCGGAGGTCGAGCCGGACGATGCGAAAAAGGCGCCCGGACCGCTTGCAGAAGCAGAGCCGGAAGCGCCTGCGGCGGAAGCGAAGCCCACGACGGAAGGCAAGCCGTTTGCCTCGCCTGCAAACGGCACGGTGCATCCCATCACGGAGGCGCCAGACGATGGCTTCGCCGGCAAGATGATGGGGGACGGATTCTTCGTCGCACCTGCCGATGGCGCCGTCGTCGCGCCGACGGACGGGGAAGTGATGTTCGTCTTTGACACGAAGCACGCTATCGGCATGAAGGCGGCAGACGGCACGGAGTATCTCATTCATTACGGCGTGGATACGGTCAAGCTCGGCGGGCAGGGCTTCGAGGTCTTCGTCCAAAACGGGCAGAAGGTCAAGAAAGGCGACAAGCTCATGCAGGTGGATCTCGATTACATCCGCGCACATGCACCGAGCGATGTATGTCTCGTGGTCTTCACCGGCGGGCAGTCCGTGCAGGTGAAGAAGAGCTATCACGTCCATGCGCTGGATGACGTGGCCGTTTACCACTAAGATTTCCCGCTGAGGAATCGTTTGGCAAAAGGCGGTTGCGCCGCGCGCAGCCGTCCCTAGCTGAACCGGAATGCGGCGCTTCCCTGCGTATGGGATGCGCCGCATTTTTGTGCAATATGGTCTTTTGATGCGGAAATAAATTTCGATTATGCGGGAAAGCTTCATGGTATAATGGAAATAGGACGGGCAATTCGCCGAATGGGAGGGAACGCGATGGAAATGAGCGCACGCGCAGTCGGTATCGTGGCGGAGTACAATCCGTTCCACAATGGCCATGCATGGCAGATTCGCGCCGTGCGCGAACGATGCCCGCATGCGGCCATCGTCGCCGTCATGAGCGGTAGCTACACGCAGCGCGGCGAGGCGGCTCTCCTGGATAAGTGGCAGCGGGCAGGGCTTGCCGTGCGCGGCGGCGTCGATCTCGTGCTGGAACTGCCGTTCGTATTCGCCTGCCGCAGCGCGCAGGATTTCGCGCGCGGCGCACTGCGGCTTTTCGGGGCACTCGGCATCGTCGATGCGTTCGCGTTCGGCGCGGAATGTGACGATCTCCCCCTGCTCAAACGGGCGTCGGAGGCGGCTTCTTCACCGCAGGTACAGGCGATATTGCACGCGCACATGCAGGATGGAAACGCGTACGCCCGGGCGCTCGCAGAGGCGCTTGAGGAAGCGGCACGGATTCCGCGCGCATTGCTCCGTGCACCGAATAATATCCTCGCAGTCGAGTACCTGCGCGCGTGCGCCGCGTTCTCTTTGCCGCTCGTGCCGATCCTCATCGCGCGGCACGGCGCATCCCACGGCACCATCGCGATCCGAAATGCCGCAGACGGGAGCGCGGGCGCGATGGCGAGCGGCAGCGCGATACGCCATGCCGTGCGCGCCACGCAGCCGGACTGGGCGGCCGTGCAGGCAGCCGTTCCCGCGCCCGTCTATACGGCGCTGCGCGAATCCACGCCGAACCGTATCGCGGACGAGGAGCGGCTCTTTTGCCCGCTGCTCGCGTCCCTCATCCCAGCGCGTGCAAAGAGCCTGCGCGCCGTGCTCGGCATGGGCGAGGGGCTTGAGAATCGCCTGCTCAAGGTGGCGCGAAAAGCAGACTCGCTCGATGGGCTCGTGTCCCAGACCGTGACGAGCCGTTACCCCGCGAGCCGCATCCGACGGCTTATCCCGCATCTCCTGCTCGGCGTGCAGGCACGGCAGGCGGCGGAGCTGGATGCCATAGGACCGCGCTACGCGCGCGTGCTCGCCTTCAGCGAGGCGGGGCGCGCGCTTCTGCACCGCGCGAAGAGGAGGTCGGCTATCCCGCTCATCACGAAGACGAGCGCGGCGCTTACGACGAAGACGCGGCGTGGCGGCAGGCTTTCCGCCTTGCAGGAAATGCTGGCGCTCGATACAGAGGCGACGGAATTGCGCGCACTCTGCGTGCGCGACGCGCGTGCGCGTCAGGAAGAAAATGATTTTTTGCGCGCCCCGCGATTCGTTGTGCGCAGCGAATGTGCGGGGCGCATGAAAGGATGATACCATGACGTATGGAAAGGACTTATCGTCGCTCACCGTTTGCCGCAGCCTCCTCGATACACCGGTTTTTCGTATGCTGAAGCGCGTGTTGGAAGGGGACGAGACGGCTGTCGGGGCGTGCGCCGCTGCCCTCATGAGGGAGGCGGAACGGCTCGGCATGGCAGGGAGTCTCGTGCGCGGCGCCGTCATTCACGGGCTTGTGCAGGAAGCGAATCTCGTCTCGGAAACGATTGAGGCGAAAAAAGGAGCGCTCGGCGAGAGCCTGCGGGCTGCTTTCGTCCGCGATATCGAGGTGCTCCTGCCGCTCATCACGGAGCCTGCGCACATGTGGCTCGGCATCCCGTTCTTCGACGATTACAAGCCGACCCATGGGATGGGGACGGAGGCGGCGAAATCGCTCACGGAATCGCTTGCAGGCGTTCAGACGGCGGAGGAGGCCGCAGCGGCATTTCTCGCCTACTATCGCCGCTACGGCTACGGCGATATCGCCTCCTGTGCGGCATTGGAGTGGGAGGATGCGGCGCATCGTCTGCGTGGTATCCCGTCGTTTGCGGCAATGGATCTCGCGGACATCATCGGCTACGCGCATCAGAAGGAGCAGATCCTCGGAAACACGGAGGCATTCGTCGCGGGACGAACGGCGAACAACGTGCTGCTCGTCGGCGCGCGCGGCACGGGCAAGTCCTCCATCGTCAAGGCGCTTGCAAAGGTGTATTACGGGCAGGGGCTGCGTCTTGTGCAGCTAAAAAAATCACAGCTTTCCGACCTGCCCGCGGTCATGGAAGCGCTGCGAATCCATGCGGGTAAGCGCTTCATCGTGTTCCTCGACGATCTTTCGTTCGAGGAACACGACCCCGCGTACAAGCGCCTGAAGTCGGCGATCGAGGGCGGCGTCGCCGCGCGCCCCGAAAATGTGCTGCTCTATGCGACGTCGAACCGACGCCACCTCATCCATGAGAGCTGGTGCGACCGCGACGGTGCGCAGGATGAGCTGTACCGTGAGGACAGCATGAACGAGACGATTTCGCTCAGCGACCGCTTCGGGCTCATCATCCATTACTACGCGCCCGACCAAAAGGAGTACCTTTCGATCATCGACCACATGCTGCGCAAAGAGGGCATCGCGCTCACGCCGGAAGAACTTCGCATCGCGGGCGTGCGCTGGGAGATGACGCACAGCGGCAGGAGCGGACGGACGGCGCAGCAGTTCGTCATGCATTACTTGGGACAGAACACATTATATTGACTCAGTCAACCACATTTTTGACGGGATTGGACAAAATGCCTGTGACCCACTATAATAAGATTTGTTCCAACCCGTCTATTTCAGAAAGAAAACAGGAGATGATTTTTTTGAACAATCCAATGCTATCCAGACTCGAAAACGGCATATCGCGCAGCGCGCTCAGCGAGACGGCGTCCTACGGCGGCGTCGCCGGAAAGAGCATCGGGCTCGTCGTGCTCGTCGCGCTCTCTGCCATCACGACGTGGCACTTCGGCTATGCGACGCCCGTCACGACCGGCGTCACGGCAATCATGGCGTTCATTGTCGCATGCATCGTCTCGTTCCGCCCGCAGACGGCGGGATTCCTCGCACCGCTCTACGCGATCCTGGAGGGCATGTGCCTCGCCTGCCTTTCCTTTATGCTGGAGCGGATGATCCCCGGCATCGCCGTGAGCGCCGTCATGGCGACGTTCGGCGTTGCGATCGCGGCGGGCATCGTCTACTCGCGCGGCATCGTGACGGTCAATGCGAAATTCATGCGCATCACGATGATTGCGCTCCTTGGCATCCTCATCCTGTACGCGGCGCAGATCGTCCTCGGGCTCTTCGGCGTCATGCTCCCCATTCATAACGGCGGCGCGATCGGCATCGGCATCAGCCTCATCGTCATCGGCGTCGCGACGCTGTCGCTCTTCATCGACTACGAGATGATAAGCGAGGCCGTCCGCGAAGGCATGCCGAAGGAGTACGAGTGGTACTGCGCGTTCTCGCTTCTCGTGACGCTCGTCTGGCTCTACGTCGAGATCCTCAGCCTCCTGCGCCAGATTCAGGGCAGCGACGATTGAATGAATACGGCGGTATTGTCAAATGGCTGGACGGTATTTTGCCCGATGCCATGCCAGATAGGCCAATCGCCGCATAGGAAAAGCCCTCCCATATCCCCTTTTTGCATCGGTTTCAGCTGAAGACAGGACTGAAGCGGGCGGGGACTGGGAGGGCTTTCTTAGGAAATCGCTGGATTTATCCGCGCGTCTTGCTTTTCGTTTCGTTGAACGTTTCCAAAATCAGGCGTTTCGCGATCTTGCCCGTCGACGTGCGCGGCAGGGCGTCCATCTCGTGGAACTCACGCGGGATCTTGAAGAGTGCGAGGTTTGCCTGGAGAAACTTCTTGAGCTCGCGGATGTTGACGGAGGCGCCCTCGTGCAGGCTGTAGAAGCACGCGCCCGCCTGTCCGCGCAGCTTGTCTTCGACGCCGATGACGGCGGCCTCGTAGATGCCAGGGAACTGGTAGATGAGCTCCTCCACTTCGCGCGGGTAGATGTTCTCGCCCATGCTGATGATCATGTCCTTGAGGCGATCGATGATGTAGAGGTAGCCGTTTTCGTCCGCGCGCGCGACGTCGCCCGTATGGAGCCAGCCGCCGCGCAGCGTATCCTGCGTCGCTTCCGGCATATTCCAGTAGCCGAGCATGACGTTGTCGCCGCGCACGATGAGCTCGCCGCACGCGCCTTTCGGCACTTCGTGTCCCGTGGCGTCGACGAGCTTCCACTCGATGCCGGGGACGACGGGACCGATGGAGCCGACGACGGCTTTTCCGGCCGGATTCATCGCGACGACGGGAGAGGCTTCCGAGAGGCCGTAGCCTTCGCATATATCGACGCCGAATTTCTCGATGAAATCCTGCTCGATCTTGAGCGGCAGCGTCGTGCCGCCGCTGACGACGAGGCGGAGGCTCTTCATGTCCTCCGGCGTCGCGAGCTTCGTGAGGAGGCTGCAAATGGACGGAACCACATAGAGATCGTTGACTTCTTCCTCGCGGATGACGCGGATCGTCTCTTTTGGCGTGAAGCTGTCGAGGATGACGACCTCTGCGCCGCAGTAGAGCGGGAAGAGCACGGAACACGTCCAGCCGAAGCAGTGGTACATCGGCAGAACGGCGAGGACATGGTGCTTCGGCTCGCATCCCATGATGCGCATCTGCTTGGCGTTCGTGATGAGGTTCTTGTGCGAGAGCACGGCGCCTTTCGGCGAGCCCGTCGTGCCCGACGTGTAGATGAGGGCGCAGGGCGCGTTCTCGTCAAAATCAGCGGGGAGTGCAGGCGCTTCGGGAAGGTCTTTCTTCGGATTTCCCATTGTCTTGATGTCGTGCTGCGCGACCTTGAGGTCGCAGCGCAGCGCAGCGAGCGGATCGACGAGATTCAATGGCTCGTACGTCAGGAAATGCTTGATGACCGCGTCTTTGATGATGTAGGCGATCTCGCGGCTCGCGAGCTGGAAGTTGATCGGAACGGCGATCGCGCCGAGCGAAGCGATGCCGAAGTAGGCGAAGATGAACTCCGCGCTGTTGCGCGAGAAGATGGCGACGCGGTCGCCCTGCCGCACGCCAGCCGCGTAGAGGCGGTTGCGGCAGTTCCTCGTCGCTGCCGCGAGCTCGCTGTAGGCAAAGCGTCGCTTGTGGTCGACGAGGGCGATGGCGTCGGGCGCGCCTTGGCGCACGAGATCGTGTACGTACATATTTATTCTTCCTTTCTTTTTGCGCGGGGTTCTTCTTTTTGGTGGCCGAGAATGCTGTGCTGGTAGCTGTAGCCGAAGTAGACGAGGCAGCCGAAGACGCACCAGACGATGAAGCGGATCCACGTTTCCATCGGCAGGTGGAGCATGAGGTAGACGCACGCCAGGACTGCGAGCGGCGCGATGATCCAGACGGCGGGGCAGCGGAATGCGCGCGGCAGGCCAGGCTTCGTCACGCGCAGTACCATGACGCCGAGCGCGGCGACGGTGAAGGCGGAGAGCGTGCCGATGTTCGCCATCTCGGCGATGAGGCCGATCGGCGCAAAGCCGGCGATGACGGAGACGAAGATCGCGCCCGCGACCGTCACGATGTAAGGCGTGTGGTAGCGCTTGTGGATCTTGCAGACGTTCGCCGGCACCATGCCGTCGCGGCTCATCGCGAAGAAGATGCGCGACTGGCCGTAGAGGAGCA
>ERZ772945.2440-NODE-2440-length-11386-cov-19.011296_pt1 | contig 11386 bp, 9 predicted proteins | sample MGYA00511681_ERZ772945 | MGnify/ENA primary metagenome ERZ772945 (study PRJEB29015, sample SAMEA2737943) | human oral metagenome | biome: human oral; feature: human-associated habitat; material: dental | place: China | collected 2143 ... | reverse complement strand
ATTTTGGACAGGCATACCTTGCAAGTGCATAAGCCTTTATTCTATTTCCAATCTACGCATTTAACGGAAGAACCATAGAATTGACAAACAATCTCCATTGCTCCACACACTGATGGTGCCTCCTTGCCTACCAGTGCTTTGTTTTGATATCCCTCCTTACTCTCCATTTCTCTGTGTAACATTTCGTCAGAGACCTAAAGTTTAGGCTGATCATTATCACTCCAAAAGTCTGAAGCCCTTGATTTTGTCTTTATAATAATAAGGTGTACCAGTTTATAAAACTAATTCAGCTAAAATCTGAGGCATAAATAAAGTTTAGAATAATACTATATAATTGTTTGATTTACCGCATTATAATGTGATAAAACGTATAAAAACATGCACAAAGATATATGATTTGTGCAATAGTGAGTGCTTTTTTAATCAAAAAACTTGCATACATGGAAAAAAAACAGTTCCTTTGCAACCGCATTTTGAATTTGGAAATCAATATTAAACAATTTAAAACTTACAATTATGTCAGAAATTGAATCAAAAGTAAAGGCTATTATCGTAGAGAAACTTGGTGTTGACGAAGCTGAGGTAAAACCAGAGGCAAGCTTCACAAACGACCTCGGTGCTGATTCTTTGGATACAGTAGAGCTCATCATGGAGTTCGAGAAGGAGTTCGGTATTTCTATTCCAGACGATAAGGCTGAGAAGATCTCTACAGTAGGCGACGCTATCTCTTACATCGAGGAGAACGCTAAGTAAGGTTTACTCAAGATAAAAGAACCAAGCAAAGCGTCTATTCCTTTGCTTGGCTTTTTTTTACTTTACTTTTTTATTTTATATTTCACACATGGAATTAAAAAGAGTAGTTGTAACAGGTCTTGGTGCTGTTACTCCATTGGGTAACACTCCTGAGGAGACTTGGAAGAATATGCTTGCAGGCAAGAGTGGTGCTGCTCCTATTACATATTTCGATACAAGCTTATTCAAGACAAAGTTTGCTTGCGAGGTAAAAGACCTTAACATCAATGATTATATTGATCGTAAGGAGGCTCGCAAGCTTGATCGTTACACTCAGTTAGCAATGGTTAGTGCCATTCAGGGTGTTAAGGATGCCAACTTTGACATGGAGAAGATTGATAAGAACCGTGTAGGTGTTATCTATGGTGTAGGTATTGGTGGTATCAAGACCTTCGAAGATGAGGTGAGTTATTACGCACAGCATCCAGAGAATGGTCCTAAGTTCAATCCATTCTTCATCCCTAAGATGATTGCTGATATTGCTTCAGGCCAGATTAGTATTCAGTTTGGCTTCCACGGTCCAAACTACACTACAACCTCAGCTTGTGCTTCTTCAACCAACGCTTTGGCTGCAGCATTCAACCAGATTCGTCTTGGTAAGGCTGACGTCATTGTTAGTGGTGGTGCCGAGGCAGCTATCTGCGCTTGTGGTGTAGGTGGTTTCAATGCTATGCACGCCCTTTCAACACGCAATGATGATCCACAGCACGCATCACGTCCATTCTCAGCAAGCCGCGACGGTTTCGTAATGGGTGAGGGTGCTGGCTGTCTTATCCTTGAAGAGTTAGAGCATGCAAAGGCTCGTGGAGCAAAGATTTACGCAGAGATGGTTGGTGAAGGCGAGTCAGCTGACGCCCATCATATCACAGCTTCTCACCCAGAGGGTCTTGGTGCTAAGCTCGTTATGAAGGCAGCACTTGCAGATGCTGGTATGAAGCCAGAGGACATTGACTATATCAACGTTCACGGTACGTCAACTCCTGTAGGTGATATTTCAGAGGCAAAGGCCATCAAGGATTTGTTTGGTGAGGCTGCTTACAAGTTGAATATCTCTTCTACAAAGAGTATGACAGGTCACCTTCTTGGTGCAGCTGGTGCTGTAGAGGCTTTAGCTTGCGTAATGGCTGTTAAGGATGACATCATTCCTCCTACCATCAACCATGAAGATGATGACAAGGATCCAGAATTGGATTATAACTTGAACTTTACGTTCAACAAGGCTCAGAAGCGTGAGGTACGTGCTGCGCTCAGCAACACCTTCGGTTTTGGTGGCCACAATGCTTGTGTCATATTCAAGAAGTATGCTGAATAAGATTATCGATAGAATAAAGCTCCCTTTCCGTAAGGAGAAGGAGCTTTATTTGTCTTTGTACCAAATCATCGGCATTATTCCCCACGATATCAGTTATTATAAGACAGCTCTCTTACACAAGAGCGTAGCGCGTCGTAACGAGAAGGGTAAGCCAGTAAACAATGAACGGCTTGAGTTCCTTGGTGATGCTATACTGGACGCCATTGTTGGTGACATTGTTTACGAGCATTTCCCTGGGAAGCGCGAAGGTTTCTTAACGAACACCCGTTCTAAATTAGTACAACGCGATACGCTGAATCGTCTGGCAAAGGAGATGGGAATCGGTCAGTTGATACTCTCTAACGGCCACACATCTTCACATAACAGTTATCTTGGTGGTAATGCTTTCGAAGCACTTGTTGGTGCGCTCTATCTTGACCACGGCTATAATGCTTGCATGAAGTTTATGAAGCAGCAGGTTCTTGGTAAGCTTATCAATATTGATAAGGTAGCTTACAAGGAGGTAAACTTCAAGTCTAAGCTCATCGAATGGAGCCAGAAGAACAAGGTTAAGATGGAGTTCAAGCTGATTGAAAACCAGAAAGACAAACAAGGGAGTCCTACTTTCCATTTCCAAGTGATTATGGAGGATATCCCATGTGGGGAAGGTCATGGTTATTCTAAGAAGGAAAGTCAACAAGAGGCATCCAAGCTCACCCTACAACGACTTCGTCGGGAACCTCAGTTCATAGACGAGATATTTGTAGCAAAGGCCAACCGTACAAAGATGGAAGAGGAACCTGTCCTCAATGTTCCAGAGACCTCTCAAGACATGAACTTTATCGTTGGTTCTGAAATAGATGTCGAGAAACACGAGAATCCATTCCATACAGAGGTGTTTGATGAGAAGTCATCGGCTGCTGATGAGAAGAAGGTAGAGCAGACGGAGGCTTCGGAGAAGACGAAAGAAGGGGAAAACACCGATAATTTCGACCTCTCAGACATTTCTCATTCAAAGGATATTGACCGCGAGGCTATCATTGCTGCGGCTGAAGAAGAGGCCTTTGATGCCTAAAATACTGTTTTAACACAATAAGAACAGGCGTTTATAGCTGGTTATAAGTAGACTACTATTATTCCGTAGTCATTTACTTATCATCACCTATAAACGCTTGTTTGTTTTCTTTCCCTTGATGGCCTTCATTCGATGGCATACAAGCCTATACAACACCTTGCTTCCAATACGTTTACTACAAAGCCTTAACAAGATTAATAAGAAGCCTTAGCTTGACTAATGAAGAGCCTTAATACGATTAATGAAAAGCCCTAACTTGATTGTTGAAAAGCCTTAGTACGGGTGGAATTTACGAACACTAACGCACATTCGGGGCCTCATCGCACATAAAGAGTACCCCTAATCAATCTCCATTATATAACGTTCAAACTTATCATTATCAACGTTTGAGCGGTTCTTAACACGTGTCTTATAAGTGTTAATGGTATGTACAGAATAGTTTAAGAACGATGCAATACGTTCAGAATCAGTAATACCTAATCGGATAAGGGCAAAGATACGCATCTCTGTCGTGAGCTGTCTCTTCTCAACAGGTCTTTGGTCGGGTTCGTCAAAGAGTTTGTTGTAGTTCTCTATGAATCGTGGGAAGAGTTTTAAGAAAGTCTCATCAAAATCAATAAACATTGATTTTCTCTCTTCTCCTAATTCACTTTCTTTCAACGAGGAACGTAGGTCATCAAATCGTTTCATCGATATCTTACGATCGATAGAACGGTAGAGCTTCTCCACTTTATTGATGTATTCCGAATTAATATAGAACGATCTACCAATGTATTCATCTTTGATTTTATTCACCTCCTCCAACTGTTCGTTCTTAGCCTCTAACTGTTGGTTACGCCGTGCGATAATTGCTTGCGCCTTCTTCAGCTTTATCATCTGTTTACGGATGAACCATCCTGCCATCAACAGACCAATAAGAAAAAGGATGAAGACAACTGCTGCGATGGCTATAGCATTGCGTTGCGCCTGCATTATCTTGTATCTATCTTGTTCGATGATGGGTAACACACTACTAACCTCTATCACTCGTTGTCGTGCGCCATAGAAGTTTGCATTCGAAAGCGACTCTCTGACATACTCGGTTGCATGTTGTATGTCACCTTCCCTATAAAGTAGTTTAGCCAAGGTACATAGCGCTGTGGTCTCTCTTACAACCCTTTCGTTATCATAGATAGCCGCCTGTGCAAGATAGTCCATGGCTTGGTCGTTCTCTTTTAGGAAGAGATAAATCCATCCAATACAAGAGGTAACAATCGCCTTATGGTGCAGGTCTACTCTTCTTCCTTGTAGGAACTGCTTGAAAGTATCGAGTGATGCCTCATATTTCCGTTCCTTCATCTGTCTCATTCCTATGGCATAGAGTCGCTCAGTCGACCCTTTAGGGAGATAATGAAGCAAAGGGTCCGTATAAACGCCAGCCTGCTTCACATACTGACTCTGGTAAGGTTCGGTGCGAGTATAGTCTGACACGTCATAATAGAGGCGTGATGCCATTGTGAAATAAAGCTTTCGTACGTTGGCGCTTGTCCCGTCAATATGGATAGAATGTAGTTCGTTAAAGGCCTCAGAATACAGTCATGCAGACAACAGACAGAAGACTAAGTCGCAGCGTGCCTCTACTTCATTGTTAGGGTTTTGCAGTCTGTGAGCCTCAGCGAGCAGGTGATTGGCATAGACGTAGGCCGAGTCATATTGATAGGATGAATATTCGTTGAAGAGTTGTCGGTTAATATCAAATCTGTCATCCCTTGGAGTCGTTTTCAAACGTTGTTTCAATCGTTTGATATTCTCAAGTTTTTCATGCTCATATACCTTCTTTTTCTCTAAACTTTGGTCGAGTTGGTATAGTCGCTTCTCCCATTCTCCATTGTTTGCAACGCCAAGCAAGGGAATAAGCAGGAATAGAAATGACAGGTATAACTTCATAAGCGTATTCATCTGAGGTATTGTTAATTGACAATCAGAAGGTTTCCTTCCTTCTAATCTACCTGCAAAAATGAAACAATTATTAATAACTACAAAAAAATATCGACCGTAACTTTCTTACGGCCGATACTTTTATCTTTTATAGGAAAGTGTGTTTCCTACTCTTCTCCATGATTAGTTCTGCTATTGCCTTACAATGATCTTCTTTCCATTGTGGATATAAAGCCCTGGCTTAAGGTTCTCTTTTGTTGTGGCCACCTTGTTTCCTTGGAGGTCATAGTAGGCACCTTCCGCCTCTGCCCTACCCTTCACACTGTCAATAGCATTGGCTTGGTTAAGGTTATTCAAGTCGTCTGGCGAACTGACTTCACTTGCTGAGAAGAATCTGACAGCCCCCAATGGGATCTTCAACTCAATACTCTTCTTATTTGCATCATCGCTGCCATTCACCTCGTCTCTATAGTCGTGTGTGTCATTTACCCATGCTGTGAGGGTATGAACACCGTTTGTTGCCGTCCAGGTGCTCTTTCCGTTCGTACCACCAGTTGCTGAAAGTGTAATCTTCTGATGTGATTTCAAACCGCCATAGTGCTTATCGTTCCATGTGATAACACTCGTGTTACCATCAATCTGAAACTGTACACCGAGCTTTGTACCTGCTGGTACGTCTCTGTCACCAGCGTTGACAATCGTCGCTGTGAAGCGTACTTCATCTCCAGGGTTAATGGTTTTCTTGTCGAAGGCAACCTTTGTTACAACGAGATCATAGCCTCCTGTCACAGGAGTATAGTCGCCATCGTCCTCATTCTCAGCTACATTAAATTTCTTCTCACGATTGTTGTTGTCTCTTGTTAACTCATCTGTCAGTCGGTTACGATAGTCGGCTTCTGCCTTTACCACGTGTCCACCGGCTACTGCCTTCCATGCTGTCTGTGTCGTAAGGATAATGGTCTGCTTTGCCTTCAACCCTTTCTTATAACTTGTTGTGACGAAGCTCTCCTGCCCATCGACAGTCACCTTCACGCCAAGATTGACCCCTGCAGGAATGTCAACATTACTTACGTTCGTAAGAGCAAACTTAAAGGTAACAGCATCTCCCTCCTTCAGTGAGGTGCTACCATCGGTATTCTCCCATCGTAAACCCTGTAGATCGACGTCATATCCTTTGATTCCTTCTAACGGATTGACGATTCCTCCCTGCTGACTGGTGTCTGCCTCTGGGAAATCAGGAACTTTATACGTAGCGTCACTTAGGTATTCATAACCGATAGCTGCCGCACGTGCCTTGTTATTATCTGTCCATACAGGCCATGTCTGGTTGTTCTTAATCTTGTCTTCGCCGACGTTTGCAATCTTAATACCATTGCTAAACTTCACACCATCGACGTCCAAACGGATAGCACCAGTAGAGTGTTCCCATGTAGAATACTTAGTTGTCTGTCCTGCAAGGGATGCACCAAGAATCTCTGTGTTCTTAAATTCAATGCCTGATGGGCCTGACATGACACGGATAGCATCGAAAGGTGAGTCATAAATCTTCGTGTTATTGAAGACTACATTACGTACACCACCTTTGATATCAATGGCAGCTAAGTCTTCATGCCAGCTGTCATCGTTAGTACCACAACGCACGAGTATGTTGTTGTCAAAGCTAATCTTCTGTGTGTTCGTGTACTTTGGACCAGGGAATACATCATTCAGATGAATACCTGAAGCCATGAACATGTCAGCAAGATAGTTGTTATAGATTTTATGACCATCACCGCCATAGAGGGCAATACCGCCTGCACGCCAGATAAGCTCTATGGTATTATAAGCGAAGGTGTTGTTCTTTTCGTCTACCGCCCCCATCGTATGATCGTTCCATATTGCCAAACCGTCATCGCCATTGTTGCGAACACTACAGTTATAAACCGTTGCATTAGATGTTCCTTGGCAGAAGTTCACTCCGTCAGCAAAGTTATTACGGATACGACAGTCTACTATCTTAAGTCCATTGCTGTAATCCACAGCACCATTATAGTCGCCTATCCAGAAGCCACACTCAAAGTGGTCTTCCCATACATGATGGATAACACTACCGTCTTTGAAGACATCCATGAAGCATTTATACACTGCTTGCTGGTTGTGTCGACTCCTTAGATTGGAGTTAAGGTATAGGTTACAGATTTCAACATTACTACAATAGCCATCTCTACCATGTGAGCCATTACCGCCCTAAATACCTCCTCCGAATGGATTAGGGTTCGTAAACTTAAGGTTAGTGTACCACATACCAGCGCTAGTAATTGTTACATCGGAGGCAAAGATATACCAAATACTACCCAATTCGAAGGTTCCTGCAGGGATATAAAGTATCTTTGACCCTGCATCTGCATCTTTCAATGCTTCTTCAAAGGCCTTGAGATAATCATTCCCTTTGACATACTTGCGGTATTTGGCGTCTGTTACGTTCACCGCACCAGCAGGACATTCTATCTCGTCTGGCACTACCTCGGTCTCTATGAAGTCTACTCCATAGTCATAACCATTGGCCCCAGAACTCTGAATACGGATTCTGTCGCCTGCTCGGAGTGCCTTATTCAGAAGGAAATGGGTCTCATCAAAGGCAAAACAAGCCGTTCCTCCGTCATTTTTATCGGCTGGATTACCACCAGCAAAGTACTGATACATATAATAAGACGTCAGATTGACTGTCTGCACCTTCTTATCATTTACATAGACATCCAACGAACCATTCAGTCCCATCCCGTCAGGAGAATCAGGCATAGTAAAGCGTAATGTGACGCCATTAGCGTCTCCTCTCATTGTCCATTCGGCGTAAGCACCATTCGTTGGGAGGTCAACATACGACTGACGGGAAGCCTGCGAAGCAATGTTCTTACGGTCCCATGTAGGCGAGGTCTTCAATGTTGCGCCTCCTCCCAGTGCTGCTGTCTCTGAGTCGTAACGTGTGTAAGGCATCAAAGCACCCACTCGTCCCTTGGCATCAGCCGATGGTATCTTCCACTCGTCGGCCTTTGATGCCTTTGACGCCATTGTATAAGACAATAGAAGTGTCAGTGCGATTAATAACTTTTTCTTCATCATATCACTTGATTTAGTTCTTGTTTAATAAGGTCTTAAGGTTAGACTTTACAATCACAAAAATAGAGTCTTCATACTATAATATGAAGTTAAAAAAGCCAATTCTAAGTGTTTACGAGTCATGAAGAGTATATACTACTGATAGTCAACGTATTAAACGAATATTAATTGAACTTAATACAAAGATTATCTTACGTAAGAAAGACACTTAACAAGGGTTTTTACCTTCATTCTAATCAAATAACAAGCTTATATTATATGACGTACACATTTTTCACAAACAATCTGTAAACCAGCTTCTTATATTGGTGTACATCTTTATCTACCGTTCATATTCTTTATATTTGTCATTGACATTCCTCTAAACCACTTGCCATCTATGTTTTTTTTAGTAATTTCGCTAACCGAAAACAAGTCTATCAGCTTCGTTCTCGACTATAGAAACAGATTGTTTGGTTTATTATTCAGTGGAATGAAGAGCTTCATATAATATTAATACGGATTAGGTTTAGTTTATTTAGGAGTGTGAACTTCGTTATAATATTTGGTATATATATTTGTTATTTGGGTAATTTAAGTAATATAGAATTAATTAAACTCATTTTATAAGTTAATTCAAGAGTGTGGAGTCTGTCGTGAGATAGGCTCTACATTTTTTATCCTCTCCACTACTGTTCGGCCTTCTCTTCACTCCTTACAAGCCTCATCTGATACGTCATTCGACCTTCTTTTTATTCTTATTCATTGCTCAACACGATAGTCATAGACGCTTGTTAAGCTATTCAAAAATGTGCACAAACGATTTCTTTTCATGAAGAGAAATATTTTTTTTCACGAGTGAAGATAATTCTTAAAATGTATCTAATTGAGAAAGAAGAAGTTACCTTTTGACACAAACTAAACAGGTAACGATTTGGAAACGAGCGAAGTGCTTTCTGTCGCATGTTTCTGCATCAACAAAGAACGCTTGTTATTCTATTTGCAAAGGTAATCATTTGCTTTGAATAACAAGCGTTTTTGATAAGAATTTCGTTCATTCGCGTCATTATTGAGCTTTTTGGTGATTAAAATAGAGAAGAGCTAGCTGTTATATACCTCTTCCTCTTTTCTTCTTTTTCTTGGCTTGGTTTCTGAGTTTTCGTTGCCAAGCCATCTCTGCATAATCATCACCGTGTGTCTGTGGATTAATAAGTCCACCTGCTCCCAAAATCATTTCTTCGGCAGTATTCAAGGCGGTGCTTGCTACATTTCCTACGGCTTGTGCAATAGATGAACTTTCGTTTGTTTTTGTAGGCGGTATGTATGAACGGCTGGGAGGAACAAGTTGATAGCCTGTGTCTGAGTGAGTTTTATCTTTTGCAGTCTCGTGTGCCAATGTGTGAGCTTTTGTTATCGTCTCCTTTGTTTCGGCCTTATTGGCTATCTCAAAGTTTTTCCGCAAAGAGTGGTATCCGAACTCCCTGCCGATTTCGGAAGCCTTGAAACATTGCCCGTTGTAGGAGAACTTCAAACCATATACTTTACCCTGCTTGTTCTTCAAGCGTTCTATGGTTACACCACTCTTGTTAAGGTCGTAGAGGAACATGGAGTGCCCAGTGATGCCTGTACCTTTATATTTTTCAAGTAGGGCATAGCAAATCTTCTGTATTTGTTGCTTGGTCTGTTCTCTCGTAGGATTGGCTTTTACTTTCTGATGCTTCCTCTCCGCCCTGACCTCCTTTGCGATAGTCAAGTTTTTCTCCCTGCTTATTTCCTCCGCCACTCTGGCTGCCCTGTTGCTCACAAAAGTAGTGTCATAGACCTCTCCATACAGACTGATACGGTTAGCAATGATGTGAATGTGTCTATTATCGGTGTCCTTGTGTGTTACCGCTACCCATTGGTGATTGTCAAGCCCCATTCGCTTGGCAAACAGATGAGCTATCCTCATCAATTCAGAAACAGGCAGTTTCTTCTCGTCCTGAGGTGCAATGCCTATTTCAATGCGTAGGAACTTGTTCCTGCAACGGCTGTTGTAGTCGCTGACCACTTTCATTTCCTCATAGATTGCCTTTGGTTCCCTGCTGCAAAGATTGTGGAAGGCAAGCCGATAGCCGAGCTTACCTTCTCTAAAAATATAGTCCAAAGCCGTGCGGCCGTGGGCTATCGCCTTACATTTTCCTATCATTTCTTGTTAGATTTAAGACCTTATATACCTCATCTTCCACACGAAAATGAGGGTCGTAAAACCGCTTAAATGCTTCTTTTGCACATAGTGATAGGTTCTTTGTGATGAGTACCCACCTTTCGTCCTTGACCTTGATGAGATTGGATACCTGTCCATAGAACTTTCCTGTATGATGGAGAATGGCAATGGCTTCCCTCTCATTGTCTGTCATCTTGGGAACGGCTGTTACTTCTCCGTTAAGGAGTATCCCACGGCAGTAATCTGAGAACTTCCGCCCTGCACTTTCCGCTTTTGACTTGATACGCTGCTTCTCTTCTAAGGTACATCTTACCTTGATGAACTCCGTCTTGTTCATCCGTTGTTCTTCCTTATCCTGTTGCTGCCATCGGGCAGCTTTTCCCTTGTATCTGTTCATGTAAGTTTCCTTGAAAGTTTATCATTGTAGATGATTAGTTATTGCTTAATTCCTGAATGCTGACCGATGAGAACGGAGTGATTACGGTCTAATCTCCCCGACTGTCTGACGAGGGGAGCAAGAGCAGTTTGTGGGTACAAACTGACGTCTTGCAATGTCAGTGATAAGACCATTTACGCACGAGGCGTTTTGCAGCCGAAAAGTGAATGCCGTACATTCTATGTCTAACTGTGTTCGTGACATTCCCACCGTTCAATGTGTTCAGTAAAAATCTATTGTTGGTATTACCCTAAAACGGTCGAGGATTTTGAGTGAAAGGGATAGCCTTTGACTTGATTGCCCTCGACCGTTTTTCTGTTGTTTACAGCTTCCTCCATTTTTCTATATCTTCACCGTATTCCTCCAAATGGATGCGCACGATGTTCTCTACGAAACTTGAAAGATTGCTACCCCTGTCACCCAACCTACGTACGATGAAGTCGGCACGTTCCTGTGTTTCCCTGCTCAGGTAAACCGCTTTTCTCTCACTTAGCTTTGTTGGAACAAGGAACGCTTGCTTATAGGCTTCGAGAGTCTCCTTTCTCATCTTGGCACTGATGCGTCGTTGAATAGTTGCATGCTCTGTATGCAGTA
>ERZ772945.2439-NODE-2439-length-11390-cov-5.658403_pt1 | contig 11390 bp, 11 predicted proteins | sample MGYA00511681_ERZ772945 | MGnify/ENA primary metagenome ERZ772945 (study PRJEB29015, sample SAMEA2737943) | human oral metagenome | biome: human oral; feature: human-associated habitat; material: dental | place: China | collected 2143 ... | reverse complement strand
CGGCTCGGCCTTGAGGCTCTTGTCCCGCTCGCTCCTGGAGCCTCTCTTGGGGGTGATGGTGTCGATGAGCCGCCCGTCGGTGAAGGCGTCGCCCTCCCGGTGGAAGTGGGCCTCCAGGTCGCCGGGGGCGCGGACCTGACGGGCGTCGACGATGAACCGCGGTCGGGCTTCGTCCAGGGCCTTGAGGTTGGCCGCTGAGAGCATGCCGGCGTCGGCGACGACGGGCGAGCTCCTCGATGCCGTGGGCGGCCTGGAAGGCCTCCACGACGGGGATGATCGTGGTGGTCTCGGCCTTGTTGCCCTCCCAGCAGCCTATCTGGAGGGGGAAGCCGGCCCGGTCGACCAGCAGGCCGACGATGACCTGGGGATCGACCCGACGCTCCTTGGAGTAACCGACCTTGCGCAGATCGTCCTCACGCTCGGCCTCGAAGTACAGGGTGGTCACGCCTGCAGGCACAAGGCCAGGCCCCTGGTAGCGGTGACATGATCGAACAGGGCCCGCGAGAGACTCTCACGGCAGCCTCGCGTCTGGGCCCGGGCCAGGCAGGCTTGCAGGGTGTTGCGGTGGGCCGGTCCCGGCCAGCCGATCTCGGACAGGACTCTGGGAATGTCGGCCTTGGAGGTCGGCTCGATCAGGCGAGCGGCGACCGTCTGCTCAAAGGCCCGGTCCCGTTACCTTGCTAGTGGCTCCCTGGTGGTAGGTGCCGGGGGCTGGGCCAGCTGCTGTGGGCATGATGTCTTGCCCCTGTCCGCAGATGATCCGGGGGTGTTGTCACCCGCGGCAGCCGGCCCGCCCCGGACCACCCGGGACCACCAACAAGGCAACGGGGAACTACCCGATGCCTGCGCGCATGCCCTGCTCCAGTTGCGCCGGCGTCGGCATCTGCAACAAAGTCCCGACCAAGAACCCCAGCACCAGGTGGCGCAACCAGCTGATCGACTCACTAGGAGTTCCCGTTGAGAAGGCCCATTGCATTGATCGAGTGCGTCTCACGATCCTTAGGTAGCCTCAGAAATATCACTACTGTCACCACCGCAGCTTTGGTCGTCTTCGCTATGTGCATGAGGCTTCTACTTTATTCTCAAAGGTAACGCCCTTGCTGGTGCCCAGGAACAAGTAGTTGTCCGTTGGCTTACAAACCCACATGAACGGTTACTAGCCACACCCGCAAACAACTAATAATACAAATTTTAGTTGTACGACATTACATTTAAAACATACAAACAATGTATGTTACACAATTCATGCATCATTGTCGCGCAGGTCTTGTTTTAGCTGATATTGCAGAGGAAAGTACGCAGTTCATAGATTCAGACGCACGATGCAAGCGCTACATCTCAAGTTAGTTCATGTTGGTACTTTTCCCTGTGAGGGCAGCAATTTCTCGTGGTGTCCACCACTCGCTGAAGCTAAACCGGGTTGCGAAGAGCGATGCGTCACTGTAATCTAGTCGACCGAGAAGCGCTTCTCCTCACACCATCATCCGAGTGACGATGAATGAGAGGAATCACGATGCTTGGAACGAAGAGAATTGCTATGGCAACTGCTAGTATTCTTGCTTTTGCTGGCGGGGTCTGTGCAATGGTGCAGCCAATCGCGGAGGCAGAGACGTGCAGTGGAACAACCGGACGAACCGTCGAGTCTGTGAATCCTCTTACAGGGGGAGAAACATGGAATGTCAAACTCGATTCTTGTAAGGCCAGGGAGCTTGTTGATGCATATAGTGACGTAAAGGATGGTGCAGCTTATGCAAGTATGTTGACTTCTAGGTCTAAGAGCTGGCAGATCGGAGCGGCCAGTGCGATTGTTTTCGGGTGGGCCTGGAAGAATCAGATGGCAGTAAGAAACTGCACTGCCGGAGGTAAAGGAATTCAGTTCAAAGAAGTGAATGGCATAATTACCGAATGTAAAGCTCAGTAATCTATCCAGGGGCAACTCCTTTGTGAGATCGTGGCGGCCGCTCACGTCATTAAAGAGGGTTTTGGTTTTGATTGACGAAATTCATAAATAGGGTGTGAGTTTGGAGTCTTTCATGCGAGGTGATTATCACCGTCTTGTTACGGACAAGATGACGTGGTGGTCATAGGATAAGGAGCATGGCTGACACCGATGCAGACGCCGCTTGCACGCGCTCTCGTTCAGATGTTCGGGTTACTCCGCGAGGCGAGGATCGCCGCCAAGCCATCATCGATGCCGCGGCAGCCATCATCCGTGAGTCGGGTCCCTCAGCGATCAGCCACCGTAGTGTCGCCAAGCGGGCTGGATGCTCCTTGTCCGCGACGACCTACTACTTCGACGGCTTGGAGGATCTTCTCCATCAGGCGGGGCTGGTCAACATCGGGATGTGGGCCTCTCGTGCCGAGCAGGTTGCGGACCGGGTAGAGGCATTCAAGGGAGTTCCGAACCTGTCCCAACGAGTCCGCTTCATCCTGCAGGCGACCCTGCCGGCCCACGGCAGCTACTTCGGCCACTACCTCCAGCTCATTTCGGCGAGCCAGGCATCCCCGGTCAAACAGGCCTATCGGCAAGGTCGGCAACGCCTCAATGTCGCGTTGCGCCGTGTCCTGCGTCAGCTGGACAGCCCGCTGGAGCCGGAGATGGTCATCGCCGTCGTCGACGGCGCAGCCGTCACCGCCCTCAGTGAGGGCTGGAACGTCAAGTCCACCGCGGCGGGGCTGCTGACCGATCTCATTTCCCTGGCCCACGGCATGCCGCCCTTCCAGGGGCCTGGTGCCACAGCGGACCCCACCGCGGTCAATGCAACGCTGCCTGGGACAGCGAATACAAGCAGTAACCGCTAGAACCGGTGCCTCTCAGGCATTGCGCCTAGCTTTTCTGCCGGCCGTCTCACCACAAACGGGTGGGATCCAGCTCAACACGCACCGGTGCCTCCCGACGGGCAGACCGGTCACGCAGTCTCACCCCAAGCATGTTCGCAAGTGCTCTGCCACGTGACAGCGGAGCGCGCACCAGCGCCCTGGCCACGCCAGGAGCCACCTGACCGTGAACCGGTGGTGGTGCCACCGGCCCCAGCACCTCAAAACCATCAGCCTCGGCCTGAGCCAGGAGAGACTCCACACCACGCACCGGTCCATCCAGGCGGGCCACCCGCCACGCAGGCGGAAGATGCAGCTCAGCCCTCTCCATCAGTTCCCTGCGGGCAAGACCCGCATGATCCCATCTCACCAGTGCCTGTGCCGCCACCGGATCCGGGCCGCCCAGAAGAATGACGCGGGCCGCCGGTGCCGCCAGCACCGCAGCATTCGTCCACTGTCGCAGTGCCTCACCGGCAGCTCCCAGATCTGGGCGTGAGGACAGGGCACCGCCGTCCAGCAGCAGCACGGCCCGGTAACCGCTCTCGGCCACCGGCTCAGCCCCAGGTGTGGCCACGACAAGACGCGGTGAGCTGTCGACCTCGTCCACGACACCGTGGGCCTCCCGTGCTCCCGAGACCACCACAGGGATACCGGGAAAAGCCCGCCCGAGCTCCTCCCCCGTGCGCGTGGAACCGACCGTCACCATCCTCAGGGCATGACCGTCGCACTCGGGACAGGTCCACTGCCCCATCGTCCGAGCGCACCATCGACAGGCCGTGCGACCCAGGTGATCCATCGCCACCGGTCCGCCGCATGCAGGGCAGTGAGCGGCGGACCGACAGCGGGCACAGGCCACCAGTGGCGCATAGCCGGCCCTCGGCACCTGGATGAGCACAGGTCCCTCCTGCAGTGCGCACTGCAGCGCCCGGTGCGCCAATGACGGGATCCGGGCGGCACCGGAGGCACCTTCCCGGTTGAGCTCGGCCGGACCGGGAACCTCCGTGCGAGGCACCACTCCGCGCACAACATACCGAGGCGCGCTCAGGTCTTGGCACCATCCCTGCTCCACCAGCGACTGGGTCTCCACAGAGCGGCTGTAACCACCGATCAGCAGCCCGGCCCCTTCGAGAGAGGAGCGCAGAGCCAGGACCGTGCGCGCGTGAGCATAGGGCGCGTGAGGTTCAACCAATCGGTTGTCCCCGTCGTCCCAGATGGCCGCCAAGCCCAACTGGCGCACCGGCGCGAAGGCTGCCGCCCTCGTGCCCACCACCACACGAGCCCTTCCCAGCAGCAGCGAGACGAAGGCCCGGTAACGGCGCGCCGGCCCGTGCTCGGCCGACAGCACCACGACCGGCTCGTCGCCCAACTCCACGCGAAGGCTGCCCGCCAGGTCCTCGGCCTGCTCAGTAGTCGCCACGACGATAACCGCCCCTCGAGAGCCCGCCAGGCAGGCCTGCACCGCACGGGCCAAACACACCTGCCACGGCTCGGTCGTCAGGCTCGGCCTTCCGACGCCGTCCGAAGAGGATCCTGGTTCGCTCAGACCGTCCTCGTCCCGGACCGGCAGCGCACACCACGCCACTCGCGGGGCGTCGCCGTCGGCCAACCGGGTCAGAAGCTCCTCGCCTCCCACATAGTGCTGCCAGCCGCACTCGTTCGAGGGCCGCTCCCAGGCGGGCAGATCACGTGGGGCCTTGTCCCGCTCGGCATTCTCGGTCGTGGCGTGCCTGGTGGGCAGGGCGAGTCGGACGACATCGGAACGCGTCCCGGCACTCCGACTGGCGACTGCCTCAATGAGCCGACGAGAGCCCTCTGGAAGGACAGGAAGGTCGGAGACCACACGGCGCAACGGTGAGAGCCGACCGATATGCGTCGTTGTGGCGGCCCGCTCCCAGACCCAACCGCGCATCTCCTGCTCACCGAAGCGGACCACCACGCGGGTTCCTGGCAGTGCCTCCTGCGCCATCGCGGCGGGAACGACATAGTCGAAGGTACGGTCCAGATGTGGTACCGGTGAGTCCAGGAGGATCCTGGCGACAGGATCGGCGACACCCGCCACGGTCACAGGCCGCTCACCGGGCTCAGGAAGATCCAGCAGCTCGCCCTGCCTGCTCGCCCGGTGGCGAGGCACCGATCCGGCCGGCTCACCACGAGCGAGGGCATCGTCCTGGTGTCCGGTTGCCATACAAAGCCTCGAGAAGGGTCCTGCCCGGATACTTAAGTCTCAGACGGCCTGGCGCAGGGCCTCAGCTCGGTCCGTTGCCTCCCAGGTGAAACCGGGACGCCCGAAGTGCCCGTAGGCACTGGTGGCGCGGTAGATGGGGCGCAGCAGGTCGAGGTCCCGCACGATGGCGGCCGGGCGCAGGTCGAAGACCTCGTTGACAGCGGCCAAGATACGCTCCTCGGGGACCGTGGCCGTTCCAAAGGTCTCCACGTAGACGCCCACCGGATGGGCCGAGCCGATGGCATAGGCCACCTGAATCTCGCAGCGCTTCGCCAGTCCCGCGGCGACGACGTTCTTGGCGACCCAGCGCATCGCGTAGCTGGCGGAACGGTCTACCTTCGAGGGATCCTTGCCGGAGAAGGCACCTCCACCGTGACGGGCCATGCCCCCGTAAGTGTCCACAATGATCTTGCGTCCCGTCAGGCCGGCGTCACCTGCCGGGCCGCCGATGACGAACTGTCCCGAGGGATTGATCAGGACTTCGGCGTTGGTAGTGGCGAGCTCGGTTCCGGCCTCGGCCTCGGCATCCAGCACCGGGGCGATGACCTCGGCCTGGAGGGCATCAGTGAGCCAGGCGCGACTGCGGTCCTCATCGTGCTGGGTGGAGATGACCAGGTTCTCCAGGCTCACAGGACGCTGGCCGTCGTAGCCGATGGTCACCTGCGTCTTGCCGTCGGGCCGCAGGCCTGGCACGATCCTCTGCTTACGCACCAGCGCCAAACGCTCGGCCAGACGATGGGCGAGGTGGATCGGCAGGGGCATGAGGGCGGCGGTGTCATCACAGGCGTAGCCGAACATGAGTCCCTGGTCCCCGGCGCCCTGCAGGTCGAGGGGGTCGATGTCTCCGCTGTCCTGGCGGGCCTGAAGGGACTTGTCCACTCCGGCGGCGATATCCGGGGACTGCTGGCCGATCGACACCGAGACCCCGCAGGATCGGGCATCGAAGCACACCTCCGAGGAGGTGTAGCCGATGGCCGAGATCTCCTGACGGACGATCTCAGGAATCTCCACATAGGCGCGCTCGGTAGTCACCTCTCCGGCCACGTGCACCAGGCCAGTGGTCACCATGGTCTCAACGGCGACGCGCGCAGTGGGGTCCTGCTCAAGGATCGCGTCGAGGATGGCGTCGGAGACACGATCGCAGACCTTGTCCGGGTGTCCTTCGGTGACCGACTCGGACGTGAACAGACGCAAGGAGGAACTCACCCGCCCATCGTAGTCACCGCCGGTACCGATCCATGGTGGCGTTACCCACGAAAGTGCACCGCGGGCTTTCAGGAACCGTGCAGCAGACCCGCAGTCAGGTCGATGAGAAGGCGGGCGACCTCCATCTTGCTGCCCTGCCCGCGAGCCACCTCCGAGCCCTGGGCGTCCAGGACTACCACCGCGTTGGGGACGTCCCCGAAGCCGAGGTCCTCCCCCACGGCGTTGACTGCCAGGAGATGGGCACCCTTTCGACGGGCCTTGGCCGCACCGTGGAAGAACACGTCGCCGTCGTCGTCCCCGGTCTCGGCGGCGAATCCGACGACGATCTGACCGACGCGAGGCGGGTTCGTCACCAGGCCGGTGAGTATGTCCGGGTTGGCGGTGAGCTCGATGGACATCGCAGGCTCGCCGTCGAGACCCGCCCCGGCAGACGCCTGCTTCTTGATCTTGGTAGCGGCCACGGTGACAGGCCGGAAGTCAGCGACGGCTGCGGCCATGATGACGGCGTCGGCGTCCCGGGCGGCCTCACGCACGGCGTGGAGCATGTCGTGGGCGGTACCGGCGGAGACGACGGTGACGCTCGGCGGCAGTGCCTCGAGCAGCTCTGAGGCGACATGCGCCTGTACCAACGTGACCCGGGCCCCCTGCTCGACGGCGGCCACGGCCAGCGCGCACCCCTGGCGACCGGAGGACCGGTTGCCCAGGTAACGCACCGGGTCAATGGGTTCGCGAGTGCCACCGGCGGAGACCACGACGTGCCGTCCTGTCAGAACACCGCCATACTCACCCGCTCTGGCGCCATCCTTCGTCCCGGGCACCCGGTCCAGGACGGCCAGTGCCTCGGAGACGATCTGCTCCGGCTCGGGCAGACGGCCCACCCCGGAGTCCTTGCCGGTCAGACGGCCGGAGTCGGGCTCGATCACGGTCAGGCCGCGCTCTCGCAGCACTGCCACGTTGTCCTGGGTGGCGGGATTGAGCCACATCTGGGTATGCATGGCCGGAGCCAGGACAACGGGAGCCTGACTGGTCAGAATGGTCGCGGTGAGCAGGTCGTCAGCCCGCCCGGCACGCACGCGCGCCAGCAGGTCGGCCGAGGCCGGAGCGACCAGCACGAGCTCGGCCCGCTCGGCCACGGCCACATGCTCGACCGCGGCCGGGTCGTCGAAGACGCCGGTGGACACGGCCTGGCCGCTGACGGCTGCCAGTGCCGGTGCCCCGATGAACCGCAGCGCCGACTCGGTCGCCACCACCTTGACCTCGTGCCCGGCCTGACGCAGCAGCCGAACGACGAAGGGCGTTTTGTAGGCGGCAATGGATCCGGACACGCCGACGACGACGCGCCGCGGCCCCTCGGAGGCGGTCGCGGCGCGCGGACTCACAGCGGTGTGGAGCTCGTCCATACGAGCATGGCTCAGAACTGGATGTCGTCGAGGCTGGTGGGCGTCTCACCCTCCTCGAGGGAGACCGGAGCGTCCAGGGAGATGTCGCTGAACATGTCGGCCTCAGCGGCACGGCGGGCCTCCTCGGCCTCAGCGCGGCGGGCGCGGGCGACATCCCCGGGGATGACCTCGAGCTTGTCCTCGGCGATCTCTCGCAGGGCGATGCCGAGCGACTTCTCGCCGACCTCGGAGTCCACTAGTGGACCGAAGAACTCGAACTGGTTGTCCTCGAGCTGCTGGGTGTAGGTATTGATCTGGCGGGCGCGCTTAGCGGCCTCCACCACGAGCCCGTACTTGGAGTCGACCTTCTCCAGAAGGTCGTCAATCGGTGGGTTGGTGATGCCCTCGGGCTGGGGAGAGGTTCCGAGCATGTGGGTGCCTCCGGTTCATTCTCGATAGTGCTGCGCCGAGTTATTCTAACCGCAGAGCCCCATAAGTCTCTCGAGCTGAGCGGTGGCGCTCACCACGGTGTCGTTGACGACAATGTGGTCGAACTCGTCCGCCGCCTCCATCTCGGCACGAGCTGTCGCCAGGCGCCTTTCCTGCTCCTGCGGGTCCTCGGTGCCACGACCTGCGAGCCTGCGGACGAGCTCGTCCCAGCTCGGCGGCGCGAGGAAGACGAGCCGGGCTCGTGGCATGGCCCGACGAACCTGGCGGGCTCCGGCCAGGTCGATCTCCAGGAGCGCGGGGCGTCCGGCATCGAGCTGGTCCTGGACGGGACCGCGGGGGGTGCCGTAACGGTGCACGCCGTGGACGAGTGCCCACTCAAGCATCTGGCCGGTCTCAACGAGGGAGTCGAAGTCCTGTGCGCCCACGAAGTAGTAGTGGACGCCGTCGACCTCACCAGGGCGGGGCTTGCGGGTGGTGGCTGAGATCGACACGAAGAGATCAGGGTGACGCTTGCGCAACTCGGCGACAACGGTGCCCTTGCCCACCGCCGTCGGTCCGGCAAGGACTGTCAAGCGGGCGAGCGTGGGGGCGGACGAGTCTGCGGTGCCGGCGTCAGTCATGACCCCATCATGACCTACCGGGCGTCACCGACACGACCCTGTGTCTCAGCAGGCGTCCGGCCGGAGGTCTCAGCCGAAACGCTCCACCAGCGCCGCCCGCTGGTTCGCTCCGAGTCCGCGCACCCGCCGGGACTCCGCGATATGCACGTCCGTCAGGATGGCGTCGGCCGTTGTGGTCCCGACACGAGGAAGCGAAACAAGCAGTGCCCTGACCTTCATCTTGCCCAGGACCTCATCGGTCTCCGAGGCTGCGAAGAACTCGGAGAGCTTGAGCTCCCCGCTCTTGAGCTCGGACTTGATACGAGCACGCTGCGATCGCGCAGCCGCAGCCTTTTCCAGTGCCTCAGCTCGTTGCTCAGGTGTCAGTGTCGGAAGCGTCATGGTGGTCTCCTCCCCCGGTCCAGCTCCAGTGACCCGCACCACAAGGATAAGTCGGGTGAGGTGCACTCGCATTCGCAGGGGCCGGTATTCCGGCACCGACTTCGTGTTTCCGCACACACGTTGATCGCGTACGGTCACATTGCGTCAACGCAAGGCGGCAGCCGCCTCATGCGTGGCTGCCAGCGCTGCCGTCCGCAGTGCCTCGATAGAGGGCCCCGCCTTGAGGACGCCGCGCGACGTGGAGGCCAGGACGTGACGGCGAGCCGATCCGAAGACGGACTCCAGCTCGGCCGGCCCCGCTCCCTGCGCACCGATGCCGGGGGCCAGCAACGGTCCGTTGGCGCGCAACAGGTCGATCCCTAGACGGGAAACGGCCTCACCGACCGTGGCGCCGACGACCAGTCCGACGCTTCCGAGCCTGCCCTCCCCGCTGGCGGTGGCATTGGATGCGGTCACGCCCTCCACGACACCGGCAGCCACAGCCTGCTCGCCGTTGACGGCGTGCTGGACCGCGGCCCCTTCGGGATTGGAGGTCAGGGCCAGCACGAATACTCCCCGACCGCTCGCTTCCGCTAGGTCCAGTGCAGGGCTCAGTGACCCGTACCCCAGGTAGGGAGAGACCGTGATGGAGTCGGCGGCCAGAGGCGCGCCGTCGGACAGGTATGCCTGGGCGTAACCGGCCATGGTGGAGCCGATGTCGCCGCGCTTGACGTCGAGAACCGACAGGGTTCCGACGTCCCGTAGGGCCGCCAGGGTCTCCTCCAGGACCGCGATGCCGGCACTGCCGTGGCGCTCGAAGAAGGCCGACTGCGGCTTGACGGCGCCCACGCGCCCACCGACCGCGTCGACCGTTCGCAGGGCGAAGTCCCGTAGGCCCGCGGCGGAGTCCGCCAGGCCCCAGGCCTCGAGCAGGCTCGGGTGGGGGTCGATCCCCACGCACAGAGGTCCGTGGTCCTCCATGGCATCGGCCAGGCGCGCGCCGAAGGAGCGGCGGGAGTGACTGTGCTGATCGGGGACGGTGGGGGTCATCGAGTCTCCTTGTCGGCAATGTGGTGGGGCCCGGGCGCTGAGCCTCGCCGGGATCGGCGGGCGGCGATGTGCTCCTGGAGGCTGCGAACCCGGAAGGGGCCGCGCAGCTGGGCCTCGAGGGCCTGAACCGCCGCCTGGAGCTGTTGGACTGTGGTGATGATGGGGCGGTCGGCGCCGGTGGTGGCCGCGCGGATGGAGTACCCGTCGGCGCGGGCTCCCTGGCCCTTGGGGGTGTTGACGACCATGTCGACGGCTCCGGACTCGATCAGCCCGGCGATCGTCTGCTCACCGTGGGCGCCGACGCCCTGGCTGATCTTGCGCACGGCCATGGCATCGATCCCGTTGCGGCGCAGCACCTGTGCGGTCCCGGTGGTGGCCAGGACGGTGAAACCGAGCTCGGCCAACCGGGCCACCGGCAGGATGATAGCGCGCTTGTCCCGGTCCGCCACGGAGACGAACAGCGTGCCCTCTCCTGGCAGGCCGCCGTAGGCGCCGGCCTGGGACTTGGCGAAGGCGCGGGGGAAGTCCACGTCGTAGCCCATGACCTCACCGGTGGAGCGCATCTCCGGTCCCAGGATCGTGTCGACGACACGCCCCTCGGCGGTACGGAACCGTTTGAAGGGCAGGACCGCCTCCTTGACGGCGATCGGGTCATCGGGGTCGGTGATGGCGGCGTCGGCTTCGGGCAGGTGGCCGGAGGACCTGAGCGAGGCGATCGTCTCCCCCGCCATGATGAGGGCCGCCGCCTTGGCGAGCTGCACGCCGGAGGCCTTCGAGACGAAGGGGACCGTGCGTGAGGCCCTCGGGTTGGCTTCGATGACGTAGAGAACGTCGGAGACCAGGGCGAACTGGATGTTGAGCAGCCCGCGCACCCCCACCCCGACGGCGATCGCCTCAGTGGAGCGCCGGATGCGCGCGATCTCCGTGTCGGACAGCGTCATGGGTGGCATGACGCAGGCCGAGTCGCCGGAGTGGATCCCCGCCTCCTCGATGTGCTCCATGACCCCGCCGAGGAACAGCTCGCTTCCGTCGTAAAGGGCGTCAACGTCGATCTCGATGGCGTCATCGAGGAACCGGTCGATGAGCAGCGGCCCGGTCCCGTAGACGCCTCCGGGCTCACGGCCGGCGCGCTGGAGGTAGTCGTCCAGCCCCTCGGCGTCATAGACGATCTCCATACCGCGCCCGCCCAGCACATAGCTGGGGCGCACCAAGACCGGGTAGCCAATGCCCCCGGCGACCGACCGGGCCTGCTCATCGCTCAGGGCGGTGCCGTGCGCCGGTGCA
>ERZ772945.2435-NODE-2435-length-11403-cov-5.906239_pt1 | contig 11403 bp, 7 predicted proteins | sample MGYA00511681_ERZ772945 | MGnify/ENA primary metagenome ERZ772945 (study PRJEB29015, sample SAMEA2737943) | human oral metagenome | biome: human oral; feature: human-associated habitat; material: dental | place: China | collected 2143 ... | reverse complement strand
GAGGACTAAACCTCATTGGAAAGCACATGAATGACAATTATGGCATCATGACACTAATTACGGGAGGTGCAGAGCGTTGGACGCACTCAGGCGGTGAACACAGCCACCACACAGGTGATAAAGCGGACATCGTAATGCAGGGAGTTACCCCTGATTCGGAGATGGGGCAAGACTTCATCTCCTTTTGTCATGATAATGGCTGGTCTTGTAATTATGAAAACGCTGGTACGGACAATGCGCACTGGGATATTGACTTCACTGGGCATGACAACCGTGACCCACAGCCTGAAGGAAAGCGCAAAGGCTTTACGGGGAGCTTTCTCACCGAGGTCTTAGAGCCGGGCTATGATAGCCAGACTTATGGGCGCATGACAGGAAACCATGACCCTGACACCTTCGGCGAAGGCTTCACACCACTGCCCACCCCCTCTGGTACTGTCTCGACGATGTTTACGAACTTCTGGGACAGCGTCACGGACAGCGGCATCGCCAAAGCACTTGAGTACGCATGGGGCGGCATCGGCCACAGCGGCAAGTGGTGGTTCGAGAAGAAAGACCCCGTCACCCAAGAGGACATCGACTACGTGGCAAACGCCCTCCCGAATGACAAAACAGCCCAGCAGTTTGTCTTGCTCAATGGGCGCGACAGCGAAGAAATCCGTTGGCTCGTCAATCAGCAGCTTGTGGAGCAGAACCGCAAAGCCCTCGTGGAGAAGTGGCGGCAGGAGAATGAAAGCAGCATCGCAGGTGCACTCATGTACGCTGCGGGCGGCGCGGGCTACATCGTAGACCCGCTGAACCTTGTCCCGATGGGCAGCGCAGTCAAGGGCATGCAGATGCTTGGACGTCTTGGCGGTGCCATCCGCAACGTCAGCAAAGCCCGTGAGATCGCTAAAATTGCAGGACAGGCGGCCTACACCTTGGCAAAAGGAAACGCTCCCATGGGCGCCTCCACCGTTGCCAATGACTATCTCAGACAGACCTATGGCGGTGAGGACGTACACTATGCCTTTGACGCCGCCGCTGCCATGCTTGCAGGGACAGTGCTCTCTGCGGCAGGCCTTGGCGCAGGAAAAGCCTTCAGCCATCTTGCTTATGGACGCAAGGGAAGCCTCACCACCCATGTGGCAGAGGTGGCAGACAAAGCAGAAACCAAAGCCTACATGGACGCAGCGGGCATAGACACAAATGTTATCCGCAGCGAAACCGTGAAGGAAATGAAAAAACTCCATGACGCAGAGTACGGAAAGCAGATCGGCTCTAAAATCTACGACACCTTGGAGAAGAACGGCAGCGTGATTGCCACCACCTACGAAAAGGCGGCAGCCCTTGTGTCTCGTGTGAGCGGACGCGAACTGCCCCGTGACGCCAAAGCATTCTACGTCCCGAATGAAAACTACACCGTGCTCCTCACGGACAACATCAAAGACCCCGCCCGTGTCGATGCCCTCCTCGCCCATGAGCTTGGCGTTCATGCAGGCCTGGAAAAGAGCATCGGCACAGAGAACTTCAACAAACTCATGGAGGATGTCAAGAAGTACATGAACAAGAAGAATCATGTATTCAATGACATTCGCCGCCAGTATGACACACAAGACCCCGAGGAAGTCTTTGCCCATGCAGTAGAGGACGACAAACTTCCTCCCGGCTTCCGCAACCGCATCGGGGGCATCATCAACAAAGCCCTTGGTGAGCGCGGCAGCAGCGTCACCCTTGACAAAGACGACGTGACAAAACTGCTTCTTGCACAGAAACGGGAGGCAGACGCACAGCACCTTGGCGTGCACTACAACCCCGATGGCTCGACCGCCTTTGCGGGGATGCGCTTCTCGCGTGACAACCTCCTCAATCCAAAACTCTTTGAGGATCTCTACGAGCTGGACCCCACCGTTACCAAAGAGACACAGGCAGCCCTTGGAACGAATGGGATTGCACAGGGCGTCGGCAGATTCTTGGAGCAGGGCATCTATGGCCTCATGGCAAACTCCAACTCCAACACCGCCCGTGCCCTTGCAGGACATCTCTTTATGGATGCACGCGGCAGAGGGCTGACTGGACTGGAAACGCTTTCCGGCGAGGAGCAGAAAGAAACCATTATCAAGCGTTTGGCTGTCCCGTATCTTGACTACGCCGACGCGCGTCTTGCGTGGATGAATGCCAACAAGAAGATTGATCGCCGCAGTGCACAGCTTGCCTTTGACAACATGGCTGTACGCTACTACAACGCGAAGTATGCAGGGAACAAAGCCTCTGCCTTGATGGATGTCCCCGAGGAGGTCAAAAAAGCAGCAGAGCACATGCACCACTATCGGGAAGAACAGATCGATATAGGCAAGCACTCTGCGGACTATTTCGGCGCAAAGACCGACAACCTCATTGAAAAGGAATGGGAAGCCGTTGACGATGAGTTGTGGCGTCAGATTGACGACCACCTCCGCGCGGACTTTCAGGCACACTTCAATTCCTTTGAGGACGCCGCCGACCATCTGCGTGAGTACATCCGCGCAGCCGCGAAGTATGACACCATCAAAGAGGTCATCAAACGCGACATTCATTTAAAGAATGCACGCATCAAAGCCTTGAACGAGGCACGCAAAGAACAGGGATTAACGGAAATGAAACCTCTGCTGGATGAGGTTGAACCCTCTGATGCGGATGCACGCACATGGTTGGAAAGCCGCCTCGATGATGAAGTCGAAAGCATCCTGCTCCGTGATACGGACGAGATTGCCCCTAATATGATTGGGCGTGTTGGTGAGTTGAACTTCCTGAAACAGCGCATCCCAATGGACACCTCTCTCGAAATGAAGATGAATGCAGGAACGCCGAATGAGTTCACCTTCTCCTTTGACAACAACCTCCGCAGCTTCGACATGGATGCCATCGTGCAGAAAAACATGCAACGGTTCGGCGGGGAGATTGCCTTTAAGAACGTATTCCACACAGAGAAAGAATACAAAGAGGCCATGGCAAAGATCGAGAACGAACTGAGCAAAGCCTCCCGTCTCGGCGACGCCAACAAGAGTGTCATGAATGACTATCATGAGATTGAGCGCTCCCTGAAAGAACTGCGCGGATGCCGTCCGCGTGAGGACATCCTGACAAAAGGCACAGCCTTACTGCGTCTTGGTCTGAACACCTCTTATGTCAAGAATGGCGCAAACATGGGCTTTGCTCAGCTTGGTGAGATCGGTGGTGCTATCGCCTATGGCGGCCTCCACAACCTCGTCGGTTTCCTCCCCAGCCTCAGTAAACTTGCTCTTAAAGCACGGCAGGGGAAAGTGAGTGCGGAGGAAGCGATGGAGGCAGAACGCTTCCTGTGCGGAGCAGCCCTTGAGGCAGAGACACACACGATCAACTTTCAAGACAGAGCCATCCACGATGCCTTCACCAAAGATGCAGACCACATCGGCGGGGCACTCGTGCGAATGAGCGACTGGATACACAACTTAGGGAAAGTTACGTCTACACTTAACATGCTCCCCAAGATGACCGAAAGCATGTACCGTCACTTCCGCACAGGCTATATCGCAGACGCCGTCGCCTATGCGCATGGCTTCAAGACATTCAGCAGCGTGCGGAATCCCTTCACAAAGGCGAAGTTAAAGGCTTCCAACATCACCCCCGAAAAGTTCGACAACATCATGGAGAACCTACGGAAATATACAAAGGTGGATGAGAAGGGCAACATCATCGGGAATGACTGGAAAGCGTGGCGTGAGAACGACCCGCAGAGCTACTTCCAATTCTACGGAATGACACAAACCCATGCAGAGCGGGCGATTGTCTCAGGCACAAAACAGGGCAACAAAAACCTCATGAAGGCGAACAGCTGGATATATCGAACCCTCTTGCAGTTCAAAGACTACAACCTGCGTGCCATCAGCGGTCAGACCATGCGTGCGCTTACCGCCCGTGACCTCGACGATGCCATCGCATTTGGCATGTCTATGGCGACGAACACCGCCGCATTCATGCTGCGTGCGGGCTTTAAGGGTGCCCTCATGTACGCCGCAGGGAACGCCACAGGAGCAAACGACTACCTCAAACAGCAGTTTGATGAAGGACAGCTTCTCCGTGTGGCCGCCCTGCGCTCTGCCATGGCATCCCCTCTTTCTTTCTTTAACGACGCATGGGAAGCAGGAACGGGCGTACCTACCATCCGCACCACCGTTGACCGCAGCACACATGCACCGAAAGACCAAGACGCCAAAGACAAGTTTGGTAATGCAGTTGCACAGCTGCCAGCCATACAAGAGCTTCTTGCACCAGTGACAGCGGGCATAGGTGCAGCGGGCTTTATGAATGGCGAAGGGGCGCAAAAAGATGTACGCAGGCTATACAATGTATTGCCGATACCGCGCTTTATTCCGTTCATGACCTACATTGACAGCCTCGTCAAAAACAGTGGCGTACCGGAAAAACGCCCTAAGACACAATAAGGAGACACAAGCATTATGCAGCATAAAGCAACCATTTTTTATGAGTGGGAGCAGGGGAAGTCGGCATACAGCTTCCCTTTTCCCTACCTCAGCAAACAGTTTGTCAAAGTGCGTGTCGATCACGCCAACACATCCACCCTTCTGGAATACAACCGTGATTACACCATCGAGGGACAGACCCTCACCCTCACACCCGTACAGCCTTTTGTCTCGGGGGCAACACTCTGCATCTACCGCCAGACGCCCACAGGCAGTCTTGTGGACTTCAGTGACGGCAGCCTCCTGCTCGCCTCCGAGATGGACAGGCTCAGCACACAGCTCCTTCATGTAGAGGAAGAGAACAGCGATCTCATCGCAAGCACAGGTATGTTCGCCGATGATGACAACTCATGGCAGGGACAGGGGCGGCGCATCAAGAACCTCAGTGACCCCGTGGACACGCATGACGCGGTGACGCTCAGCCATCTGGACAAGGTCGGCGTGGCGCGCCGTGAGGAAATTGCAGCCCTTGTCGCACGGGCAGAGAGTGCAGCAGAGGCGGCCAACGAACATGCCGCTGCTGCTTCTGTCAGCAAAGAGGGTGCGCAGACGGCAAAGCAGGGAGCAGAGACAGCGCGGGATGCAGCGAAAGGCTATGCAGAGGATGCGAAAAGCAGTGCAGAGAAGGCAAAGAAATCTGCGGATGACAGCATGGCTGTGGTGGAAAATATCCAGACACGGGAAACCAATGTATTGCGGGCTGAGACAGACGTAAAGAGTACTGCACAGCGCGTCGATCAGCAAGTACAGTGGATTAGCGGGAAGGAAACAGCAATCAATGGCTATGCCAACACCGCGTCTGAGGCGGCGACAGCTGCTGCCAAGAGTGCCCAGACAGCCAAAGAGGCAGTTGCTTATGAAGGGATTGTGGGAGAAAAGCAACTCGAAAATGGTGCAGTATCATGGGATAAGTTAAACGATAGTAATAAAACAATACTAAGCAAGTTAATTAATAACACAGGATTATTCTTCAGAGGGACGGGCACGCCTATAGATGTCTTGGATAAAGAGCACCCCAAAAATAAAAAGCTGCTTGTCGGTGACACCGCCGCATATTCTTTAGTGTATGCAAAGGCACAGCAAATGGCGTTTGCTGACTTCATACACGTCGTTCTCATTACACAAGATGGGTTGATGCGGACTGCGATCACGTTACAGCCATGGATGATCTTTCCACCTCTTACTTTTTATACGACGTGGGTTGGTGAGTATGCACATCCATTACCTAAGGGAGAAATCTTGTCGGTTATAGGGAACAAAGGCACAATAACCATTTCTGTTGCCTTAAAAGCATTTTTAATTACAGATATAACTGCCTATAAATATAGTTGATATCTGAAAGGAGACAACACCATCATTATTACTACAGAAACACCTATCCATGCACTCATCCATGCCATCGAGAATGCATGGACGAGCACAGAGCTGACCGCAGGTGCCGTATTCGGCATCATCTACACATTTCTTGACAAAGCCTTCGGCGGACTTGACGCCAGCATCGAAGCCCTCGCCGTCCTCATGTGTCTTGATGTCCTCACAGGCATCGCCGCAGGGCTGAAACATCATCGGCTCAGCTCGGCCGTCGGTTCAAAGGGGCTGTTCAAGAAAGCGGGCATCTTTGTCTGTATCCTCATTGGCTTCCTGCTCGATACCGCCATCCACGTAGACATTTTCCGTGACATGGTGATTGCAGGCTTCGCTCTCATCGAAGGCATGAGCCTCATTGAGAACATCGACCGTATGGGCTTTGGCTACATCATTCCTGCATTCCTGCGGGATAAGATGAAGCAGATCGCTGAGGAGAAACGACTGAAAGGAGACAAAAAATATGAAAAGAGGAATTGACGTATCCGAAAACAACGGCTGGGTGGACTGGGACGCCGTAAAGGACGCGGGCTATGACTTTGCCATTGTCCGCTCCTCCTATGGGCGCACAGGCGTCGATGACATGTTCAGACGCAACGTCAACGAAGCGCACCGCGTCGGGCTGATCTGCGGTGCATACCACTACGGCTATGGACTGAACGAGTGGCACGCACGCGAGGAGGCACGGCATTGCCGCAGCGTCATTGACGAAGCAGGAGTGCTCCTTGAGCTGCCCGTATTCTACGACATGGAGGATGCAGACCAGTACAAGGCACGCAAGGGCTTCGCCTTCGACCCCGACGAAATGACCGCCATGTGCAGGGCATTTATCGACACCATCGGCCTTGACTGTGGTGTCTATGCTTCCTGCCACTGGCTCGAAAACTACATTGACTGGCAGTCCCTCGGCTGTCCTGTCTGGAACGCCCAGTGGTCGTCCAATGACGACATTAAGGGCTTCATGTGGCAGTACACCGATGGGGCATTGATTGGAGGAAAAACCTTTGATGCCAATATCCTTTATGAAGCGGATTAAGGGCACGAGCAGAAAGAGCCGTCTTATGGCGGTTCTTTTTGTTTGTCTTGCCATTATCCTTTGTGTCTTATTTCTTAACAGCTGCAAGCATGAGGATTCTGTGGAAAAGACACAAGACCCCATCGTCCTCACCCCTGAGGAAGCCGTGAACGAAAACGTCCTTGAAAACAAACTGGACATGAACAAAAGCAACGCGCGGGAAACTGCCAGCTACATTCGTGATGCACAGATAGGGCTGAGACGCCCTCAGACGCTCTACAATGAACGAAACGATGGCGGGGGCAGTGTTACCTATACCGTGCAGGAAAAGCTCGCCAGAAACGACGCTGCGCTTCCGAAAGAGGCACTCGCCAAAACGGATGCCACCATCGTTGCAGAGCAGCCGGAGAACAAAGACGTACCCGTCGGCATTTACAAAATCAACAACTACCGCAACTGGGAACTGGGCGCAGGCATGGGCATCCATGACGGCAAAGCCTACATCCCAGTCAGCCTACAGCGCAACTACAGCAAAAATCACTCCATTGCCGTTGAACTTCACTACGACCTGAAAGACAACAAAGTCAATGGTGGGGAAGTACAGTGGAAAGCGCATTTCTAAAAGAAAGGAATGAAGAATATGAAACGAATTGATCGGTTTTCCTGCGAGTATTGTGGAGGTACCTTTGACACCCCAGATGAGGCGATAGCATGTGAATTACGTCATGCGCTTCCTATGATAATTAAAAAGAATCATTTCGTTTATCAATTTAATCCCCCAAGATATATTGATATTCAAATGTTCGACGGTTCTATCGACAGATATGAATTTTATAAGTCACTCGTAGGAAAGGCTACCTCAGCGGAGGAGCACATCACGACTAAAGTGGATAAATACTCCCCAGATAGCATGAAACTTATTGAATACACAATACGAAATGCGCGTGAGATGGATGATTCTACATGGGCTGATCTTTTAGGGGATGCTTATGCAAGAGATCATACTACACTAGATGATGCCATCATTGAAGTGTTACGCGCATGGGCAGCAAAGCATAATCTCTAATCGAAAGGAGACAAACAATATGGCAGGGATAAAACTACCACAGGAAATTATTGACGCCCTCGCCCAGCAGGAAGCCGATGCACTTCTTGAGGGGCTTCAGGACGAGGAGATGCGAAAGAATCCCGCCTTCCTCGCCAAGGTGCGTCAGTTCCTCAAAGACAACGACTTCATCACCACTACAGAGACCGAGGGCGTGCAGACCATTGTGCGGGATGCCAGCACCATCCCTGACCTCATCGGAAATGACACAACAGAGGTGCTCCATTGAACTGGTCGGAGCAGGACATTGAGAAAGCGCGGCAGCACTTCTGGGCGTTTGTCTACATTGTATGGAAATCCATCGGGCTGCCAAACCCGACACCCATCCAAGTGGACATCGCCCAGTACCTACAGAACCCGCCCAGTGACCGCATCGTCATTCAGGGATTCCGAGGCGTTGCCAAGAGCTTCCTCACCTGCGCCTACGCCGTGTGGCGTCTCTGGCCGAATCGTGATCTCAAAGTCCTCATCATATCTGCATCGCGTGACAGGGCAGACGACAACGCTCGCTTCATCAAGAGCATCATCCGCACGCTGCCCTTCCTCGCGGACATGAAAGCAGACAAAAGCCAGTTAGACACACAGAACATCTTCAACGTCGGCGGCGCACAGGCAGACATCTCCCCGAGCGTCAAGTCCGTTGGTATCACAGGACAGATCACAGGTACACGCGCCGACCTCCTAATTTCGGATGATGTCGAGGTCAGTAAAAACAGTGGGACGCAGATGCAACGAGACAAACTGTCTGAGGCAGTCAAAGAGTACGATGCCATCCTAAAGCCGGGTGGACAGATCATTTACCTTGGGACGCCGCAGAACGAAGCCAGCCTTTACAACACTCTGCGGAGGCGTGGCTACGAAACAAGAATCTGGACAGTCCTTTATCCTGAGAGCGAAGAGGAAATGGAAAGCTACGGGGATTCCCTTGCTCCATTCATCCGAGACAAATATCTCAGTGACCCAAAGAAGTATGCAGGAAAGCCTACAGACCCGTCGCGCTTTGATGAAATTGAAATTGAGAAGCGACGTTTGTCTTATGGGCGTGCGGGCTTTGCCTTGCAGTTCATGCTCAACACCAACCTCAGTGACTACGAGAAATATCCGCTCAAAGTCTCTGACCTCATCATAGACAGCCTAGACCCGCACGAAACCAGTACCAAGTGGGCGTGGGCAAACGGAGCGCAGCAGCGCATGGGAGACATCCCCTGTGTCGCCATGAATGGGGATATGTACTATGCGCCTCTTTCCCGCAGCCCTGACACCCTGCCTTACACTGGGACAGTCATGGCGATTGACCCTGCGGGCAGAGGCAGCGACGAAAGTGCCTATGCCGTCATGAAAGCCCTCAACGGATACCTATTCCTTATGGACGTGGGGGGCTTTACCGAGGGATACAGCGACCTTGCCCTCACCCAGATGGCGCAGCTCGCAAAGTTCTGGCAGGTCAACGAGATCGTCGTAGAGGCAAACTTTGGCGACGGTATGTTCACCAAACTCATGTCTCCTATCTTCAGTAAGATACACCCGTGTGCAATCACTGAGGTGAAGAATACAAAGCAGAAAGAGCTGCGTATCATCGACACACTTGAACCCGTCCTCATGCGCCACAAGCTGATCGTCAACCAGAGCGTCATCGAAAATGACTACAGACGCTATGAGAGTGGACAGACCTATAGCCTCATCTACCAGATGACGCGAATATGTCGGGATAAGAACGCCATCGCTCATGACGACCGCTTGGACGCTGTCACCATGGCTACCGCCTATTGGCTCAGCAGCATGGATATTGATGGAGACAAAAAAGAAGAAGGCAGCGAGCGCAGCATCGAGGAAATGATGGACGAGGGGATTATGGCACAGCCCGAGGAGCGCTATGAGAGATGTGTGAAGAACATCAAAGCTCTGCGTTCTTAGGTGGGACACAATAACCTGAAAATCCTAAAAAACGCAGGTGGGACACGAGAAAGATAAGAGGGGGGAAAGTATATATTAAAGACATACTTAAAGATACTTAAAGCGTCTTAAAGGCTAACTTATAAGCTAACTTATACCTGCTATAAGCTAGGCAGACGCAGCGTCAAGACTTCCTGCTGCGCATGAGACTTGACGCCACATCTTCCCTCCTTATCGCCACGATAGCCACGGTTATCGTACCTCTAGCGTACCTCATGCTTGCAGGCGAAGCAGGGAGGATGAAGATGCTAGAGGCTTGACGATGGAATGACCTCCTCGAACGTGGCGGCAGCCACAAACAATAAAAACCTTAGGATAGACATAAGAGAGGCAAGAGACGCTGATGCGCTCCTGCCTCTTTTGTTGTCTTTTCCATACGCAGTAATTAGAACACGTTTTCTATATTTTAACAGAAAGGAGCATCGCAGTTGACAAAACCCTTGTATCAGCAAGACCTTGACGATTTTTTCTTGACAAAAGCGGGAACGTGGGACAAAATGGTAATGTTCAGCCCAAAGGACGCATCCGAACTATTGGGCATACCACAATCCACCCTATACACCTACCTCCGCAGCGGCGAAATCAAGGCGTATAAAATCGGACGCCACTATCGCATCACCCGCCGTGACCTCTACCGCTTTGTGGAAAACAACTTGTGTCTTTCCGTGCGATAAGCACCAATAAGCACCTAGAACAGCCTCAAACCCTTATAAATCAACGAAAGACAGTTTTGTGCTATAATAAAACGGATATTGTCTTTCAATCGATTTATGATTACCAGCAGCACAGGAGTGTGAAATATTTGTTCGGCATATCTTCGATTCTCAAGCGATTCCTCGGCGACAACAACGACAAGGAGATCGCGCGCTACCGCGGCATCGTGGAGCAGATCAACGCGCTCGAGCCGTCGATGGTGAACCTCACGGATGACAAACTGACGGGTTATACGCAGAAATTCCGTGAGCGGCTCGCGCAGGGGGAGACGATGGAGGAGATCCTCCCCGAGGCGTTTGCGGTCGTGCGCGAAGGCTCGCGCCGCGTGCTCGGCATGCGGCATTTTGACGTACAGCTGATCGGCGGCATCTGCCTCCACGAGGGGCGCATCGCCGAGATGCGTACCGGCGAGGGCAAGACGCTCGTCGCGACGACGGCGGTCTACCTCAACGCACTCGCGGGCAAGGGCGTCCACATGGTCACGGTCAACGACTACCTTGCACGCCGCGACAGCGAGTGGATGGGCAAACTCTACCGCTACCTCGGGCTGACGGTTGGCCTCATCGCACATAACATGGACTTCCCCGAGCGCAAGGCGGCGTATGCCGCCGACGTGACGTTCGGCACGAACAACGAGTTCGGCTTTGACTATCTGCGCGACAACATGGTGCTCTCCGAGAGCCAGATGGTGCAGCGTCATCTGCACTATGCGATCGTCGACGAGGTGGACTCCATCCTCATCGACGAGGCGCGCACGCCGCTCATCATCT
>ERZ772945.2430-NODE-2430-length-11416-cov-2.906346_pt1 | contig 11416 bp, 10 predicted proteins | sample MGYA00511681_ERZ772945 | MGnify/ENA primary metagenome ERZ772945 (study PRJEB29015, sample SAMEA2737943) | human oral metagenome | biome: human oral; feature: human-associated habitat; material: dental | place: China | collected 2143 ... | reverse complement strand
AGAAAATCATTAAAAACCTCTGGAAGCCAATTGTTACGTGTATACATAATAGTTATATTTTATATGGTTTATTATTTACTTGTTGTTTACGCTAACCTTTATACAACCTTCATGCCCACATAACCACACACGTCATATTGACATGTGTTGCAGACAAATTGACAGCACGCTGTAATAGGTTCGGCTTTCCATTATCAATATTATTTCTCTTTCACCATAAGTCAACGTTTCAAAAGTTATTAGAATAAAGGAAAAACATATCACTATTTCAATTAAAAGATTCAATGAGGAAATTTGCATTAAGTAAAATCCATAGTATCATATTGCGATAAAACACTAATATTTAAATATTTTTATCATTGTAAAATAACAATTGTTACCATTCATACACCTGCATATACCTACATTTGCAAATACAATCAAAACAAATCAAACATGAACTATAAAATGAAAGATTATCTTCCACCGATGGATCCAGAGAAATTGAAGGCTCTTTTCGAAATAGAGAATAAATTTAAAGCTGGCGAACTATCGGCTGAAAAAGCATATCAGCAAATTAAAGAGCGGGTTGGTAAGGTTAGTGCCTATCATGTTGCGTATATCGAACAAACCATGACAGAGGAGACTGACGATGAATGTATCCGTGAAGATGTACATTCTATCATCGACATGCTGGGAGATTTGATAGATAATTCCATGCCTAACCTGCCTGCAGATCATCCTATCATGCACTATTTAAAGGAGAATGAAGAGATGAAGAACTTGCTTTTGGCCGTGGAAGACTTGGTACAATATCCCATGATTAAAAATCAATGGCTCGAGCTTTACGATAAAATAAGCCAATATCCAGTGCATTATAAGCGAAAGCAAAACCAGCTTTACCCTGTGCTTGAACAAAAGGGATTCACCCGTCCCACAACAACCATGTGGACCTTCGACGATATGGTGCGCGATGAAATAAGAGAGGCTGAACGACTGTTACAGGAAGATAACGAGGAGGCTTTCATCAAACAGCAGGAACGTGTTTTGCTATATGCACGCGATTTAATGCAGAAAGAGGAGTTTATTCTCTACCCAACGTCAATGGCCTTGATAAGTGCTGACGAGTTCGATGAGATGAAAAGTGGTGATCAGGAAATAGGTTTTGCTTTCTTCAATGTGGAACACAAGTCTGCTGAAAGCAAAGTAGAACCGTCACCAAAAGCGCAAAATGGATTTGCCAACGACCTGCAGGCGTTGCTCGCTAAATATGGTTATGCAGCACAAGGAGGCAACCAACTATTAGATGTTACAACAGGAAAGTTGAGCTTAGAGCAAATAAACCTGATATATCAACATCTGCCAATCGATATTTCTTTCGTTGACGAGAACGAACTTGTTTGCTTTTATTCAGATACCAATCATCGTATTTTTCCACGCAGTAGAAACGTAATCGGTCGCGAAGTAATGAATTGTCATCCTCGAAAGAGCGCACATATTGTTCGGGAAGTGATTGATAAACTGAGAAGTGGTGAACAGGATAAAGCCGAGTTTTGGATTAATAAGCCAAATCTTTTCATTTATATTACATATATTGCAGTACGTGACAAGGACGGAAAATTCCGTGGTGTACTCGAGATGATGCAAGATTGTACACACATCCGTGCTTTAGAAGGGTCACAAACGCTGCTTACATGGAGCGGTCAGGAAAAGCCCTCAGCCCAGAAAGAGCCTATTCAAGAGACTGTTTCTGACCATGAGGATGCGAGCGAAGAGAAGTCTTCGGCACTTATTACCGACATTACACCTCAAACACGATTAAAGGATTTACTGAAGCAATACCCAGCACTCAAAGGTCGTTTGCCTGAAATTGACCCTAAATTTAAGATGCTTAATTCTCCTTTAGGCAAGTTAATGTTGGGCAAAGTAAACATACAGATGATGAGTGAACGCTCGGGTGTGCCACTCGATAAATTGATTGAAAGCATCAAGAAACTTATCAACAGAATGCTTCTGTAACATATTATACAAATAATACTTCAAAGCCTATGGAATGTTAGTAAGCATTTCCATAGGCTTTTTCTATGATATTCAAAATTAAGATTACAATTAATGATTGTTGTTTGTAACCTTATTAATCCACATGCACATATCATTTAAAACTTCTTCTGCCATGGTCTCTTCAATGTTTACATAATCCAACGGATTGCCTGTGGAGCTATGCTGGAAAAGATGATTCAACCCTGGATATATTTTAATAACGTTTTTGCTGTTATGTGGCAGGCCGTTTTTCAGTGACTGCATATTAAATTCAGCTGGAACATTTAAGTCATTACTACCTCCTAAGGCCATAACAGGGCACTTTACCAACGGTAAAAATGTTGAGAAATCCATGTTAAGAAAAGCCTTCATCCACGGGCCGCCATCCTGAGAAAGCAACAATTGTCTCGTTTCCGCCACATTATGAGCCACATCTTCTTTCGCACCCTGCAACCGGCTTAACTTATTTAATTGCAACATCATGAGGGTATCTACCTTGCATGCAGGCCCTGCCAGACTGACAATAAAGTCGGCATTGCCACCGGCCCCGAGCATATAGGCGATACTTCCGCCCTCACTGTGCCCCAAAATACCTACGCAAGAGAACTTCTTAAGACCTCGGAGGTATTTAATTCCTGCTAAAGCGTCCGTTGCCAAAGCCGCTGTTGTGGCCGAAGAAAAGTCGCCCGTCGACTGCCCTACTCCCCTGTCGTCATAGCGCAATGAGGCTATTCCATGGCGCGCCAGCCTGTCGGCAAGAACTAAAAAGGGCTTATGCCCCATCAGTTCCTCATCTCTATTCTGCGGTCCACTGCCCGTAACCATGAGCACTACCGGCACCTTTTGCCCCTCCTTATAACCCTCGGGGAAAGTCAATGTGCCGGCAAGTGTTACGTTTGCTTCCTTATGGTCGAACTTAACCTCCTCTACCCGATAAGGGAAAGGCGGCTTAGGCTCCTGCGGTCGTTTCAGAACAACCTCACCTTTATTAAATATAAGCTGCGTCGTAAAACCGTTTTGGCTGAACGTTCCCTCAATAACACCGTTCCGTAAACGTCCGGCATAATGCAGCCCTATCTGCGTCATGGCCACGTTTAACGAATCATTTTCCATCACGTTTACCGCTAAGGGTAGCCCCTTGGCCCCTTGTTCCATCACATCAAGCTTGGCTGAACGCTCGGCCTCGCTTACGTGTAAGATCAGGGTTAACTTCTGCGGGCCAACAGTTAATACGCCTTTCCATGTTCCGTCAAGGCTCTGAGCACCAACCTGTACTGATATTGTCAGCATCAGTATCAAAAAGAAATATATTACCTTTTTCATATTACAAATATACGTGCTTTGGCTGAAATATTGATAATTCTGTCAGTTTTTCCACCCGAAAACATAAAAATAGCAATATCTATAACCTGAAATTGCCGGAAAACGACTATATTTGAAGCGCAAAAATATTCAAGTATCATGAAAGCTTACCATTCTGTCTTCGTTTTTATTATCCTCATCACTTGCACTATTGCCTCAAGTATCCACAGCTACCGTGTGGCTGAAGGCAATATCATCAGGGATATGAACCAGGCTCTTGCCCAAACACTCAAGACGAAAACAGACGGTTATCTTACGCCCGATACCCTGTATGAGTATCGCCGCCACCTCCAGATTGACAGTCTTCGGCAGTCATCCTTCGTTTACTATGCGGTGAAAGGGAATCATGATGGCCTGCAAAGCCGTAAAATAAAATGGCGTCAGCTCGAGTTCCAAAGCTATGCAAACTGCTCTGTTGCCACCGTTTTCTCGCTGTCTGACCAACGGCTTTCTGGGCTTTTTGCGTCAGCAGCGTTATTATGGTTCATCCTTTCGATGGGCTTTGCCAGGCGGCGGCACACCGGCTTTAAAGTATTCGGGACGATAGCTTACCACGAAGAGGATGGCGTTTTCTTCAATCTTCACCACCAGCCCATACGCTTTACACCCATGCAGGAGCAGCTGATGACACTTTTCTTTCAGGCTTCTGATTTCAAACTTCCGAAAGAAACCATTTGTCAAAAGCTCTGGCCCAACAAGCCCAACGCCAGTGAAACACTCTACACTCTGATGAAACGCCTCAAGCCCATCGTTGAGGAGCAGGGCGGATTACATATTATCTGTGACAGGGGACGCAGCTATCAGCTTCAGAAGAAGCACTAAACAGCTGACTATCAAACAGGTATCTTTCTGACCATTAAATGTCAGGAAGATGTCAGTAAGGTTTTTCTTCCATTCTCTTATTGCCATTTATCTTTGTGGCAAAAATCGTAAAATGAAGAAAAATCTATTGTTATTTTTTACCCTTTTCATCAGTTCTGTCGAGACCTGGGCACAGAATGATTCTATCCCCACAAAGAATATCCCCTTACCTGCCCCCGCCGACTCTGCCCTCACCCTACAGGAAGTTAATGTGAAAGCTGCGCGTATTATAACCCGAAACGACGGCCGCGTTTATTTTCCATCGGCAAAAGCCAAGGAAGCCGCAGCAAACAGTTACGGCTTGTTAGGCCGCATCGGACTACCTCATGTCAGGATTGACGAAATAAAACATACGGTTACGGCACTGAATAACCTCGGTACTGTCCAGCTCCGACTCAATGGAGCCATTGCCTCACAAACAGACATCATCGGTCTTGACCCCAAAACCATACTTCATATCCACTTTATTGACCATCCGGGACTGCGCTACGGAGAAGACGTCGCCTACGTCATCAACATCGTTACGCGTCGTACCGAGACGGGCTACAGCGTGGGAACCGATCTCACCAACGCCCTTACCACCTACAGCGGACATAATACGGTTTATACCAATCTGGCACACCGAAACTCAGAATGGGGGCTAAACTACGACCTTGGCTATCAGGATGCCCGAGGCGGACAGTCGGAAGAGCTGGCCGATTATCTGCTAAACAACGGTACACACCATATAGTTTCGCGAACATCTCAGGACACACGCATGCGCGAATTTGACAATAAAGTACAGCTGAAATACAGCCTTACCGACTCGCTCGACAACGTATTCCAGGTACGGTTATCGAGTGATTTCAGCCACGAACCCACTGATTTAACGCACACGTTAGTCAGTGAGGGAACCTCATCCTATCTGTCATTGCAGAAGCACGCTTCCCTATCGTTCAGTCCTTCACTCGACCTCTATCTTACACGCCGTCTGGGAAGTCGTCGCTCGCTTACCGCAAACCTCGTTGTTACCCACATCAACACAGACGAAAATCACTATAACGACGAAGGCGGACCGTATAAATTCTCTGTACATGGGAACGTATGGTCGCTCCTTTCAGAGGCTATTTACGAAACCAAACTAAAGCCTTTTACGTTGTCGGCCGGATATAAAGGACTCTTGAAATATACGTACAACAGCTATACGGGCGACGTACTCTCCACCACTCCCATCCATAATGGCAGTGCTTACCTGTATGTCGAGGCCCAGGGAAATGTGTCAAAACTAAGCTACTCGGCAGGTGCAGGCATGACCCTTCTCGGTTATCGCCAGCACGAACACCGATATAACTTCTGGCTCTTCCGGCCGAAAATTACCGTCAGCTACCAGCCTGTCGCGCCGCTCACCTTGAAGTATGGCTTTGAGATAAACCCCTTCGTCAGTCGCGTAGCCATGATTAGCAACACGGCTATCCGACAGGGAAGCAGAGAGTGGTCGGTAGGAAGTCCTGACCTTAAACCAAGCCGACGCACCGAACACACTCTTGATGCCACCCTGACGCTGCCGCGCCTTACCGCCAATTTAAACGTCATGTACTGGGCTGAACGCCACTGCAACATGGCTTTTTATACGCGATCGGCCGACGACCACTTCTATTATACGCAAAAAAATCAGAAAGGAATTGACATGCTTTACTGCACGGCCTATGCACAATATCAGCTTATTCCTGACAAGCTTTCGTGCTTTCTGGCAGGCTACATCAACCATTTTGCCAACCACGGCGACAATTATGAGCATCGCTACACAGCCTATAACTATAGCATGCAGACCACAGCCTATCTGGGACGATGGACTATAAGCCTCACGGCTGACAATGGATGGCGTGCCATGGAAGGCGAAACCATTATACGGCAAGGGGCACAATGCGTGCTCAATTGCTCCTATCGTATGGGCCCGTGCACGCTTTCGCTGATGTGGCTCAACCCTTTCAGCCACCGCGTAAGAGAATATCATCCCGAGTTAGTGAACCGTTTTCTTCACCGCCAGTATAGCTACAGTTCTACCGACAGCGGCAACCAACTCTCCCTCTCTTTCGTATGGCGACTGCAGAAAGGGCACCGTTCACGAGCCGTCACGCGAACATTGAACAACCGCGACACCGAAAACGGCATCATGAAATAACGTTATCCGAACCATGAAAAAGCTTTTATCCGTGATGCTGCTTCTGGCAACGTTGGCCTTTATAGCCGATATAAGTATGAAAAAAGAAGATGAACGGCCTGAACCCATGAAGTTTCAGGAAGCCATGAACTTCGCAAACTTCAATACCTATGCCGACCGAGACTTCAACTATACATTCTCCTACCCTTCGTTTTTCAAAGAAAGCAGTGAACCGTGGTACGGTCCAGGGCACGTCAGTTTTTCATATCATAGCAACGGAACCAACATGGTTCTGACATGCCGTGTGCTTCCAAAGAGTGCCATTGCCTGCAAAGACAGCAGCTTTACCACAAGCCACAGCCTGCAAGACTTCAGCGGATACGTCAGCCTAAGCCGCGGAGTATTGCGTGAGAACTGCTGGTACGTCCTCACATTCTGCTATCCCGAGGAATACCGTAAGGCCGTGTCGCGCATCATTTTTCAGGTAACATCGTGGCAAGCAGAGCCTCCCCGCCAAATAATTACCAGCTCTCCCAAGATACCATACCGCCAATAGCCCTGCTCCGGGCACCGAATGGCCATCATGAAACAAGAAGGACACAAGGGGGATTGTACCCGCTTTGTGTCCTTCTTCTTACATTTTAATACGAGCCTTAGCTCAATACGTAGTTCTTAATATCCTCTTCTACCGTAGAGATACCGCTTAAACCAAAGTTATCTACCAACACTTTGAGCACGCCTTCTGAAACGAAGGCTGGCAGCGTTGGGCCGATATGAATATTCTTTACGCCTAAGATAAGCAGAGCTAACAGCACGATTACAGCCTTCTGCTCGTACCAAGCGATGTTGAAAAAGATAGGAAGGTCGTTAATATCGTTGGCTCCGAATATCTCCTTAAGCCTCATAGCCACCACTGTCCACGAGTAAGAGTCGTTACACTGACCCGCATCAGGCACACGAGGAATAGCCGGTTTTCTCACCTTCCCACTTCACTTCCTGATAATCGGGCAATGCTACTTTTGCCACTTGGGCAATATCGAGCAATTGGCGTTTTACTGCCAACGCCTTGTCAACACGACCAAGAAGTGAGTTGTCATCGAAGTTAGCATTGGTGATGCAGGCAAAAAGACCATCAACAATTATATCGCCTACTGTTTGCTTATCATAAGACACGCCTGCACCATTCAACATATGACCTATTATTCCTAAGCCACGAACTACACCAATTAACAAGTCTTGCCATCGTGATGTTTCCGGCAACTTTCCACAAACGCCTCGAACGGTACGTCCCGTTCCTTTAGCAGTTTCCTGCCATTGGAAACAAAACATCTGATTTTCCATCTCTATTATAATTCCGTTTTTGATAATAACGTATAAATGGCTGCAAAGATACTACCTGTAAACATGCCCAAATAGTAACAAATTTGACGCTAAAGGGTTAAGACGCGTTAAAACAAAAGTAAACTTAATATAAGATTGAAGTTATAACGAAACAAAATATAAACATCAAATTATGAATATAAGGAACAGAGATAGCTCCAATACGTATATACTTTTTATATACATTTCCATAAACAATCTCATTTTATTTCCCTATTTTTGCAATTAAAATGTTACATATGGAGAAGAATACAAGACTGGTAAATTTTCCTGAAAAAGAATATAAGGACGGCGTTCGTATCTATGGAGAAGCCTCATATGCCAACCAAATAGCAGTTTTAAGCCAATATTTGCACAACAAATCTTACACAAATGACCATTTACAAGATAACCGGTATAAAGAAAAAATTACGGCTGCTATAAAAGTATATCTCGATTCTCGGGGAGAGCTTGAAAATTATTCAGAGAAAGATATCCATGTTGTTTGTGACAATCCTTTTGAAACAAATCTTTTTACAGACTTCATAAATGTACCATTTCCTGGTCCCAATAAGCCCAAATTCACATTTATAGATCTATTTGCAGGTATAGGCGGTTTTCGCTTAGCCATGCAGGAGCATGGAGGAAAGTGTTTGTTTTCATCAGAGTGGAACAAGTTCTCTCAAAAGACATATCTTGTTAATTATGGTGAAATGCCTTTTGGAGATATAACATTAGAGTCGACAAAAAGCTTTATACCCAAGAACTTTGACATACTATGTGCAGGGTTTCCATGCCAGCCTTTTTCTATTGCCGGCGTTGCAAAGAAAAACAGTTTAGGCCGCCCGACAGGCTTTGCAGACAAGACACAAGGTACGTTATTCTTTGATGTTGCAGAAATATTACGCCGATTCCGTCCTAAAGCCTTTTTCCTGGAGAATGTAAAAAACCTCGTAGCACATGATAAAGGAAAAACGTTTAAGGTAATTCGGGAAACGTTAGAAGAGCTTAATTACTCCATACACTATCAGGTTATGGATGGTAAAGCTTTCGTACCCCAACACAGAGAGCGAATTATAATTGTCGGGTTTGACAAAAAACGCTTTCATGGAAAAGAACACTTCGAATTTCCAAAGTCAGGAGATCCTAAAATGAAAGTCAGAGATATACTCGATAATCAGACAGACTCCAAATATACTTTGTCTAACAGGCTATGGACATATCTTCAGAACTATGCAGTTAAACAAAAAGCGAAAGGTAACGGATTCGGGTTCGGACTTGCTGATTTAAACGGTATTACAAGGACATTAAGTGCTCGCTATTACAAAGACGGGTCAGAGATTCTGATACCACAAGGCGAAGGAATAAACCCAAGAAAACTTTCCCCCAGGGAATGTGCGCGCCTCATGGGCTATCCTGATGATTATATCATAAACGCAGTATCAGACGTTCAGGCTTACAGGCAGTTTGGCAATTCTGTTATTGTTCCCCTGATTTCTGCTGTTGCAGGACAAATGTTAGCCACCTTAAAGATAAAGTAGTAATGGAAGAAGTTCTCTCCAAAACAATACAAGACATTCTATCATCCCAATGTGCTTTTTGCAGATATATTACAGCTAATGATACGGGAACCACAGGTGCGCACCAGGCAGGTTTCTATATTCCAAAGAATGCAGCGAGGCTTCTATTCGAAGAACCCGTCCAACGAGGGCAGAATAAAGATAAATATGTAAATATAAAATGGCAGGACGACTTTGTTACTAAAAGCAGATTCATATACTATGGAAAGGGTACAAGAAACGAGTTCCGCATTACGAGATTCGGACATAACTTCCCTTTTCTTAATGATGATCATGTGGGAAGCCTCCTGATACTTGCAGAAATTGATGAGGAAAACTATGTTGGCTACATATTATCGAATGATGAAGATATTGACAGTTTCCTGTCGTTTTTCAATCTTTCACCCGATAAGACCAACCAGTTAATTGATATTGCAGAAAGAGAAAAACCCGAAGAGAAACTCAATGGCCTGCTGAACAACATTGTATCCCAACTTTATGATTTCCCCGAAACTACCCAAACAGCCAACTTTGCAAGAATATGCTATGATGAAGCCTTTCATATAAATTTAAGCCGTATTAAATCAGAACCCGACCAAATGCTCTTAAACTGGATAGATACAGAATATATTCTGTTTCAGAAAATAGAGAATAAGATTTGTAAAAACATCATAGGCACACCCTTTCATGATGTAAAATCGTTTACTGTTGCAGCCAATCAGATACTGAACCGGCGCAAATCACGCGCGGGGAAATCTCTGGAACACCATCTTGCTGCCATCTTTGATGCAAGCAATATATTATATGAAGAACAAGTTAATACAGAGGATAGGAAAAAGCCTGATTTTATATTTCCGAATGGAATATGCTATCACAATTTCGAGTTCCCGGCAGACTTGTTGATCTCCCTGACTGCAAAAACAACATGTAAAGACCGTTGGCGTCAGGTCATTAACGAGGCAAACCGAATATCAGAGAAGCATTTGTTCACCCTACAGCAAGCTATCTCCAAAAATCAGTTGAAAGAAATGAGAAATGAAAATGTTACACTTGTTGTTCCACACAAATATATAAAAAACTACCCTGCAGAATACCAATCTGAAATTTTGGACCTGAACCGCTTCATTCAATTGGTAAAAGAAAAGCAAAACAAAACGCCAAAGATATTCCTGGTACGCTAAAACAACTGGCTGAATGGATGTACTAAGCGCACAACAACGTCACAGAAACATGTCGGCAATACGGTCTAAGAATACGAAACCAGAGCTTATCGTACGACATTACTTATGGAAGCACGGATTCCGTTACAGGTTAAACTGTGACCGGTTGCCCGGGCATCCTGATATTGTACTGCGCAAATATCGTACTTGTGTGTTTGTAAACGGATGCTTCTGGCACGGACATAAAGGCTGTAAGCACTTTGTTATCCCCAAAACCAATACAGATTTTTGGACTAATAAGATAAGCAAGAATCAGCGTCATGATTCAGATGTACAGCGCAAACTTGCAAAAATGGGATGGCACTGTATCGTCATATGGGAATGCGAGTTGAAAGGAGAAAAACAAAATACCACCCTGCAATCTCTCGCTTTCACGCTCAACCATATATTTTTACAAGACCGTTCCATACCCTATCCGTCCATTAGTGAAACTGACGAATATGGAATTGCAGCAGAACCTGCCCCTGTTCTGGAAGAGAAATAAAAAGAGAATAAAAAGAAGTACATGTTTTATCTTCCACTCAAAACAAACAAGTAAGTACAAAATAACAATATACCGGTCATGCCATCCTGATATTGGGGCAACAGGTATACACCATGAAGCCGGACCGCATGTAGTATAAATCCGTTTGTAAAATTATTTGGTAATCATTTAACACTTCAAAAATGCTTGTTTTAGAACAAAACAACCTCGGAAACCTAACTATTTTAGCAAAATGGAGGAACAACGGTATGTCACACCCTATATTTTATTAACAGGATATTTTAAAAACAGCATACCAGCATGAAAAAAGAATCAGTTTTTTGCGTTTACGGCACAATTAACTTGCCTTTACGATGTAAAATAATTCTTAAAATGTATCTAACTGAAAATAAAGAAGTTACCTCGCTGTAAA
>ERZ772945.2429-NODE-2429-length-11416-cov-2.941642_pt1 | contig 11416 bp, 7 predicted proteins | sample MGYA00511681_ERZ772945 | MGnify/ENA primary metagenome ERZ772945 (study PRJEB29015, sample SAMEA2737943) | human oral metagenome | biome: human oral; feature: human-associated habitat; material: dental | place: China | collected 2143 ... | reverse complement strand
TTTTAGGTATATTTTTTTAGGAGTTATGGAGTTAAGGAGTTAGAAGGAGTGAAGACATTTGTCTGAACTACGATACTATTCCTTAAGAAGACTTGTGTATTCTTTTGAGGAGACAGGGGGGTGTTTTAAAGGAGTCAGGAGTGAAGGAGGTAGAAGTAGTTAAGACAAGTGCTGGTTTAGCGACTTGCTAAGGATGATTTGATATTGAAGTAACGCCTTAACTCCATTTATCTCCTTAACTTCTGCCTCCTGATTTCTGACATTTTTCTTAACTCCTTCTACCTCCTTAACTCCATAACTCCTCCAAAACTATCTTAGTTAATCGTCAGCTTCCGCACGCGGTAGTTGCCCCAGTCGGCCACGTAAACCGAGCCGTCCTTGCCAATACCGATGCCGGTAGGCTTGTTGAAGAGGGCCTCTTTCTTCGAACCGTCCTTGTAACCGGCCGTCCCGGGCACGCCGAGCACGGTCTCGACCATGCCCTCGGGCGATATGCGGCGGATGCAATGGTTATCCATATCGGCCACGTACATGTTGCCCTGGGCATCGCAATAAATCTGGCAGGGGTTATGGAACTGCGCTTTCGACAGCTCGCCGTCGCGGTGACCGCCACCCGTATTGCTGCTCGACAAGCGGTGATACGTATTTTCGGGGTCAGTTACATCAATAGAAGCAATGCTGTTGGCCATCGCACCGCCGTTGTCACGGAACGACATATACAGGATGTTCGGGCGCAGGGGGTTGAACGTCAGGCCGAAGCTGTCGCCGCGGGGTGTCTTATAAATAGGTGTAGCCTCGTAGGTACGGGGGTTTATCTTGATAATATCGCCGTAATAATAACGCGTGTAGATGTATCCGTCGCTGGGGTTTACCACCATCGAGTGCTTGTATCCCTTCTCGGGAACAGCATATCCCTCCGGCCAGATAATCTCGCGCTGGCGTGGGCTCCACATCTCGGCAGGGTCGAGCGACATATACGAACCTATCGTCGTCTCGGTGGGAATGGTAATGACGTTCGTAGCAGGGTCGGCACAAGGCACATTGCCATTCTCGGGAACTACAATTTCAACCTGTCCGTCTTGCTGGTCAATGCGCATAATTCGCTCGGTTTCAGAACCGGCATTATGACCGCGACTTACGAGGAATATGTTGTCATCACCGTCAACACATAAAAAGCGGGGGTGCATGGTTGCGGTGTTAATATCGCCCGCTGTGGGCTTTTCACACTGGCCCGTACCCGCTATGGTGGTTACCGAAATTGACTCGTGGTAGATAAACGGCTTGTCAAACACTACCGAATCGCCATCTACCACCACCGACAAACGGCAGGTGTCGCCCGGCAAACGCGGTGCCGTTACGTACAACATTGAGCCTGTCGACCCGATAACGGGGGCGATAGCGTTGTTGAAATAAACTTTGATTTTTGATACATCCTGTCCAAAATTCGTGCCTTCAAGGATTACCTGCTCCTTGTACATGCCCGAATCGGGATAGAAAGTAGTAAGTTTTACCGGCTCCGACGGGTTGTGAACCTGCGATGCCGACTCCTCACTTCCACAGCCGGCCAACTGAAACAGGGCGGCAGAAGAAATGAAAAGCATGGATAACTTTTCAAGAGTTCGCTTCATATTTAACTGTTAGGTTTAAAAATGTATTGAATAATCAAACTACAGGTTTGGGGTAGACAAAGCTGCTTTACAGCATACTCTCTCTGCCCGCAAAGTTAAAACTTATTTTTGTTTTTCCATATTTTTTACGATATTTTTTTTGTTTCGTCTCCTCATATCAGCCTTATCGTGCTGCCTGTATATAATAAAGGTGCTGTGTCAACTCCATAACTTCCCGGCCTCAAACTCCAAAAGACAACTTTCCCTGCCCCGGAAAAACTCTTCAGAGCCTTTGTTTTCTTTCATTGTTTAATCGCTCTATCCCTTTGATTTTTCTCTTAAATCCTCTGTATCCCGCTTTAATCCTTCAATCTTTTGCCTCACAGGATTTATCTTTTTAATCTTTTAATTCTTTATTTTTTTACTTCTTTACCTCTAAAAATCTATTGTGCCCCGTGACCTGATCGGGGTTGCGGGGCACAAAAACAGAGGTTACGGGCTATGCTCGCTGTTGTTTCATGCAGCTAACGGCAGGCTTACCGGCACGACGTCAGACCGAAGGCCGCGCCGAGGGCCGTAAGAACACTGATAAGTGTCTGCACTACAAACTTCCAGATTTCATTCTTTTTCATGGTATTCTATTTAAGGTTAAACATGTGTTTACTGGCTACGCGAGCTGTTATCCGGCCGGCTGGGCAGGCACTTTTGATTTGGCTTTAACCTCAACAGACATCTGCCTGGCCGTGATTCCTGCCAGCAACGATTTGATATACTTGCCTGTGCGGTGTCCCTTTTCGTTGTAGCCGGTAGGCATAAACTGGCGTTCGGGAGTGTAAACAATACGGTAACCCTTAATGTTGGCCACGCTAAACTTGTCGCTTTTTTCAACAAGCTGCGTACTGATGCCCACCTTAAACGCGCCGATACCGTCGAGAACCACGCGCTGCGAGTTCTGAAGATGCCCCTTCATCTGGCGCGAAAGTTCAGTAAGAACAGCCAGAACATCGGCATAAGTAACGGTTGTTGAATGGGAAATTTCATCAGCAAGGTCGCGGGTGCTCACCTCATCGAGAACAGTTGCACGGCCATACCACTTGCCAAAATTGTTGGTTCCCTTCATCTTGTTCTGCAAAATACGAAATCTAATACTCATTGTGTTTTTCTTTTTAATGGTTAAAAATGTGATTTACTTAAGGTCAATCGTGTAGAAACTGGATCCATTTATTCCGCTGAATGACTGATGCAAAGATAGCATCTGTTTCAATATTCTGCAACGCCTGCCTGCGTACCTTTCCGTAAAAAAGGTGCAGAAACGTTGTCACTGTGTCCTTTTCCGCCTGTTCCGGCAGGGGTTTATGCCCGTGAAGCCGTTGCCAAACCTCCCACCTTATTATATGATGGAGACAGGATAACTCCCTCCTGCCTCACACCTTATTATATTATAGAGGCAGGAAAACTTCCTGACGGTAACGAAAATCCCTTTGTTTCCCATTCCCCATCTCCCGATTTCTTCATCCTAACCGAAGCCCGTCATCTTCTCATCCCCGGGCACAGACCCTTTAATTCTTTAATATTTAATTTTTTAATCGTGCAGATTTAATCCTTTACTTTTGAACAATTACTCATTTTTAAGTATTGCGCCATTCTTTTTTTCTGCTTACCTTTGCGGTAGTTATCGTGCTGGTGTGTTGTGAAAACACCATCAGAGGTGATGTCCTAAACCTTGTAGGCTGCCTTTATATATCAAACCACGTTTGTTAAAAAGGATGGTACAGGCAATACCTGACGATATATTCTAAACACAAAAACTATTATCTGTTAAACTGTATGTTACAAATTTATCCGAAACTCGCAGTGTGTCCCAGGACGCTACTGCCCGCTACGGGCCTTGCATTATTGTGCATGTTTGCTCCCCCTGTGGTGACTGGGGCCGGGGCTCGTGCCGGCATTGAGCACATGCAAGCCCCTGCACCCGTTTTCGATGTTCCCTTTAAAGTAGTATCCGGGCAAACAGGCGAACCCCTTATCGGGGCTGCCGTGCGCTGCAAAGGTGCGGTAAGTCCTGCCGTTACCGATGTGCAGGGCCGCTGCACGTGCAGGTTCGACCGCGCGGTAGAGAAAGTAAAGGTCGACGTTTCCTACGTGGGCTACAAAAGTGTATCGAAGATGGTTACCGTCACACCGGGACAAACCATCACCATTCGCCTCAGCGACGACTCGCGCCAGCTCGACAATGTAGAGGTAACGGCAAAGAAAAGGCATACCAATGCCCTTCAGCAATCGTCGGCCATAAGCTCGGAAACGCTCGAGCGCGGTGGTGCCACGTCTCTGGCAAAACTGCTCGAAACCGTGCCCGGTGTTAGCTCAATGAGCACCGGTAACACCATTGCCAAGCCCGTTATACAGGGTATGCACAGCAGCCGTATTTTGTTAATGAACAACGGTGTGCGCCTCGAGAGCCAGAGCTGGGGGGCTGACCACGCTCCCGAATTAGACTATACCGGTTCGAGTATGGTCGAAGTGGTGAAGGGAGCCGAATGTATTCGCTATGGTTTCGGTGCCATGGGCGGCGTGGTTTTGCTGAACGATGCCGAGCTGCCCTACGGCCAGAAGCATCCCGTTTTGCATGGCAGCGTCAATGCCGGATATGATACCAACGCACGCGGTGTGAGCACATCGGCCAGCGTTGAAAGCGGATACGGAAACCTTGGCTTGCGTGTTCACGGCATGTACACACGCGGAGGCGACTACCATACGGCCGACTACGTGCTCAACAACACGGGTTATAACACCATCAGCCTGTCGGCACAGGCCGGCTATCGCGGCCGGAAGTTTACGGCAACGTTCTTTACAAGCCTCTACTATCAGCGCAGCGGCATATATTATGCCAGCAAAATTTCGGACCTTTCGCAGCTGATTAAGCGTTTCGAATACGGCCGGCCGTCGCCCGAAACCATCTTTCCCTTCTCCTATCGCATAAAGCCTCCTTTCCAGCAATCGCAACACGTCACGATGAAAGGCGAGGTAAAATGGAACATAAACGAGAATCATCGCATTGACTTTACGCTGTCGTTCCAGGAAAATCTGCGTCAGGAGTTTGAGAATCGCAAAAAGGCACAGTGGAGCTGGATTCCCGTACAGGACCTTATTTTGAAAACAACCAGGCTCGATGTGCTGTGGCATGCCCGCTGGAAACTGTGGCACATGTCCACCGATGCCGGTACGTCGAACACCTATCAAACCAATTACAACTACCCCGGTACGAAGCAACCGGCCTTTGTTCCCAACTTTGCCGCGCTGTCGATGGGCGGTTACTTCCTGCACAAGGCACAGTTCAACAAGCTGCAAATGGCCCTCGGCATGCGGTATGACTTTCGTGTTATGTCGGTAAACGGGTACAGCAGCCTGAGCAATTACACCTATTACGACGACTTTAAACTATACAGTAACTTTACGATGAGCCTGGCAGGCCACTACCAGTTCAACGACAACTGGGACGCCCGCGCCAATATAGGCTGGTCGTGGCGTCCGCCAGATATCAACGAACTTTATTCCATCGGCTTGCAAGACGGCTCTTACTGGGTTGTGGGTAACCGCAATCTGGCCAGCGAGCGCGGTTATAAGTTAGTGGCCGGCACACGCTATCGCAACACATGGCTGTCGGTAGAGCCGAGCCTTTTCTACCAGCGCGTCAACAGTTATATATACGATCACATAGGCGCAGGCAAGGACAGGTTCCACAATCATCCCAGCGGCAAGTACCCGAAATTTATTTATGACCAGGACAATGTGCGCCTTTACGGTGGCGATATTGAAGTAACGGCACGCCCCATGAAGCGTCTTTCGCTGGTGGGAAAAGGCGAATGGATATTCGCCCGCAACCTTACCCACAACGACTGGCTGCCTTTTATGCCGTCAGACAGGTACGGACTGTCGGCCAATTACGACATCCCCATGCCGTCGGCAAAGAAGTATCGTGCCACATTGTCGCTGTCGGGCATATACGTTACCAAGCAAAACCGCTTCGATCCCGATAAGGACCTCGTAAGCGATTCGCCACCCGCCTACTTCCTTTTAAACGGTACGGCCGACTTTAAGCTGCCGCTTTCGCACGGCCGCTCGCTGAAATTTATGATTGTGGGCGAAAATATCCTCAATAATTTATATAAGGAGTATACCGACCGCTTTCGCTATTATGCCCACGAGCGCGGTGCCAACTTCTCGCTCCGAACCCTGTTTCATTTCTAAAAAACCGTTATAAGATATGATATTTTCAAAACCATCACAATACCTGTGGCTCGCCATGGCCACCCTGCTGCTGTTTACAGGCTGCTCCAATGAGCAGGTTGACAGCTTTTTCAAGAAAATAGTGCAGGCCCCTCCGTCGTCTATTGAACGCGACGTGAAAGGCCACGAACAGATATATGCCGTGCATGCCATCCTGCGAATGGGCTATAAAGACGGCCTGATTGGCGTAGGACCTGATGGCACCGACTCTGTCATGGCCTATACAACCTATCATATTCCCGGCGGCGAACCCACGCTGCCGCCCATCACGCAGGAAATAGACATGGCCAAAGACGACGACGGACAGATGACGATAACAACCCAACGCGACCACTTCGACGTCATCGCCTCCGATGAAATATGCTACGGACTGGAGCTGAAATACTACGATCAGAACGGCATGCTCATCAATCATCAGTTCTCAGGATACCCATTTACCAAAGACAAAGAAGGGTATAGCATTCCCGATGAAGACAATGCCACGCTGCTTGTACATCAGCATTTCTTTGGCATTGGCAACTCATCGCTCGGTCACGACGGCGTAACGGCGGGCAAACCCGACGAAAAGACGCTGCAACTGGCCTATCCGCGCACGCTCACGTCGCCGGCCTTATATTACGACCGCTACACCTTCCGCGACAAAGCAGGACAGGCTGAACCCGCCACAAAGTTCTCGTCGTCGAACATTTTCGCACCCGACGGTTTTACGCTGGGGCAGAATAAGGTGCCCTTTGACACGCTCATGGCATGGAAAGCCATTGAAATATCGGGCAAGCCCGAGGCTTTACGTCCATGGACAGCACCCGACGGACATACCTGGCACCTTTATAAAACCATTGAACAAACCCGCCTGAACGAGCTGACGCCCGAAATATTCACCTACGAATATCGCGATACCGACCCCGTTGAAGAGGAGCTTGGCAAGCTGTTTACCGAAGCCTACAACGACGATTTTACCGACCCCGACACCGAAGCACCGCGCCAGCGATACGGCCACACGGTAGGACTGCTGCGCCAAAAGCGCAGTCTTGACTTCGGTGCCGAGCCCGACCGCCTCGGCTTTAAGGGCATCATGCGTTTCCATAAGGCCGATGTGGCCTTCCAGCTGCAGGTTAAAATATGCCATATCATGAACAAAGGGCAGCAGCATGCGGGCGAATCGGAGAAACCTGCCAAATACTGTAACACCGCCAACAGCGAACACGGATACCTCTGGGACTTCAATCAGCTGCAGCCCGGATGGGACAGTTTCGACATCGATTATCCCATATCGGTGCGCGTTATCGGCAATACCGCCGACGGACAGCAGAAGTGTGTATCCGACGTAACACGCTTTTATCCGCAGGCCGACGCGGCACGCCTGTGGCGGATGCTTACGCAACCGCGCGACTTTTTTGCCCGCTACCGTCAGAACACCGTAACCATGTAACCCCCTTAACAACATTATATGAACCGGATAATAAAAAAAACAGGACAAGCCGCGGCCGCCCTCGCGCTATGTATAGCCTGCACAGCCTGCGACGGCTTTGTGTTTGGCAACGTTAATGTTGATTATAACGACAACCCTCTTACGGGTAAAGCCGTTGCCCGCAGCGGTGCCGACCGCTATGTTGACAGCCTTTCGAAGGTGCGCGTATCGGCTAATATGGCCAACCCCGACCCGCAGGGGGCTTTCAATAACTGGGCAACCTGCCTGGCCATGTTTAAGGAAGGCCACTCGCACGGCGACGCAATGATGCACGGTAACTTTGTTTATCAGAACGCACCGTGGCGTCAGGAAGAGTTTGTGATTATACACAATACTGCCGGTCAGTGGCCTGCCGTTGACATACAACGCCAGAGCACCGTTACCTTTCTTGAACAAAACGACGGCAAACAGGGTCCCGACTACATCCGTATCATAGGCGGAAAGCTGAAGCGGTGGGGCTTGTGCCTTTACTTTTTCGACAAAAACGGACGGCTTTTAAACGATGATATATTGGAACATTCGGACGAATACCAGATATTCTTCACCGTGAGCGACGTCGACGACAAGGGTAATCCCTACCAGGTTATGGACTGCCGCGGCACCTGGAAGCCTGCACACAACAGGTATGGCGAATGGAAACGCGGCGGAACCGTTGACCCCACGCCCGTGCCTTCGCCGCTTTTTGCCAGCACACACACATGGAAAGAGCGCGCCGATGCAACGCCGAAGATTTTTGAATACACCTACCGCGACACGTGGATACAAAATGCAATGGCCGACGGTGCGCGCGAATTGTTCAACCAGCGGCTGCTGCCGCCCCTTACAAGAGCCGATGCCGACTGGGCCGTTGCGCCGTACGACCAGGACCGCGTGGGCCTGAAGGGCCACTTTAACTTTGATATTGAGGCCGACGAAAACGACGAACGCCATACCGAATGGCCTTTGGAGATAACCCGCCGGCGCGACCCTGCCACGGGCGAAACAGGGCGATACACGCGTCCTTCATACCTTTTGCCGCAGTTTTACCTCTCGGTTCGCGTCATGAAATGCGCCAAAGGCAAGAAGGCTCTCATCCCGAAGGACGAGTATTTGCGCCGCCATTCAACCTACGAATTTCTCAGCAGCCTGATATGTGCCGATGCGTGGAACCCCGATGAAGCCAAAGAATACGGTGCCGATTCGGAGTGGAAGGAGATTATCCGCTTCAATATACCCATCAAAGTATTTTGCAGCAGCTTCGACACCGACCCGACAACGGTCGACCCCAACGACCCGCTCTACTACTATCTCGGTCGTGAAATAGGCCTCTCACCGCTTGATGCGCTCGAAGCTGCGCAAAATGTCCAGACACATGGCATAGGCGGAGGTTCGGGCTTTGGCAACTGGTTCCTGTAGAAAAACGATATGAAAGCGACAAAAAAAGGTAATTATATTTCAATAATTAGTAGTTTAAGCAGTCGGGGTAATGTCTTAACTCCCTATAACTCCTTACCTCCTGTCTCCTTTAATATTACCTCCTGTCTCTTTTAAAAAAGAATTTTTAACTGATTATAAAATGAAAAAGATAATACAAACACTGTCACTTGCCATTGTGCCTGCGCTGCTTTTGAGCCTCAACAGCTGCGTAAGGAACGAAATGCCGGTGAAGCAATCAACATCAAAAACGAAAGTAGATCACCTCATTATCAAGGAAGTGTTCTACATCGGACACTATTGGTACCGCGACGTTAAGAAGTGGGGTATGAAAAACATCAACCAAATGTACAACGACGATCAGTATATCGCCATCTACAACCCTACCAACGAGGTGAAATATCTTGACGGACTGGCCCTGTGCGACAACGCCATCGACCCCTCGAAGGCGATACAGTTTGCACCGAAAGACGACTTTGTGAACCGCTATTACGGCGCTTCCTCGATATGCTATTTCCCCGGAAGCGGAACCGAACACCCCGTCAAGCCCGGGCAAACAGTCATTATTGCCAAATACGCCATTGACCACAAAGCCAGCTTCGAGGCCGATCTCGAGGGCGAAGACCTGGCGGACTACAAAGGCCTTGACGCGTTTCTCGACCTGCGGAAGGCCGACTTTGAGTGGACAAACATACAGTATGACGCGGGCCACAAGAACAATCCTGACGTGCCCGACATGCAAGCCATCCTGACAACCCGCGACGAAGATGGGAGCATCTCGCCGTCGTTCGACTTCCTGAGCGTGTCCGAATCCACGGGCATAGCCCTCATCAAGCTGCCGTGGACGCCCGATGATTTTGCCAAGAATTATAAAGACGATAAAAACGGCACGGGCTATCGCCATTATATTACGGTGACGAGCAGTGCCCATGGCGATTTCTACGCTATCGAAATACCCTTCGACCACGTCATCGACTGCATGACCATCTGTCCCCGCCGCCTCTTTCAGATGCGCCCCTCCAAGCTCGACCGCGGATACAACGCGGTGGCCGACGTGCAGCAAATCAGCTTCAAGAGCGGCGATTACCCCATTTATTCGGGCCTCGCGCTGATGCGGAGATGGGACGGTAAGAAGTTTGTCGACGACAATAACTCAACTACCGACTTCGAGGTAAAGCTCGCATCGCTCGCCCGCAAGGATGCCGGCGGAGCACCTGTAAAATAAAAAGGCCGGGGGTTAGAAGCAGGCGTGCAGCACCTTAAGCGTGCCATGGACAAGCCATAAAACGCTGCTCGCAGAGCCTTAAAATCATGACCTTTTTGCCTTTACGGCACTATCGTGTTGCGTTTACGCCGTAATCGCGCGCCGTTTACATCGTAATTGCGTTGCGTTTACACCGTAATCGCATTACGATTACGGTGTAAATGCAATACCTTTTTGATGTAATCAACATTCTTGTTATCAACAAGTTACGGGCAGTACTGTTGCGTTTACGGCACAATGGGTTTGCCTTTGGCCCGTAATCGCGTCGCAGGGCATACTGCAATAAAAAATATCTGTCATGTGCCGGTGCAGCCACATGGCAGATATTTTTTTGTATTCGGGTCCCGCAAATGATGTGTTCTCATTCGGCGAACGGTATATTCGGGCCCGCCCGCCGGTGTACGGGTACGGCTTATTTGATGCGGTCGAGATATTCGCGTGGAATAGCGGGCATGGCTCCGTAGCATGTACAAACATACGCGCTTACGTCAACGGCCAGCTTGTGCGCCTCTTCGATGCTCTTTCCGGCCAGTATGGCGGCTACGAAACTTGCGGTAAAGCTGTCGCCTGCGCCCACGGTGTCGGCCACGTTAACCCTGGGAGTTTCGAAGAATGACTTGTGTTCGGGCGCAAAAACATAGCTTCCGTTGATGCCGCAAGTCAGTACGAGCATGTCGAGATTGTACTTGCCCAAGAGCAGCCAGCACTTGTTCTCCATGTCAAGTCCCGGATAGCCGAAAAGACGACCGATGGTAACCAGCTCCTCATCGTTGATTTTGAGGATATTGGCGTGCTTGAGCGAGTTTGTGATAATCTCCTTTGTATAGAAGTTCTGGCGAAGATTAATATCAAATATCTTCAGACAGTCCTTCGGTGTAGCCTCAAGGAATTTCTGTATGGTCTGACGGCTTACGCTGCTGCGCTGTGCCAGCGAACCGAAACACACGGCACGGCTGTTTCTGGCAGCTTCTTCAAGCTCCGGGGTGAATGGAATATTGTCCCATGCCACATCCTCCTTGATGTTATAGGTAGGTACGCCCTCATCATCGAGTTCCACCAGGACGGTACCAGTCTGATAATCCACCTCTGGCATCAGGTACTTTACTCCCTTTTTATCGAATTCATCGAGGGTCTCTTGCCCTAATGCGTCATTTCCGACAGCACTGACAGCAAGCGAATCATGACCGAACTGTCCTGCGTGATAGGCGAAGTTTGCAGGTGCGCCACCGAGTTTCTTCCCCTCAGGAAGACAATCCCATAATGCCTCTCCGAGGCCAACGATTACTTGTTTCATATATTTCTTCTGTTTTCAGTTATTATTTTAAGAGGAGCTTATTAGCCCTGTCAGGCTAATCAGTCTAATCAACCAATAGTTCT
>ERZ772945.2427-NODE-2427-length-11417-cov-23.991727_pt1 | contig 11417 bp, 7 predicted proteins | sample MGYA00511681_ERZ772945 | MGnify/ENA primary metagenome ERZ772945 (study PRJEB29015, sample SAMEA2737943) | human oral metagenome | biome: human oral; feature: human-associated habitat; material: dental | place: China | collected 2143 ... | reverse complement strand
CCTTGGAATTCGAGCGCGCCGCAGAACTGCGCGACATGATCATCGAGCTGGAAGGATCGCTGCCGGGCAAGAAGAAAAAGGGCGCATGAGGAAATTGTTGTTCGGAAGGCGCTGTGGTATACTATATAAAATACACGCACAAACGTTCACTTTGTGGACATTGTGCGCCGCCCTTACAGAAGTCTAGCCAATCGGTCTGCGCCTTCGGCTTGACCTCTTGGGGCTTCATGGTAAAGAGTTTTCACACTGGAAAAACGAGGCTATATTATGGCGGTACATAGCATGATCGTATATCCGGGGCAGAAGCCATCGAAAGAGGTGTTGGAAGAGGTGCGTGCTGCTGCAAAACAGCCGATTGCCTTTGATGAGGAGTGCCCTGAGCTAACGGACGAACAACTGAAAATATTCGCTGTCTTAGCGAAGAAGCAGAGAGAATTGAAGCACACAAGCGGAGGCGACATTTTTGGAGAAACTACTGCGTGAGATGCACGCTTGGATGGCGGATTACATGCGTTCCTTCTATACGGAGGACGAGGAGGTGCAGCAGGCGATCCGCATGAAGGAGGTGCATACGGGCTATGTGACCTCGATTGCCGTGGAGCTTGCCAAGCATCTGCATCTCTCTGCACACGATGTGCAGCTGGCGGAAATCATGGGGCTTTTTCACGATGTGGGGCGCTTTCGTCAATTTACGCTTTACCGCACGTTCAACGACGCCGTATCGGAGGATCATGCGGCGCTCGGACTCAAGGTGCTTGACGAATTGCCGTTCCTTGCGCGTCTTGTGCCTGAGGACGAGGCTCTCGTGCGCTTCTCTATTCTGAACCACAACAAGAAGGTCATCGCGCCGACGGAAGATGCGCGGCAGCTTTTCTTTGCGCGCCTCTTGCGCGATGCCGACAAGCTTGATATCTTCCGCGTGCTGCGCCCGTTTCTCGCGCCGTCGGACGGTACGGGCGTCAGTCCCGATTTCCTCGAAAAGTTCATCGCGGGCGAGCAGGTTGACTACACGAAGATCCGCACGATGGACGACCGCAAGCTCGTGCGCCTCATGTGGGTCTACGACGTGAATTTCAGCTGGACGCTGCAGCGCGTCAAAGAGCGCGGCTACATCGAGGACATCATCGCGCACTTGCCTGAGGATCCGCGCATGGCGCTCGGCATCGAACGGCTGCACGCCTATGTGGAGAAAAAGTGTGCCAAGGAGGACGCGGCGCCGGCGGAGGTTCTGCAGCGCGGGAAGTGATGTCGGCCTGCAGGGAGCCGCAGGAGGGTTGTGTCTGCGGGAGAATCTTCGCCAGAAGTCTCAATCGAATGTTTTTTCAGGAAAATTCAGCGAGCAGAAGGATTTTCCGCTTTGCGCCTCGAATAAAGAGGCGTTAAATTTTTTTCTTGAGGAAATGCTGAATAATGCTGAATGTATCAGCGCTTCCTCAAATTTCCGGCGCAGACGGCGAGGTGTTGATCGGATGCGCCAGAAGGAGCTGCAAATATGGCAGAAGCGATATCATCGAATTTCATTTATAACATCATCGACGAAGATTTGAAGAGCGGCAAGCATCCCGAGGGCATACATACGCGCTTTCCGCCCGAACCGAACGGCTATCTGCACATCGGACATGCGAAGTCGATCTGCTTGAACTTCGGTACGGCGGAGAAGTATGCGGGGCTTTGCAATCTGCGCTTTGACGATACGAATCCGACGAAGGAGGATACGGAGTACGTCGACTCGATCCAGGAGGACATCAAGTGGCTGGGATTTTCCTGGGGCAATCGCCGCTACTATGCGTCGGATTACTTTGAAAAGCTCTATGAGTATGCGTGTGCTCTGATCAAGCATGGGCTTGCCTACGTCGACGATCTCACGGCAGAGGAGATCCGCGCCTATCGCGGCACGCTGACGGAGCCGGGCAAGGAGAGTCCCTGCCGCAGTCGCAGCGTCGCGGAAAACCTCGCTCTCTTTGAGCGCATGAAGGCGGGTGAGTTCCCCGACGGCAGCCGCGTGCTGCGTGCCAAGATCGACATGGCGTCGCCGAACATCACGATGCGCGATCCCGTCATCTACCGCATCGCGCACGCCGTGCATCATCGCACGGGGGACGCTTGGTGCATCTATCCGATGTACGACTTCGCGCATCCTCTGTCGGATGCTATTGAAAATATCACGCATTCCCTGTGCACCTTAGAGTTTGAGGATCACCGTCCATTCTACGACTGGCTTCTGGAAGTCCTGGGCTTCGATAAGAATACGCGCCCGCGCCAGATCGAGTTCGCGCGGCTCAACGTCACGAATACGATCACGAGCAAGCGCAAGCTGCGCCAGCTCGTCGAGGAGGGGCATGTGCGCGGCTGGGACGATCCGAGGATGCCGACGATCTCGGGGCTTCGGCGGCGCGGCTATACACCGGCTTCAATCCGCGACTTCTGCGAGCGTATCGGCGTCGCGAAGTCGAACAGTACGGTCGACGTGGCAATGCTTGAGCACTGCGTGAGAGAAGACCTCAATGAGCACGCCGCACGCGTCATGGCGGTGCTGCATCCTTTGAAGGTCGTGCTGACGAATTATCCCGAGGACAAGTCGGAGGAACTTTTGGCAGAGAACCATCCGACGCGCGGCGGTAAGCGCTATGTACCGTTCTCGCGCGAAATTTACATCGAGCGCGAGGATTTCATGGAAGAGCCGCCGAAGAAGTTCTTCCGTCTGCGCCCGGGCGGCGAGGTGCGCTTGAAGCACGCCTACATCATCAAGTGCGAGGAAGTCGTCAAGGATGAAAAGGGCGAGATCACAGAGCTTCGCTGCACCTATGATCCCGAGTCGAAGTCGGGCGGCAGTGCGGCGAACCGCAAGGTCAAGGGCACGCTACACTGGGTATCAGCAAACGATGCGCTCGACGCCGAGGTGCGCCTCTACGACTATCTTTTGAAGACGGACGATGAGGAGACGACGGCAGACTTCATCGCGTCCTTGAATCCGCATTCTCTCGAAGTCATCGAGGGGGCGAAGGTCGAGCCGAGTCTTGCGCGTACGGCGGAAGGCACGCACTATCAGTTCCTGCGCACGGGCTACTTCGTCGTGGACAAGGATACGCGTCCCGACAGGCTCGTGTTCAACCGCGTCGTCGGACTCAAGGATTCGTGGGGAAAGGTCAAGGGTTGACATGGGCAAGATACCGAAGGGGCTTTCTGACAAGGCGATGATCCAAGGCTTCGAGGAAGAGGCGACGCTCGAAGACTGCTTCCTCGCGCATGAAGCGCACGAGGAGGAAAAGCGCCGCCGCGCCGTGCGCGAAAAGGAAGCGGATCTTTCGCGAGCGGCACTCACGCCTGACCTTCTCGACCGGTTGGGCAAGGAGCTTCTCCAACTGAAACTTGATCTTTTTGCCGAGGGCATCAAGAATTATCGCATAGACATCAAGCGCGAGGGCACGACGATCATGCTCGCGCCGAAAGAGACGAAAGGGAGGTGAGGCGGCTTCTTCGCGGGCGGGCTCCAAGATGAAAGGTGTTTTGAGATTTATTATTAAAAATTTATGAAGAAAGAAGTGTAACCAGTGGAAACAAGCACAATTGTTGCTATCGTGATCTTCGTCGCGGCTTACGCGCTGATCATTTCAGAGAAGATTCACCGCACCATCATTGGTATTTGTGGCGCCATGCTGATGATTCTCCTCGGAATCATCAACCAGGAGACCGCGATTCATCACATTGACTTCAACACCCTCGGACTCCTCATGGGCATGATGGTCATCGTGAACATCACGAGTGAGACCGGACTCTTCAACTACCTCGCGATCTGGGCGGCGAAGAAGGTCAAGGCGAAGCCGATCTCTCTGCTCGTCGCGCTCTCGCTCCTCACGGCCGTCTGCTCGGCGCTTCTTGACAACGTGACGACGGTGCTTCTGACGGTGCCGATCACGTTCAGCATCACGAAGCAGCTCAACGTCGATGTCAAGCCGTTCCTCATCGCGCAGATCCTGTCGTCGAACATCGGCGGCACGGCGACGCTCATCGGCGATCCGCCGAATATCATGATCGGCAGTGCCGTCGGCCTGCAGTTCATGGACTTCATCACGAACCTCACGGCGATCTGCATCCTGATCTTCATCGTGACAATTGCTCTTTTGATTGTGATTTATGGCAAGAAACTCCACACGACGGATGAGCTGCGCGAGAAGGTCATGCAGCTCGATGAGAAGAGTCAGATTGTCGAGCCGCGCCTCTTGAAGAAGTGCCTGTTCGCACTCGCTATCACGATCAGCCTCTTCGTGCTGCACGGCCAGCTTCACCTCGACACGGCGACTGCCGCCATGACGGGCGCAGGTCTCCTGCTCCTCATCAGCTTCCCGCAGAAGGAGGCGATGATCGCGAAGGTCTTGTCAAAGGTCGAATGGCTCGCCATCTTCTTCTTCGCCGGCCTCTTCATCCTCGTCGGCGCACTCGTCGAGACGGGCGTCATCAAGATGCTCGCAGAAGAGGCGATCAAGATCACGAACGGCGATCTCACGGCGACCTCGATGCTCATTCTTTGGATGAGCGCCTACGCTTCGGCGTTCATCGACAACATCCCGTTCGTCGCGACGCTCATTCCGCTGATTCAGGACATGGGGCAGATGGGCATGACGAATCTCGATCCCGTATGGTGGTCTCTCGCCCTGGGCGCCTGCCTCGGCGGCAACGGCACCTTGATCGGCGCCTCGGCGAACGTCGTCGTCGCTTCGATGGCGGCGCAGCGCGGCAAGCCGATCTCCTTCATCAGCTTCATGAAGATCGCGCTGCCGATGATGACGCTCTCGATTGCGATTTCGAGTGTCTACATCTGGCTCAGGTACTTGTAAACCGTAAGTTTTTGGGGCGCACGGGGAGACCCGCACGCCCCTCTTTCTCTAGGAGGACTTTGTTGTATGGAGAGATATGCTCCGCAGGAAATCGAAAAAAAGTGGCAGGAGAAGTGGCAGAAGGATGACGTCTACAAGACGGAGATCGATCGCACGCAGCCTGAATATTATGTGCTGGAGATGTTCCCCTACCCGTCGGGCAATCTGCACATGGGTCATGTGCGCAATTATTCGATCGGCGACGTCATCGCGCGCTTCAAGAAGATGCAGGGCTGCAATGTGCTGCACCCGATGGGCTTTGACGCCTTTGGCATGCCGGCGGAGAACGCCGCGATCAAGCACGGTGTGAAGCCCGCCGACTGGACGTATTCCAACATCGAGAACATGAAGCGCCAGCAGATGAGCATGGGGCTTTCCTACGATTGGAGTCGCGAGGCTGTGACCTGTCGTCCCGAGTACTACCGCTGGACGCAGTGGCTCTTTGAGCTTTTCTACAAGAAGGGGCTCGCCTACAAGAAGGAAGCGTCGGTCAACTGGTGCGATACGTGCGGCACGGTGCTCGCGAATGAGCAGGTCATCGACGGCAAATGCTGGCGCTGCGACTCCGAGGTGCACAAGAAGGATCTCTCACAGTGGTTCTTGAAGATCACGGACTATGCGGACGAACTTCTCGCCGACCTCGACAAGCTCAAGGGTTGGCCCGAGCGCGTCAAGACGATGCAGGAGAATTGGATCGGCCGCTCCGAGGGCTTGGAATTCGACATCGACGTGCCCGCGCTCGGCGAGAAGATCGCCGTCTACACGACGCGTGCCGATACGGCGTACGGCGTGACCTTCGTGGCGCTCGCGGCGGAGCACCCTCTGATGGAGAAGATCCTCGCGGATAATCCGAAGGCGGAGGAGCTTCGCGCCTTCGCCGACAAGGTCAAGGCGCAGTCGGAGCTTGAGCGCACGTCGGGCGAGTCGGAAAAAGAGGGCATGTTCACGGGGCTTTACGCCGTCAATCCCTTCAACGGCAGGAAGGTCGAGCTTTGGATCACGAACTACGTCCTCGCCGAGTACGGCACGGGCGCCGTCATGGGCGTGCCGTCGGAGGATCAGCGCGACTGGATGTTTGCGAAGAAGTACGACCTGCCGATCATCGTCACCCTGCGCCCGAAGGATCGTGAGCTGAAGCTTGAAGAAATGACGGAAGCCTACACGGCGAAGGACGGCATCCTCGTGAATTCGGCGGAGTTCGACGGCATGGAGATGCACGAGGCGCTCGCGGCGATTGTCGAAAAGGCGGTCAAGGAGGGCTTCGGCAGGCGCAAGGTCAACTATCGCCTGCGCGATTGGCTCATCTCGCGCCAGCGCTACTGGGGTGCGCCGATTCCCGTCATTTACTGCGACAAATGCGGCGAGCAGCTCGTTCCCGAAGAGGAATTGCCCGTCAAGCTGCCCGAGGATGTGAACTTTGAGCAGGGCGCCGTTTCCCCTTTGGCGCAGAGCGAATCCTTCGTGCACTGCACATGCCCGAAGTGCGGCGGTCCCGCAAGGCGCGAGACGGACACGATGGACACCTTTATCTGCTCGTCGTGGTACTACATGCGCTACACCGATCCGCACAACACGCACAAGCCGTTTGCGGCGGACAAGGTGAACTACTGGGCGCCTGTCGATCAGTATATCGGCGGCATCGAACATGCGATTTTGCATCTTCTCTATTCGCGCTTCTTCACGAAGGTGCTGCGCGACGAGAAGCTTCTGGATTTTGATGAACCGTTCCAAAATCTCCTGACGCAGGGCATGGTCATCAAGGACGGCGCGAAGATGTCGAAGTCGAAGGGCAACGTCGTCTCCCCCGAGGAGATCATCCAAAAGTATGGCGCCGATACGGCGCGCCTCTTCATTCTCTTCGCCGCGCCTGTCGAGCGTGACTTGGAGTGGAGCGACCAGGGCGTCGAGGGGGCGTTCCGCTTTTTGAACCGCGTCTGGCGCATCGTCGCGCATTTCGAGGATGCGATCAAGGAGGGCATTGACGATTACGACCGTTCGACGCTGACGGCTGAGGAGAAGTCGCTGCGCCGCACGCTGCACCAGACGATCAAGAAGGTCACGGAGGACGTCGGCGAGCGCTTCATGTTCAACACGGCGATCAGCGCCGTCATGGAACTCGTCAACGCTTTCTACGCGTTCCAGGAAAAAACGGTTCATCCGGGACTCGTGCGCGAGATTTCCTTTGCGCTCGTGAAGATGCTCGCGCCCTTTGCGCCGCATATCACGGAGGAGCTTTGGAGCCGCATGGAGGGCAAGGGAAGCGTGCACGATGCAAGGTGGCCGAAGTTTGACCGTGCGGCCATCGTCGAGGACGAGGTCGAGATCGTCCTGCAGATCAACGGCAAGGTGCGCGACAAGCTGACGGTGCCGGCGAATATTGAGCCGCAGGAGATGGAGAAGCTGGCGCTCGCGCAGCCGAAGGTCGTCGAGCTCACGGCGGGAAAGACGGTCGTCAAGGTCATCTGCGTGCCGAAGAAGCTCGTCAACATCGTCGTCAAATGACTTTTTTGAATAATAAAAGCGTTTGCAAGTACGCTGGGAGTGCTCCTTCCAGCGCACTGCGCAGAGGGGCTGGCACTTCGCCAAGCTCCTTTTCGCGCTTTGCCGAATGGTGGAATCATGAAAGCACTTTTTGAACAAATGATGCAGGATGGCTCGGCTCGAAAGATTGTCGAGGCCTTTTCGCGCCGCGCGGGCAAGACGCTCGTCTACGGTCTCAGCGGCTCGCAGAAGCACGCGCTCTTCGCTGCCGCCTGCAACACCGCAGAGAAGCCCGTGGTCATCGTCACGCACAGCCGCGAGGCGATCGAGGCGTGGCGCGCCGATCTGACGGCGCTTCTGCCGGCACGTGAAATCCTGGAACTGCCCGAGGTCGACATGATGGCGGTGGAAGCGACGGCGAAGGGCATGGAACGCACGGCTCTGCGCATGGGCGTACTCGGCAGGCTGCTCAAGAAGAATCCTGTCATCGTGCTCGCTCACGCCGCCGCCGCCGTACAGAAGGGCGTATCGCGCCGAGATTTCGAGCGCATGAGCCTGCGCCTTGAAGTCGGTGCGACGCTCTCGCGCGAGACGCTTCTTTCGCGTCTCGTCGAGCTTGGCTACGAGGCGGCGGGCGAGGTCGATGGACTCGGGCAGTTCAGCGCGCGCGGCGGTATCGTCGATATCTATCCGCTCAATGCGTCCTTGCCGCTTCGTCTGGAATTCTTCGACGATGAGATCGACTCTTTGCGCGAGTTTGATCCGGCGACGCGGCGCTCCGTGCGCAATGTGCCTTCAGCGGTGGTGCTGCCCGTCGCTACCCCTGAGGAATCCGGCGAGGATGCGACATTCCTCTCTTACTTGGAGGGCGAGGGCGCCGTCATTTTCGACGAACCCTTGCGCACGCGTGAAAGTGCACAAAAACTCGTCAAGGAGACGCCCGAGCTAAAGTCGAAGCTTTTCTCATGGGAAGAACTTGTGGCGGGCGCTGAAGGCAATGCGACCTTCTTCGCCGCCCTCATGCTGCAGAAGATTCACGGCGCGGAGCCGGACAGTCTCGTGAGCTTGGCTGTGCAGGCAGTCGCGCCCTTCCAACGGCAGATGGATCTTTTGAAGAATGAGGCGCGAAACTGGCTTTCCAACAAGCAGCACGTCGTCCTTCTCGTCGGCGAGGCGGAGAAGGCTGCTTCCCTGCGCGAGCTTTTCGCAAAGTCGCGCATACCATCTGCTGTCGCAGCGGGCGACGAGCCTTTGAGCGACGCCTATCTGAACATCGTGGTGGGCACGCTCTCGAACGGCTTCGAATTGCCCGGGGCGCGACTCGTCGTCGTGTCCGAAAAGGACGTCTTCGGCAGGCAGAAAAAGAAACTCGCGCAGAAAGCGTCGAAGGAAGAGCGCATTTCGCACTTTCGCGAGATCAACGTCGGCGATTACGTCGTCCATGTGAATCATGGCGTCGGCAAGTATCTGGGTGTCGAAACGCTCGATGTGGGCGGCATCAAGAAGGACTATCTGCACATCAAGTACGGCGGCGACGACAAGCTCTTCGTGCCGACCGATCAGGTGGGACTCCTGCAGAAATACATCGGCTCGGAGGGTGAGACGCCGCGTTTGCACCGCATGGGCGGCACGGAGTGGGTCAAGGCGAAGGCGCGCGCGCGCGCCTCCGTCGAGGACATCGCCGATGAACTCATCGCGCTCTACGCGAAGCGCCGCGCGGCGAAGGGCTTCGCCTTTTCTCCCGATACGCCGTGGCAGCGGGAGTTCGAGGACGCCTTCCCTTATGAGGAGACGCCCGACCAGCGCCGCGCCATTGAGGAGATCAAGGCGGATATGGAAAAGCCCGAGCCGATGGATCGCCTGCTCTGCGGCGACGTCGGCTTCGGCAAGACGGAGGTGGCGATCCGCGCCGCCTACAAGGCGGTCATGGATCATAAGCAGGTAGCCGTGCTCGTGCCGACGACCGTGCTCGCACAGCAGCACTTTCAGACGTTTTCCGCACGCTTCGCCGATTTCGGCGTGAGCGTCGACGTCATCTGCCGCTTTCGCTCGGCGAAGGAGCAGAAGGCGACGATCGAGCGTCTGGAGGCGAACAAGGTCGACGTGCTCATCGGCACGCACGCTATCCTGAATCAGAAGCGCGTGCATTTTTCCGACCTCGGGCTTCTGATCGTCGACGAGGAGCAGCGCTTCGGCGTCAAGCAGAAGGAGAAGATCAAGAAACTCGCGGCAGGCGTAGACGTGCTGACGCTTTCGGCGACGCCGATCCCGCGGACGCTTCACATGTCGCTCGTCGGAGCGCGTGACATGAGCATCATCGAGACGCCGCCCGCCGAGCGCTTCCCCGTGCAGAGCTACGTCATCGAGGACAACGGCGCCGTCTTGAAGAATGCCATTCGCCGCGAACTTCGACGTGGCGGGCAGGTTTACTTCGTCTACAACCGCGTCGAGAGCATCGACATCATGCGCCGACGGCTCGAAGAGCTCGTGCCTGAGGCGCGGATTCAGACGGGGCACGGGCAGATGGCGGAAGAGCTTTTGGAGCGCGTCATGGTCGATTTCTACGAGGGGCGCTACGACATCCTGCTTGCGACGAGCATTGTGGAAAACGGTCTCGACGTGGCGAACGCGAACACGATCATCGTATACAACGCCGATCGCTTCGGTCTGTCGCAGCTCTATCAGATGCGCGGCCGCGTCGGCCGATCGAATCACATGGCGTTTGCCTATTTCGTCTATCAGGCCGACAAGGTCTTGTCCGAGATGGCGGAAAAGCGTCTGCAGGCGATGAAGGAGTTTGCCGAACTGGGCGCGGGCTTCAAGATCGCCATGCGCGACCTTGAGATCCGTGGCGCGGGCAACCTCCTTGGTGCGGAGCAGCACGGCCACATCGCGAGCGTCGGCTTCGAGATGTACTCGAAGCTTCTTGACGAGGCGATCGAGGAGAGGCGCACGGGAAAGCCGCCTGAAGAGAAGCTTGAGCCTGTCGTCGACATCGAGGCGGAAGCCTACCTCGACGGCGAATACATCAGCGATCCCATGCACAAGATTGAAATTTACCAGCGCATTGCAGCGATTCGCAAGAATGCGGAGATACAGGAACTGCTCGACGAATTGATCGATCGCTTCGGCGAGCCGACGCCCGTCGTACTGCGTCTGCTGGAAGTTGCACGCATACGCAATTACGCGCGAGAACTTGGCATACGTTCCGTCGTGGAAAAGCCGATGTTCTTGGAAATCTCCTTCGTCGATAAACCGACACTCGATCCCGATGGGCTGTTGAAGCTCCTCGGCCTCTTCGGCAGGAACGCCAAGATGCTGCCGCCGCCGCAGCAGATGCTTCGCATACGTCTGGCCGCGCAGTACAAGAAGAACATCGCGAATTTCATCACGCGCCTCCTGATGCTGCTGAAGGGCCAGCAGGACGCTTTCTCGGCGAAGGGAGCGGCAGCGAAAAAAGTTCAGGTAAATGGGAAAGGAGGCGGGCGCAGATGAAAGACGTGGGAAGCATCACGGTCGTGGGACTCGGTCCCGGACGCTTCGGACTCATCACGCTCGAAAGCATGGAGGCGATGACGAGCGGGCGAAGCCTTCTGCTGCGCACGGCGGTTCATCCGTCCGTGGCGGAACTTAAGCGGCGCGGCGTTTCTTTCACGAGCTACGATTCCTGGTATGAGAAGGCGCAAAGCTTTGAGGAGCTTTACCATGCGATTGCGGAAGATCTCGCCGCGAGGGCGCGCGCAGGCGAGGAGATCGTCTACGCCGTGCCCGGCAGCCCCTTTGTGGCGGAGCGCACGGTCATTTTTCTGCGTGATTTGTGCGCGAAGGAAGGCTTGGAGCTTTCTATTCTGCCGGGCATGAGCTTCATAGAGACGCTCTACGGCAGTCTCGGCATCGATCCCGTCGAAGGCCTTACGATCCTCGACGCATCGGATGCGGCGGGCATGAAGTTTCGTTTTTCGACGGGGGTGCTCTTCACGCAGGTCTACAGCCGCGAGATCGCTTCCGAGTTGAAACTCGCCTTGATGGAGCGAATGAATGACGAGAAGGAAGTCATCTATC
>ERZ772945.2423-NODE-2423-length-11422-cov-2.625143_pt1 | contig 11422 bp, 12 predicted proteins | sample MGYA00511681_ERZ772945 | MGnify/ENA primary metagenome ERZ772945 (study PRJEB29015, sample SAMEA2737943) | human oral metagenome | biome: human oral; feature: human-associated habitat; material: dental | place: China | collected 2143 ... | reverse complement strand
AAGCCGTGCTCGTTCCCCACCTGACAGCATGCTGACAGACTTTTTGACATCATCGCCTGAAAAGAGAAAGGAACCCAGACGATTGCGAATTTCCACTTCTGGCGTCAGTTTAAAGTCATTCCAGAGCTCATCCAAGACACTGTTGTGAGGCGTCAGTTTACTTTGGGTCTGATCATAGTAGCCCACCTCGACATTGGCCCCAAAACGAGCTTCACCCTTGATAAAAGGAATCTGCCCGACAATAGACTTGATTAAGGTCGATTTCCCGATCCCATTTGGTCCCACAATAGCGACCGCATTCATCTTGCGGATATCCAGATTAATAGGCTCTGACAGGATTTGATCGTCATAGCCGACGGCTGCCTCTTCTACTGTTAAGACGACATTTCCCGAGGTCTTATCGGAATGGAAGGTCATATGGGCAGACTTGGTCCCAGCTTCAGGATTATCTAAGCGCTCCATTTTTTCCAACTGCTTGCGTCGAGACTGGGCTCGCTTGGTAGTCGATGCCCGCACCAAATTGCGATTAACAAAATCTTCCAGCGCCGCGATTTCTTTTTGTTGCTTCTCGTAGTTTTTGGCTTCGGTCAGCAATTTTTGTTCTTTTTGCTCGACAAAGCTGGAGTAATTGCCGACATAGCGATCCAAGGAATGCTTGGTCAAGTCCAGTGTAATGGTGGCGACCTTATCTAGGAAATACCGGTCGTGGCTGACAATGAGAAGGGCCCCGCTATAATTGACCAAGTAATTTTCCAACCAGGCGATGGTCTCAATATCCAAGTGGTTGGTTGGCTCATCCAACACCAAGAGATTTGGCTTTTCCAAGAGCATCTTGGCCAGAGCTAGACGAGTATTTTGCCCTCCAGACAGCTCTTCAATCTTCATCTGCCACATGGACTTATCGAACTTGAAGCCGTTGAGAATCGCACGGATATCTGCCTCATAGGTAAAACCACCTGCCTGACGGAATTCTTCCGATAGACGGTCATAGTCCTGCATGAGTTTTTCTAAGTCAGCCCCAGTTTTTTCCCCCATCGCAAGCTCCATCTGCCGCAAAGTTTTCTCCGTTTTACGGAGGTCGTCAAAGACATGGAGCATCTCATCGTAGATGGTATTAGATGACTCAAAACGACTATCCTGGGCCAGATAGGAGAGAGATAGATCCCGCTTTTTATTGATTTCTCCTGAAGTCGGCTCTTCTTCTCCCACCAAGATTTTTAAGAGTGTTGACTTACCGGCTCCGTTCTTTCCGACCAGGGCAATCCGGTCCCGTTCATCCACTTGCAGGCTAATATGATCAAAAAGAACCTCCCCTGCAAAAGAGCGTTCAATTTTGTTGGCTTGTAAAATAATCATGTCCCTATTTTACTATCTTTTTTCAGATTAAACAAGGAAAGACGAGCCATCAAAAAAATCCTGAGCCCCTTGAGGCTCAGAACTTTTAGAAAGTATTTTAAAACTTATTCTTCCTTGTATAATTGTCGGACTGCTTCCACATCTGTATCCTGAATACTGTAGAAAGAGCCGGCCGGTTGCATGACCGATTCTCCATCAGTGTGATCCAGCCCAATCGCATGGCCTAGCTCATGCTCAGCTGTATTGACAATCCGATCATAACTATAGTTATAGACATAATTTAAAAGATAATGGCGATTGAGACGCACTGTGATGTGGGTGAAACGGTTGGTTAAGAGGTTGGTCTGAGAAGCAGTCTCTCCTGCAGCAGAAACCGATGCGTTATCCATTTCCGTCAAGACCACATTAGCCTCTTTTTCATTTGTAACCAACTTGAAGGTAAATGCGCCTGTTTGGTTCCAAGCCTCAATAGCATCCCGATAAGCTTTTACAAAAGTTTGACTGATATTGGGATCCAGGTAGACCGTGGCCTCCGCTTTTTCCCAGCGAGCCCCACTATGCTCATGATTGTCCGTCTGCGTGGTCTGTGAGCTAGGTGTCATCCCAAAGCGCGATGCAAAGCCCTGATCACCAAACAAATTGCCGACTTGATAAACAACCTTTTGGGCAGCTCGCCCAACTCCATCCATACCAGAACTAGGAGAATCTGTAAAATAGATGATCCCCACTAGGACGAGAAAACTGATCGCAATGGTCCAGAAAAATCCCCAAAAGAGACTCCATGCTATACGAAGGATTCCTCTGAAAAATCGAAAAATGGTTCTCATACATTCTCCTTTCTCTTAAAGAAGGTATGCAATTGTAACACCCTATTCTTAAAAATAACTTAAATAGCCATGCTTTCTAGCTTATTGATGGACGGTTACTTTGCCTGTCTGATAATCTAGGCTAATCCCACTTTGAACATTGGGAACAAACACATTAAACTCAAGGCTTCCATCACTCGATTTAGCTTCGATCTGAGAACCTAAAGGAATCAAATCTTCTGGCTGGTTGTAGATCAAGGTGACCCGATAGCGAATCCGCTTGTTCTTATCCAGTGCTTTCCGAACCAGGGTCTCATAGTAGTTTTGACCAGTGGAATGAGGATCATTGGCTTGATTGGACCAAGCCGTTTGTACGGCGATATTTTTGGGATTGCTTGTCGAAGCATCGAAACCTTTGAGATTGCCAATCAAGGCGTAGCCCAATAGATGGCCTCGATCCACTGCATGGTCATACTCGCCTGACAGATTGTGGACCTGATGCCAACCTGCAGGTTTCCATTCGGTTAGGCCACTTCCTGTTGTATTGCGATCTCTATACTGGCGAGTCGCCTTGGTCATAATGGCGTTCGCAACCGTCGGCACGGTCTTTCCATTCACTTCTTTTGTCTTGTTATCCGCATAGGGTTGACTAGCCACACTGGCATCCAGATCTGTTCGATTCCCCTTAACTACAAAGGCTCCAGCTCCGTTCCATTCCAAGTCATTCCCCAATTGTGAATGGGCAGATTTCGTTAGTACAGAGCTAGCTAACTCTTTACTGGGTGTTTCTTGTTGGCTACTAGTCACCACGGAAACAACCTGATCCGTCGCTTCTTTTACCGACGGTTGGTTAAAATAATAACCACCAATTGCTAAGGCTGTTGCAACCACGAAGCCTGCTAGGGTTTGTTTGGTTCGTTTGCTTACTATTTGTTTTGTCATTCCTCTCTCCAAAAAAGAGCAGCTCAAGATGGGTCATTGACCCGATCGCTGCTCTCCTTTTTACTCAATTTTATTTAAATCTTATTTGCCTGTTAGCTTTCCAATGATCTCTGACCAAGTATCCGGAGAGAGAATGGACCATGGATTTTTTCCATCTCCAATCACTCCATAGCCAATGACCAAACCAACTGCAAAAATGATGATTCCAATCACAGCCAACAGGAGGACAATTCCTAGCTGTTTTCCAACATAGCGAAGATTAGTTTTCATCGTCTGCTTCCTCTACACGTTTCACGTCTGCACCTAGTGCCACCAATTTCTCATGGAATTGATAATAACCACGGTCTAAGTGGCTTAATTTGCTGACTTTTGTCTCTCCTTCAGCCACCAAACCCATCAAGACTAAGGTTGCGCTCGCTCGTAAATCAGTCGACATGACCTCTGCCCCTTGGAGACTTTCTCCTCCTACGATTCGAGCTGTATCCCGCATAATGTCTGAATGAACCCCCATCCGACGCATTTCTTCTAAATGCTGGAAACGATTCTCAAATACTGTTTCAATCATGGTGGACTCACCCTTAGCCATAGCCATCAAAGCCGTAAATTGAGCCTGCATGTCTGTTGGGAATCCTGGGTACGGAAGGGTTTTAACGGTCACTGGACGAAGCTTACTAATATCCGATTGAATCCGAATTCCATTTTCTTCTTCGGTTACCGTCACACCCATCTCCTGCATCTTAGACAGAAGCGGACGGTTGTGTTCCCAAATGGCATCTTCGATCAAGACATCTCCACCCGTCATGGCTGCCCCAATCATAAAAGTTCCTGCTTCAATACGGTCTTGCACAACATTGTGGTCTGCCCCGTGCAAGCTCTCCACACCAACGATGGTCAAGGTCTCAGTTCCTGCTCCCTTGACATTAGCTCCCATTTTATTCAGCAAGAGAGCTAGGTCAACAATTTCAGGTTCCCGCGCAGCATTTTCAATCACAGTGACCCCATCTGCCAAGGTTGCGGCCATCATAATATTTTGAGTCGCACCTACTGATGGGAAGTCCATATAGATATGTGCTCCCTTGAGACGATCTGCTTTCGCTTCAATATAGCCAGCTGTTTGGGTAATTACAGCCCCCATGGCTTCCAGACCTTTCAGGTGGAGGTCAATCGGACGACTGCCGATCGTACAGCCTCCAGGCATGGAAACCTTGGCATGACCATTGCGTGCCAAGACAGGACCCAAGACAACGATAGAAGCTCGCATCTTGCTCACATATTTATAAGGAGCTTCCTCAGACAATTTCTCTTGTGCATCTACGACAACTGTATTTTCTTCTTCATTGAAGGTTACTTGTGCATTCAAACCACGAACAACATTGTTCATTGTATAGACGTCTGATAAAACAGGTACATTTTTCAAGGTTGTTACCCCTTCACTTGCCAAAACTGTTGCAGCAAGAAGAGGAAGAACAGCATTTTTTGCTCCTTCGATTTTGACAGTTCCAACTAGTCGATTATTTCCACCATTAACGATTATTTTTTCCATACGGGATTGTTCTCCAATTTCTTAAAGTCACGACTTCTATCATACCATATTTTTTATAAAATGTGGTTAGAAATTTCCAATAAATAGCTGCCGACTCATCTCATATACACTGATAAAAAACGAGCTAGCTAGAAACCCTATTCCAACGCTGATCATTAAGATCAAAAAACGGATTTTAACCGCATTTTCAGCACTTACTTTTAAAAACTTTTCCCATTGAACCAGGTTCATCAATAGGTAATAGGCAAAAAAGATAAACAATAGATGGCTTGAAAGATTAAAAATCATTTGAATCATACAGCTATTATACCATATTTGGTCCGTACTTTCTTCTTTTGATTCTCTCCCAACAAAAATAAGGTGAGGACAAAACCTCCACCTTATTTTTAATATGTTATAAACGATTTCCGACATTAATCCGGTTAATGGCGCGTTGAAGAGCAATTTTAGCACGACGTTCCATATCAACCGAATGCTGATCTTTGGCTTCTTCAATCGCTTTTTCAGCTCGCAGTTTGGCACGTTCTGCACGACTAATGTCGATATCTCGAGCACGTTCGGCAGAATCGGCAACAATGGTAATGACATTATCAGCTACTTCGATAATCCCCCCATTGACTGCAATCCAATCAATATGTTTGTCATCGTCGACACGACGAACCTTTACTTGGTCTACAGCCAAAACCGCAATGGTATTGATATGATGAGGTAAAATCCCTAATTCACCATCAATTGTCTTGACAGATACAAATGCGGCATGATGATCATAAACCAGTCCATCCGGTGTAACGATTTGGACGTTCATTTGACTCATCTTTCACCTCTTCTTAGAATCCCATTTTTTCAGCTTTGGCGATCACATCTTCGATCGATCCAACACCACGGAAGGCATCTTCAGGAAGATGGTCATATTTTCCATCCAAAATTTCTTTAAAGCCACGAACAGTTTCTCCAACCGGTACATAAGAACCTGGTTGACCTGTAAATTGTTCCGCAACGTTGAAGTTTTGTGACAAGAAGAATTGGATCCGGCGAGCACGAGCAACCAAGGTCTTTTCTTCGTCAGACAATTCATCCATCCCTAAGATGGCAATGATATCTTGCAATTCATGGTAACGTTGAAGGACGCGTTTGACTTCAGAAGCTACTGCGTAGTGTTCTTCTCCTACGATTTCTGGAGAAAGGGCACGTGAGCTTGATGCCAATGGGTCCACCGCAGGATAGATCCCCAATTGTACCAATTTACGTTCCAAGTTAGTGGTTGAATCCAAGTGGGCAAAGGCGGTTGCTGGCGCTGGGTCTGTATAGTCATCGGCTGGCACATAGATGGCTTGGATGGATGTAACAGAACCTTTCTTCGTTGACGTAATCCGTTCTTGCAATTGCCCCATTTCAGTTGCCAAAGTAGGTTGGTAACCAACGGCTGATGGCATCCGTCCCAAAAGGGCTGATACTTCAGAACCAGCCTGAGTGAAACGGAAAATATTATCAATAAAGAGAAGCACATCTTGGCCTTCTACATCACGGAAGTATTCAGCGATTGTCAAGCCAGTAAGGGCAACACGCATACGTGCTCCAGGTGGTTCATTCATTTGACCAAATACCATGGCTGTTTTCTCGATAACACCTGATTCCTTCATTTCCCAGTAAAGGTCGTTCCCTTCACGAGTACGTTCCCCAACACCGGTAAATACTGAAATACCACCGTGTTCTTGGGCAATATTGTGAATCAATTCTTGAATCAAGACGGTTTTACCAACTCCGGCACCACCGAAAAGTCCAACTTTACCACCTTTTAGGTAAGGGGCAAGAAGGTCGATAACCTTGATCCCTGTTTCCAAGATTTCAGATGAAGTAGACAATTCATCAAAAGTTGGAGCTTTTTTATGAATTGGCTGACGCTCAGCGTCTTCAGCGAAAGGAGTATCCAAGTCGATGGTATCTCCCAAAACGTTGAAGACACGTCCCAAAGTTTCTTTACCTACTGGAACAGAGATTGGACGGCCTGTGTCCAAAACTTCCATTCCACGAGTCAAACCATCTGTTGATTCCATGGCGATCGTACGAACCATACCATCACCCAACTCCAAGGCTACTTCAAGGACGATTTTTGTTTTTCTTTCGTCATTTTTGTAGACGACAAGTGCATTATTAATCTCAGGAAGTGTTTCACCTGCTGCGAACAAGACGTCGACAACGGGTCCAATAACCTGAGCAATTTTACCTGAACTCATCTCCTTCTCCTATTCTATATAAGATACTGTCGGTTCCTAGTATTGCTAGGTCCTAAGTTCATTGATGTGAGCAGGATGGCTTTATTCTAAAGCACTAGCTCCTGCCACAATTTCTGTGATTTCTTGTGTAATCGCCGCCTGTCTGGCACGGTTATACTGGATTGTCAAATCATTGATGACTTTCTTGGCATTATCAGTCGCCGTTTGCATGGCTGTCATACCTGCAGCATTCTCAGCTGTCTTGGCATCGATAATAGCCCCGTATATCATACTTTCTGCAAACTGAGGTAACAACTGCTCTAGAATCTCATCACGACTCGTTTCCAACTCAAATGTCAAGCTATACTCTTCATCTGCTTCATTTGGATCTAAGTCAACAATCGGCAGCATTTGTTCCACACGCATTTGACTTGTGAGAGTATTGACATGATGGTTGTAACAAACATAGAGTTCATCAAAAAGTTCATTTTGATACATTTCAATCGTTTTTGAAATAATTTTACGAACTTCATCAAAACTTGGTTGATCGGCCAAGCCACGTAGTTCATAGATTGGTTGAATGCCACGAGCCTTAAAGAAATCAGCTCCCATACCACCAATACAGATTATCTCAAAACCTGTACCATCTGGATGGTATTCTTCTTTCAGCTCCATCACAGCTTTAAGGATGGAAGCATTATAACCTCCAACCAAGCCACGGTCTGAAGTAATAACGATATAGCCTGTTTTCTTAACTGGGCGACTAATGAGCATCGGATTGGTAGAACCACCAGATCCGTTACCATGCAGAATATCCGTCAAAAGCTTACGAACCTTCTGAGCATAAACTTGAAAGTTACGTGCTGCTTCTTCAGAGCGACCTAACTTGGCAGCCGATACCATTTGCATGGCATTGGTGATTTGACTAGTATTTTTTGTTGAGGCGATTTTTGTTTTAATATCATTTAGAGATACTGCCATCTGACACCTCTATTCTTATTGGAAGCTGGATTGATTGAGAAACTCGGTAATCGCAGCATCCAAGACTGCTTCTTCTGGCAAGTCTTTTGTTTCACGAATAGTTTCCAAAATCTCTGGATGTTGTGCATCAAAGAAATCATGAAACTCTTCCTCAAAACGAACAATGTCATCTACAGGAATCGTATCCAAGAAACCATGTGTCAAAGCATAAAGAATGGTTACTTGTTTCTCAACAGGTAATGGTTTATGAACTGGTTGTTTCAGAACTTCAACGGTACGTCGTCCACGATTTAACTTAGCTTGAGTAGCCGCATCCAAATCAGAACCAAACTTAGTGAAGGCTTCCAACTCACGATATGAAGCAAGGTCGATACGAAGTGTACCAGCAACCTTCTTCATAGCTTTGATTTGTGCAGAACCACCTACACGAGATACAGATGAACCCGCATCGATAGCTGGACGAATACCCGCATTGAAGAGACCATCACCAAGGAAGATTTGACCATCTGTGATTGAAATCACGTTAGTTGCGATATAAGCAGAGATATCTCCTGCTTGTGTCTCGATAAATGGTAGAGCTGTGATTGAGCCACCACCAAGTTCATCAGAAACCTTAGCTGAACGCTCAAGCAAACGGCTATGAAGGTAGAAAACATCCCCTGGGAAGGCTTCACGACCTGGTGGACGACGAAGCAAGAGGGAAAGTTCACGATAAGCGACCGCTTGTTTTGAAAGATCATCATAAACGATCAAAACATGCTTCCCTTGGTACATAAACTCTTCTGCCATAGCAACCCCAGCATAAGGAGCTAGGAAGAGCAATGGAGAAGGTTGTGAAGCAGAAGCTGTCACAACGATTGTGTAGTCCAAGGCACCGTACTGACGAAGTGTTTCAACTTGCGTACGAACAGTTGACTCTTTTTGTCCAATCGCTACATAGATACAGATCATATCTTGACCTTTTTGGTTCAAAATAGCATCAATAGCGATGGTTGTTTTCCCTGTCTGACGGTCACCGATAATCAACTCACGTTGACCACGACCAATCGGAACAAGGGCATCAATAGCTTTCAAACCTGTTTGCAATGGTTCTGATACAGACTTACGTTGCATAACGCCAGGAGCCGGCGCTTCTACTGGACGAGACTTATCAGTATGGATTTCTCCAAGACCGTCAACTGGACGACCAAGGGGATCCACAACACGTCCAATAAGGCTCTCACCAACAGGAACTTCCATGATTTTACCTGTACGACGAATTGTATCGCCTTCACGAATATCTGTAAAGTCACCTAGGATGATAATCCCAACGTCAGTTGACTCCAAGTTTTGCGCCATCCCATAAGAGCCGTTTTCAAAAATCAACAGCTCTCCACTCATGGCATTTTCAAGGCCGTGAGCACGCGCAATTCCGTCCCCGATATAGGTTACAACACCTGTTTCAGATACATCAAAATTGGGTTTGAAATTTTCAATTTGTTGCTTAATTAAAGCGCTGATTTCTTGTGCGTTAATTGCCAAAAGAACACCACTTTCTATTTCAAATTTTCTTTAACAACTCGAAGTTGTTGTTTAATACTCACATCAATTGTCTTGTGATTAGCAAAAATGACAAAACCACCAATGAGTCCTTCATCAATTTGTTCTTTGACGCTCCGCACTTTCAGAGACATTTTTTTCTCTATCAATGGGAGCAGACGTTCCTTCTGTTCATCTGTTAGAGGATGAGCTGAAGAAATCGTTACTTCAAATCGATTCGTTTCTTTTTCAAGTCGACTCAAACAATCTACAATAATATCATAAAAAAGATTTGCTCTGTGATTGTAAATCAGAACCTGAATAAAGTTTTGCATTAAAGGTGAGACAGAGTCTTGAAAGAAACCAACTGTTTTTTCCTTATCAGACTCATCAACTGCCACCTGAGCTAAAAAAGAAGGTAAGCCCGTTTCTTCTGCGACTTGCTTGATTTGATCCAAGTCTGAAAAAATCCGGTCCTCTTCTCCTTTTTCAATCACTAATTGGACAAAAGGCATGCTGTACTTTTCAATGACCTTTGCTGTTTTCTTGTCCATTAGGCTTCTCCTAGCTGATCGATATACTGATCAATGAGTTCCTTATGGGCATGACTGTCAAGGTTTTGTGAGATGATTTTCCCAGCTAGACTAACTGTCAAATCTGCCACCTCGCCCTTAACACTTTGTAAAGCCTCAGCTTTGTTTTGCGCAATTTCTTGGTTAGCTTTTTCTTTCAAGCGACCAGCTTCTAGCTTCGCTTCAGCCAGAATATCTGATTTGCTCTTTTCAGCTGTCTCCTTTGCATTCTCGATAATCGTTTTAGCTTCGGTACGGCTACCTGCTAACTCAGCTTCACGTTTGCTAGCTAGTTCCTCAGCCTTTTTACGGGCTTCCTCGGCACCATCAATATCTGAAGAAATCTTTTCAGCACGTTCATCTAAGATGCTAGAAATATTTCCCCAAGCATATTTTTTCACTAAAAAGATCAATAAAAGGAAGGAACCAGTGATAAGAATAAAGTCACCGATAATGGTACTAATAGTTAAATCCATCTTCTAATCCTCCTCTACTTACTCTTCCCCTTCATTTATTTTTTTACCAATGTACATAGATGACAACATGGTAAATACATAAGCCTGAATACATGAAATGAAAATTGAAAAGGCTGTCCATAACATGTTTGCGATAAAGGCAAAAGGATACCAATACAAAGCATATTGTGACAATGCTAATAGCAATCCAGCTAAGACCTCACCGGCAAAAATATTTCCGTAGATCCGAATCGCCAAGGAAGCAAAATTGGTGAACTCTTCTAAGATGTTCATCGGAGTCATAAAGCCAGGTGTAACAAATGCTCTCAAATATTCTTTAACGCCTCTACGACGAACTCCTTCTACATGGGCGATCAAAGTGATCAAGAATGAGAGGGATAAATCGTATCCAAGGTTGGCTGTTGGGGAAGTCCACAAGTTATAACCGTTTGTTGTTTGGACTTTTGCCATCAACCCAATATTATTGGCCACCAAAATAAACATAAAAAGAGAAAACAAAAATAAAGAATAATTCTTCATATAATGCTCTCCAATGTTACCCTTGGTAAAGCTAATGACAAAATCATAGATCATCTCAAGAGCATTTTGTTTGCCCTTTGGACGAAGGGTCATTTTGCGACTTGCCCAATAGACAAAGGCAAAGACCGTCAAAACAGTTACAAGAGACATAGCAAGTAGGGTCAAATCAAAGGATACTGGTCCAATATCTAAGGTCGGATTTACACTTTCTTCCATAGTTTGACACCTCCTTCTCTAAATAGAGTGGTCTATTTAATGACGAAGGCCATGGCCAAGGTTACAAAGAAGGTACCTTCTACAAAAGCAACACCGAGAATTAAGAGGCTACGTAGTTGATCAATAATTTCAGGTTGACGGGCAGATGCTTTGAAAAGATTACTCATAATCAAACCTTCAGCTAATGAGACGCCAAAGCAGGCAATACAAAGTCCTAAAAATGTTAAATTCATGATGAATTCTCCTTTTATATTTTTTAATTGTACCCCATTAGTTTACT
>ERZ772945.2421-NODE-2421-length-11427-cov-8.340134_pt1 | contig 11427 bp, 9 predicted proteins | sample MGYA00511681_ERZ772945 | MGnify/ENA primary metagenome ERZ772945 (study PRJEB29015, sample SAMEA2737943) | human oral metagenome | biome: human oral; feature: human-associated habitat; material: dental | place: China | collected 2143 ... | reverse complement strand
TCATCAACAAGGCGGACGGGGACAACCTCATCAAGGCGAAGGTCGCACGCGGGCAATACGAGCGCATGATCGAGTTCATCCGCCCCGCGACGCCGGGCTGGGAGACGCATGCCTATCTCGCCTCGGCGATCGAGAAGACGGGGCTTGCCGAACTCTGGGAAGTCATCCGCATCTTCCACGAGAAGACCACGGAGAGCGGCGTTTGGAAAAAACGCCGCGAGGGCCAGCTCCTCGACTGGATGAACAGCATGATTGACGAGCACCTGCACAACCTCTTCTTTGAGGATGCCGTTGTGCGCGGACGCATGCCTGAGGTGCGCGATGCTGTGCTCTCGGGGGAGATTTCCCCGACGCAGGCGGTCGCTGAGCTCCTTGGCGTGTTCGACGTTCATCGTGCAGCGGGGCGGCAGGTGGACCTCTTTACGAATTGAGGAGGTGATCCTATGACAAAACGCATTTGCCTCTCGGGCGCGGATATGTATGAACTCGAGGAGGTATTCGCCGGACGGCGCGGCATCGCCTCCGTCCGCACGGGCTATATCAACGCTGCGCCGGAGGCGGTGCATGAAGATGTGGCAAACGGGACGGCAGGCGGACGCATGGGCGTCGAGATTGTTTACGATCCGAAGAAGATCGACATCTCACAGCTGCTCGACCTGCACTTTGCCGTCGTTACGCCGTACAGCATCGACGGACAGGGCTATGTGCGCGGCAGCATGTACCGTGCGGGCGTTTTCTATGAGAGCGCCGAGGATGAGCCGCAGATTCAGCTCTACCTCACCTTCCTTGCGGGGAAGGGGCGATGCCCTGCGACCGGCGAACATCTGACGCTCAACGATCCGAACAGCAGCGCGGATGCGCGGCGCGTCATGCATGCGACCATGGAGCGGCTGACCTCCTTCCAGGCAGCAGACGATTCTCATCAGGGCTATCTGAAGCGTCATCCGGAGACCGAGACCTATATCGATCTCGCGCGCCTGCGCGAACTCGTCCAACTGTAAAATATAGCGACATACACCGCCTGCATACGATGTTTGCAGGCGGTATTTTTATGCCGGTCAGAGAACTGTATAGAATTTTTATCTTTTTTAAATATCATTTTATGCTATAATTGACTGTATCGGAGAACATTTTATTTTTTGCAAAGAAATGGGGCATAGGGAAATGACAATACGTACAAAACTGCAGGCGATTCTGATCGTGCTTTTTGTATTTATCATTGGCCTGGTTGGGTTAAACTTTTCTACATTCAACGAACTCAAGGGCGACTCACCGGCGGTTAACGCATCGGGCTCGCTGCGCATGCGCGCCTATCAGCTGTCTTGGCTGTCCGCGCGTCTCGTATCGGCGGACGAGGAGCAGGCGGCGGCGCTGCGCAAGACCATGCAGGAGTATATCACGGCCTACGATCGTATTCTTGCCGGTCTTGAGAAAGGCGATGCCGAGCTGAATCTCCTTCCCGTTGAGGATGCGGCGGTTCAGCAGCAGCTTGCCGCCGTAAAACCGCTGTGGGAAAGCTACCGCAGCGATGTGCGCGCCGTCTCAGATGCAGCGGATGAGGAGACGAGACGCACGGCAGATGCAAAGGTTGCGGGGGAAGTTGCATCCTATGTTGCTGAGGTCAATAAACTCGTCGCGGCATATGATGCAACCAGCCAGGCGAAGATTGCAATGTCAAAGGATATTCAGCTGGGGGTCATCGTTCTTGCGCTGTTCATCGTCGGCGGCGCGCTCTGGCTGATTCTCGTGCAGATTCTGCGCCCCCTTGCAGCGCTGACCAAATCATTCAGCGAGATCGCCGAGGGAGAAGGGGATTTAACACAGCAGCTGCATGCAGAGAGGGACGACGAGATTGGACGGATCGTCCGTTACTTCAATACCTTTATCGGCAAGCTGCGTACGATCATGCGCGGTGCACAGGAGAGCGCTGCTGAGGTATCCAGCCTGTCCACTGCACTGTCGCAGGCAAGCGGAGAGAGCAGCCGTGCCGTCGAGCATGTTGCCGGTGCGGTTACAAATGTCGCCGGAGAGGCAAATACGCAGAATGATGATATGCAGAATTTGGCGGACAACGTGGCGCAGATTGCCGCGCATATGTCTCAGATGCTGAAGTACGCTGAGAACTCTGCGGCACTCTCTGCCGACTCCCAGGAAAAGGCGGAGAACGGGCGCGGCAATGCTGAGGCTGTTGCGGCGCAGGCGGGTGTCCTGCGCGGCATTGTTGCGGCGATGGATAAAAATGTGCAGACGCTGACGCAGTACGCTGAGGATATCAACCAGATCATCGATATGATCAAGGGGATCTCCGGACAGACAAATCTGCTCGCGCTCAATGCAGCGATTGAGGCTGCACGTGCCGGGGAGAGCGGTCGGGGGTTCGCTGTTGTTGCGGAAGAGGTTCGCAAGCTGGCTGAGAGCTCAAGCCTTGCCGCAGATGATGTTACGGTGAAAATGACCAGCATTCGTGAGCAGGTTCATGAGACACATACAGCAAATCAGGAGCTTGTGAGCGAACTCGGAAAGATCACAGACGCCATCGATGAGGTTCGCAGTTCCCTCCATGCGATTGCCGAGAGTTCTGCGGCCAGCCGTGCGGCGGTGGGTGACATTGTGCAGCTCAACAAGACCGCATCCGGAGGGGCGCGCAGCGTGGCAGATACCTCCGAGAACGTTGCGAAGGCAGCCAAGCAGATCGCCGGACTCTCTGAGGATTCTGCAGCTTCCATTGAAGAGCAGACAGCCTCTCTGGAGGAATTTGCTGCGACGGCAGAACAGCTTTCGGGACTTGCCGAGAAACTGGACGGGCTCGTCGGGAAGTTCAAAGTATAATCCCGCAGCGCTCTTGCCTCTATGGGGGCTTCTGCATATTTGCGAATAAATTTATGCATGTTCGGGTGTATCTGTCAGAATGTTTTATGCCATAATGGCCAAGATGAGTGAAATGTCCTGTGAGATGAGAGGAGAAATATGACGATTCGCAATAAACTGCGGGCGACGCTTGTTGTCCTATTCGTGTTCATCGTCGGACTCGTCGGGCTCAACTTTCTTACCTTTGCGCAGCTTGAGGGAGACTCACCGGCGGTGAATGCCTCGGGCTCGCTGCGTATGCGCGCGTATCAGCTCGCGTGGCTGTCGGCATGCCTGGTTTCGGCAGACGAAGCCGAGGCGCCGCATATTCGCACTGCGATGCTCACGCGGATCGAGGAATATGACCGTATTCTAAAAGGTCTCGAGAAGGGCGACGCGGAGCTCGGCCTCGGTGCCGCATCCGATGAGGATGTTCTGACGCAGCTCCATACACTGCAGCCGCTCTGGCAGACCTATCGCGATGATGTGCGCGCGGTTGCGGAAGCTGCCGATGAGGGCGCGAGGAGCGCAGCGAACGCTGAGGTGGCGGCCGCAGTTGATGCCTACGTGAATAATGTCGACAAGCTCGTCATGGCATTTGACAACGCGAGCCAGGCGAAAATTGCTGTATCGAAAAAGATCGAAGTCGCAGTGATCGTAGTGGCATTTCTCATTTTTGCCGGGTCCTCCTATCTCATGATTACGCAGATTCTGCATCCGCTCGCGGCGATCACGGCATCCTTCCGTGAAGTCGCGGGCAAGGAGGCGGATCTTACGCAGCAGCTCCAGGCGGAGCGCTATGATGAGATCGGCCGGATCGTGCACTCCTTTAACAGCTTTGTCAGTGATCTGCGCCATCTGGTGCAGCGTGCACGGGAGTATTCGACGGAGGTCTCGGGACTCTCGGATACCGTCTGGCAGGCGAGTATCGAGAACAGCAAGGCCGTCGAGTACAATGCCGTTGCGGTCACCAGTCTCGCCGGCCATACGAATGAGCAGAACAATGATATACAGCAGCTTGCCGCAAGCATCGCGGGGCTTTCGAAGCGCATGAATGAGATGCAGGAATATGCGCAGGCAGATGAACCGGATCGGGCCGCGCTCGCTGCCTCTATTGAGGCGGCACGCAGAGATGCGCAGACGGCTGCGGACGCATCCGGGGAGACGGCAAAGACAGCGCAGGAGATTGCGGAACTGACGCAGGATTCGGCGGCGGCGATCGAGCAGCAGACCGCATCGCTCGAGGCGTTCGCCGCGACGGCAGAACAGCTCAAGGGTCTTGCCGCAAAGCTGGATCGTCTCGTCGGACGGTTCAAGGTATAGCAAGCGATGACATCGGACCGCCGAGAAAATCGGCGGTTTTTTCTTGCGCCGCACGCTGAAACAGCGTACAATAAAAGAATAAATGCAGTGTATGTAAAGGAGAGGAGAGCTCTATGGAGGTCAACGCAAATCTGGCGCAGGATGTGTTCAAGGATGCGGGGGAGAGCGTCATTTTCCTGATGCTCTCGCTGAAGCGCGCAAACCCGGCACAGGAGCGGGAGGTCATTGCGGACATGGCGAACCGCGTGGCAGCGATTCAGCGGTCGATGAATATCCGCGTTGCGCCGGAGACAGTGAAGCTCACGCTGGGCTTCAGCAACCGCGCGTGGGAATATCTTTTTCCAAAAGCGAAGAGGCCAAAGGAACTCGAGGACTTTCAGGGCGTGAGCGGAGCGCATCACACAGCGCCCGCAACGCCCGCCGATCTCTTCCTCCATGTCCGCGCAGCGCAGGCAGCAACGACCTATCTCGTCGTCGATCAGATCATGGGCTTCCTGCGCTCCGTCGTGGACGTGGTGGACGAGACGCACGGCTTTCACTACCATGAAGGGCGCGCGATCATCGACTTCATCGACGGCACGGAGAACCCCGTCGGCGAGGAGGCAAAGGAGTGGGCGATCATCGGCGCGGAGGATCCCGACTTCATCAACGGCTCCTATGCGTTCGCGCAGAAATACATACACGATCTCGACGCATGGCGGGCGCTGCCGACCGAGGTACAGGAGAAATACATCGGCCGCAGGAAATACAGCGATCTTGAACTCTCGGACGAGGAGAAGGATCCGCGCGCGCACAACATTATTTCGCAGGACAACCGCGGCGGCGAGGAGCACAAAATCGTGCGCATGAATGTGGTCTTCGCGAACCCCGGCGAGGGCGTCCGCGGCACCTATTTCATCGGCTACGCGCGCCATTGGGATGTGACGCGCACAATGATCAACAATATGTTCACGCAGGATGATCGCCTGCTCGAGTACTCGACGGCGGAGAAGGGGCAGCTCTTCTTCATCCCGTCGAAGGATCTCCTCGGGCGCATTGCCGCGGGCGAATTGTTCTAAAATACGGACGCAAAAATCCCGCTGCACCGGGTCATCTGGCGCAGCGGGATTCTTTTGTGCTGTTATTCCTTTATCGGTTTCTTGAGCAGCGACAGGATCACAGCGCCGACGACAGCGCCGGCGAAGATGCTCACGAGGTACATGAGCGGATTGCCGATGGTCGGGACGACGAAGATGCCGCCGTGCGGTGCGCGCAGGGTGCAGTCAAAGAGCATCGTGAGCGCGCCCGCAAGCGCGGAGCCGACGACCATCGAGGGGATGACACGGACGGGATCCGCGGCCGCGAACGGGATCGCGCCCTCGGTGATGAAGGAGAGACCCATGACGTAGTTCGTGACGCCTGCCTTGCGCTGGCTCTCGGTGAAGCGGTTCTTAAAGAACGTGGTCGCGAGCGCGATCGCAAGAGGCGGAACCATGCCTCCTGCCATAACCGCGGCCATGACATGATACTCGCCCGAGGCGAGCAGTCCCGTGCCCGTGACGTAGGCCGCCTTGTTGATCGGGCCGCCCATATCGATCGCCATCATGCCGCCGACGATGATGCCCATGAGGATGCGTGCCGAGGGATCCATGCCGCCGAGGGTTGAGACCATCCATGTGTTGATGGCGGAGACCGGCGGGGCGATGATGAAGAGCGAGATAAAGCCCATGATGAGAATGCCGAAGAACGGATAGAGCAGGATGGGCTTGATGCCGTCGAGCGATGCCGGGAGCCCCGCAAAGACCTTCTTGAGTGCGTTGACGGCATAGCCTGAGACGAACCCTGCGAGGAGCGCCCCGAGGAAGCCGGTGCCTGTCGTGCCTGCGAGTGCCCCGCCGACGAAGCCGACGGCAAGACCCGGCCGGTCGGCAATGGACATGCCGATGAATCCTGCGAGAACGGGGAGCATAAAGCCGAACGATGCGCCGCCGACCTGCATGAAGAACTGTGCGAGTGGGGTATTCGAGCCGAACTTCGACGGGTCAATCGTGTAGTCGTCGAAGAGGAAGGCGAGCGCGATAAGAATGCCGCCACCGACAACGAACGGCAGCATGTGCGAGACACCGTTCATGAGATGCTTGTAGATCTGGCGCGCGAGACTTTCCTCCTCGGCATTGTCTGCACCCTCCGCCGTGTCCGCACCAGCGGAATGGTAGACGGGAGCGTCCCCCGCGAGCGCGCGGTCGATGAGCTCGTCTGCCTTGTTGATGCCGTCCGCGACCTTTGTGATGACGACGCGGCGCCCGTCAAAGCGCGCCATCGGGACGTTCTTGTCCGCAGCGACGATGATGCCGTCGGCAGCGGCGATTTCCTCCGGTGTGAGGACATTCTTCACGCCCGCCGAGCCGTTTGTCTCGACCTTGACCGAGAGGCCGCGCTTCTTCGCGTGCTGTTCGATGCTCTCGGCAGCCATGAAGGTGTGCGCGATGCCCGTGGGGCAGGCGGTAACGGCGAGAATCTGGATGTGGTCGGCGGCGGGGGCTTCCTCCTCCGCTGACTTCTCTGCGCGCGGTGGTGCGAAGCGGTCGTTTTCCTTATCGTCGATCAGCCGGCGGAACTCCGCGACGGTCTTGGCGGCGATGAGCGCCTCCTTGAAGTCGGGGTCCATGATCATGGTCGCGAGCTTCGAGAGAATGGCGAGGTGTTCGTCGTTCGCGCCGTTCGGCGCTGCAATCATGAAGAAGAGGCGGCTCGGATTGCCGTCCATTGCGGCAAAATCCATCCCGTCCGGGACGGTCATGGCGGCAAGCCCCGGCGCTTTTACGCCGTCGCTCTTGGCGTGCGGTGTCGCAATGCCGTCGCCGAGGCCTGTAGTGCCGCTCTCCTCGCGGATGAGGACATCCTTGACGTACTGCTCTTTATCGCTGAGATTGCCGCCCTTTTCCATGAAATCAGCGAGCAGGCGGATGGCTTCTTCCTTCGAGGCGGGGGCAGAAATACCGAGGGCAATGCTTTCGGGTTTTAAAAGATCGTTGATATGCAAGGGGAAATCCCTCCTTTTATTTGTGTTTTGACTTGCTGCACCATACGAGCGCGCACAAGTTCATTCGCAAAACGTATCAAGAGACTTCGTGCGGCGCACAGAACAAGAAGAAAATCAAACAATCGTCTTGAGCAGTGCGAGCGCCTCCGCGCGCGTGGCGAGGTTCGGCGAGAACACGGAGGCGGAGCCGGCCGCAACGCCCATGTAAAAGGCGCGCTCATAGCTGCCGCCCGACTCCATGAAGCCCGCGAGGAAGCCCGCAACCATCGAATCGCCTGCGCCCACGGAGTTGACGAGGGTCCCCTTCGGTGCGGCGGAGCGGTAGAATACGCCCTCGGCCGTGAGGAGAATTGCACCGTCGCCTGCCATCGAGATGAGCACGTTTGTCGCGCCTTCCTCCTGCAGTTTTTTCGCATGGAAGACGATCTCATCGTCTGTTTTCAGTTCTGTGCCGAACATCTCGCCGAGCTCATGATTGTTCGGCTTAATGAGGAAGGGACGGTACTTTAGGACACGCCGCAGGAGATTCTTCGTCGCGTCGACGACGATGCGGATGCCGCGCCCGTCGAGACGCTCCATGATGCGCTCGTAGATGTCATCCGGCAGCGTGTTCGGGATCGAACCTGCGAGGACGAGTGTGTCGCCGTGCGTGAGCCGATCCAGTTTTTCAAAGAGTGCGCGCTGCGCCTCCTCCGTGATGACGGGCCCCTGTCCGTTGATCTCAGTCTCACTTTCGGCCTTGATCTTCACATTGATGCGCGAGAAACCGTCGCCCAGACGCACAAAGTCATCCGTAATGCCGAACGAATGCAGCATCTGCTGCATCGCAACGCCCGTGAATCCCGCGAGAAAGCCCAGCGCCGTCGAGTCGTGTCCGAGGTTTTTCAGCACGATGGAGACGTTGATCCCCTTGCCCCCCGGCAGGATCTGCTCGTAGTTCACGCGGTTGATCTCGCCCGTGGTGAACTGTTCCAATCGGATGATGTAGTCGATCGACGGATTGAAGGTGACGGTATAGATCATGCAAGTATCCCTCCCTTAAAAATTACCCGATGGAATGACCCTATTCCCATTGAAAATATCATATATGGTGGGGCAGCTAAAGTCAAGGAATCCCTTTCCGTACGGGCGGACTTGTCAGTGCTTTTTCTTTCCTTTATAATAAACAAACAGGAATCTGCACAGGAACAGGGGAGTATGTATGACGGAAACAGTTACGGCAGCGGAGCCGCACGTTGGGACGCCGGCTGAGGGGGGAACGCCTGCGGCGGTGAAGCCGAAGAAAACGCCCCACCCCAAGGGGCCGCTTTTTTATCTCAAGAAATGCCTGTGGCTCATTCTCGGTGCACTCATCACCGCTGCGGGCCTCGAGCTCTTCCTCATCCCGAACAACGTCATTGACGGCGGCGTGGTCGGCCTGTCGATCATGTCGCAGACGATCACAGGCATGGGGCTCGGCGTTTTTCTCGTGCTCTACAACATCCCGTTCGTCTACATGGGGTACAAGCAGATCGGCAAGAACTTTGCGCTCTCTACGGTGTTCGCGATCATCATGCTCTCGATCTGGTCGAGTCTGCTGCACAATGTCTCCCAGGTGACGAATGATCCCTTCCTCGCCGCGATCTTCGGCGGCGTGGTGACGGGCCTCGGCGTCGGCATCGTCATGCGCACGGGCGGATGCTTCGACGGGACGGAGATTGTCGCCATCATTCTCGATGCACGGACGCAGTTCTCCGTCGGTGAGGTTGTTATGTTCATCAACCTCTTCATCCTCTCCTCGGCGGGCCTCCTCTATGGTTGGGACAAGGCGATGTACTCGCTGTTTGCCTACTTCGTCATCGCAAAGATGATCGATGTTGTGCTGAAGGGCCTCGACGAGTCGTATGCCGTCATGATCGTCACGAACGAACATGAGGAGGTGACCGAAGCGCTCAATGAGCGCCTCGGGCGCGGTGTGACCCTGCTGCACGGCGCGGGCGGCTACACGGGCGAGGCGAAGGAAGTCCTCTACTGCGTCGTCACGCGCCTTGAGCTCGACAAGCTGAAGGAAATCGTCCTCGACAAGGACGAGCGCGCCTTTGTGACCATCAATGCCGTGCATGACATCGTGGGTGGACGGTTCAAGAAAAAGGCGATTCACTAAGGATTCCCCAAAGCCTCCCCCGTACACGCGGGGGAGGGGGCCGCGAGCGGTCAACGTCAACCAATCACACGTCGCTAACGCTCGTGTTCTTGGGACGTTTTCGCATACGACCTGTTTCCCAATCAGCTGCGCCCTATGGGCTTGCTTCTTGGACAGGTCAGCAAGCGGTGGAAGGAGCGGGGCATCGTCTGCAATGTATCCGTGCTTTCTTGGGGGAGATTGATCGGTGATGAAACAGTTTCTCAGATATACGGCTCTGCTGAGCTTCTTTCTTCTGCTCCTGCCCACGGCACCTGCGCTTGGCGCTGCGCGCATCGCACAGCTGCCGCTCGTGGTGGAGGGCGGTGCAGGGGATGTCGATGCGGAGACGGTGGATGCGCTCGAGGAGATGGTCGCGCGCGATCTCTACATGCCGCTGAACGATACGATGGGCTGGCTCACCTACGTCGATGACCGTGCGCTGATGGATGCGTATGATAGTGCCTGTGGGCAGTATGCCACGCGGCGCGGCTATGACTATCCTGCTGTCCTGCGTGCGACGGCAGATGCCGTGGAGGCAGACCTCGTCGTTCTGCCGATCCTCACGACCTACTATGAGGAGATATATTACACGAGTATCTTCTATGAGGAGAATTTTCTGCACAGCGGTGCCGCCGTCCGCCTACTCGTCTATGACCGCGCAACGGGGGAGATCATTGACCGCCGCGATGCGCGCTCATACGCGGATGAGGATCAGCCGAGCGGCAGGGCGTATGTCCTCGCGGGCGAGGTGATGCGTAACGTCCTCGCCGCGGCTAATCTCCGTGCACGCCTGTGCGACCTGCGCGAGACGGCGCGAGGGGTGTCATACCACAAAAAGAGAGAGGCGGTTATACCGCCTCTCTCTTTGTATACGGAGGAATCGCTGGTCAGAGCTTCTCTTGGCCGTTTATGATCGTTTGTGTCGGCGCGATGAGTTTAACCCCGTTTTCGTCAAAGTAACGGAGATAGGCATCAGATGGACGCTTGTTGGTCACAACATATTCGAGATCCTTCAGGGCGCAGTAACTCATGAGAGTCGCATGGTCGAATTTTGAATCATCTACGAGAAGAATATGAGGACAGTTCTTTTTCATTAGGTTCTGTTTGAGCTCACATTCCAGTGGGGAGGTGTTGGTCGCTCCATGTTCAATGGAGATGCCCGTGCTGGCGAGAAATGCTTTTGTGACGTTATAGCGCCGCAGACACTCGACGGCCTGAGGTCCGATAAATGCCTTCGACGGGGCATAGAATGTGCCGCCGGTAGAGATGACGTTCAGACGGGTGTATGTCACGGCCATGTTAATCACGTGGACACTGGCGGTAACGATGGTCAGCCGTTGCTTGTCGAGCAAGTAGGGCACCATGTGCATCGTGGTGGTGCCAGAGTCAATGTAGATGACATCACCGTCGTCCACGAGATCTGCAGCAAGATGACCAATGAGTTTTTTTGCCTCAGCGTTGCGCCCTTCACGAAAGGCAAATGGTTCGGGCGCATTTGCAGGTGGGTCGGCGAGGACGATACCGCCATATACCTTCTCAATGATGCCTTTTTCCTGCAGGTCGGCGATATCGCGTCGAATGGTGTTCTTGGAGACGCCGAACATATCACAAAGGTCATTGATGGAGATGTTATGGGCTTCTTTTAGTGCTTCGTGTATTTTTCGTCTGCGATCTATTTTCATATATGATCCCCTGAATCAGACGCGTTCATCAGCGTCAAAGTAAGAAGGGCAACATACCCAACTTTTGTTCAAATCCAACGATTCTATCATATCACGATTTTACAAGATATACAAGTAATTGCCTTCTTTGCTGTATTGAAAAAGGCATGTGGTGCTTTTTAAGTGTAGGAGGAAGCCCCCCTATTGACAGGATAAAAAAGAATCTTTAATAGTTGACAACGTGATGAAAAAGGTGTAAATTATTTCCATGAGATAATCAAAATATTATCAAAATGTAAATGGTGATCAGAATAGGAGAGTGGACAATATGGGTTACACATTTATGGTTCCTGCCAAGATTATTTCCGGTACGAATGTGATCGAGGAATTGGGGGAGCACATCCGCGGCA
>ERZ772945.2419-NODE-2419-length-11435-cov-13.753076_pt1 | contig 11435 bp, 8 predicted proteins | sample MGYA00511681_ERZ772945 | MGnify/ENA primary metagenome ERZ772945 (study PRJEB29015, sample SAMEA2737943) | human oral metagenome | biome: human oral; feature: human-associated habitat; material: dental | place: China | collected 2143 ... | reverse complement strand
AACTCGATTATATTAATTGTGAAATTAATGTCTTTCAAAACTAGTGTATTAATTTAGTTCTCTCGCTCCCGTGGCATAGCCTCACCCCAAGCTAACGGGGTGGGGCTTTTGTATAAGACAGAGGTACATGGCTTTAGAGACATAATGACAAAAGAACATATTATTTAATGACATAAGTTTTGAAGCCATAGTAACATAGTAGCACTGGTTTTGAAGACGGAATGGAAGAAGAACATATTATTTAATGACATAAGTTTTGAAGCCATAGTAACATAGTAGCACTGGTTTTGAAGACGGAATGGAAGAAGAACATATTTTTTAATGACATAGGTTTGGAAGACATGGTAACATACGAACATAGGGGGATGGTAACATAGGGTTTAGACAGAAGAACATATTATTTAATGACATAAGTTGGGAAGTAGGAACATAAGAATACGGCATTACCAAACGATTGTTTGATAATGCCGAGAGAGAGACATTTATAAATATTGGTTTAATCGCTCTGAATAGAGCTTATGCTTTTAACCAAGGAAGTGGATTTCGCCAATGAAATAGAGTAGGATGTAACCTAAGATGAGGGAAACGAGTCCGCAGGTTAGTCCTGCCTTTAGCATATCCTTTTGTTCGATTAAGCCTGTTGAGTAAGCAATAGCATTCGGTGGAGTAGAGATTGGCAGACACATCGCTGTTGATGCTGCAATGGCAATACCAATGAGGACTGTGCTTGTACCACCAATGCCACCAAGCTTATCGCCCATACCACGGCATACAACAGCGAGGATAGGTACTAACAAGGCTGCTGTTGCAGTGTTTGAAATGAAATTAGAGAGGAAGAAACAAATCAAACCAGAGATAGCAAGGATAACGATAGGGCTCCAGTTTCCGAATGGAATACTCTCTATAGCGGCATCAGCTAGTCCAGATCCATTCATACCCAATCCAATGGCAAAACCTCCAGCAACCATCCAAATCACACTCCAGTTAATCTCCTGCATATCTTTTGCGGTAATAACGCCCGTGACAGCGAAGATTGCCATTGGAATCATTGAGACTGTGTTGGTGTCAATACCAGTGACTTTCTTTGGAATAACCCATAGAAGGATTGTGACAATGAAGGTAATGATAACTACCCACATACGCCATCCACGGTGTACCTCACCATCAATCTTTAGGTGGATAGTCTTCTGTGTGAATGGGAAGAAGTGGAGGATAATTCTCCATGAAAGAAGGAGTAAGACGATTACAAGTGGAGCCATGAAAGCCATCCAGTGCGTGAATTCAATATTCATATTAAGACCAGCTGGGTCATTGAGATATTTAAGTGCGATGAGGTTGGGAGGTGTTCCAATCGGTGTTCCCATACCACCGAGGTTGGCTGCAATGGGTATAGACATCGTCAAGGCAATGCGTCCCTTACCATTAGCAGGCAGAGCAGCAAAGACAGGGGTAAGGAAGGTAAGCATTAAGGCAGCTGTAGCAGTGTTCGAGATGAACATTGAGAAGAGTCCTGTGATAAGCAGGAATCCCAAAAGAACATTCTCACTCTTGTTTCCGAAAGGCTTGATAAGGTTACGTGCCAAGAGCGTGTCAAGTCCCGACTTCGAAGCAGCAATCGCTAATATAAAGCCGGCAAGGAAGAGCATAATAATTGGATCAGCAAAGGATGCCATGATTTCCTTCGAATCAAGTAAATCCCCGACTCCCTCGCCTTTGAAGACTCCAAAAGCGTTCTTAGATACGGTGACACACATGATAGACATGATGCTTAGCGAGGTTGCCCACGTAGGGATGCATTCCGTCAGCCACGACAGGGTAGCAAACACAAAGATTGCAATGATACGTTGTTGTACAATGGTTAATCCATCAATACCGAAAGCATTTGTTGGAAGATTCCAAACGATAGTTGTTACAGCGATAATAGCCAGTAGCTGCCAAACATGTTTTGTTTCGACGTGGCTACTAAGTGCATTAGATTTTTCTTCAGCCATGGTGTTGGTTGTTTAGATTAATACTTTAGATTGTTTAGTTATTTGTGGTCGCTAAAGTATAAAAAATATCCTTAAAGAACAAGATAATACCTCTTTTTTTGTATTTTTGCATATCAATTTTCTAAGTTATGCGCCAATTATCAGTACTTGTCCTTTGTTTCTCATTGTTGGTTTCTTGTAGTCTTCGACAGCAAAAAGCAAACGAAGAAATAGGGGAGACAGGGTTTAAATATGCTCGGAATATCACAATGGAGCATAAGGATGGTTATGTTATTGTAAAGTTGCTGAACCCTTGGAAGAAGGGAACAATCCTACAAACATATTATCTCATGCCACGTAATGTTGAGTCAGATAATATCTCGGATGGAGTACGTGTGGATGTTCCTATCCAGCGAAGCATTGTGTTTACGACGGCTCATGCGAATCTTTTAGAGATGTTACATGCCCAAAAAGCTATTGTGGGTGTTGCCGATTTGAAGTATATGCTTATCCCCGATGTTCAACAGCGAGCACGGAAGGGAGATATTGCTAATTGTGGTGAATCGATGAAGCCCGATGTAGAACATATTATAGACTTAAAGCCCGATGCGATTCTGCTTTCTCCTTTTGAGAATAGTGGTGGTTATGGACGATTGGAAGAGATAGGTGTACCCATTATTGAGTGTGCCGATTATATGGAACGTTCAGCCTTAGGGCGTGCCGAATGGATGAAGTTCTATGGAATGTTATATGGTCGTGAGCATGAAGCAGACTCCTTGTTTGCGGTTGTGGAGCAGAACTATAAGGCTTTGAGTGCAAAGGCGAAGAAGAGTAAGGTGAAGCGAAGTGTCTTGCCAGATAGGAAAGTTGGTGCCGTTTGGTATTTGCCCGGTGGAGAGAGTAGTGTGGGCTTGTTGTATAAGGATGCCAATGGTTCTTATGCTTATTCGCAGGACAAACATAGCGGTAGTCTTTCAATGCCCTTTGAGACGATATTAGATAAGTTTGGAGACAGTGACTTCTGGATTCTCTGCTATAATGGGAACTTCAGTCTGAATACCTTATTGGCGGAGTATCAAGGCTATGGAGCGTTGAAGCCTTATAAAACAGGAGAGGTTTATGGCTGTAAGGTGGATAGTACGCCCTACTTTGAGGAAGTCAGTTGGCGACCTGATTGGCTGCTATCCGACTTGATTCAACTCTTCCATCCCGACTTGCATTTAGGTGCAATGCGTTATTACAAGAAACTTAAATGATGAAGAGGAACGTCTGTATCATCCTATTGTTAGTGGCTGGCATTATCGTACTGTTTGCCATGAGTCTTATAGTGGGTTCGGTGAGAATCCCATTAGCCGATGTCTGCGATATACTCTTTGATAAGTTTGATGGCAAGGAGAGTTGGAAGTATATCATAATGGAGAATCGACTTCCTCAAGCCTTAACAGCAATGCTGTGTGGGGCGTCGCTGGCAGTCTGTGGTCTAATGCTTCAAACGGCATTCCGTAATCCTTTGGCTGGTCCAGATGTATTCGGAATCAGCTCGGGAGCAGGATTAGGAGTGGCAATCGTGATGTTATTCTTAGGTGGGAGTGTGTCAACAACCCTATTTACCGTATCAGGTTTCCTTGCTATTCTTACGTCTGCATTCATCGGCGCAATAGTCGTTACGATGATTATTCTGTTTCTTTCGACCATGGTAAGGAACAGTGTACTATTGCTTATCGTTGGTCTGATGGTGGGCTATGTCTCCTCGTCAGCTGTGGCGTTATTGAACTTCTTTGCTTCAGAAGAAGGTGTAAAGAGTTATATGGTATGGGGCATGGGTAACTTTGGAGGTGTATCAATGAATCACATGTTGCTCTTCGCTTTACTCTGTTTGGTTGGTATCATAGCCTCCATATTCTTAATAAAGCCCCTCAACATTATGCTCTTAGGCACTCAATACGCTGAAAGTCTTGGTATCAATATCCGCCAGATACGTAACCTATTACTCGTGACAGTCGGTTTATTGACAGCCGTAACAACAGCCTTCTGTGGACCTGTCTCGTTTATTGGTTTAGCTATACCACATATCTCTCGGCTCTTATTCCGCACAGACAACCATCAAACCCTCCTTCCTGGAACAGTACTGACAGGTGCGGTAATTGCTTTATTCTGCAACCTTATCTGTTATCTTCCTGGAGAATTAGGTATAATTCCCCTTAATGCTGTTACGCCTCTCATCGGTGCACCTATTATTATATATGTCATAGTGAAGAGATAGGCGTTAATTACCTATCAAACCAGTGCGACTGTTTTACCATGTATGGAACACGTAAAAGAAACACAAAAAATTGTTCGCGAACTCTTTCCAGATTGTTCGCGAACAAAATCAAAATTGTTCGCGAACTCTTTTCAAATTGTTCGCGAACAATTTTTTATCTGTCTTAGTAGAATTTCTAAATCCCTTTATTACTTGTAGTTTTTGCTTTTGGAATTACAAGTATAGTGACTGACATTTTTTGAAAGGGACGGAATCATTCGCCCATAAATTTACCCATGAAGCATACATTACCGAATTGGTCTGTAATGTAATAGAAGAATGGGTGATCCGCTGTAAATGTGAATCTTGTAGGGTGTGTTGTCATACCAAGAGTCATCATCGAGGTTGATTGAACAGCTTTTGCGGCTACTCCTTTCTCATTAACATCCAGTCTGATCTGTTGATACACCTTATCTATATATAAGGGTGACGGGCTCATCTGGCTGAAATCTGCTGCTTGTTGAGAGAAGAGAACGCCTAATCCTGATTTGGTGTATAGCTCTTTCAAAGGTAATTTGATAGATGTTGAGAATTTAGGAAGAGCAATCTCCACCTCGTCATATTGCTTATGTAGTTTCGTTAAGTTATAGAGAGTACTGTCCTTAAAGTCGTTGATGATGTCTCCCAATTTCTTGCCTTTGTTAGGAAGAACGACATACATATTGAAGCCATTCTGCATGCCTAAGGTCAAAACCTTGTATTCCTTTCCTTCATAACCTCGGAAGTTCTTGTCTTGATCAATGGTGTGCATCATGTGAACCTTGGTCTGTTTACCATCTTGCTTATAGAAAGTTTGAAGATCTGTACTCTCTTCCATAAACTCATAACTCCATGGGATTCGTAGAGCTACAGCGTTGATGATCTGTGCAGAGTAAGGAGTTGAGACATCTATTGGTAATGTTGTGATGTCGCCTTTCGTTATCTTTGCACAAAGGGTATCAGCCTTTATCTTCTCTTCTTGTTGGTTAGCTGAGGCAATGATATTCGTGAAGTAATAATCTTGAAGTGCTTTCTGATATTCGGGTAATAGTTCCGTTGCCTCATTGAGAGCTATGAAGTTAGCGGTGACCATATACCCATTAGACGATTTCTTATCCTTTGAATTACCTGCGCCTATATTGGAGAAGGTCTCTCGCCTTTGACCTATAAGTATCTTCTTATTAAGTTTGTTGGCATCATCAAGTTGCTTTTCTGAATATCCAAGAACATGGCATAATGCCTGCTTTGTCTTCCCAGCAGCACCATTGTTTAGCATGTTTAGGGAATAAATAACGGCAGTCGGTGAGAATACAATGCTCTTCTCGTTCTCTTTATTGGATAGTTGCTGAAAGAGTTTTAGTCCGAATGCGTTAGAAGAAGATATGAGCTTGCTCTCTTCCGTTGAAAGAGTGTAGTCTGGGACTTCTTCCTCAGTAGCAGCTTCTTCGAGTGTTTTAGCAGTCTGATTGGTATTGATGCAGCTTGCAAATAGCAATAGAAATGGGAGGTAGAATAATCTTGTTTTCATAAGGCAATGTTGTTTTGAATTAATGATTAAGACTTCAAAGGTACAAAATATATTCTTTTGTCACTCTCTAATTGCATGTTTTTAAGTGATACTTAAACTTTTCTAGTATTGTAGCCCTGTACTGCACAATTTTTTATAAATTTGCAGTTGAAAACCATTCTTAGTCTACTGACTATTAGTGTATATTCATATTAATCAATCAATACATGGATAATTTAAAACTATCACCAGTACGGAAAACTATAGTGGGAGTGCAATTTCTCTTTGTAGCTTTCGGTGCTACTGTTCTCGTCCCTTTGCTTGTTGGGCTTGATCCAGCAACAGCGTTATTCACAGCAGGTATAGGAACTTTTATCTTTCATTTGGTTACGAAAGGTAAGGTTCCTATTTTTTTAGGTTCATCATTTGCCTTTATCGCACCAATCATTGCTGCTTCAAAGCAATGGGGAATGCTTGGTACATTGGCAGGAATAGCAGGAGTTTCATTGGTTTACTTTGTTATGTCGGCACTAATCAAGTGGCAGGGAAAGAAATTGCTAGACAGATTGTTTCCACCTGTTGTCATAGGACCTGTTATTATTTTAATAGGCTTGTCCTTATCGACGTCAGCAGTTGATATGGCAAAGACGAATTGGTTATTGGCATTTGTTTCATTAGCTGTAGCTGTGAGTGTATTGTCTTTGGGGCGTGGTTTAATGAAACTTGTACCTGTTATCTGCGGTATCATTTGTGGTTATCTCGTTGCTATTTGTATGGGAGTTGTTGATTTCTCACATGTCGAGGCAGCACCATGGTTGGCTTTGCCTCCTGCCTTGTCAGACTTTCATCTACCACAATTCGCTTGGGAACCATTCCTCTATATGATTCCTGTGGCTATTGCACCAGTGATAGAGCATGTGGGCGATATTTATGTAGTTAGTGCTGTTGCAGGTAAGGACTTCACTGCCTCTCCAGGATTACATCGCACAATGTTAGGTGATGGTTTGGCTTGTTTGGCTGCTTCTTTCTTTGGTGGACCTCCAGTTACAACTTATAGTGAGGTAACGGGAGCTATGAGTATTACAAAGGTAACTCATCCTCAGGTAATTCGTATTGCTGCTGCAACAGCTATAGTATTCTCAGTTATTGGTAAGTTGAGTGCCTTGTTACAGAGTATTCCCTCTGCAGTGTTAGGAGGTATTATGTTATTGCTCTTTGGTACCATCGCTTCTGTAGGTATTCAGAACCTCATTCAGCATAAGGTTGACTTCAACCGTACTCGCAACATCATAATAATATCCATTACGTTGACAATGGGTATTGGAGGAGCCGTACTACAATGGGGTAGTTTCTCTATTAGCGGTATAGGACTATCGGCAGTCGTTGGTGTTATCCTGAACCTATTGTTACCTCCAGCAAAGGAAAAGAAAGTGCAAGACTAATGATTGCGTAAGGATTCGCGATATTGTTGTTTAATCTTGCTCTCTAAGTCCTCCAATGTCTTTTTACTAGTAAGCATGCTTTTGATAAGGCGATAGCCAAGCCATATAATGACCATGCCTACAAGTGCTATAAGATATTGGAGAATTATATTGTTCACCAGCCCTTTTGTAAAGTTCTCACAAATAACGAATCCTATTATGAAGATGATATAGTCTATCATTCCCCAGCTATTATAGCTTTTGGCAATGCGTTGATATTCTTCATTGTTAGCGAGAACATCATTTCGGTTCTCCGCCCATTTCTTTTCAAATTCTTCGTTAGTCATCTTTCTAATATTATGTGTTAAATGCTATTGATGATATGGATATGTAAAGATTAAACCTTCATTAAATCACTCATGATGGTATCACTAACATATATTCCATTATGCGTAAGATGAAGCCATCCATCATCTTCTTTTAGTAAATTCTGTTGTATTAAAGGTTTCGCAAGCCGCATGAGATAGTCTTGATAAGGCTCTGAAAGTGTAGATAATTGCAATCCTTCCTGAGTGCGGAGAGTCGTCATTATCATATCATTATAATGTGTATTTTCATCTATAAATTCTTCTTCATAAGGACGTTTGTTGTCCTTTAATGCAGAAATATAGGCTTTGATATCTGCTACATTCCAACTCCTTTTACTGTTGTTATAAGAGTGTGCTGCAGCACCAAGTCCAATATAGGGCACATTATGCCAATAAGAACTATTGTGTAAAGAGCGGAAAGGACTTTGGTCTTTGACCTTTGAAGGTTGACCTTTGATGTTTAATCTTTGATGTTTGAGTTTGGCAAAGTTGCTAATCTCATAATGCTCATATCCTGCCTGTGTAAGGCTATTGATGAGTAGATCATACATTTGACGATAAAGTTCATCATCCATTTCTTTTACCTTCCCATTCTTTAATAGCTGATAGAGTGGAGTACCTTCTTCGTACATAAGACTATAAGCAGAAAGGTGTTCAACGTCTAGTTGGATAGCTCTATCTATGTCCGACTTCCATTCATTCATTGTCTCGTTTGGGAATCCAAACATAAGATCAATAGATATATTATGAATTCCAATTTTACGTAATTTTTTTATTGCAAGTTCAACTTCATCTGCCGTATGCCTTCTATGTAAGAAACGTAGACGTTCATCCGAGAATGTCTGAACACCCATAGATATTCTATTGATAGGTAACTTTTGTAAATCACGTACAAAGGTATCTGTTACATCGTCTGGGTTACACTCCATGGTTATTTCTAAAGGACTATTATTCTTATTCCATGTTATGTGAAACACTTTCTTGATGGTTAAGAATATCTGTTGTAGACTCTTATATGCCAATTGTGAAGGAGTCCCTCCTCCTAAATATATACTCCTTATAGGTTCATCTAGTTCGTTCGCCCGAAGCTGCATCTCATTACAAAGAGCATTTATATATTGTTCTTCTATTGTAAGTCCGTTATCCTTTTGTCTTGTTGGAATAGTAGAATAAAAGCCACAATATATACAGCGACTTGCGCAGAAGGGAACGTGAACATATAAGCCTGCCATGATTCTGATGTTGTGTTATATATAATGTAATGCTATGGGAAACATTGCAAATGTACTAATAAGTTTTAAAAAATAACGCCTTTTGAGTAAAAACTTTTGGTGCTTTCATAGGAAATGGCTACCTTAGGCGACTGAAAATAAGAGCTAAGGCTCATAACCTAAAAGCAAATTATAAGTTTATTACTAATAGCTTAAATCTATCGGATATGAGGGTATATCAGACAAACGAAATTAAGAACATTGCCTTAATTGGCAGTGCGGGTAGTGGCAAGACAACTCTTGCCGAAAGTATGTTATTCGAAGCTGGTGTTATCAAGCGGCGTGGTACGGTTGAAGCTAAGAACACGGTTAGTGACTATTTCCCAGTAGAACAAGAGTATGGTTACTCGGTGTTCCCAACTGTTGTCCATGTTGAATGGAACAACAAGAAGCTAAACATTATTGATTGTCCAGGTAGTGATGACTTTATTGGTGGTGTTATCACTGCTCTTAATGTTACCGATGAGGCTGTCATTCTTATTAATGGTCAATATGGACCAGAGGTTGGTACACAGAATAACTTCCGCTATACAGAGAAACTCAAGAAGCCTGTTATCTTCTTGGTAAATCAACTTGATTCTGATAAATGCGACTTCGATAATCTTATTGCAAATATGCAAGAGATTTATGGCTCGAAATGTGTTCCAGTACAATATCCACTAGAGACAGGACCAGGGTTTAATAGTCTGATTGATGTTCTGTTGATGAAGAAGTATAGCTGGAAGCCTGAAGGTGGAGAACCAATCATTGAGGATATTCCTGCCAATCAGATGGATAAGGCTATGGAACTTCATAAAGCACTTGTTGAGGCAGCAGCAGAGAATGATGAAGGATTGATGGAAAAGTTCTTTGAAGAAGAAACACTCTCTGAAGACGAGTTGCGTGAGGGTATTCGTAAAGGACTCATTACACGTTCTATATTCCCAGTCTTTTGTGTATGTGCAGGTAAGAGTATGGGAGTTCGTAGATTGATGGAGTTCTTAGGTAATGTCGTTCCGTTTGTTGACGAAATGCCTAAACTACATAACACACGTGGTGAAGAGGTCGCTCCTGATTCTAAGGGTGCAGAATCACTCTATTTCTTCAAGACGGGCATGGAACCACATATTGGTGAAGTAAGTTACTTTAAGGTGATGAGTGGTTGTGTGAAGACTGGTGATGATCTCACTAACTCTGATCGTGGTTCAAAAGAGCGCGTTGGACAGCTTTATGCTTGTGCGGGTGCTAACCGTATTCCTGTTGATGTGCTGAATGCTGGTGATTTGGGTTGTATGGTGAAGTTGAAAGATGTTAAGACTGGTAACACTCTCAATGGTAAGGGGACAGATCAGCGTTTCGACTTCATTAAATATCCTAATTCAAAATACTCTAGGGCTATCGAGGCAAAGAGTTCACAAGAGACGGAGAAGCTCATGGCAGCATTATTAAAGATGCATCAAGAGGATCCGACGTGGGTTATTGAACAAAGTAAGGAGTTGAAACAAACGATTGTTCATGGACAAGGCGAGTTTCATCTTCGTACTTTGAAATGGCGTTTAGAGAATAATGAGAAGCTACAGGTAACCTTTAAAGAACCTAAGATACCTTATCGTGAGACGATAACTAAGCAAGCAAAGGCAGAGTATCGTCATAAGAAGCAGAGTGGTGGTGCTGGTCAGTTTGGTGAGGTTCATTTGATTGTCGAGCCATACGCAGAGGGAATGCCTGATCCAACAACCTATAAGTTCAACGGACAAGAGTTTAAGATGAATATCAAAGGACGTGAAGAGCGTGATCTTCCTTGGGGTGGAAAGCTCGTGTTTATCAATTCTGTTGTCGGTGGTGCTATTGATGCTCGATTCATGCCTGCTATATTAAAAGGTGTCATGGACTGTATGGAACGTGGTCCTCTGACCGGTAGTTATGCGCGTGATGTTCGTGTGATTGTCTACGATGGTAAGATGCACCCAGTTGACTCCAATGAGCTTTCCTTTACGCTTGCAGCTCGCCATGCTTTCTCTGATGCCTTCAAAGCTGCTGGTCCAAAGATTCTAGAACCTATTTATGACTTGGAAGTCTACGTTCCAGGTGACTATATGGGCGATGTGATGAGCGATTTACAAGGACGTCGTGCCATGATCATGGGTATGGATTCAGAAGCAGGCTATCAGAAGTTACAAGCAAAGATTCCTCTAAAAGAGCTTGCTAACTATAGTATTTCTCTCAGCTCTCTCACTGGTGGTAGAGCTAGTTTCACAACTAAATTTGCTAGTTATGAGCTTGTTCCTAATGATCTTCAGCAGAAGTTAATTGCAGAGCATGAGGCTGAAGTAAAGGACGAAGAAGAATAAGTTTATTAGAATCGCATTCGTTTTTTAGGTGTTTTTGTACCCAGCAGTTTAGGGTTTTTATACCCAGCTGCTGGGTAACTTTTCTCTCCCTACTTTCGCAGAAGGTCGAAGACTTTATCCTATTGCAGGTCCACCTTCTTCTTTCTCTTTCGTCTTCTTCTCTTCTTTCCCTTTCGCCTTCCGTCTTGCAGGGTTATCCACATCCACCTCTATCTTCTTCAACGCATCTGTAACGGCTGACTTCCAGCGAACAAGGACGCGGGGACGCTTCAAGGATTCGGCGGAAA
>ERZ772945.2409-NODE-2409-length-11459-cov-10.166608_pt1 | contig 11459 bp, 16 predicted proteins | sample MGYA00511681_ERZ772945 | MGnify/ENA primary metagenome ERZ772945 (study PRJEB29015, sample SAMEA2737943) | human oral metagenome | biome: human oral; feature: human-associated habitat; material: dental | place: China | collected 2143 ... | reverse complement strand
GCGAGCCGGTGCAGGGCGGTGGCGGAGGCGGCGGCGCCGTCGGCGTGACCGCCCATGCCGTCGGCGACGGCGTACAGGGGCGGCTCGGCGAGCCAGGAGTCCTCGTTCCGGCGCCGCACGGGACCCGCGTCGGTGGCGGCGCCCCAGCGCGTGACGAGCGCGGTGCCGAGTCGACTGAGGTCCAAATTCAGCTCCCTTGCCTGTCTCGCGGTGGATGTGGATGCGGTTGCGCCCGAGGCTACGGGAGCACCGGCTCATGGTCGAGTCTGCCACGATCACGGCGTCTTCGTCGGATGCTCGGGGTGTTGACCCCGGGCATCGCCGACGGCGCCGGGCGATCTCTGCGCCGGCGCCGGGATGTCACCGGGCCCGTCGCGCCCCTCACTTATTTCCGCGGCGCGTCCGCCGCGGCCTTCGCCGCCGTCATGCTACCCCGCCCTTATTCCGCGGCGCGTCCGATGCGTCTTCCCGCGCCTCTTGTCCGGGCCCGGGCGCAGCCGGTAAATTGCCCCGTGTCCCAAGCCCCCTGAGACACCGGGAGTCCGCATGAGCGGCCTTGAGATCGTCGAGGACGGCCTCGAGAGGGCGTCCAACTCGATCGGCGACGTCGCCGCCGCGACCGGGGTCGATCCGCCGGCGGACCGGCCCTCGGCGGGGCGGCGCGGCCGGATGCGCACGAGGATGGAGTGGGCCGTGCCCGCCTGGAGCGACATCCTTCAATGGGGCCACCGCCGATCTCACGGAGACCGCGGCCTCGTCGCCCAGATGGCCACGACGGGCGCGGCCGACGGCGCCCGGGGCGTGGACACGGCCGAGCACGTTTCGACCCGCGCGCCCGGGATCGGGGACGAATCCGGACGACGCCCCGGAGAGCCGCGTCGGCCAGGCGGAACTCTTCCGAAGACCCTCCGGGGAGGGCGGCGGAACACCATAATGCTGAGTATCAAGGCGCCGATGGGGGGCATCGCGCTGGGAGCCGTCCCGGATCGGAGGAGAGGAGGTGACTAACAATATCGTGATGATGACGATCTGCCACAGCCTCTGCGCCGCGGCGTCGATAATATTTCTCACTGCAGCGGTCATGAGCGGATGGGGCGCCGGCGAGACACTGTCCGCACTCATGTTCCTCGGAATCATCCAGGGGGCGGTGATCTCCTCCTTCGGACTGCTCGCACTGCGATCCAGGGGGCTCTTGCCGAACCGGTGGAAGTCGCTGCTCGCAACGGCGTCCTACATCGTGGGAACCTTCTTCCTCACCCCTGTCGTCCTGGCCCCGGTCCTGGACGACACCTATTCCACCATGGTGATCGAGGCCATATTCCTGGGCATCGGCTCCCTCGTCCCCCTCGCCCTCGTGCGCCCGAGGCCGGCGCCGTACGACAACCGCCAGGATCCCGATACCCCATCGGATTGAAACTCAGACCGGGCAGGCATTATCCGCAAATGTGGAAGACGCGGACACTCTGGTGGATATAATAAAGCCGTTGCGGACAGGACATCATGATGCAGAAAATGTCAAGGCGTTGGTGGGGAGCCATCGCACTGGGAGCCGTCCTGGCTTTTGGGGCAACGACGTGCAGCACACGAAAGGGCAATGAAATGTTCGACTGGGTCGAGGGGACCAAGCCCCTGGAGGAGCGCCAGACCATTGAGGACTACCAGGTCACGGTCGAAGTCCAACTCGGACGCTTCGTCGAACGACTTGGAGTCGAAAGCGCTGGCGCCACACTTCTCTCCCCCTCCGAAATCAGTTCTCGCAGTAACGGCGGATACATGATGTTTTCAGCATTGATCGCTTTCAAACAACCCGTAAGTTACATTAGAGCCCGAGAACTGGCGGAACAACTATTCTTCGCCGTCGGTCTGAACTCTATTGCCGATCGCGGTGATAATATTTTTTTCCATGATCCTCCCAACGGAGGATTCGTGAGCCTTAAAGACAATCAGGAGCGCGGGGTGGCCATCTACGCCGCCTCGGGTTCTCGCCCCTCCACCCAGACGGATCCGCGCGCCACCCGCGTCGTTCCCGAATGGGAGACCGCCCTCCCACTTGATCCCTCGATGAATCCCTCCTCCACCCGGACGCCTGCACCCACTCCGCCACCGGGTTCCGGCACTGAATCCACGAGCGCCTTCCCCGGATCGGAGGAGGGGACATGATTATCAATATCGTGCTGACGACGATCTGCCACAGCCTCTGCGCCGCGGCGTCGATAATATTTCTTATCGCAGCGGCCATGAGCGGTTGGGACGCCAGCGAGACGATGTACGCATTCATGTTCCTCGGAATCATCCAGGGGGCGGCGATCTCCTCTCTCGGACTGCTCGCACTGCGATCCAGAGGACTCTTGCCGAACTGGCGGAAGTCGCTGCTCGCAACGGCGTCCTACATCACGGGAGCCTCCTTCCTCACCCCCGTCGCCCTGTCCCTGATCCTGGACAGCACCTATTCCATCATGGCGGTCGAAGCCATATTCCTTGGCGTTGGCTCCCTCATCTCCCTCACCCTCGTACGCCCGAGGCCGGCGTCGCACGACAACCGCCAAGATCACGATCCCCCATCGGATTGAAACGCAGAGCGGGCAAACATTATTCGCAAATATGGAAAATGCGGACATTCTGATGGATATAACTAAGGCTGTTGCGGACAGGACATCATGATGCAGAAAATATCAAGACGTCGGTGGGGAGCCATCGCACTGGGGGCCGTCCTGGCTTTTGGGCTGACGGCGTGCAGCACACGAAAGGGCAGTGGAATGTTCGACTGGATCGAGGGGACCAAACCCCTGGAGGAGCGCCAGACCATCGAGGACTACCAGGCCGCGGTCGAAGTCCAACTCGGACGATTCGTCGAACAACTGGAGACCGAAAGCGGCGGCGCAGCACTCCTCTCCCCTTCCAGAATCAGTCTCCGCAGTGACGGCGGATACGAATTGTTCTCCGCATCGGTCACCTTTGACCAGCCCGTGAGCTACCCTAGAGCTCAAGAACTGACAAAAGAATTGTTTCCCGCCGTCGGGCCGGACTCCATTATCAAAGATGATGTCGACAGCGTTTATCTGCATGACACGCTCAATGGCGGCTTGGTTTGTTTGACAAACAATAGAGAACGAGGAGTCGTGATCTCGACGGAATCCGGATCCCGCCCCACCGCTCAGGCGGATCCGCGCGCCACCCGCGTCGCCCCCGAATGGGAGACCGCCCTCCCCCTCGACCCCTCGGTGGACCCCACCTCCACCTGGACGCCCGCACCCCCTCCGCCACCGGACCCCGGCACTGAATCCACGAGCACCTTCCCCGGATCGGAGAAGAGGACGTGATCATCAATATCGTGCTGACGACGATCTGCCATAGCCTCTGCGCCGCGGCATCGATAATATTTTTCATCGCGGCACTCATGAGTGGCTGGGACACCGGCGAGACGATGTTCGCATTCATGTTCTTCGGAATCATCCAGGGGGCGGCGATATCCGCTCTGGGGCTGCTCGCACTGCGATCCAGGGGATTCTTGCAGAACTGGCGGAGTTCGCTGATCGCAACGGCGTCCTACATCGCGGGAACCTCCTTCCTCACCCCCGTCGTCCTGTCCCCGATCCTGGACAGCCTCTATTCCATCATGGCATTCGAGGCCATGTTCCTTGGCGTCGGCTCCCTCATCCCCCTCACTCTCGTGCATCCGAGACCGGCTCCGCAGAAGAACCGTCAGGATCGCGATTCCCCATCGGGTCGAGACGCGGATCAGGAAAGCGCCGATCCGCCACGAATAGGCATTATCCGCAATATCGTGCTGACGACAGTCAGTCATACCATCGGAGTCGCGGTGGCGGCGCGGATCGCCCTATCGATCGCACCCGACTGGGACTACGATGCCGCGAGGAACTATCTTCTGGTCATTGAACTCCTACAGGGCGGCGTCATCTCTTCCATGGGATTGTTCTTCCTGCGCCTCAAAGGACTTCTGACGAGCTGGTCCGCGGCGGTGCTATCAACGATCTCGTACATCATCGGAACGGTCGTCCTCACTCCCGTTCTTCTATTCGAGGTCATGAACGTGAGCCTTCCCGTACTGGCCGCCGAGGCGATGGTCCTGCTGCCTGGATCCGCCGTATCCCTGATCCTCGTACGACCAAGACGGCCATCCGATGACGACCCGTCTCGCGATCGTCCACCGGGTTCCGACGACGAGCTCGTAAAGCCGGAACCCGCGTAATCCGCACTGTGCAGAGACCGGTGATCCCAGCACCTGCGACCGGGACCTTCGTCCTCACCGTGGGAATCGAGCCGACTACCGCGCCGCTCCATCCTCGCTCCTCGGCGGTCTGCGTACCGCCCGATCCGCAAGACGGAGCACGTGAGACCTACCCCTCACCCGACGCCGTCGTCTACGATCGGAGCATCTTCCCCGTCCCCGCCCAAGGGAGCGCGCCCATGACCGACAACAGCGACGGTGAGGGACATCTTCTGAATTTCACGGCGATGAATAATAACACCAGGAACTCCTTCAGAACACTTGTGAACGATGGGACCACTTTCGCCAGCCTCTCATCCGATCTCGACCAACGTATAAACAATGCCGAGACGATTCGAAGGAACGCCAATGAAGAAGCCACCCACTAGGAAGGGGAAGGCCTTCAAGATCCCGCGCCCCGAGAACTCTCGCCCCCTCATCGTCGCAGCAATACTCACCATTATCGCATTGGCGTGCGGCGCGCTCGCCCTGGCGGGCCGCATCCGCCCCGCGGAGGAGCGGCAGACCCCCGCCTACGTCCCGCCCACGCGCCCCCCTATCAGCATCGACGCCCCCGAGGGATGGAGAGTCTTCTCGTATCCCGAAGTACTATTAGACCTCCAAGTCATCGGACCGTACGGCGGGCTGCACGATATTGAGGGAATCAGGATTCAATTCATTGAATCAGACATCTTCCGACCCGGTTGTCCATCAACATTCGACACTCAAGGAAACGGCGGGTGCGACGCCGTCTACTATCGGAACCGCTGGCTCTCGCTGTACAGCACAGATGACAGAGTCAGCGATAGCGCCTCCGCAGGAGAACGCACCATTGGAGGAGTACCGGCCGCGGGCATTTCTTATGTCCGAACGGAATCACCTGACGAGATCTACTCCTGTGAACTCTGGTATGTACCGCAGAACCAAGGCGTATGGCACATTACAATCTGTTCCGCCCCCAATGAGCCCATCCCTCCAGAACTCCTAGCCGCCCTGGACACCATCACCTGGACCACACCCGCTCCCACGACCGCGCCCGCCACGTCGACTGCAACACCCTCATGACCGGTCGCGCTCACGCCCGCGGCGGCGTCCACAGCAGCTGGGCGGTGACCAGGTCCAGGTCGCGCGAGACCACCCGGGCGCGCCCCGGGGCCGAGCGCACCGGCCGCACACGGCCGATGACGGCCTCCTCCTCGGGATTCCCCGACAGAAGGACGCCGGTCGCGCCGAGCTCGCTCAGGTTCTGCAGCACCGCCTCGTACACGGATCATGCGGCCCCGCCCATCCGCCTGGCGATGATCACGTGCAGCCCGATGTCCTGCGACTGGGCGAGCAGTGGCAGCAGCGTCAGCAGTGGGTTCCCGCTCGCCGTCGCAATCAGGTCGTAGTCGTCGACCAGCACCCGGGCCTCCGCCCCCGTCCACCAGGACCGGTGGCGCAGCTGGTCGGTGGTCGCCCGGTCCTCCTGCTGGACCTGGAGTCTCCGCGTCATCACCGGGCTGTGCACGCCGTCGGCGGGAGACGAAGACGATCAGGCGGACGAGCCCGCGGCCGAGGCGCCATCGGCCGCGTCAGCGGTCGGGGAACCGGGACGGGCACCGCCCCGATCCCACCGATCGGTACCCGCGCCACCGCCCCACGGGGGTCGTACTATCGTCGGGCTCGGATCGCGTGGCGTCGTCTCCCGACCGCGCCTTCGATCAGGACGGAGGACACATGACCGCCCGCTTGGCCTGCGCCACCACCCTCGTCGCCGACAACCGCCCCGCTGCGGGCGGAGGCGATATATGCGGAGGCGCCGTCAACGCCGTCGCTCACCTCGGCGTCTGCGACGACGTCGGGCGGGTGGTCTCATGAGCCCGCGCGCGCCCTACCCCCGGCGCCGCCCACCCGCCTCCCGGGCATCGGCGCGCCAGTGCCCGCCGGCGCACGCCGGCACCCGCATCATCGCCTACCTGGTCGATGTCGTCCTGGTGCTCGCCCATGTCGCCGCGAGCCGTCTATGGAGCCCTTCCGTCGTGCTCGCGGCCATCGTCGCCGCCGAGGTCATCGCCGTGCTCATAATCGCCCGGGCGGCGACCGGCCGCTCCCCCGGCACCCTGCTCACCGGCACCGCAGCCGTGCGCGCGGGCACGGACGCGGCGCCCGGGCTGGGGCGCGCGGCCGTTCGCGGGCTGCTTCTCACGCTCCTGTCGGCGACGGGCATCGGCGGCCTCATCACCCTGGCACTGGGAAGGGACGGACGGGACTGGGTGGACCGCGTCGCCGGGACCGCCGAGGTCAACCTGCGGGCCAAAAGGCCCTGGAGCGGGCTCGCCAATCTCCCGGGCGCCGATGCGGACGACGACGAACCCACTCTGGTCTCGCCGGCCCTGTCCTGGCAGGGGCCGGCCGCCCCGTCGGCACCGCCGGCGCCCGTGGAGCAGCTGCCCGAGCAGCCGGCTCCCGCGAGACCTGAGGGGCGGCCCGCCGAAGCGGCGGCTTTTGCGGCACCGCCGCCCATTGAAGATCCCTCGCAGCCTGCGGCGCCCTCCGGCGAGGATCATCTGCGGTCCGCGGCACTCGCCGTTCCGGAACCGCCGGTCCTCATGGTGCCCGCATCATCTCCCGATTGGGATCGCCCCCAGCCCCGCGCGTTCGACAGGACCCCGGCGCCGCCCGCCCGATACCGATCCGCCGCCCGGCACCGGGCCTCCGTCCCGATACCGCAGGCCGAGCCCGCACCGACATCCTCCGAGCCGGTGGCCCCCGCGATCCCGCGTCCCGAACCGCCCGCTCCGGCGATCCCGGCGGCTCCCCTGGCCAGGAGCCGGTCCAGGTCGGCGGATCTGCCCGCGGCCGCCGCGTGGATCATTCTGGACTCCGGTGAGCGCGAACCAGTTGACGCCGTCCTCGTCCTCGGGCGCGCACCGACGTCGTCGGATCCCTCCCACCGACTCGTGACGGTCACCGACCCCACCCGCTCCCTCTCGCGCACCCACCTGCGTCTGGGACCGGCGGGCCGGGGCGGCGTGTGGGCCGAGGACATGTTCTCCTCCAATGGCACCGTGCTGCGCCTCGCCGACGGCACCACCCGCCACCTGCCGCGGGGCGAGCGTGTGGAGCTCGACCTGGGCAGCGCCCTGGTCATAGGGGAGCGCACACTGACGATCACGTGAGAGCGACGACGGATGACACGTCCGGTGCGCGGGCGCGCCGCGTCCGCGGCGGAGGAATTCCATGGGAATCGCCGCCGCGCCGGGAAATCACCCGTTGGCCGCGCCGGGGCCGCGGGTCCCGAGCGCTTTCAGATGAGACGGTGGCCGCGTGCTCGCCGCGGACGGTCCGGCGACGCCCTTGGCGCGTCGTCGAAGTCTTGACGAGTAGGGGCTGTCGCAGTAGATTCATCGGTGATTCCGGTTCCGGGTATAGGTTCGTTCCCGGATCCCTGTGCAGATGTCCCGGAGGTCCGCCGTGACCGATATGCGCATAGTCGAGGGCGACTTGGAGATGCTGACCGCCTCGATGGATGAGGCGCTCTCATGACTGCAACCGATGAACAATTGCAGGAGTCGCACCGAACCGGAGTCACCCGGGGGCGCAACCTGGCGGAACGATCATCGGTCATGAGCGGGAGCGGTCAAAGGTAATGATTGAAAGATCTTCATTCGCAGTGGTCGGCGTTATTCTCATCTCTCTTTGCGCAGCCGCCTGCAGTCCGTCGTATCCGCATCGCGCAACAGCATCCGCCGCCGTCCGGGAGAGCCCCGCGATCAACATCCAAGAGGGCGCCCCCTATCCGGCGGACATGGATCATTTGGACCAGATCCTCTCCATCGGATCCGGACATGCCCTGCCGGAGGGCGCCGAGGTGATCTCGGTGAAACCATCCACCAACTTCGCAGCACGGTATCCCGGCGGATGGGGGTACGTCATCGCCTTCACCGCCACCGATTCCGCCATCCGAGACTACGTCACAACCTACATCGGCCTCCGCGGCGAGAATGTAGAGAAATACGGTGGCGTGAAAAGGGAGGACGATTGGCTCGACGGATTGGAGGACATCGACTTCACCGGTATCACCGACCCCTGGACTACTGGTTTCGGCGATACGGTCCTTCTTCTGGAGCGCCCGCTGGGTCGGGGCTGGCTCATTATCCGCGGCGCACCCCGCTGATCGCCGGGGACGACCGGGGGCTCGGAGCCGCAGTGGCCCGCAAGTCCGGTCGCGAGGGCCTCGCCGTCGTCCTCATCGCCCGCAACCCGGCCAGACTCGAATCACCGGGGAAGCGCTTCGACGCCAACGATTTCACGATGAGGTATTGACCGTGGAGGAGCTCTGGGGCTTCCCCAGAGGGTGTTGCGCGGTGTAGAATTGGCGCACCGAGCGGCGTTCGAGGAGGAGCGGGGATGGCTGGCGCGTTCGCGATGAACGATGATGAGGTGATCCCCTTGTCCGGAAGGCTGTACGACGCGTCGTGGACGCTGGATGAACTCGATATGCCCACCGATCCGGAAAGTGGTCCGATGGGGTCGTTGGGGCTGCCGAACTCGCTCGACACGTTCATCTCCGAAGGGGATCGACGAGGCCAGCCGGTCACCGCGGGAACGGGTCCGGGAAGGCTCTCTCCGTCGACGATGACGACGATGGACGGGACTGAACTTCAGGTGCCGAAGTCACACGAGTTCGCGGTGATCGCGGCCGACGAGAACGGGGTGACCCTCGTGAACCCACACGGACGCAACAAGACTCCGGACGGAAAAACTATTCCAGGAGGGGAGTTTAAACTGGATTGGGACGAGTTCAATTACGTATTCAGGGGCGTATCATTGGGCGGGGAGTATCCGGAATGAGACGGCGACGACTTGTCATCATAACAGTTATAGTCCTTCTTGTGGGCTATCCGGCCTACAAGTCTGGCGTGTTCGCGAGAGTGGAGGTTGACGTGAAGCAGGTGTGCTCGAACGGCGTAGTAGTCGGCATCCGCGAGGGGACGATATTCAGACCGGGAAGAGAGATATATCCGGCCTACGATGTTGATGACGTGCGCATTCGCATGGGCAGGCAGGAGGCCCATATCGGTGGAGGTTATCCTATTGGAGCCGATGTGACCCAGGAGTTCATCAGCGCGGATCTGGTGGCGGGCGAGTCGGTGGTGCACCGGGGTGTGGGGACCTTCACCCTGCTGACCGTGGACCCGATGCTGATCCGACTGATGCCCGGTGCCGGGGGGACCGCCACCTTCTGCTTCACCCCCGCGCCCGAGTTCGACCTGAACCCCGGGCTCGCCAGGCTCATCTACGGCCCACCCCGCAAGACCGCCGACACGCTCAACCGCCGGGACGAGAATTGACCCCGCAGAACCCGGACGAGACCCAGGACGACGAGGAGCGATCCGGGGCGAGGACCAAACGGCGCCGGGCCGCGATCCTCATCCTGGTGGCCCTCATCCTGGGCTACCCGGCCTACAAGGAGGACGTATTCGCAACAGTGGGAGTCGACGTGAAGCAGGTTGCCCGCACGGCGCAGTGGTCGGCATCCGAGAGGGGGACGGTATTCAGACCGGGGACGAAGATTGATCCAACATATATCGGCTCTTCAGGTCTGGGACTCTTCGCATTCGAAGGCATGGCAGGCGGGGCCTATCGCCGAGTCGGGTTGCTCTCAGCTGGTCTTCGAGGCGTCCGGCGCGCACCTTTCCTGATGAGAAAGGCTCACTGCTCGCGCCGGGGCGGCAGGAAGGCGGCCATGATCTCGATGCGGGGTCGCACCCCCCGGCCGCGCCGCTTCTCCACCAGTCCCATACTCTCAAGCGCATTGATATCGCGGGAAATCGTTTTGGACGTCTTGCCTCGATAAGCATCATTGATGTCTTTGCTGAGCATGACGATGCCATCGGGAGCAGTCCACTCACCCGGGGGCAGGAAGAGAACGACGTCGCGCATCCGCGTCCTGGCGGGCGTGTGCTGCCCGTGGAACCGCTCATGGACGTACGACTGCCACATAATGGTCATCTGCATGTTCCGCACCTTCTGAAGCTGCTCCCGCAGGCCGTCGACGAGCCCCTCGGTCGCATAGTGGACGAAGTCCTCCATGGGATATCCATCGGCACGGCTCGTGCGCTCCAAAATCGCGTAATAGTGATCGCGAGTCTTATTGTAGTGGTCCGACAGAAGATGCGCGGCCGGCACAGGAATACTCGCGCGGAGGAGGATCTCGAACTCCAGCAGCCGCGAGATGCGCCCATTGCCATCGCCGAAGGGATGGATCCAGGCCAGGTGCAGGTGGGCCAGGGCCGCCAGCACGAAGACCCGGGGGTCGCGCAGCACGTCGTCGCTCCCGCCCAGGTCCTCCAACTCGCCATTGAGCCAGTCGCACAGCCTGCGGACCAGGTAGTCGCAGTCCTCCGACGGCGCCCCCCGGTAACGGCCGACGACGACGTCGTGGGTGCGGAACTCGCCGGGGACCACGCCCTCCTTCTCGGGCTGGCCGACCATGAGGCGGGCGTGCTGCTCCTTGAGACGCTCGGGGCTCAGCGGCGCGGGATGGCCCTCCAGGCAGTCGCGGGCGATGTCATTGAACAGGTCCACGATGTTCTCGATCTCCTGCTTCTGGTAGGCCCGAGACGGAGGGATCCTGGACTCGCCCCGCACGATGGCCCGCACATCCTCCTCACTCAGGCTGTTGCCCTCGATGCTGGCGGTCCCGTGCGCGCCCCGCTCCAGGCTGACCTGATTGAGCTCCTCGGCGAACTCCGGGGGCATGGCCGAGCCGGCCAGGTGCTCGCACTTCGCGGCCGCCTCCCCCAGCAGAGCCCAGGTTGCGGGACTCAGCCTGTCCATCTTGAAACCCAACGTGATCCACGGATGAGTACTGAGATACCGCCTGTCGCCGTCGGCATTCATGATTATGACCCCGATTTTTGTCCATGCGGATGTCCACCGGTTGCGACCGGGGCGCCGTCCCTCGTGACGGCGGTGCAGCCCCTCACGGGACCTGGACGCACTCGCGCACCGGGTCCGCGGCCCGCCCCCCGGAGGCGACCGCCACCACCTCGATGCAGTTCTCCCCGGGCACCGCCACCACCTTCACGGAGTTGAGGTTCGTGCGGTCCGTGCGCTCCTCCTGCCCGGGGCGCTCCACGGTGTAGATGTAGGACTCGGCCGCCGGATGCGCCGTCGCGGCTGCTCCCGCACTACCCGACGCGTCCGCCCCCGCGCCGCCCGTCCCCGGCGCGGCTCCCGCACT
>ERZ772945.2407-NODE-2407-length-11461-cov-5.000088_pt1 | contig 11461 bp, 9 predicted proteins | sample MGYA00511681_ERZ772945 | MGnify/ENA primary metagenome ERZ772945 (study PRJEB29015, sample SAMEA2737943) | human oral metagenome | biome: human oral; feature: human-associated habitat; material: dental | place: China | collected 2143 ... | reverse complement strand
AAGGGCTTTGCGCTTTTGCCGGAGGCGCTCGTGGAACTGTCCTCCTATTGCAGGGAGAGCGGCATTGATTTCGCATCCACACCTTATTCCCGCAGTGAGGTTGATCTCCTGGTTGATGCGTGTGACGTTCCGTATATCAAGATCGCATCCATGGACATCAACAACATTCCTTTTTTGGAGTATATTGCAGGCCGCATGGTTCCGATTGTACTCTCTACGGGGATGGCAACGCTTGAGGAGATTCGGAGCGCTGTTCATGCGATCGAAGGAAAAGGAAATCATCAGATCTGCATTCTGCACTGCGTTTCACTGTACCCGGTGGATCATGCGCAGGTTCATCTGAACAACATTTTGATGCTGAAAAGGGAATTTCCGCAGTGCAGCATCGGATATTCGGATCACACCATCGGAAGCGAAGCTGCGTGTGCCGCAACCGCGCTTGGCGCGGTAATGATCGAAAAGCATTTTACATTGGACAACAGCGTAATCGGCTGGGACAATCAGATGGCGACCGAGCCTGAAGAGATGGAACAGCTTGTACGGGAATGTCGCAATGTTGCAAAGGCACTTGGCTCCTATGAGAGAAGCGTGACGGACGCAGAGCTTACGCAGCGGACGAAGATGCGCAGGAGCATCGTTGCCGCAAAGGATCTTTCTGCAGGGCATGTGATTACGATGGAGGATCTTGATGCGAAGCGGCCGGGAGATGGGATCCCGCCCAATGAGATGATTCATGTGATTGGCAAAAAACTAAAACGGGATATCGGGGCGGATGAAATGCTCCTGCCGGATGATCTGGAATCATACGGAGCAAAGATATGATCGACGATTTGCATAAGCTCGCGCCGTATACATTGTCAAAAAGTGAAAAAGAAAAAATGCTGTTGCATGCCATGCAGGAATTGACGGAATGGCATAAGCAGCATTGCACCCCCTATCAGCGCTATTTGGATGCCATCGGCTATGATGCGGCACAGGTCAAGGTGCTCGAAGACGTACCGTTTCTCCCGATCCGTGCATTTAAGGAGCTGCAGCTGAAGAGCATCCCCGATGACAGCGTTTTCAAGGTGATGATGTCATCGGGAACGAGCGGTCAAAAGCAGTCGAGAATTTATCTGGATCGGGAAACGGCGGTTTTGCAGCAAAAGGTGCTGCTCCGACTGCTGGGCGATTTCATCGGGAATCGCAGGCTGCCGATGCTGGTAATCGATTCGGAGGCGATGATAAAGGATCGGCGAAATTTTACCACCAGAGGCGCGACGATCATGGGGCTCGAGTTCGCCGCCAGACGCATGATTTTTGCACTGGATGATGAGATGCAGCTACGGGAAGACGTACTGAATGAATTTATTCAAACCTATGGGGGAGATAAATTTATCATCTTTGGGTTCACCTTTATGGTTTGGCAGCATCTTTTCCAACGGCTCAAGCAAATGGGTAGGACCGCTGACATGGCAAACGGCTATCTGCTCACGGCGGGTGGCTGGAAAAAATTAGTCAACCTGCAGATCTCCAACGTGGATTTTAAGAAAACGGGACGGGAGATCTGCGGCATCACACATTATGTAGATCATTACGGCATGGCGGAGCAGACGGGCTGCATCTATGCAGAGTGCGAATACGGGCATCTTCATGCCAGTATTTACTCGGATGTAATCATACGTCGATATCGTGATTTCTCGTCTTGTGCAATGGGAGAGAAGGGCTTTATTCAGCTGGTCTCTACGCTGCCGCATTCGTACCCGGGGCACTCGATTCTCACAGAGGATGAGGGGATCATCGAGGGTGAGGACGATTGCCCGTGCGGCAGAAAGGGCAAATACATCCGCGTCCTTGGCAGGGTGAAACAGGCAGAGATAAGGGGGTGCAGCGATACCTATGGTGCGCGAATATAGGGATATCAACTTTTTGGTCGGGGATCTCGATGTTCTCAGCAATATGGAGCATACGCGGGCGCTGCCGCTGTTTTCAAAAAATGTAATTTCCTTTTTGTGCAGATTGTCCGAGGTGCTGCTCCACGATCCCCGTGCAAAGTCGTATGGAGATGTCGCCGCCTTTGCCTTTTGGATCAGAAGAGCCGCGATCGAACGGGAAGCGGTGAAATATGCTGCTATGGGGAGTAGAATCGGCTGGGGCATGGCATTCCATATCACACCCTCGAACATCCCCGTACAGTTTGCAGTTTCGCTTGTGTACGCTCTGATTGCAGGCAACGCGTCTGTACTGCGCGTATCCGATAAAAGTTTTCCGCAGGTCGATCTCCTGTGCGAGACAATCCGCACGCTTTTGCAGCAGGAGTTTCAGGAACTGCGCCCCTATATCTGTATTGTCCGATACGCACATGACAACGAGGCAACCCAAGTGCTGTCGTTGGTATGTGATCTCAGAATCATATGGGGCGGCGATCGGACGATCGAAGCCATCCGAAAAAGCTCTGTGCAGTCCCGTTGCATAGAGCTCGGCTTTGCAGATCGGTATTCGATTGCTGTCATTGACGCAGATGCCTATTTACAGGCGGATTACGCAGTCATTGCACGGGATTTTTACCTCGACACCTATTATTCCGACCAGAATGCTTGTAGCTCAGCGCGCCTTGTTTTGTGGACAGGAGACGACATCGACCGAGCGAAAGAAACTTTCTGGGCGTGTCTTGAAGAAAAAGTAAAGCAGGAGTATCTGCTAAGTGATATCAGCGGATCGGAAAAACTGCTGCGGACAGCGGTGCTGTCCGACGCATGTCCCGGTGTCAAGGAAATTCGTCGTGACAATGCGTTGGTGCGCGTAGAACTGCCTAAACTGTTCGGGGATGTGATGAACCATAAAGGAGATTGTGGGTACTTCCTCGAATATAACTTAGACAGCCTGGATGAATTGGCATGTGTTCTCAACAAGCCATGTCAGACCGTTACCTATTTGGGAGAGCACCTGCATCAAAAAATCAGGGATATCATCTTCCAAAAGGGGCTAAAAGGGGGGGACAGAATCGTTCCCATGGGGCACAGTCTCGATCTTTCCTTTGTTTGGGACGGCTACGACATGCCTCTGACGCTCTCCAGAAAGATCAGCGATCAATAATTGTTTATGGAAAAGGAGCAATCATCATGACCAATGCAGAGAAATATACGCAGGCATTTGTAGACAGCCTTGAGATTTCAAAGGATGATGTGGAAGGGCTCACCTATCAGTCCATCAGCGCATGGGATTCGGTCGGACACATGGAACTGGTGGCTGCCATTGAGGATGCCTTTGATATCATGATGGATACCGATGATATCATCGACTTTAATTCTTTTGAACGGGGGAAAGAGATCCTGTCGAAGAATTATAGCATCACGTTTTAAGGGGCTGTGTCGTGTTTTTTGATCTGAAATCTTTTGCCGAGATGCCCGCACTCTTTATGGAAAATGAGGTGTGGGCATATAGCAAGTTGTTTGATACATCGGAAAAGATTGCGGGGATGATACCAACGCGCTCGTTGGTTTTTTTGGTGTGCAGCAATACCCCTGCATCCATTGCGGCATACGTGGGGTTTATCAATCATGGGATTGTTCCTGTGATGGTGGATAAGGATTTGGATCAGGAGTTGTTTCAAAATCTTTTGGAGCAATATGCACCTGCCTATATTTTTGCAGAGGAAGCACATTTCGACTTTTTGAATCGTTATACGAAAATTTTACACGTAGAGAGTCATGCTCTTTACAATACGAAGGAGATGCACACCGTCCCCCTGCATGACGATCTTGCACTTCTTATGACGACATCGGGTTCTACGGGCAGTCCGAAGCTCGTGCGGCAGAGCTATGAGAATCTGCGTGCCAATACGGCGTCCATTGCAGCATATCTGCATTTGGACGAGACGGAGCGTGCCGTGACGAATCTGCCCCTGCACTATGTCTATGGGCTTTCGATTCTGAATACGCACCTTGCAGTCGGGGCGTCGGTCGTTGTGACGGAGAAGACGCTCTTTGACCGCAGTTTTTGGCAGCTCATGAGGGAGAAAGAGGTAACGACTTTTTCGGGCGTTCCCTATACCTACGCGATGCTGAAGCGGCTTCGCTTCTTCCGCATGGATCTCCCCGCGCTTCGTACGCTGACGCAGGCGGGCGGCAAGCTCGATCCGGAGCTTCATGCGGCGTTCGCGGACTATGCCGTGCAGACGGGCAAGGAATTCATTGTGATGTATGGAGCGGCAGAAGCAACGGCACGTATGGGCTATCTGCCGCCGCAGTATGCGCTTGAAAAAGTCGGGGCGATGGGCGTCGCGATCCCGGGCGGCAGGTTTGAGCTCATCGATGAGGCGGGAAAGGAAATCACAGACACGGATACGGTCGGTGAGCTGGTCTACTACGGCGCGAATGTCACGCTTGGCTATGCGATGAGCGGTGCAGATCTTGTGCGCGGCGATGAGCGTCATGGGCGCTATGAGACGGGTGATCTCGCACAGCGTGACAACGATGGTTTTTATACCGTTGTCGGGCGCAAGCGACGCTTTTTGAAGATGTTTGGGAAGCGTACGAATTTGCAGGAGGTCGAGCACATCCTGCGCCAGCATTTCGGTGATATCGACCTTGCCTGTGCGGGTGTCGACGATCATCTCTATGTATTCATGACGCAGGAGTCACTTGTCCCCGAGATCGTGCCGTTTTTGAGCGCGAAGCTGGGGCTGCACCATACGGCGCTCACGGCGAAGTATATCGCGGAGATCCCGAAGAATGCTTCGGGCAAGACGGTCTATCGGGATTTGGAGCAGTATTATGACGTATGAGGACGTGCTCGCCCTGCCGCCGTTTGACATCGCGCATGAGGAAAAGCAGGAACTCCTGCGCGCGGGACTGTTGCAGCTGACGGAGCATCACAGAGCGCACTGCGCGCCCTATGCGCGCATGATGGAGACAATTGGCTTTTCTGCTGCGGACGTTCATTCGGTGGAGGATATTCCCTTTCTGCCCGTGCGCCTTTTTAAGGAGATGGAGCTGCGGAGTGTGGCAGAGGAGGATGTATTCAAGACGATGACCTCGTCGGGGACGACGGGACAGCAGGTATCGCGGATTTTCCTTGACCGCAGGACGGCGACCAACCAGCAGAAAACGCTTGTGCGTATCGTTTCCGAGTGGACGGGAAAAAGCCGTATGCCGATGCTTATCATTGACTGCCCTTCGGTGGTCAAGAACCGTGCGATGTTCTCGGCACGCGGTGCGGGTATCCTCGGTTTTTCGATCTTCGGACGAAAGAAGCTCTACGCGCTGAATGATGCGATGGAGCTGCAGCTGGATGCGATTCATGATTTTCTTGCAGAGAACGCGGGGCAGCGCATTCTGCTGTTCGGCTTCACCTTTATGGTGTGGCAGCATTTCTATCAGGCTCTGCGGGCTGTAGGCGAGCGGCTTGATCTCTCGAACGCCGTACTGATTCATGGCGGCGGTTGGAAAAAGCTCGCCGCCGAGGCGGTTACGCCTGCGGCGTTTCGCGCGGCACTGCGCGAGGTCTGCGGCGATCTTGATGTTGCGGACTATTACGGCATGGTGGAGCAGACGGGCTGCATTCATCTCGAATGCGCAGAGGGTCACCTCCATACAAGCACGTACGCCGATGTCATTGTGCGCCGTCCGCTTGACTTCTCGCCCGCAGATTTCGGTGAGCGCGGCATCATCGAGGTCGTCTCGCTCCTGCCGGAGTCGTACCCGGGTCATGTCCTCCTGACGGAGGATGAGGGTGTGCTGCTCGGAGAGGACGACTGCCCGTGCGGGCGCAGGGGCAAGTATTTCAAGGTGCTCGGCAGGCTGAAGCAGGCGGAGCTGAGGGGGTGCAGTGATACCTATGCGGCAGCATTTTGACAGCGTGACCTATGCGCTCGGCAGTGCGGAAATCGAGGTACAGATGGAGCGGGTGTGCCCGCTTCTCGTCTTTTCGGAGGAGGCGTGTGCGTTCCTCTCCGCGCTCTCGGCAAGAATTCTCAAGGACGCAGAGGCGAAGGCATTTCCTGATGTCATGACGCTCGGATTCTGGTGCCGTCCCGCTGCGCTGCGGCAAATGCATAGAACCTACGAGGCAGAAGTGAATCGGCTTGGGCGCGGCATTGTCTTTCACATCGCACCCTCGAATGTGGCTGTGAACTTCGCATACTCGTGCCTTGCGGCATTCCTCGCGGGAAATGCAAGCGTCGTGCGTTTGCCGTCGAAGGACTTTCCACAGGTCGATGTTCTCTGTCGAATTTTCGCACAGACGCTGGTGGATTTCCCTGCACTCCTCCCGTACTTCCTCTTTGTCCGCTACGGACACGTGCAGGACGTAACGGAGCACTACTCACGGCTGGCAAATACACGCGTGATCTGGGGCGGCGATGCGACGATTGAAGCGATACGCCGCGCGCCCCTTGCTCCGCGCGCGAATGAAATCACGTTTGCCGACCGCCACTCGCTCGCCGTCCTTGACGCCGATGCCTATCTTGCGGCAGCGGACAAGGCGCGCATTGCACAGGACTTTTACAACGATACCTATCTCAGCGACCAAAATGCCTGTACGGCACCGTACTTTGTCATCTGGCTCGGCGCAGCAGAGAAGGTCAAGGCGGCGCAGGAGGTGTTTTGGCGCACTCTGCATGCGCTTGTGCAGGATCGCTACACGCTGCAAGGCGTTCAGGCGGTGGACAAGCTGACGCAGCTCTATCGGCTTGGTGCGTGCTTTGAGGTGCGGCAAGTTCCTGCGGAGGACAATCTGATCACGCGCGTTCGTGTAGCGAAACTGACGGAGGAGATGACCGTATACAGGGCGGGAAGTGGCTTCTTTATCGAATATCGGGCGCAGAAACTTGCAGAGATACGACCGCTGTGCGGAATTTCGTGCCAGACGCTTTCGTATTACGGCGTACAGAGGGACTCGCTTTTGCAGGAGATTCTTGCCATGCGCCCTGCCGGCGTGGATCGCATTGTGCCCTTGGGGCGTACGATGGACTTCGCACTCGTCTGGGACGGCGTCGATCTCATTCGGACGATGAGCCGTGTGGTACAGGTAATATGAGGGATGATTTTTTGACGCGACATGATAGAGGGGAATCCGGTTATGAATGACAGGAAAATTGCGGTCATCGCGCAGTGCGATCCGAGTGGCGTCTCTGCCATACGTCCGTATATTGATGCGCTCGATATACCAAATGGCTATGAAGCGGAGTTGATCGAGGTGCGCCCTGACGGGAATGTTGCGGAGACCTATCAGCGCGCCATGGAAGCAAGCGATGCGAAATACAAGATCTACCTTGCGCCGGGGAGTATCCTGCTGCGGCTGAATTTCTTTGAGGAAATGCTGCGTGTGTTTGAGAATCCGATGATCGGAGCTATGGGGCTTGTTGGCACAAAGCAGCTCTCGACGACGGGCCTGCTTGCCGCATCGCCGTTTATCAAAGGGCGGCTTCTGTATACTGATGATCGTTCCTTTCGTGGCGAGGACATAGAGGGAGCAACAGAGGAAGTCATGGCGGTAAGCGGCGATCTGATCGCGACGCAGTATGACATCCCGTGGCGCAGCGACCTTTTCCATAGCAACTGCTTTTATGCGGAGGCGCAGTGTATCGAATTTCGGCGCAGGGGTTACCGCAGCGTTGTGCCGCACCAAGATGAGGCATGGCTGCTCTCGGGCACAAAGGAAATATCTTATGATGATGTGAGTCAGGAGGTATTTCTCGATACGTATTCAACCGATATCTACCCGCTCGTGTCGATCGTTATTCCTACGTTTGAGCGACCGCACTACTTCCGCATCGCGCTTGAAAGCGTGCTCGCGCAGACCTATCGCAACCTGGACATCTTCATCACGGACAACTCACACAACACGGAGACGGCGGACATGATGCGTCGCGATTTTTCGGACGATCCACGCATTCACTATGAGCATCATCCCTCCTATGGGCTGTATGAGAATTGGGCATGCGCCCGCAGATACGACAATAAAGATGCAGACTATGTCAACTGGTTGATGGACGACGATCTCTTCCTGCCGGATAAAATAGAGGTCATGATGGACTGTTTCTTTGCACACCCCGATCTCAGCCTTGTCACATCATATCGGGAGTTGATCGATGCGGATGGAAATAAGCTGCCGGATTATCCTGCAACAAGACCAATTGCTCAGGAACTCACAAAATTCAGCGGAGAAACAATTGGAACAAATCTTCTTGTCCATCTGACTAATTTTGTCGGTGAACCGACCACGGCACTGCTCAAAAAGAAATTTATGTTGGATGGACATGATCTGGGGTTTTCGGGCAGGGAGGGAAAATATCTCATATCGGATTTCCCAACGTGGCTTTGCATGCTCAGTCAAGGAAATATGGTGTATTTTCCGCAGCCACTGAGTAAGTTCCGTATCCATGCCGGAAATGAACAGCGATCACTGACATCCCGCATTCGTGGTACCATTTGTTGGGCGATGGTCATTCGAGAGGCAATTGAACGCGATATCTACCTCCATGATACAGACACTCGCCGAAAGGCTATTGCGAATTGGTTGAGGATGGCAAGTGAATTTCTTTGTATAGCCACAATGATTCCCGATTTTTGTTGGGAGGATATGGAATTTCAAGACCTACTGTGCGTTTTTTCAGGGATGTCGGAGGCTCTTCGCAAGGACTGCCGGATTGACTTTGATATCGACACGACGGTCACACTGCATATGGACGATGATGAACAATAGGAAACAGGAAGATCATGAAAATTTCATTGGAACAAGCCCTCTACATTGTTGCAAGTTCTCCTCTCTTTGACGAAGCGTGGTATCGCAAGACCTATCGGATCGATGCGGAGAAAAATGCAGCAGAACACTATCTGACGGAGGGATATACAAAGGGCTGGAATCCGTCTCCGTATTTCTCGACGGAACTGTATCTGATAGAAAACCCGGATATCCGCTGGGCTGGCATAAATCCTTTACTGCATTATGAAATATTCGGTCACCGTGAAGGGCGATACAAGGGGCATATACCCGAGGGTATTCTGCAGCGGTACCGCAAATGCGCTTGCTGTGGAAACTCTGTTTCCGCGTACTTGCCCCTCCCATCGTTTTATTTGGAGGAGATAAGCAAATACGGCGGAAAACCAGGGTATCCTGAAATGGTAAATGTAACGGATTATTCTTGTCCGTGGTGTGGCAGTGCCGATCGAGAACGCGCCTATGCTGTTTGGATGAGGCGGGAGTTGACGGAAAATTTTTCCGGTGTGATCCTTGATATTGCGCCCGCGCCGGCATTATCTCGCTTTATTCGTGAGAATTTCCCCAAAGCTGATTACAAGACGGCGGATCGCTATATGGAGCGGGTGGATTATCACCTCGATATTATGGACATGAACTGCCTTGCGGACGAGAGTGTCGATTTCTTTATTTGTTCCCATGTCTTGGAGCATGTGCGAGATGATCGAAAAGCGATGCGTGAACTGCACCGCATCCTGAAAAAGACGGGATGCGGTATTCTCGTTGTGCCAATTGACCTCGACCAGGCAGAAATCGACGAGGATCCAGACTGCACAGATATTGGTGAACGATGGCGGCGCTTCGGGCAGGATGACCATATCCGAATGTATAGCCGAGCGGGATACCTTGCGCGGCTGGCGGAGGCGGGATTCCAAGTGCTCCAATTCCAAAAGAAGTATTTTGGAACACAGGCGATGTACGAGAACGCCTTGACGGAAACGGCGACGGTTTACATCGTCGTCAAATAGAAATAGAGGGGAGGAAGAACATGAGCATCATGGTGACGCGGTCGTCGATGCCGCCGATGGAGGAGTACATCGCAGAGATCCGTGATCTTTGGCAGTCGCGTTGGCTGACGAATATGGGAACCAAGCACACTGCACTTCAGGCAGCGTTGCGGGATTTTTTCGGCGCACAGAATATCGAGCTCTTTACCAATGGGCATCTGGCACTCGAGCTTTCGCTGCAGGCGCTGAATCTTTCGGGTGAGGTTATCACGACGCCGTTTACGTTTGCCTCTACAACGCACGCGATTGTGCGCAACGGACTGGAGCCGGTATTCTGCGACATTGATCCGAATGACTACACCATGGACGTGACAAAGCTCGAGCACCTTATCACGGACCGTACGTCTGCCATTATGCCGGTTCATGTCTATGGGAATGTCTGCAACGTAGAGGAGATCGAGCGCATTGCCCATAAGTACGGGGTGAAGGTGATCTACGATGCGGCGCATTCCTTCGGCGTGCGCTATCAGGGGAAGAGCACGGCGGTATTCGGCGATGTGTCGTGCTTTAGTTTCCATGCGACGAAGGTCTTTCACTCCATCGAAGGAGGTGCGGCGTGTTTCCACGACCGGGAGCTTGGGGAAAAGCTGTCGCGCCTGAAGAATTTTGGTATTCGTGATGCGGAGTGCATCGACGGGGTGGGCTCGAATGCGAAGATGAACGAGTTCTGTGCAGCGATGGGGCTGTGCAATCTGCGCCATGTCGAAGGCGAGATTGCACAGCGGAAAGTAGTTGCGGAGCGATATCGTGAGCGGCTGGAGGGGATAAGCGGCGTACAGCTGAATCCGATCCAGCCGGATGTTGCACCGAACTATGCCTATTTCCCTGTCGTGTTTCACGAAGCGGAGTTCGGCAGCACGCGCAACGAGGTGTTTGATGCGCTGCAGCGGGTAGATGTTTACAGCAGAAAGTATTTCTATCCGCTGACGAATACGTTTGACTGTTTTCATGGCAAGTATGACGTGGAACAGACGCCCGTTGCGCGTCACATTGCAAATCGCGTTTTGACATTGCCGATTTATGCAGATTTGGAGCTTATGCTGGTGGATCGCATTTGCGACGTGATCCTTTCCTGTAATAGCTGACATGTTGTTGCAAAATACATCGTTTTGTGCTAATCTTATCGTTGCATTCATACGATAATGGCATTGACGTTGTGCGGACGCCCTCGTCCCCTCGGGACGGGGGCGTTTCTTTCGGGAGGAACAGACAATGAGTCAGGAATCCGGTGCAAATATTCCAAAGACGTATGACCCGCAGAGTTTTGAACGCAAATGGTACGACTACTGGGAGCAGCACAATCTTTTTCACGATGTGGCGGACGAGGGGCGCGAGCCGTACAGCGTAGTGATCCCGCCGCCGAATGTGACGGGGCAGCTCCATATGGGTCATGCGCTCGACGAAACGCTGCAGGACATCCTCGTGCGCTATCAGCGGATGCGCGGGAAAAATGTCGTCTGGATTCCGGGCTGCGACCACGCGGGCATCGCGACACAGGCAAAGGTGGAGGAGAGTCTGCGTGCGGAGGGGACGAACCGCTTCGCACTCGGGCGCGAGAAGTTCCTCGCACGCGTCTGGGACTGGAAGCAGCAGTACGGCGACCGCATCATGTATCAGCTGCGCATGCTCGGCGCGTCCTGCGATTGGGAGCGCGAGCGGTTCACGATGGACGAGGGCTGTTCGCGTGCCGTGCGCGAGGTGTTCGTGAGCCTCTA
>ERZ772945.2401-NODE-2401-length-11479-cov-12.238533_pt1 | contig 11479 bp, 14 predicted proteins | sample MGYA00511681_ERZ772945 | MGnify/ENA primary metagenome ERZ772945 (study PRJEB29015, sample SAMEA2737943) | human oral metagenome | biome: human oral; feature: human-associated habitat; material: dental | place: China | collected 2143 ... | reverse complement strand
ATAAAATAAATTAGTGAGTAAGTTATAAAAAGATCACGACAATTTTTGCATTGTATCAAAATTTAAAGAAGATTTGGAAGTAGCGATACTTAAGGAAAAGCAACAAAGGAATAGAAAAATGAAAAAAATAGATTTAAAAAATTTAGAAAATTTAATGATAAAAAATTACAAAAGACAAATAAGTTTTCAAGAATTACAAAAAAACTTTTTTGAAAATGATATTGAAAGAATCGAATATATAAAATCTGAACTTGAAAAAGTATATATTGAAAAAAACGAAAAAAATGTTAATATTTTAATTTTAGCAATCTTCGTATTTAATCTGTACAGTGAAGATTTTATTGATATTTTATGTAAATTATCTAAAGAAGAATGGCATGAAAGACATGAGGATATTGCTATTTACTTCATGGAAATGGAGTTACCGTCTACGGTAGAATGTCTTTATGAATTAGCAATTTCAGATTTTGAAAAATATCGTGATGATGAATACTGTCAATTAGTTGAAAAATGTTGCTATGCTTTAGGAGCGATAGGAACAGAAGATGCAAAAGAAAAACTTAAACTGTTGGCTAAAAGTGATAAAGATATTATACGAGAACATGTTGAAGATACATTTGAAATGTATAAATTATCTTAATTAGGAAAGAAAAAGAACTGGAAATATTTAATCAAAATTTGAAAAATACAAAATTATAAAGGAGAACAAATAATGAAAATATCAGCAAAATATGAAAATGAATTAAAGAAATTATTTGAATTAAGTAAAAAAACTTATGTTGTAAATTTTCAACTGAAAAATGAGGAATTAATTTCAAATTTCTCTAATATTTCAGATGAAGAAAAAATAAATATAATAAAAGAGGGAATAAAAATAGCATGTCAAAGAAAAAATTCATCTGAAATAGAGAATTTGATGCTCTCAATTAGTTTTTTTGGATTATGTGATAGATCTGAATTTATCGAAGATTATATTAAATTAGCGAAAGAAGAATTTCATGAAGAACATGAAACTATAGCATCGTATTTTCAAAATTTTCACCTACCACAAACAATAGACTGTATATATGAACTAGCAATTTCAAATTTTGAAAAATACCGTTGGGATGATAATTTCGCATTAGTGAGAAAATGCTGTTTTGCTTTAGGAGATATAAATACTCCTAAGGCTAAAGAGAAATTGGAATTATTGTTACAAAGTGATGAAGAAATGATAAGAAAACATGCGATGGAGCAGTTAACTAGATGTGATTTTACAAATAAAGATGTTGAATGAAAAGATTAATTATGAAATCCCACATCTTAAAATCTTTAGTCAATTGTGGTATAATAATTTATAAAATAAAATTGACGATATTAATTTAAGAAAGGAAAAAAATATGATAACTGCCTTAAAAGGAATGAAAGATAGATATTCTGATGATGTGAAAAAATACGATGCGATTGTAGATGCTTCAAAAAAAGTTTTTGGAAAATATGGATTTGAGCGAATAATTACGCCGATTTTAGAGGAAACGGAGCTTTTTAGGAGAGGTGTTGGAGATGAAACTGATGTTGTTTCAAAAGAAATGTATGATTTTAAGGATAAAGGAGAAAGAGATGTTACAATGCGTCCAGAAGGAACTGCGGGAGTTGTAAGAGCGTATCTTGAAGCTGGATTTCATAAGTCTTCTCCGATTGTGAAATGGTTTTACAATGGTCCAATGTATAGATATGAAGCACCACAAAAAGGGAGAATGAGAGAATTTCATCAAACTGGAGTGGAAATGTTTGGTGTGAGAAGTGCTTATTTAGATGCGGAAATTATTAAAATGGGTTGCGATTTTCTTGAAGAACTTGGAATTACTGGCTTAGTTGTGGAGATTAATAGCTTAGGAAATGTTGAGTCGAGAAAAAAATATATTGAAGATTTGAAAAAATTTATGTTTGAAAGACTTGACAAATTGAGTGAAGATTCGCAAAAAAGATATGAGAAAAATCCTTTGAGAGCTTTGGATTCTAAGGATAAAGGTGATCAGGAAGAGTTTAAAAATGCACCAAAACTTTATGATTATTTGGATGAAGAAAGTAAAAAATATTTTGAAGATACTAAAAAATATTTGGAATTGTTGGGCGTGAATTATGTTGTAAATGATAAATTAGTTAGAGGGCTTGACTATTATTCGGACACGGTTTTTGAAATTAAATCGAGTAAATTGGGGTCACAAGCGACAGTTCTAGCGGGTGGACGATATGACAGATTGCTTGAAATATTAGGAAATGCGAAAGTTCCTGGAATTGGATTTGCCGCTGGAATGGAAAGAATTGCGATGTTAATGGATGATTCTATAATTTCTGAAAATGAAGAAAAGATTTATGTAATTTATTTTGATGATACAAAAGAATATTTTGTGAAAACAGTAAATGAACTTAGAAAAAATGGAATTAAAGTAAACTTTGACTATAACGCAAAAAGTTTTGGAGCACAAATGAAAAAGGCAAACCGTGAAAATGCTGAATATGTGTTGATTTTAGGGGAAGAAGAACGAGATGAAAATGTGATTACGGTTAAGAAATTTAGTACTGGGGAGCAAAAAAAATATAACTTTGAGGAAGTTTTGGAGATTTTGAAATAATTTTAAAATAGGAATTTTGAGATTTTAAAAATTTTTGAATGAGGTGATTTTTTGGGAAATTTGGTAAATTGCGCTGCAATTATTCTTGGAAGCTTAATTGGATTTTTTATCGGTCACAAGTTTAAAGAAGATATGAAAAATATAATTATGGAATGTGCTGGGCTGTTTATAGTAATTGTTGGCGTGAAGAGTACAATAAGTTCAAAGCGTGATATCATTGTTTTGATTTATTTGATAATTGGTTCGATAATTGGTCAAATTATTGATATTGATTTGAAACTAAAAAATTTGGGACTATTTTTAGAGAAAAAATTTAGTTCAGGTAAAAAAAATTCAGAAAAGAATTTTAAAAATGGTGAAAATGAAAAAGGTTTTGCAAAAGGATTTTCAACTGCTACAATTTTATTTTGCACAGGAGCAATGTCAATTGTTGGATCGATAAATAGTGGACTCACTGGAGATAATACAACTTTGAATATAAAAGCAATTTTAGATGGAATAATTTCGATTGTAATAACATCGCTTTACGGAATTGGCGTGGCATTTTCGGCAATTTCAGTATTTATTTATCAAGGATTTTTCTATCTTTTTGCCAATTATCTAAAACCATATTTGACTGAAAATACGATTTCAGACATAAATTTTCTTGGCGGAATAATGGTCATGGCGATTGGAATAAATCTTCTGTTTAAAAAGGAAATCAAAATTGCAAACATGTTACCAGCTTTGTTTATTCCAATTGTTGTAGAGATTTTTGTGTAATTTTTTTATTAAATTGACAGAAAGGGGAAAAATGAAATTATATCATGGCAGTAATGTTGGGGTGGAAAAACCTAAAATTCTTCAAAATAATAGATTTTTAGATTTTGGAAACGGTTTTTACTTAACTTCTGATTTTGAACAGGCAAGTAAATGGGCAGGATTAATAACAAAACGAAGAAAAACAGGAAATCCCATTGTTTCTGTTTTTGAAATTAAAAAAGTTAATTTAGAAAATTTAAAAGTTTTGAAGTTTGAATATGCAAATGAGGAGTGGTTAAAATATATTTCTAAAAATAGAACAAGTAAAATATTTGATGAAGATTTAGATATTGTAATTGGAGCAGTGGCAAATGACACAACAATGCCAATTTTAAACTTATATTTAAATGGGATATATGATGAAAAAGAAGCGTTGAAAAGGTTGTTGCCACAGAAACTAAAAGATCAATATGCATTTAAGACAGAAAAGGCTTTGGAAAAATTGAAGTTTGTGGAGTTGATGCAAGTATGAATATGAAAGAAATATTTTCAGACATTTTGGCAAATTACGATAGTGAAGTGATAAAACTTATTTCAGAAAAATATGGATTTAGTGAAATGGAATCAATGAGAAAATTTTTGTATTCGGAAACTTATGAAATGCTTTCAGATTTTGAATTGGAAATGTGGGAATTTAGTCCATTAGTAATTTTAGACATGTGGGAAAATGAGAAAATTACTGGAGATCCTAGAAATTCTGTGTATATAAGAGGTGAGAGCGGTGTCTAAAAAAATGAAGTTTTTTGTGTATTTGCTGGAAAAATATGCAGAATGGAAAAATGAGAATGCAAAAAATATTTTAGAAAAATGGGATAAACTTCTGGTAACTCAAAAAATATTTGATATGTATGAAATGTATCATATAGAAGCGATAGAAAATGCATTTGAAGATATTGAGCTGATTTGTGCTGAAAAAGAGGAATTGGATTGAAAATTCAAAAAGATTTGACTATTTTTATTGATTAAAATTAAGAATAATAAAAAAACTTAGGTTATCAAATGTATCTTAAAAAAAAATAAAATATAAAATCATTAAATAAAGAAAGGAAAGAAAATGTATAGAGATTATAAATTAAATGAATTAAGAATGGAAAATATTGGCGAAGAAGTGACTTTGTCGGGATGGATTTCTAAAGTTAGAGATTTGGGGCACTTTGTGTTTATTGATTTGAGGGATAGATATGGGGTTACTCAAATTTTGTTGAATGAGGAAGTTTCTGGGAGTGAACTTTTTGAGGAAGCTAAAAAATATAAGAATGAATGGGTTTTGAAGGTTACAGGAGTTGTGGCTGAAAGAAGTAGTAAAAATAAAAATATTCCAACTGGGGATATTGAAATTGAAGCGAAAAAAATTGAAGTTTTAAGCCGTGCGAAACAGTTACCGTTTGAAATTAGTGAAACTGGGAATCTTAGCGAAAATATGAGATTGACTTATAGATATTTGGATATTAGAAGACCGAAAATGTTGAATAATATTATTAAAAGAAACGATATGCTGTTTTCAATTAGAAAATTTATGAATGAAAATGGATTTTTAGATGTCGATACTCCGATTTTGGCAAAAGCGACACCTGAAGGAGCGAGGGATTTTATCGTGCCAAGTAGAACTAACAAAGGTGATTTTTATGCATTGCCACAATCACCACAATTGTTTAAGCAAATACTTATGGTTTCTGGAATTGACAAATATTATCAGTTAGCAAAATGTTTTAGAGATGAAGATTTGAGAGCGGACAGACAGCCTGAATTTACTCAATTAGATGTGGAAATGTCGTTTGTTGAGCAAGAAGATGTGATTTCAATGGCTGAAGAATTGACAAAGACAGTATTTAAAGATGTTACAGGAATTGAAATTACTGAAAAATTTCCAAGAATTAGCTACGATGATGCGATGAATTTTTATGGTTCAGATAAGCCAGATTTGAGATTTGATATGAAATTGATTGATTTGTCAGAAGAAACTGCTGATTGTGGATTTGGCGTTTTTGAAAATGCGTTGAAAGATGGTGGGAATGTGAAAGCGATTGTTGCACCAAATGCGGAAAAATTCTCAAGAAAATATATAAAAGATTTGGAAGATTATGTGAAAACATACTTTAAAGCAAAAGGTTTGGCGTATATTAAAATGAATGAAAATGGAGAAATAAATTCTCCAATTGCGAAATTCTTCTCAGAAGAAAAATTGACACAAATTATTGAAAAATTGGGAATTAAAAATAATGAAGTTGCGTTAATTTTGGCTGATAAATATAAAGTTGTGCATGATGGATTGGGAGCGTTGAGATTGAAACTGGGAGAAGAATTGGAATTAATTGACAAAAATGCGTTTAAATTCTTATGGGTAGTTGATTTTCCTATGTTTGAATGGAGTGAAGAAGAAAATAGATATAAAGCACAACACCATCCGTTTACTTCGATTAAGGAAGAAGATAGAAAGTATCTTGATACGAATGAACTTGCAAAAATTAAAACAGATTCTTACGATATTGTCTTGAATGGTTATGAAATCGGTGGAGGAAGTATCAGAATTCACGATGAAGATTTACAAGCGAAAGTTTTTGAAAAATTAGGATTTAGTCAAGAAGAATTGGAAGACAAATTTGGATTCTTTTTGGAAGTGTTGAAATATGGGGTTCCACCACATGGAGGACTTGCTTACGGAATTGATAGATGGCTTATGGCAATGTTGAAGGAAGACTCAATAAAAGAAGTAATCCCGTTCCCTAAAACTAATAAAGGACAAGACTTGATGACTGGAGCACCTGCAGGAATTGAAGAACAAGTGCTTGAAGATGATTTGAGATTGAAATTGCTGGAAGTTGAAAAAGAAGATTAGTAATAAAAAAAATTTTATAATTAAAAGATTAGCAAGGGGTCTTGACCCCTTGTCAAAAAATGTAAAAAATAAAGGAGAAGTATCCAGAATGATTTTAATATTCGGAACAAAAAGAAAATTTAAAAATTTAGGATCATTGGAAAACTGCCATTGCTCAAGATGTAATAACACATCTGACTGGAATTTTATGGAATATCGTGACTGGTTTACGTTGTTTTGGATACCAGTTTTTCCGATAAGTGGTAGAAAAGAATATTTAGAATGTCCGATTTGTCGTCAGGTTTATGATGTGCCTAAGGATATTTAAAAAATTTAAGTTTAAAATAAAAAAATTTTCAAAACAAACTTGACAGTGTTAAGATTAAATTGTATAATCTTTGCAGTGATAAGATTAATGAAAGGTCAATAAAATGGAGAAATCTAAAAAGAGCTATCATCATGGAAATCTGAGAGAAGAATTGATTGAAAAGGGGATAGAAATGATAAATGAGGTGGGGGAAGAAAAATTATCTTTAAGAAGAATAGCTAAAATGTGTGGAGTAAGTAATGCGGCTCCCTATACATATTTTAAGAAAAAAAGTGATTTGCTTGAAGCAATGAGTGATTATATTTGGAAAATATTAGCAATGGAATTGGCTAAGACGAGAAAAAAATATGAAAATAGCGAAGATTTATTGGTAAAATTGGGAAAAACATATGTTATGTTTTTTTGCGAAAATCATGAGTATTATTATTTTATAATTTCAAGAAGTAATACAAAAATGGATTTATTGTCAGAATTTTCAAAAATAGAAAATAGTAATCAAAGTGCTTTTAATATATTAAAAAGCGAGGCAACTAAAGTACTTCAAAAAGCAGATGTACCAAATCAAGCTATACAAGATAAAATTATAGCAATGTGGGCATTAGTACAGGGATTAGTAACAATAATGATTATGAATGATATAACATATTCTGAAATTTGGGAAGAAAAAATAGAAGAGATAATAAAATCAGTTTGTATAGTAAAGTAATATTAAAATGAAATTTTAAAGTTGTTATGCTATATGAGTTTAAATCTTAAATAAGGTGAGAAATATGGAATTGATTATACATGATTTAGATAATGAAAAATTGAAAAATTTGAAGTGGAAAATTGAAAAAAAAGAAAAAATTATAGATAAAATAAAAGAAAGTATAAATAAAAAGAAAATAATAGCTGATGAAGATATGTTTATAATTTGTGATAATAATAAAATTAAAAGCTGCATGGGGTGCTTTGAATGCTGGATTAAAACTCCTGGGAAATGTAAAATTAGGGATGGATATGAAAATTTAGCAAAATTATATTCAAAATCAGACAAAGTTGTGATTATAAGTCAATGTGTCTATGGTTCTTATAGTCCGTTTGTAAAAAATGTGCTGGATAGGACAATTCCATATTTGTTGCCATTTTTTAAATTTAAGAATAAGGAAATGCATCATATCGCACGAAATAAAACGAGATTTGATTTAAATGTATATTTTTATGGGGAAAATTTGACACAAAGTGAAAAAATGGCGGCTAAAGAAATAGTAAAGGCTAATAGTGTGAATTTAAATACAAAAAATTTTAAGGTTTCTTTTTTAGAAGATCAGGGAGAATGATAAAATATGAAAATCACTGTAATAAATGGAAGTCCAAAAGCAGTTAAAAGTAATTCTGAAATATTAGGAAACTATCTTTCGTCTTTACTTAAAGAAAATGAAATAAAAAAATATTATTCAATTTCTTTTAAGTTAAATGATAAAATTAAAAATGAAATCTATAATAGCGATGTTTTAATATTTCTTTTTCCTTTATATGTTGATGGAATTCCATCCAATCTGCTGAAATTACTTGTAGAATTTGAGAAGGAAAAAGTTATAAAGTCTGGAAGTAAAATTTATTGCATAGTAAATAATGGATTTTATGAAGGAAAACAAAATCAGTTGGCAATTTTGCAGATGAAGAACTGGTGCGAGAAAGTTAAGGCAAAATGGGGACAAGGAATTGGTGTGGGTGGTGGAGAGTTGTTGCCATATTTGAAAAAATGTAAATTGGGGAAAGGACCTCTGAAAAATTTAGGTATAGCATTAGAAAAATTTTCTGACAATATTTTAAATTTGAAAAGTGATGAAGATATTTATATAAATCCAAATTGGCTAAGAATTTTGTATTTTGTACAAGGATCGATTTCTTGGATTTTAAAAGCGAGAAAAAATAATTTGAGGGTAAAAGATTTGTTTAGAAAAAGTAATAAATTATAAAAAAAGAAACTATCTCATAAGATAATTTTATGAAATAGCTTCTTTTTAAATTATATAAATTGTTTTAGGTTATTAGGCATTTGTAACAATATCAATCAATTCTTCAATTGTTTTTTCTCCAACAGAAGCTTTTTCTCCATTGATATAAACAACTGGCACACCTTGAATATTTTTTTGAGTAACTTCTTCAGTGAAAACTCCTCCGTCAATTAATGAAGTTGTGATATTTTCATTTGCCATAGAAATTATATTTAATGCTTGAATAACTTCAGGACATTTTGTACAAGAAAGAGAAACATAAGTTTCAATATTTAAAGGTTTTGTAACAGATTCTACTTTAATTAATTGTTCTCCTTCCAATTTTTTACCCATACCAGCAAGTCCAAGTATCGCCAAAATGAAGCTGTTAAATTCATGTCCTCCAGGAATTCCGTTAAAGTTAATTCCAGATTTTTTTCCATCTTTTAACAGAGTAAATGAAATAGGTCTTGTGATATTGTGCGTTTTTTCAAAATCAGCGTCACTTCCAAAAGTTTTTTTTATGTAATTAACTTTGTCTGAAATGGCGTCAACTTCTGTTAAAAAACTATCTAATTCTTTTGATTTTTCACTGTCGTCTAAAAAAGCCACCATTTCGATATTTCCATTTATATTATTAAAATACCCCTTTAATTGTTCTACAATATTTTTATCTAATAAAGCCATTTTTACTCCTTTTAATTTAATTTAATTTCTATTATTTATTTTTTTATTTATATTTTTTTTATTTATTGAAAATAAGGGAGAAAAACTCCCTTAAATCATTTTATATTTTTAAATTGTGGATAATTTTTTTATGAATTAAATTTTACCTACTAAATCTAATCCAGGTTTTAATGTTTTTTCTCCTTCTTTCCATTTAGCTGGGCAAACTAATCCAGGATTGTCGTGTACAAATTTTGCAGCTTTTGCTCTTCTTACTAATTCTGAAGCATCTCTTCCGATTCCACCGTCATTTACTTCATAAGCAACGATTTTTCCTTCAGGGTTTACAACGAAAGTTCCTCTGAAAGCCATTCCTGATTCTTCTTCCAAAACATCAAAGATTTTAACTAATTCTTTTTTTGGATCTCCTAGCATTGTAAAAGTTACTTTGCTAATTGCTTCTGAATGATCGTGCCAAGCTTTGTGAGTGAAGTGAGTATCAGTACTTACTGAATAAACTTCAAATCCCAAATCATTTAATTCTTTGTGGTGATCTTCCAAATCTTCTAATTCTGTTGGGCAAACAAATGTGAAATCTGCTGGATAGAACATAAAAATGCTCCATTTTCCCAAAATATCTTTTTCAAAGTTTACTTCTCTGAAAGTTTCATTTTGATAACCTTGAACTGTAAAATTATCAACTTTTTTTCCAATTAATGACATATTCATTCCTCCTAAGTTTTAATTTTTGAATTTATAGTTAAATAAATCAAATTAAAAATTTTTATTTTAGAGAAATTAATTTACACTAAACCGAAAAACAAAAATCGGTTAATGAAAAATAGAGAAATTTTCTGACAATTGATTTTATTATTTAACTATAAATGATTATTATTTTTAAATTGAAATAATTACAAATATTTCTTGATTACATTATACATTTAATTTATAAATTTGTCAAATATTTTTTTCGAAATTCTAAATATTTTTTAAAAATTTAAAAATAAATCTTGTTTTAATTTAAAATTAATGTTATAATAAATTAAAATTAAAAAGGAGTTAAAATAGATATGATAAATTTTTTCAAAAAAAATATTTTTTTAGTTATAATATTTGTTTTTTTTAGTATGATTTTTATTTTTTCAAGATTTACTTACAATGTGACAAATAGTCTTAGAAAGGGAATTTATTTTAAAAAATTTTTTCCAGAATATAAAAAAAATAATTTGGTTTTGTTTGAACTTGACAAAAAGTATTTGAAATATTTAGAAAATTTTCCGAATAAAAATAAACTGAAAAAAATTTATTTGATTAAAAGAATTGTAGGAGTTTGTGGGGATAAAATAGAAAATAGAAATGGCGGGATTTTTATCAATGGGGAAAAAAAGGGGGAAATTTTTAAGATAAAAGGATTAAATGAAAATAAAAACAAAAATAAAAATATAAATAAAAGTATAAAAACAGAAGAAAGTTATGTTTTAAAAAAAGATGAATTTTTTGTTATGGGAGATACATCGACTTCGTTTGATTCAAGATATTTTGGAATTCTTAAAAAAAAGGATTTTAAATTTGAGATGAAACTTTTGATTGATGAAAAAACTTTGGAAAAAATAGTAAAATATTTTTGAAATTAAAATAAAAAATTTAATAAAAAATTTTAAAGTTTTGAAGGGGAAAAGAGGAAAAATAGAAAGATGGAAGAAAATTATAAAATTTGTTTTAGAAATATTGAAAAACTTTGGAATGTGAGTATTTATTTTAATGATGTAAAAAATATTTTGAATTGTGAAATAAAAAAAGATTCATTTGGAAAAGAAAATTTGATTTTTAATCCTAAAATTATTTATGGGACAGATGATTTTGAAAAACAAAATGAAATTAATAAATTTTTTTTGGAGCAAATTTCAAAAATTCAAAAGAGAAAGAAAATTATTTTTGAGATGACAATAAAAGATAGAGATTGTTTTTTAAAAAATAAAAAAGATAATAGAAATGTGGACTATAAATTGAGTGTTTTAGATTTTTTTAATTATTTTGGGTATGAAAATTTGAATTTGGAAGTTGTCGATGAAAAGTTGGATGAATATTATTTGGAAATTTCAGAAAAAATTTTTGAAAAAGTATTTTTGATTTATAAAAAAAGATATGAAGAATTTGAATATTTGAAAGAAATTGATGAAGAAACTGATAAAGAAATAAGAGAGAATTTTGAGAAAAAAGAAAATTTTAAAAATAAAATAAAAAAAAATAAAATTATCGAAATTTATATTTTTAT
>ERZ772945.2400-NODE-2400-length-11494-cov-5.918612_pt1 | contig 11494 bp, 15 predicted proteins | sample MGYA00511681_ERZ772945 | MGnify/ENA primary metagenome ERZ772945 (study PRJEB29015, sample SAMEA2737943) | human oral metagenome | biome: human oral; feature: human-associated habitat; material: dental | place: China | collected 2143 ... | reverse complement strand
CGGAGAGCTTCGACAGGCGCTCTTTCTCCTTCTGCTCTGCCGCAGCCTTCTTCTGATAATCCTTCTCCCACTTCGCCTTGGCGGCGGCAACGGCGGCGTCAACCTTCGCCTGCACGTCCTCGGGCTTGTCCTGCGGCGAATCATCCTTCGCCTTGTCGCCGCCTGCTGCATCAGAATCCCCGTCAGCAGCATTTCCCTCGTTGCCTGCCGTGCCTTCTGCGCCGCCCTCGCCGCCCGCGAAGAGCTGTAAATCGAAATCAAACATGGAATCTTCCATGTCACTCCTCCTCTCGTGTCGTTCATCTTTTATCGGCGCGAACTTGCGCCGGGGAACGTATGCCGTACATGGCTGCGCCTCCTCCTGAAAATGAGCATAGAAAAAGCACCTTGCAGAATACGCAAAGTGCTTTTTCCTATGCAGTTAAATCCTCGGCGTAATATCCTTGATGCCTTTCAGCAGGCGGTACGCCTTCTTCATCGTCGTATTCTCCTCAAGGTACTCCATGCCGCGAAGCGTGATGGACGGGTTTATCATCTTGAAGTCGTACTCGCTGCCGCCTAAGGGAATCGGCTCGATGCCATCAATGTAACCCGCCTCGTAGAGCATGAGCATGATATGCGTGAACCGCTTCTCCGTGACCTTGAAATGCTCTGCCGAGAGTTTTGACCAGTCGGGGTCTTCGTGGTCGAGGTACTTGTCTAGGAGCGTCAATATTTGATAGATTAGCTTGAAGTTTGCCATGGCGCCACCCTCTCAAAACTCAGAATACTAGTGATTCCCAAATTTCTTTTGGAACTTGTTTTGCTGGCTTTCCTCGCTTGATTAGATAACGCAGATACCGAGTTGCGACTTTATAGTTCCAAGGAATCGTCTCAAGCGGCTCTAGCAGAATGACCCTGTCGAGCGAATCCGCCCCGAAATTTTCCAAATATGTCTTTTCGACTGAATCATACTCTGCTTTAGCATTCCTAACCTGTGGCGAGTCAAGCGCATATTCTTTACGGTCTGACTTCATTCTTTTCACTCCTTAGGCAACGGCTATCATGCCTAGAATAAAAACAGACTAAAATATCAACTTGTCCCACATCTCCTCAGGAATCTGCTCAAGAGGTTTGTTTTTACGAATAGCCTTGCAGAGATATTTTGCGGCAACATGACACTCCTCGATAGTGGCGTTGACCGGCTCAATATAAAGAACCCGGTCCAGTGAATCCTTGCCAAATTTCGCACAATAAGCGGCTTCAGCCCTAGCAAGTTTTTCCCAAGCGTCTGTCATTTCTTTTGGTACTGGCTCAATGCTCATAGTCGTCACGCCCTTACGCAAGCAGGATTAGCCCAATGATAAGATTCAAATATTCCTTATCATCTTCTATCTTAGCATACTCTATGTCATATCTTCCATTGTTTTGAATAATTCGTTTTTCAAATCTTTCATCACAGAACAGGCTTTCAAGTCCTACGCTTAGGACTTCACTAGCGTCTACATATTCTTTCCCAATATAAGGTGAGATAAAATTGTCTTTTTTCGTAATCTCATTTACCCCATACTTTATATTCGGGAAAAGTTTTCGCAACTGTACAGGCGTTTCCCCTGCCGTCCGTGCCGCAATAAACTCTTTCGATATACGCAGTGCATTCGGGTTCAAATGCTCCACCATGTGCCCGATTTCATGCCACGGCGTCGTTTTCCGCAGTCCGCTCATGGCAATTGTAAAATAATTGGTCGCATAATTCGGCAGACTCGTGACGTATTTCCGGCCAAGATCTTTTACAGCCCCAGCTTCAGAGAAATATCCGCGCGTTTCTTTTCTCGTATAGAGCTTTCGCCCCGTTGCAGTGAAATAGTCTGTCCATGCCTTCGGATAATGGGCGAATGCCTCAGCGAGCATCTGCTTGTTGACCTTGGAACTGCCCTTTGCCCACTGGTCTGTACGCAGTGCACAGCCCATCTCCCTATAGTTGGCAAATATCGCCCGAAGTTCATCCGGCTTGCCGATTGCACCGAGAACGTCATGCTCTGCACATATGGCTTCGCCAATATTCACCACATCTTGAACTGAGCACGTATCAAGTTGTGTCGCAGCAATCTGTTGTTTAATCGCTTCCTTTGCGTTAATTGTACCACTTTGCACGACGGCATTCAATGCTCCTGCCGCATTTGTCGCTGCTCCCGCCGTATTTGTCGCTTGCGAAGCGACGTTCTTCCTCAGCCACTGTGCTACCGTCTGCTTTTTGTCGATATAAACATTTTTCCATTCCTCATACCTCATGCCCGCCGGCACAAAGATATTCTTCCCATGCTCGTCTCTCGCGATGCGCGTCCCCTTGCGCGGCTTGTGCTCGGCATAGAGACTGCCCGAAATGATGCTCCTGCACCTCGGATGCAGCGGAGGCATGTTCGTCCCTGGCTCGGCATCGTCCACCGCGAACACCTCGCCGTCCTTGCTCCTGCATATAGGCGTCGTGCGATTGTCGAGCGTCGCAATAAAACGGTAGTATGCCATTCCCGCGTCCTTGATGGAGTCGAGCGCCGCCTGATTCTGCACGTAGTTCAGCTCCGTGCGCACAAGCCGCGTCGCATCGCTCGTGCCGACGCCCATACGTTCCCTTACGTCGCGTACCATGTCGCTCACGGGTACTCCACGATGGGCGGCGGCGACGATGCTCTTCTGGATCGTCTCGCCGAGCTTCGCGTTATTGTGCCAGATGCGCTCCGAATAGTTCTTGCCGCTCCACGGCATACGCAACACAGCCTCAATGCGCTTGCCGTCCACAACACCCGCCGCACTCCGAATCCCTCGAGTCTTGCCGATCTCGTAAAGCCCGCGATAATAAAAGTCCTTGTATGCCGACGGCAGAAAACGACTCATCGCTCGTTCCGTCTTTTCCGAGAGTTGAATCATTTCCTTGATAGTTTCCGAGCGCAGCGCGTCGAGTCGCGTGATACGGCTGCGCATCGCGAGCGTGTTCAGCTCGCGCAGAAGCTCCTTGTCGCCCGTCGCGTTGATTTTCGCGACGTACTCCTGCAAGTCCATACGCCACACACGGTACTCGCTGCCCATGAGGAGTCGTTGTGCTGCTACCATGTCAAGACCGTTGTCCGTTGCAAACCGCTGATAGAGTGTCTGAATGTCCTTCTCGATGTGCGCGAGCGACTGTTCATAGTATGCTTTCAACTCGCGCTCAATCTCTTGGCGGCTCTTCCTGTTCCATTCCTCTTCCAGTTCCCTTTGACGCTTCTGCCAATACGTTTCCGTCGGCGTCGCCTTCTTCGTCATGGCCTGCGCCTCCCGTCAGTTCGTCGTAGTCGTCCGCGCCATCCTGCTCTTGCTCTCTTTTCAGCTCCTCAAGCTCTTCGGCGGGATCGGTCACAAAAGGCAAGAGAGACAAAAGACGCTTCTGCGACACAAGGCCGTAAAGCGTCTTTACAATATCCGCCTGCTCCTGATTATTGGCTGGAATGTTTGCCGTGAACGTGATTTCAATATCGCGAAAGTCGATATCCGCCTTGCTCTTCATCTTGAGCATCCCGGCAATTAGCTCGATGCGCCGTTGCAGACCTTTTTTGAAGCATCGCTCCTTGCGGCTGCGTATCTGTTCCAAGCCGATGAGCTTGTACTTGATGGCGACGCCTGACGCATTGCCCGCGAAAGCGTCGTCGCTCATGTCGGGAATGGAGCTGAACTTGTGGATGTCATTCTGCAGTCGTGTCTTGATATTCTCAATGTAGGTGTCATTAAGGTTCTTAATGAGCCATTCCGCGCCGCCTTCCCCATCGATAGCGATGACCTTGTTGCGGCGAAGCTCTGCCACGTCCTCAGCATTCGTGCCGCCCATGCCCTTGAGAATGAGGTAGGCATCCGTGAAGTCCTCCATATCGTCGAGCGTCAAGCTCTGCGCCTTGTTGTAGGCATCCACGAGTGTCATGACGCCCTCAAAGTCGCCGCGCCTTGCCTCGTTGTTCGGGTACTCGATGACGGGAACGCCGTCGAAGTAGTGCGGACGAGGTTCGCCGCGCCGCGCAATCTTGCCCGCGTCGTAGTCGTAGCTCGTGACCGTCTGCGCGTCGTACACGTCGACGTAATCGCGGTAGCTTGAGCCATCCAGTCCCAAGACGCGATAACAACGAATGGCGGCGACGAGGTTCTCTTCCAGCGTCGAATCCGTGACAAGGATCATCTGCTCAGCAGGAATCGAGCAAAAACGAATTTCGGCATCCGCATCGAGATAAAGTACCTCGTACGCCGCCCCCGTGACGCTCGACTCTCCCGCAAGCTGCAGATTGCCCTCCGCCTCGTCGTTGTAGCGGAACACATCCTGCAAAGCCTTGACCGCCTCCGTATCGCCTGAAACGGACGAGTAGGCGACAGGCTGCCCCATAAAGAATCCCGTGCTCATGTTGGCGATGTACTCGCAATAGTTCGCAACGATGCGATTGTTCGGCGCATTATTGGAGCGTTGCGCCTTACCCAAGATGTCATGATTGCCCGCGTAGTAGTCCTTCAGCCGCAGAACGCGCGGCAGGAAGCTTTGCTCGTGCCAGAGGAGCACGTCCATGATGTCTCGCTCTTCCAGAGCCTCTTTCATTGTCTGCACCCTCATAGCCCGAAAGCCTCCTTCGTGAATCTGTGCTTGACGTCAACCACGTCATAATCATCCAGTCCGTACCACAAGCTTGAGAACGTGTGCGCATCCCGGTTGAACTCGTCCGGGACGATCTCGCCGTCACGGTCGGTCGCATACGTTAGGTCTTGCAATTCCTCGATACAATGCACGCACGCGTCCGAGCAAATGATGCGGCGAAACCGCTTGAGCTTGCGCGTGTTATCAAGGCGCGAATGGCGGCTGCCGCCGTTGCTCTTCTTTGTCGCGACCATGTTGAACCCGCGTTTCTGGTAGTAGCGGATCGCTTTCGGCTCGGCTGAGTCCGCCTTGATGCACTCGCGCGTCCGCACGAACTCCTCAAGAGCATCCGCTGTCTCATCGTCCGTCATGTGGTTGCGATAATACTCCCAGTAGAGATAAAGCCACTTGTTTTCATGGTCAATCGCCATACGGACGACGGCATTGTACGATGTTTCAAAGCCAAAATCCATGCCGACGCGCAGGTATTTCCTCGGTATTTCCTCGACCGCCGCCATGACCTCATCGTGCGACATAACCTCAAACTGAGGCAGGACGAGCTTGCCGTTCACACCGAATTGTCCGAGACGAGCGACGCGGTAAAGGTCGGCATCATACCCCTGCATCTCATCAAGCTGCGCAATGTAATCCTGTGGCAAAAAGAGATTGTCGTCGGCAACGGAATGGTGATAGTAAATGTTCCCGTCACGCATCACACGCTGCCGATAAAACTCCTGATCGTCCAATCCTCGACTTTGGAAAAAGTGTTGATACGTCCAATTCGACCGCGCCACAGGGTTGGTCGTGAGGAGAATATGCAACGGCAGCGTCGGATGACGTAAACGCCCAAGTAGCTCTTTGAACCCCGCATACTTGAGTTCGCTGCACTCCTCCACCCAGATGAGGCTGATGTTGTTTATAGACTTGAGCTTTGCGGGCTTGTCCATCCCCTTGAACACGATCTTGCTCCCGTTGGGAAATCGCATCTGCATCGGTGAGGCGTTGAACACGATCATCGCGCCCAGTCCCATATCCTCCACGATCTCACGAAAGAGAGAAAAGCAGCTATCGCGTATGGTATCGTACACCTCGCGGACGACAAGCGCCGTCCTGCGCTCGCTGAGGAGCTTTAAGACGATTTTGAGCGCGACATGATACGACTTCGACGAGCCATAACCGCCGACGAGAAAATACAGCTTGCTGTCCCAGTCAAAAAGAAAATCCTCAAAATGCGGATTGACCTCCTTCGTTATGTTCGTCGCCCTGCACCTCCTTCGCCTTTATGGTGACGTTGAGCGTCGTATCAAACTGCCCGCTGTCAAGCGCTTTCTCCTTCACCTTCAGCTCACGCTCCTGCAGACGGATGTCAGCGCTTTCGCCGATGGTATCAAGCAAGATTTTCATCATCTTCGGGTTGCCGGCACATGCGCTTCGGATAATGCTGCCAAGTACAGCGTCGCTGACCGTGAGTTCTGCATCGCCGAGTTTTGCAGCTTTCATAATGGCAGCCTGCATATCCGGGTGCAGTTCCTTAAGCTGCATCGCCATCGCCTCTTTGAGCGCGGTTCTGAGCGCCTTCTTTCGACGGCGAGATACACCGCTCGCGATGCCACCTTTTTGTGTAATTTTCTTTTGTTCATCTTTTGTTCGTTTGTTGAGTGGCACCAAATCCTTTTCCGCCATGCTACATGCTCACCACACTCCCCGAGTTTATAAAAACCACCAATTTTGTAAAAACAATAAAGTCACATTTATAAAATGTTACAAAAATGAAACCATCATGCAGTTACAACGACAACAACATCAAGCTTTTCACAAGATGTAGAAAAAGCACTGTCCGTCCCCCGTCCCACCTTTCCGCGCATACAAAAAGGACACCGCCGCAGCAGTGTCCTCCGGGGTGTCGCCTCAGCTTGCCCCTGTGCCTGTATGCAATTTTCGATACTACCAGTATAGCATGGATTTCCCGCAAAGCGTATGAAGAAAAACCGCGCAAAAAGCGACGCTCCAACGAAGAAAAAGTTATCCACAATCTTTTCACGACTTAAGTTCTTCCCCATATAGTCGTTCCATACCTGCACGCGTAACAAGCCATACGCCACCCGACTTGCGGCATTCTTCCTCTGTCAGTCTCGGCGGACGCCCTTGAAGACCCGTGCAAAGATGTTTGACGGAAACAGGGCTTTTCCCCCAACGCTCTGCCGCTTCTTGCGTCGTCATAACATCACCAAACGTCAACAGAATCTCATGACCAGCCACGCTCCAACAACCCCCCCGGAAATGAATGACTTTATACTTCCCCAATCCCAATCAAGCAGTATTGCAAAGGCTACCGCCGTGCAAACAAAAGCCCCGTCAAGCAAATTTCGTCGCGTGATTTTCATTTGTCCTGCCCCTTTCCTTGTGATATAATCAAGGAAAGCAAGGGGCTTTCGCCCCTGCCTTCCCCGCCCTTACCGCTTGTGCTTGCTAGGCTTTCTGCGGTTGGGCGGCTTCTTTTTCCTCGGCTCTTTCTTATCTCTAGCGCCCATTCGCATTTGAATGAGTACCAAGATTGTTGTTATGAGCCATTCGACATCGCTCTTTTCGATGTCCACTTTTATCCCCCCTTTCTGCTTTTGTTATAACCTTTTTCGGTTAATAAGTCAAGCGTTTTCGTATGAAAATATAAATATTTTCCCGCCCGTAAGCCTTAGAAATCCAAGGCTTACGGGCTTTTTCGTTCAGAAAACAAGCCTCGTCTGCAACGGCTTGCGGCATGCGCCGAACAGCATCAGCGCGATGTCTTGGAGCGCCCTCCTGCCTCTCTTGTCCGCCCATGTTTCCGCATAGCCGACGTCATACGCCACGTGACGCCATGTGCAGCCGTCGATGTACCGTCCGCGCACGAGACGCTCATCATTACCCGCGAGGCAAGACAGCGCACGATCAACCGCCCGCAGTGTCCGCTCCATGTCCCGCTTGCGCTGCTCCATCTCCGCGATGTCTGCCGCCGCCCTCATTCGTCTCGCTGCTGCTGCTTCCGTCGCATTTAGCTCCGCCGTGCCGCCCGTCGGCTCATCTCCATAGCGGGCAATAGCGATGGATTCGCCTTGCAGGGCGGCCGTTCGCGCCTCGATTTCTTCCGCGAGATTCTGCACAGCGACTTTCATCTTGTTGTACTGTCCCAGTATGCGCTTTGTCTCCTTGATGCAGTCGCCGTGTTCCATGCAGATTCCTCCCCCCTTCTTGTCCGCTGCGGAAATCGTTGTAATCACGTCACTCTTTGGCTTCCCGCTGCATTTTCTTATAAGCTATCAAATCGGTGATACCCATAAACATGTTCGATATGCATTGCAGCAAAATACAAAACTCCACATTTATGTTCGGAACAAAAATCGCGACGAGACCGCCAGCGAAAGCTCCGTACAACCCAAACGCACCGCTCTTTGCTTGCCAGTTCGTAAGCTCCACCCCGTTTAATGCATTATTGATAGAATCCCTTATCACCATCACCCACAACGTCGTAGATACGGCGTTGAGCACGGAGAATCCAAGAAATCTTATCGTCGGACACTCTATCCCGAAAAAAGAGACCATCCAAAAGCATATTACATCTGCGACAACAATCAACAAAAACCACTTATGATAGAGACCTCGCAACGATGAGACCGTCGAATTGACAATCGCTGCAAGTCCTATGCCGATGATATTTGCTACCGCCAGTATCTGTGCCGACACCAATTGCATAAAGTGGACATGCACGCTCGGCGAAGTAGCTGCATAGATGAAGCTCATCATCGTCGAACCGGATAGCAGAAGCCATCTAACTGTTTGCGTCATTATCGCTTTCTGGATTTTCATAAATCACATCGCCCACATAAGACTATCCATCCAGGCTCTCAAACCTCTCGCCCAGTCCGCAAATCATACCGCCTGATATGATTTACTTCTCCAAAACCAGGCTCTTCCCCGCACTCTCTCACCCATCGCCTGAACACCCTTGTCAGGCGTTCGCTCAGCGATTCGACCTCTGCCGGCGTGAGATTGTCCAGCCATCCTCCAACCGCATCACCCGCAACGTCATACGCATCACGTTGTAAAACTTCCAGTATCCACGCCGCCTCAATCACGGGCTTAAACGGCTTATATCTGCCGATGTAAACTAGGTGCGGCTTGTCGCCCTCTGGATAAAGTTCTGCCTCTTGCCTCGCCTCAGCCAGTGCCTCCTCTATACTGGCATATTCCCCCGTATAGATGTCGGCTTTGTTAAAAGTGTAACTGTATTCGCTCATGGCTGTCACCTCTCTCACACATCCGCCTCATCCAGTCTATGCACTCACGCACTCGCTCTTATTGCACATCTCCGGCAGATTAGCTCGTACAAGCGCCTCGGCAAAGGGCGGCGGGACTGCATTGCCGCACCTTGCGACTTGCGCCGATTTTGGATAACTCTTGCCATCTGCATCGCGGTCGATGATGTAGTCCAGCGGAAATCCCTGCGCATTAAATAACTCGCGCGGCGTGAGCATCCGCATACCGATATCCACGATCTGATACATCTCTCCGCGCACAACGACAAGTCCGAAATGGTCTTTTGCAGTGATTGTATGCAGTGGATCTGTAAGAGACTGCCCTTCGCCTTGACCGTAATATTTGACCAAAAATGCCTCAACAAGCGCATTATGATCTATGCTGGTCACTGTCGGCAGAGGCACCGTTACATCAGCCCCGGCGCTTTGGTAGCCTCCTGCAAAATACTTGCTGATAAATGCCGTCACCAGCCCGTAACGATTGGACGCATCTGCCGTCATAAGCGGACGGTCAATCGCCTGCCCTCGCACCTCCTTGCCTGATTGCTCGCCGTGATATTGTATGAGCAGCGGTGCCAGCCTCTTGTCCACGATGTACGATTCTGGATTGTCGAGGACAAACTTTTTTAGCCCGCGTGCAATGCGCCTCATCGTGTTGCCACAAAGCGGCCTTTTGCGGGTAAAGATACTCGGGCACGGGATAGACCAGTCAATGATTTCCGCCGCCGTCCGCCATGGCCGTAATGCCCCGCCCGTCACAAACAGTGTAGACGGATCCCCATGCGTCGGCTCCGGCCATCTTATCGCCCGCCCATCGCATCGAGCAATAAGGAAAAACCTCTTGCGTATCGTCGGCGCTCCATAGTCGCAAGCTCTAAGCTCCCGCCAGTCCACCTGATACCCGTATCGTTTGAGCGCATGGACAAACCGCCGAAACGTCTGCCCCTTGCGCGATGGGTCAGGGCGATTATCAACGAGCGGGCCCCATGTCGTAAACTCCTCGACGTTTTCCAGGATGATGACGCGCGGCCGCACCAATTTCGCCCATCGGATTGCCACCCACGCAAGCCCCCGGATGGCTTTCTCGACAGGCTTGCCGCCCTTCGCCTTACTAAAGTGCTTGCAGTCCGGCGAGAACCACGCCAATCCTACAGGACGGCCACCGCACGCCTCGACCAGATCAACATCCCAGACATTCTCGCAGTAATGTTTTGACGCAGGATGATTGGCTCTGTGCATTGCGATCGCGGCAGGGTCGTGGTTGATGGCAATATCGACGCTCCGTCCCGTCGCAAGCTCAATGCCCGTCGAGGCACCCCCGCCTCCCGCAAAGTTATCCACGATGATCTCCATCACCAGTACCCCCGCCTGTGGTTCTTCTCATTGATGCGTTTCTGCACCTCACTACGCAGATACTCGTCGTAGCCGAGCGCATGAAGCCATGAGACGCAGACCGTGATAACGTCCGTGAGTTCTTCGGCGAGCGTCACTTCCGCATCTCCGATGCATCCCGCATATTCAACGCCATCCGCATCCGCTTTTTCAAGCACATAAACTTTTTTCGCCTCCTGAATTGCTTCGTTCGTCTCCTCCATGAGCTTGGCAATCCACTCCACCGTACCCGCATTCCGAAATCTCGTGCACGGCTGCGGTCTCGTCATGTCGATAATATACCTGCCCTCTGTATCAACGCGCTTCTTCTCGCAGTCTTCGAGTACCTTTTTCAGCCACTCGTTCTCTATCTTGAGTCGCTGCCTCTCGCGCTCCTGCTCAACCAACAGCCGCCGCAATTTCCTTTGATCACTATCTCCAATCAGCATAGTCTCAAGCATTTCCTCGATCGCTTCCCTGTCCATCACACTTTCTCCTCTCAATCTCACGCACCAGCATCGCACGGAAATCCTCCTGCTCTCTGCCTGCGAGACAATGCCGCTCCATCTTATGGACAGTGGCTGCCCAATGCACTTCAATGTCCATCACCATGCGTTCCAGCACCTCCGTCCGAAATTCCGCAAGGTGTGGCTTTATCACTTTATGCACGTTTCCCAGCCCCACTACGCCTTGTTTGAGCGCGTAGCGAAAGGCGTACACCAGCGAGAGCCGCCCTTCCTGCGTCAGCTCGATACCGTGCTTCTGTCTCTGCATCTTCCGTGCCGCCTCACGTCCTCTGGCGATGAGCTGCTTCTGCGCCATGCGCTCCCTCTGTCGCCGCTCAAATCGGCGACTTCTCTGTCCTCCATGTCTCATCTATCTGTCCTCCTCCGATAGGTTAGGAGAGGGTAGACCAAGCATCCCCTAAAAAGATTTGCCTCATACAGTTTTGCGTTAAACAGGTCTTCCTTACACATGATTGCCCCGCGCAAGTCGGCATTGCGCAGATTTGCACCATGCAAGTCTGCCCCAACCAAGCACGCATCACGCAGGTCTGCCTTATACAGGCCAGCCAACACTAGGATTGTTCCGTGCAAGCTTGCCCTGCGCAAATCCGCCTCACGTAGGTCGGCACCACTCAAAACTGCATCGCGCAGGTCAGCCCCACGCAGGTTAGCCTCATGCAGGCTTGCCACACACAGTCTTG
>ERZ772945.2396-NODE-2396-length-11506-cov-3.001747_pt1 | contig 11506 bp, 7 predicted proteins | sample MGYA00511681_ERZ772945 | MGnify/ENA primary metagenome ERZ772945 (study PRJEB29015, sample SAMEA2737943) | human oral metagenome | biome: human oral; feature: human-associated habitat; material: dental | place: China | collected 2143 ... | reverse complement strand
TACAATCTCTCTGTGTAACTTTTCCTTAATCTCGTCTGACCAATCAATCTGTTTTAATAAATTACCACTTTGTGCATAATGACCATTAATTGGGAATATGTATGTTTGTGGCAAATGATCAACACCACATAAAATTGTACAAACATTATTATTGGTTAAAGCGTTCATTAGTCTAGTAGTTAGAGTTGTTTTATTGTTATCAATTATCAAAGTTTGAATATCTGAGACTGGAACTTTTAAATCTCCTTTCTCGGTTTCAATTTTTAGGTTATCTAAATACAAGCTCAGATGTTCACTATCTTTGATATATAAAACTCGATATGACATACACAAAGAAAAAGACTCCCTAAGGAGTCGATTCCGGGATAAACCCTTGTTCTGCTAGATCATCAAAACCTTTGCTAGACTACAATGATCTATAAATATGTTACATCATTTAAATTCCAGTTTCAACTCCTGATTTGTTACTTTATATAGATTTCCACATACATCAGTAGCATATTTCTCTAATAGCAATATCTTTTTCCCAATCGCCGGCTTAAATCTCACATCAGTCTTAAATCCTATAGGCTTAACTTCGATAAGATTTTTCTTATCATCATTCGTTGCAACATATCTCCATAACTTATCCTCATTCTCTTTCTTAATGCGAATAATTTCATTTCTATGCATGGAGAAACAGAATTCGAATGAACCATCAATTTTTTTAGCTTGCTTTTGAGATTCATACCATTCTCGGTTGATTATATATAGACTCTGGGATGGGGAATAATATACATTTGAATATTTAACCGTAATAAATTTATAACCAACTGTTGGAGAGTAATAGAAATCTGTGCGATATGAAGAGATTTGTTGAAGAACTACCTTTTTCTTTTCTGTATCTACTGAATAATTCTTTGAAATATCTATCTTAGTTCCTAATCTTCCATCTGTAAATTTCATAGAGATAATTGAAGGACCATTATTATGCTTCGATGGCTTATGTAGATATTCATGATGTTTTTCATAATATCTGTTTAATGGATTCTTTATAAACAATCCATTCTTCATAAGTTTCTCTTCATCATGATATTCTTTTGCATAATGCATAACAACATCAGAAATATACTTGAATGTTTCGGGACTATTGCGGTACATTAGATATTTTTCAACATTATTTTCCAGAATATCATTTGCTAACGTAACAAACGTCTCTTCATATATATTTTTATATTTCCTGATAACAAAATCTTCTCCATTAATATTTCTAGTAGAGCAGATTGTTTCATTAGCTACTTGTCGATTAGGCTTAGTATCAATCTTGTATGAGAACTTCGTTACATCCTTTTCTATCAGTGAAAGTTTATGAACAATTTCTATATACCGTGGATCAAAGAATTTCTTGTCCTCAATAATTTCTAAAACCTCTCCTGTTTCTTCATCAATTATTGTTTCTGGGCGCTTATCAAGGATTTCTCCAAAGCGGCGGAAAACCTTTAAGGAAGCAATAATCAATGCATCAATGGCGTGATGTGCATCACCAGTATCAATATCACTTCTCTCCTTATCAAGATGAATCTTATTTCTAAACATGTGCGTTAAATTACCTTTTACGGTATTTACAACAGTAGAAATTTCATTAGCACGGAAGTAGTCTTGCAATGTATTTAAAACAACTCTTTCTGCATATGCAGTATCCACAATATTTCTAGCAATAAATTTCTTTTGTGTATCAAACTTCGTCAAATCCTCATCTGATAATAAGAGATTTTTCTTTTTCTCATATCGCATTCCATTCATCTTGCGTAAGTCATTGACGTTTGTAATATAACTTGCTAAATCTGAATACTCTCCAAACTTATGATTCTTATGTGCCTGTAGTGGTGTTAGATTACCTTTAATCTGATTCTCCCAACGAGTTACAAGAACCTTATTTGAGAATGAATCATCATAGGAAATAGAAATCGGAATAATATGATCTACCTCAAAAGCTGTCGGATCACTAATTAATAAATCTAAATCAATTGGCATTAGTGCATACGCAGTCTTACAATTCTGTTCTGTATATAAACGTAACTTCTGAATTAGTTTTGCATTAACTGTTAGATTGTATTTGTTTTCATCAACAATTTTCTGGGCACGTTGCTTTTCCTTTTCAAAGAAAGCTTGTGATTCTTTAATTTTTGTCTTTTGTTCCTGGCTATTTTTTGCACGTGTTGTCTCTACGACAATACTATCAAATTCACCATAGAGTTCTCTAAGTCTATTCACAACTTTCATTGCTTCTCTTTGTGCTCTCTTAGCAACTGGACTTAAAATTGCAGTATCATCTGCATGGATCTCTTTCATTCCTTTTAGTTTATTAAAGCGGTCGTTCTGATTACCTCTATTCGTAATAATTTGCATCTGGTTTAATGGTGAAATAAGCATCTCTTTATTAAACTCATTAATTGCCTTTGCTGACATAGAATGGTATCCAGAAATCTGTGTTAGGTTAGCTAATGCCTCTATCTCCTCTTCACTAAACTTATTTGATAGTTTACGAATTTCATTCGCACGTCTTTCAACTACCTTATCACGTGTTAAAACATCAATTATCTGATCAACAAGTTCATGGTCATGATACAAACCCGAATTCTCAAGAACCTTCTTAACTTTTGTATACCCTTTGAATTCAGTGAGTATTGGCTTATCACTCTTATCTATTCTAAAACCAGAAATATCATCAATATCACTGAGTCCTAATAGTTTGGCTAATTGTTTTGGCTTGATAGAACCCTTTTCATTAACGTATTCAATGACTTGTTCTTTTTGATCTCTTTCAAGTTTTTCACCTTTGACACTTAAGTTATTCAAGTCGTTTAGCAAATTAAATAAATCAGCTTTATAAGCCATTTTTGCACAACGTAATTGATCAGGATAGTATGAGCACTTACCTCTCATCTTCTCAATCAAGTCTATTGGTTCTTCTTGATCTTTTGTTAACCAACGTCCATAAGGTGTAGGAGATTTCTGGGAACCAGGTCCGTCAGAAAAATCTCTTCTACGCACTATTAAGTTTTCTACATAATCATTAAAATCTTTTGACTTACCCTGATTTGATAAGATTTGTTTTAATTCTGCAACATAATCCTTTGTACGGAAGTTGTTAATATGTCCGCGTAACTTTCCCTTTTCAGATAATCTTTCTTGCTGAATTTGACAAACATATTTTCCACTCTTGATTAATGCATCATTAATTCTTAAATTATTTTTCGTACTTAGAGAATCATCACTCTTAGTATCATCTGTATCTTCTACAGTCTCCAAACTACTTCCACGTAATTTTGCTAAGTTGTATAGAACTGTTGCAAGTTCTTCATCTGTTATTTTTTCTGATAACCCCTTAACTCTTAATGCATATGGATCTAGATGAAAAACATAATCAGAAGGAATCATACCTTGATCAACAAGAAATTTTTTCATATCTTGTAATCGATTTTTCCTTCTAGAACGAAGTCTTCTACCACTTCTCTTCTCACGTCTACTTTGATTATTTGCTGGATCCCATTCGCTAAATAAGCGCACACCAAAATCAACTGCTTCTCCAGTTTCGCGATTTACAATTCCATACCCAACTGAAGTAACACCGATGTCTAACCCTAAAACTAAACCATTATTTCTTTTCTCCATAGCCCCCTCCAAAATAACTTTAGTATTTAAAATATATTCGAATTCAATTATTTAGAAAAACAATCAAAAAATATTTCCTTGTATTATTGATTATTTCGGCTGATAAAATCACTATACAAAGTATAGTACAACACTTTATCTATATCAAATCTGATTTAGAATCATGCATGAAATTTGCATCATATTTGAATGTTTAACATCTTCTTTCTACTAACAATTTTATTCACAACTTTCTTTTTCCCTTCAATATCAACGAAACAATTTACAACTTTCATTAATAGTTTATCTATATTGCTATACAAAAAATACGCCAGGTTTCAAAATAGCAAAATAATTGAGGGTTTTATTGACCGATTATATTCATTAAAGAAGCTAAATTAATAGTTTATTGAAAATACAATTATTAATACTATAATTACTATCATGAATGTAGAGACGGAAGAAATCGCTATGTGACTGTGAGTCTTGTAATACAAGCAGATACCTGGATGTGGCGAACCAGTACATTCGTAGCACTTTATAGCTATAGTACTATCACCTCTTATTAATTTGGATGATTCAATTTTAAATGAAATTTTGTAATTTGTAATATTTAAAAATTCTACATGATTTATAAGTTGAACGCATAAAAAGCGAAATACCAAGCGCAGACCAATTTAGCGGTCCACACGTAGTATTTCGCCACCACCATAATAACACTTCAAAAGAAATAAAAACAACTAACTTTATTTTTGATTAAAGAATTGCTCAACCTCACGCCACCAGTCACCGTCCTGAGGGATACGATTATCTTTCGAGATTTTCACTTCATAGCGTCCATGATTATCTTCTACATCAATTGATTTTCCATATTTAAATTCATAATTATCTATACAAGTAATATTATAGGTACCTTCATTTTTAAATTCTTCAGGAATTAATAAGGAAAAACTATTTGTATTTAAATCCTCGGTTTCAAGAATCTCAGTACCTTCCCCAATAGTTACAACCACTTTGGTAAGAATATTGCCTGTATCATTAATTACTGTTAGATACAATTCTTCTTCCTTCTTCTTTTCTGCCTCTTGATTTGTTGCAGTGTCCTTTTTCTTACAACCTAAAACAGGAAGGATAAATACTACCAAAATAAATATGACAGTAGCTCTACGAAATAATTTATTCATGATTACTAACTCCGTCTGCCATCATCTCTATTTTATTTTTAGCAGAAGTTGCAACTTGTTTAACTGTATTACCACTTACTTTGACACTCTCCTTCAATATATAGGTTGTCCCCCGTCCAAAATTCTTAGTGAATTCTATAAATGCTGGTTCTGCCATCATAAATATTAATAAGCCTAAAAACGATGTAATTACATATACAAAGCCCCACAATCCCATTGCTGTATTGAGAGTAGCAATTTTAATCATTGCAACAAGCATGATAACAACAAATGAAAGAGCGCTTATCCGTTTCATACCACCATACATCAGAATAATTGAAACGATAAGTAAATACTGTGTATTTACCTTAACTGAAATAAACGGTACTGTTATTTCTGCCAAGAATATTTGAACAAAAGAAGCAAATAATGCAATTAACAATGCTGCAGAAATACCATCCATCATTCCAAACCTGATCTTTATCCCACTCCCATAACTATGATTTGATTTAAACCGGAAGAAATATGCTCCATATATAAATACTGCATATATTGCTGACAAAAAATCTGGACTAATTTTGACAGCTGTAATTCCATTTCTCCATGTAATCAAAGATAAGAAAACCGGAAATGCCAAAAGAATAAATGAAACTATCAAATTCTTTGTTTTTCCATTCACCTGTTCAACAACAAACACTTCTGAATTATATTCATTTTTAAACTGCTTTCTCGCAATGAGTTCAGCTTCATTCTTATTTTTTGCAGATATCGAATATACTTTAGAAATCTGCTCTTCTACATTTCCCTTTGTCTCCACTAAGTATTCCATACATTAGTCCCCTCGCTTTTAATATCATACAATAGTTTACTTAAATTGAAATATAACAAAAGTCACAATATGACAAATAAGTAACTATCAAAAGCATGTATGATCGAACATGCATACCATAAATTAATTAATAACAAATAAAATTAAAGAGGATTTTTTTAAATTCCTAGACCCAAAATCCTCTTTATATCTTTTATATGAATAATTACTTCCAGTTAATAATAATTTCGTATTCTGATTGTTCTGTGTTGCTCAACAACATCTTTACTTGACTCTTAACAACTTCTTCCATGCGTACTTTTGCTTTATCTAATAAACCATTCTTGATTGCAAGTTCCTCAGCTTTAGCTGTTTCATTAGCTTGGAAATTCTTCACATCATTTACGGTAATTTGATTGATTGGATTAAAGCTTTGATCGTAAACTTCAATACTATTTACATCGATATATGTATCTAATATTTCAACATTTGGTAAGTCTACGATTACTTTTTTCTCAGCTTGATTAATTTCAATGTTAATTTCAGAGATATCCTTGATACCTGCTTTACATACTCCACTATAAGTCATTAAAAATGACTTATCTGTAAATGGAATAGAAATTCCAAATGCAGACATATTATCTTGGCTAAACTTTCCGACATTTGTAAAGTTATATTCCTCTACTGCTAATTGACCAATCTCTTTAAATGAATTTTTTATTTCTGTAGATGTCATTGTAATCTTTCCATTATGTGGTGAAAGTACAATTTTATATCCTAATATAAGTACTAAGATTGTTAATACAGATACGATGATTTTTGTGATTAAACCTTTTGTCATAATTATTCTCCCCTTGTGTCCTGAAGTAATTTCTTCAGATTCTCTTTTTGTATCTTAATTTTCTCTAGTTCTTTTGCCAATCTGACATTTGCTTTCTGTAATTGTTTGTATGCATGCTCGTTTGAATCATTCAAAATTTCCTTTATTTCTCGTAATAATAGACCAGCATTTTTGTACATTTGAATCTGCTGCAATGTATGGATTGCATTCTTGTCATACATTTTTGTATGTTGCGAACCTATTCTTTTCTTTGGTAATAGCAAACCAATCTTATCGTAATAAAACAGTGTTTTACGACTGATATTCGCAATTTTACATACTTCATTTACAGATAACACTTTTTCTTGGCTTTCTACAATCTCAACTGTAGTACTGTTCCCTAAAGGAACAGTCAATACCATTTCATCTATTTTGTTGTGCACAATTTTATCCTCCTGCACACAACACCCTGTTTTTCTCGCGAGGGTATATTTTGATGATTTTGGTATATATACTACTGTTGAAAAATAGAAATCCTCAAAAAACTCATAAACCTCTAATTACTACAATTGATGCAATTTATTAGAAATAGATAAGATAGCAGATTGCTTAATTCTTTTTTAAAACGTTTTGATAGTTTCCTATGTTTATATCGAATAAAGACCTCCTTATATATTTCTGATTGTAAGAATATTTCTATACAAAAAACATGCCAAAGTCCGTAAATGATTAAAACCGATCATTTTTCAGATCGGTCTGTTTGATATTGATTATATTTATGTAAAATATAAACTTATTTTACTGCATTAGCGATGAAATCCCATGCCTTTAAGCCATTTGCATCACATGTGTTATTGAAGAAATAAATCCAGCTCCAATGTCCCATATATTGGTATGGCTTGCCTGTGTTTTCTAATGTAGGCTGTCCATTTTCATCTGCGTAGTATGTTCCTGTTGTATCTACAACATGTTCGGTTACTGATGCATATGTTTGTTTTGCTCCAGCGGCTTCTAATCTTTGTAGAAGTGGCACTTCATGAAGCTCTGGTACAACTGTTGTATCATCTTGCGAATAAACATAATACATCTTCAAGTCAGCTAATGTCTTAACTTGTTCGTCTGTAATTAATGCATTTGGTAATGCTTCACAAATTGGTACATATGCATCGTATTCTGTTGGATAGTTTAGAGCCATTAACATTGTCATATATCCACCATTTGAACAACCAGCAATTACAACCTTTGTAGAGCCAGTTTCCTCTTTATACTTTGCAATCAGTTCATGTAAAGATTCCAAATAATGTGATGTTCCATCTGCCTGAATACCACCACCAGTAAAGTTTGTCATCTTACCATCATTATCCATCCAGTATGTTGGACATTGTGGCACAAGAACATTTGCCCCACCTACTGTTGATTGGAATGATTCATCCCCTAGAACTGCCGCTTTATTTGCAAGAAGCGTTACGTAAGGATCTGTGTTTTCTGTTCCACCTTCGCCAAGACCATGTAACCAAACAACCAATGTCTTACTGCCACCTTCTGGTTTATAGGAAGCGTATTGATACGTTACACCATCTTTTGCCTTAAAGGTATCCAACTTAAATTTATCTGCAGAAGTTGTTTTGGATGCTGGATCAACGCTAATTGTAAAGTCCTTTATTTCTGTACCTTCGCTAGTAAGCTTTGCATTATCTGCTTTTGTAACTGTTAATGTATATGGATGAGACCATGTATTCATCATGCTTGGAAATGAGAATAGTAATGGTGATCCATCATTTGGTGAAACGTAGAGTTCAAGCTTTACACGAGTTGACGGTTCTGTTGTCTTATTGCCAGTCTCATCCACAAGATAGGCATTCGTAACTTGACGTGGCACATCAACTTCCTCTACTGGGAACCCCTCTGCCATGAAATTTGTTGCTTGCTTGTGTTCTGTTACCATAAATGAATCTGTTGAAACTACATCAAGTGGGTGGTCTAAATTCATTATGATACTATCTGTTCCACAACCCCAATCATATCCTGTAATTGTCATATCATATGCTCCTGTAATTACATCGATTCCTGCTACGGAAGACTTCTTTTCTGCACCGCATCCTGCAATTGGTAACATCAATGCGCATGCAAGAATCATCTTAAAAGTATTATTCATTCAAATACCCTCCTGTAGTTAAGTGTATTGAATGTAAGCGATTACTTATAGTTGTTTTATAATCATTATTAGTCAAATTATAACTGTTGATGTTCTTTCTTCCATTTGGCTGGACTACATTGATGTTTCTTTTTAAATTCTCTTTCCAAGGATTTCACATTCGCAAATCCACAGATATCACTAATTTCTGAAATTGTATGTCTATTTCCTAATAATTCAGCTTCTGCTTTTTGTATACGAATTCTTGTCGCATACTCCCCTAACGAAAACCCTGATACTTCCTTAAACTTTCTCGAAAGATAACCATACGACACATTCATCGCTTCTGCTGTCTTCTTTGCATCGAAAACTTCAAATACATGTATTGACATATAGTGCATTGTATTTGTAATCAAATCGATTGCATTGGTGATAATTTTATTTTCTTTTTGAACCATATATCGATTACATAAAATACTCAGAAAGCTATTCAGGGCTGTCATAACAATTAATCTTCTATTCGCTAAGTTACTGTCATATGCCTTTAAAAGCTGATGCAAAAGTTCCGTCATTTTCTTTCTGTCTTCTTCTAGATATTCATACGTGAATTTTATTTCTGCAAAATTCTCGATTAAATAACATAGATATGGATATGAAATCTGTATCGCATATCCATGGTAGATATGATCCAAATTCGTACTCTCAAGTTCATGAACACTTGCTGAGTTAATCAGTGCAAAATCATCTGGAAATACTATTCTTTCACAATTGCTTTCATGAATATGCGTTCCTCCCAATTCAGGCACAATAATTTCAATACTTCGATGCCAATGTTTTGGCACGGTATGACCCTCTGATAATGTATCAATTTTAATATCTATAATTGATATCGGTAAATCATCGTCCATATTAATAGGTTCATAGATTTCTTCATATGTTTTATATCCCTTACGAGGATAGTTTGACATATAAGTATCAACACGGAATTTACTCATTATGAAATCTCCTTATACTTTAGAAATATATACTTATCATAACCTATAAAATCTATTCATCATGCATGAAATTTTTCCATATAAAAAACAGCACATTTGAGTAAATGTACTGTCATAGCTAACTAATGAACAATGCGATAATACGCTCTTGATGTAAGACGGAATATAACAAAATAAACAACGGAGAAGATACCGATTACCGCAAATAACATCTTTGCATACTCCATATAGGAATTTACTGCAAATAAACCAAGTAATTGAGAAACTATCTTTGATGCCACTAGGCTATGTAAAGCAGCTACCGCTAGCGGTGCCAAAAACAACCATAATACTTGTGAATTACTTGTTTGGTGAATTAATTGATCTGGTAATCCAACTTTTTTCATAATTTGGAATTTATCACGATCTTCATATCCTTCATTTATCTGTTTGTAATATGTAATTAACACAGTACCAACAATGAAAATAATACCAATTAATACACCTAGGAATAGGAATCCTCCATTTAACTCATACGCATTTTTGATAGCTTTCGCTTTCGTTTGAAAATAGAAAGAGTTTTCTTTTGCGTATGTTTCCTGTGTTGCAAAATATGTTGCTTTATCAATTGCATTCGTTTTGAGATTCCAATTTAAGGTAGCCGTAATATTTGGCGTGTAATATTCACCTGTATCAATATTTTTCATCTGTAGAACTTCCCCAATTTTTTTCATAACTGTGAAATCTTTTGCGATAATCCCATAACTTTCTACAGCATATGTTGAAGGAATAAAATTTGGAGCTTTATGAATCGTATATGTAATATCACCAATCTTAACTTGATCTAAATCGAGTAGATTTTTTTGATTTGCACACATTAATATTTCGTTGTCATTTAATTCAATTTGTTGATGTGTACGTTTATTGTAACTTGCAAGGTCACTAATAATCATGAAACATGGTTGTTTTGGTGATTGTTCTGATTTCAAGGCTGTTAATGCATTCCCAACACGATCTGCGGCTGTTACATATCCATAAGAAATATAATCATCATCAAGACCATTAGAAAGCTCTAAACCTTGATTAGCTGCAGTATATAAAATATGCTCAATTTCATTTTTATTTTCTGTAGTAACGGTTTCATTAGAGGATAATAAATATTCACGCGGCATCAGATTATCTACCGTTTTCTGAATTGTCGAGTAAATCGCTGCGGTTGCAGATAATGTAATCAATACACCAGTGCTAAGAATAGATACACTCGCCAATGATACTGCGTTTGCCTTCATACGATACAACAGTCCACTGACACTTAGAAAATGTGTTGGCTTATAGTAATATTTTTCATTCCCTCTTTGTAGTTTTAAGATGAAAATTGAGAATGATATATACAAAAGATATGTTCCTAATAGCACTAATAATGCGGCTGAGAAGAAATAAACCAATGAACTTAATATTCCTTGAATTGTTAAGGCAATTGCATATCCTGCACCAAGTAATATAAAGCCTAGTAATAAGAATAAATATCTATTTTTTGGCTCACCCTCACCTTTATGTTGATTTCCTAGAAGTTGTACAGGAGTTGCAAGATAAATCTTAATATTATTTCTGACAAGAATAATCACAAATAATACGAAAGCCAATACCACTGTTGATACACATGCAGTCATACTAAATGGAAAATCCATTAAACGACCAGCTGTATCTTTCAACAGATAATTCAATGCAATGAAAGTAACTTTTCCAAAGATATATCCACCAATAACACCAATTAAAAGTGTGCAAATAAACAACACAAAATATTCAATGAATAGAATTTTACGGATATGTTTCTTCTCTAGACCAAGAATTCCATATAATGCAAATTCCTTATTTCTACGTTTCATTAAGAACCCATTTGCATACATGATAAAGATAAATGTAAAGATAGCAACTAATACGACACCAAATTGAATAACAGATGGTAAATCCGCA